>ERZ780198.210-NODE-210-length-67580-cov-3.549648_pt1 | contig 67580 bp, 58 predicted proteins | sample MGYA00510979_ERZ780198 | MGnify/ENA primary metagenome ERZ780198 (study PRJEB29588, sample SAMEA2158039) | human gut metagenome | biome: human gut; feature: human-associated habitat; material: faeces | place: Denmark | collected 2008/2010 ...
TGCACGTATTATAACCGATCTGCTCACCGACTCCATAACCCTGGGAATAAGTGCAAAAGAAAATGACAGCTCCTTCGTTGCTGCCAAATTAGCCGCCGTTATCAGCTACATTGACAATCATTACACCGAAAAGCTGTCACTTGATGACCTTGCCTCTATGTTCTTTATAAGTAAATATTATCTGTCACATGCATTCAAAAAGGAATACAAGATGACTATAGTCCAGTATATTCTTACACGGCGCATATCCGCCGCCAAAGAAAAACTGAGATTCTCCGACAGCTCCATTGAAGAGATTGCCTCAGAATGTGGAATTGCCGATGCCAGCTATTTCAACAAAGTATTCCGCAGAATTGAGGGTATGACCGCTTCACAGTACAGAAGTATGTGGAAAGGCGGCATCAAAACTCGTAATTTACCTCAGCAGGATTAACTATAAAATTACTGTTAAATGCCATTGTATATGCTCCGGCAAATCTGAACGAAAGCACATCCCCCGGCTCTAATCTGCGCACACTGTGCTCATCTGCGAACCTGTCATTCTCCATACATGTGCAGCCGCATATTATCTGATGCTCGTCTACAGGTCTTGCATCATAATCCGCAATAAGCGATGTACTGTAAGGCTGGTTGCGGTGTGCCATAAACGGATTAACATGAAGCAGTGTACCGTCCATCGTAACTATCTTTGTTCCGCGTATATCACGCACAGAAAGCACTGATGTCTCATATGTTACGGAGGTTGCAATGACCGAAGCACCCGGCTCCAGAATAAGCGTTGTCATCTCCGGGTTCAGTGCCTTTTTAAGTTCCCGCGTTATGACCTGAGCGTACTGCTCCATTGACGGCTTACCTTCAACCTTCTGTCCGCCAAAATATCCGCCGCCCATATCTACAAAATGAAGCTTAAGTCCGTAATCATTAACAAGCTGCGCAGCCTTGCGTGCAAGTGAAGTAAATACAGCTGCACTGCGGCTCCTTGTGCTTGTATGCATATGAAGTCCGGCAGGCTCTATACCCGCACTTCGGAGCATGTCCACAGCCCTCGCAAAGTCTTTGTTCTCCACATCTATTCCAAAACGGCTTACACTCTCTCCAGCCGTTGTCTCTCCCGGACATTCCGCCTCAAGGTTATAATTCACACGTATTCCGATTCTTGATGCATCTCTTATATCCGACACATGTCCGCAGACAAAACTCACATCATCAAGGTTGTCAAGATTGACATACGCCCCACCACGGATTGCATTAATCAGTGCATCCTGCTTGCTGCATTTGCATGGACCGTTAAATATAATATTCTCCGCATCAAAGCCAAGATTAAATGCCAGTTCAAGCTCATCCGGCGATACTGTCTCAATAAACCACCCCAGCTTAGCATGTGCATACTTCATAAGTCCCGCATCGTGGTTAGTCTTAACAGAATACCCATACTCGACCCTGCCGCCCCAGGCCTCTTCAAATGCATCCATGACCTCACGGCAGTTCTTCTCAAATATGTCAAGGTGAATCGTATAGCAAGGTGTGTTCATCAGTCTCTCCCGTCAAATGTTATATCAATAAGTCTTATATCTTTCTGTGCAATCCTGTCATACTGCTTAATTGTAAGCTCTTCTGAGGCATCTTCGCCATCTATCCACTTTACAATTGCCTTAGGAAGGTCAACCCCCGCAAAATGGCTGAACGGATAACCGCCGCCAAATCTCGCATTAAGTTCAAGCACATATGGTACTTTGTCAACCACAAATACATCCATGTCAAGATTACCGATATGTCCAAGTGCTTCTCCAAGCCTTGTTCCTGTCTCTTCAACCTCCGGATATCTTACAACTGATGCGCAGTCCGTCTCTCCCGAACGCATTGCAAGCTTCTTACGCACAACCGTAAGCTTCTGTGTTCCATTAAGGTCATGTATTACATCAAGCCCGTATTCCTGTCCGCAGAGCTTCTCCTGAAAAAGCACGCATGATGCTTCATCAACTGCCGACTCATATTTTAAATACGAATTAAAAATATCCCTGCGCACCTTCTCTGCAAATACATCAAGCTCCTGCTCATTATCCGCCTCAAACACTGCAATAGAGCCCATGCCCCATCTGGGCTTTATCATTACCGGATAATTGATTGTACCGTCAGCAAGAGCTTTCTTAACATCTTCAAGCGACCTGTATGTAGCAGGCACGTTAAATCCGTTATCCCTGCAGAATACATATGTATTCCACTTGTCATTGCATATGTCTATTACCTCAGGTGCAGACACAACAACAGTAACGCCCTGCGCTGCAAACTCTTCACGATGCTTTGCAAGCACCATAAGATCAACATCAAACAATGAAACAATAAGCTTTATATCATTCTCTTTGCAGTATCTCTTAAGAAACGGTATGTAATCGTCATCATATATCAGCGGCGTAACCACATGCCTGTCCGCATAGTAAAATGCAGGCGATACCGGTGAGCTGTTGCCTGCATGCACAAGCCCGTTTCCACCGAGTGCCTTTTTAAAAAATTCAACAAGATATCCTCGCCTTCCGGCTGATGTAAGCAATATATTCATACTAATCTCCATTCCGCAGGCATTCTGCTACGACCAGTAGCTTCCGCCTGTCATATCAAGTGAGTCGACATTACCAACCTTGGTCTCATCGGGCAGATCTATCCAATGTTCATTATAAGTATCCGTAAAATATGCATCCCAGCGCTTACCTTTAATTCCAAACATAAGCTGCAAAGGCCCGCCGACATGTACTGCCTGCTTTCCCCTCTCCCTGAACTTAAGTGCCAGCGGTGTCGAGAATGTCGAACATCCAAGAAGTGCAATATCAAAATCCTGCTTCATGGATTCCAGATACAGATAGTCAAACGCCTCAAACCAGCTTTTGAAGCTTGGATCTTTATAGCCGTCATACCAGAATAATGCCTTAACAGTGTGAAGCTCGAATTCGGGTATTCTTATACCATTCCAGAGCAGGTTTCTCTTCTCATACTGCTTCGCCATATACTCGACAAATGGGCTGACAACAAGCACTTTCTTACCCTCAATGCCATATATCCATGAATCCGGATCTTTAAGAAGAAAGTTGGAAACTCCGTTATCTTCACAGAACTGCATGCCGGGATTCTTCTTCAGAAACTGCTTGTTAAAATATGACTCCATGTTAATACTGAACCAGTTAACTACATAGTCTGCATACTGCATCAGCTCACAGGTCATGTTATAATAACGCACTCTCTCCCGCCTGTCAGTGAATACATCATCCATCCCTGCTGCCGTGTCCTTATTCCACATAATATCCCGCTGTATCTTGGCAAGTATCCCTGTCTCCCACATACCATTGCGTGTAACTGCAAACGGTTCACCATTCTTAAGCTTTTCACGAAGCTGTCTGTTCACCGTTGCGCTGTCGAGAATCGGCTTTCCGTATGATTTCTCATAGAAGCTGTGCCTGAGTGCATCGTACTTTTCTGCATCCAGCATTTTTCTCATAACCTTAGTCTGCCAGCTTGACCTTGCAAAGTCAGCAAGCCATTGTGTCTTCCCCATCAGGACCTCCATATATCCGGATCCGGCTTATATTGCCGGACAATATTTTATTATAATTTAAGTTATTGCTACTTGTTTCGCGCTATCTATTTATGATACTATTCAATGGAAAAGAGGTCAAGTTTATGAAAGAAAAAAAGCTCAGTATTAATGCAATACGAATTATATTTTTAGTGCCAATATTTGTAATGATGATTATTTTTGCATGTGTCGCAGCATATGTCATGCATAATGCAGCTAAGGACAGCGGATGGACGGTCACACAGTACTCTGACCTTACGGGCGGCCAGGCAGGCTTCTATACTCTTGAAGACGGCGCCGGACATTTTCTCATAGTTGACGGCGGATGGGCAGGCAACGAGGCGCGCGTCCGTGATGCCATAAAGATGCACAATAACCACGTTGATGCATGGATTCTCACACATCCTCATCAGGACCACATCGGGGCTTTCAATGCCATTTATGCTAATCCTGATGGTATCACCATAGACCGCATTTATGACTCCCCTGTTGATTATGATGTTGTTAAAGACCGCGGTGAAAAATGGGACGATCTGGCGGTATTTGAGGAATACCGAAAGCTCACTAAGAATGCAGACAATGTAACTCACCTGAACCGTGGAGAGGAGCTTGACCTGTACGGTCTTCATATTAAGGTATACAACGCATATGACCGTTATGTTCTTGATAACTCCAACGACATAACCAATGACAGCTCTCTCGTATTCAAAGCAAGCTATGGCAGCAGCAGCATGATATTCTGTGGAGACATCAAATACCAGATGGAAGATATTCTTACAGAACTGTATGGCAGTGAGCTCAGATGCGGCTGCATTCAGGCCGGGCATCACGGCAACTGGTCATTCTCAGATGAATTCTATGATAACACAGGCGCTTCGACCGTATTCATTGATTCTCCTGCATGGATAATGCAGGATTCCGAATATCCTGCCTATGAACTTGCAGAACATCTCAAAGAAAAAGGTGTGACCGTGAAGGACTTCACAACCGCACCTAATGTATATCAGTTATATTAAATAGTTGCCTGAAAGTGCCAAATCAACGCAGGCACGCTTGCGCTGCTTAGAGCTGGCAGCGGTACATAAGGCGGTGCAAGACACCGCCTAAGTACCGGCCGCTCTAAAAGCACCTGCTTATGACTTTGTCACTTTCGGGCGACATATCTTTTTTATATATCTTACTTTATAGTATTCAGGTAAAGCTCATAAAGCTGTCTATGCTTCTTGTTAATAACATGAAGAAGAAGCCCCGTAACGTACATAAGGACTGCAACGATAAACAACATGCAGGCAACAAAAAGTGTAGGAAATCTGTCTACCATTCCTGTCTGTGCATAATCAATGAGAACCGGCACAAAGAATATCATTCCGATAACTGCAAATATAAGCGCTATTATTGAAAAGAATGTAAGCGGTTTGTAATCTCTGAACAAGGTACCGATTGTCTTAAGCACTTTTGCACCATCACTGAAAGTGTTAAGCTTTGATACACTTCCCTCAGGCCTGTCACGGTATGAAACAGGTATCTCAACAATCTTAAAGTTCTTATCAAGACAATGTATAGTCATCTCCGTCTCAATCTCAAATCCCTTTGACAATACAGGATAGCTCTTAACGAACTGCCTGCTGAATGCTCTGTAGCCTGTCATGATATCTGTTACATCGCTGTGGAAAAGCTTATTAATCGACCATCTTACAATCTTATTGCCTGAATTGTGGAAAGGTCTCTTATTCTCTGTAAAGTATGTTGATGACAGTCTGTCACCGATTACCATATCCGCCTCACCGTTAAGTACGGCATCCACAAGCTCTCTTGCGTTATCAGCCGGATAAGTATCGTCACCGTCTATCATAACATAGCAGTCTGCATCTATATCCCTGAACATTGTTCTTATTACATTACCCTTGCCCTGCCTGCGCTCATATCTTACTTCAGCGCCTGCCTCTTTTGCAAGTTCAGCCGTGTTATCTGTTGAGTTATTATCGTACACATAGATAACTGCCTCCGGAAGCACCTTTTTGTAATCTTCTACTACTTTCTTAATAGTTACGCTTTCATTGTAACATGGTATTAAAACTGCAATACGTTGTTCTGACATTATTTCCTCCATACGGCTTATCTGCCGAGTAATATTCTGATATATGGTGTCAACGATCTTGTAAATGCCGTTGCAACCCCAAAGTTCTTCCTAAGAAAATGATACCATTCCCTTCGCGGAAGCCCTTTGATTCCTTCCTTTTTCGCAAGTCTTAGCTTTCTCGGCAGTGTGGTATCATTCCATGTGCCTCTGACATCGTTCTTGTTACATACACCTGCATATATCCTGTAGACTTCTGCTCTGTAACCGAGCCTCTTTATCTGAAGACCATAATCAAAATCTCCAAGGCTGTGATTATATGCCTCGTCCATATTAGGTGAATCCCTGAAGATATCTCCCGGCACAAGGACACAGTTAGCATTAAAAGTATCACATGTCCTGTCATCATCCTCCGGCTTTACCGGAATATATTTTATCCCTTTTACATAACGTATTCCACCGTAACTGAATCTGCCATCGTCATCTTTTGTTGCACCTACAAGTACCGCAGCATCCATATCTGCAATCATATGGCTGACACTGGCGCTGTCAAACCTTACATCATCATTGGCAAGGAGATACCCGTCTGAGTCTGCACAATGTACCTTGGCATATTCTATTCCCTTGCGCATTCCTCCGGTGTAAAACAGATTACCATTTCCTTTGAGGACGCAGATATCCGTCCCCGCGGCCGCGGATAATTCCACAAGCGCATCTTCTGTTCCGTCCGTGCTGTTATCATCAACCACCACATAATTAAACCGCCAGTCTGCCAAAAGCCCGGCAGTCTCATTAAGCGAATTAATGCAGCGCAGTGTATAATCTTTTCTATTAAAACATGTCATTATAACAGTAAGTTTCTTCATTACTACCTCTTAAAGAGCTTCTTTTGAAATTGGGTAAAAAGTGCCGCAAATGTTCCTGCTGCACCTCTGACATACAATGAAAAAGCAGTCCGTCCGATAATCTTCCCCTGTATCCTGCGCGAAAGTTCCATTATCTGTTCCGGTTCCATGGCAAACACATCGTCCAGGTTGAAATTATACATTGTTTCGCCGTGTTTGTCATCCCTGAATAAAAATGGATGTATATTACCGCAGTCAGCTACGTGTTCTGCCTGCTTTTTATCGTCTTCACAAAGAGCCGGATAGAAGTAAAAAATATCCAGATCGGGAGAAGCATAGATATATTTTTTCAAATCAAGATAATCCCTGTTATTGCATACTCTTCCGGCAGATATGTCTGATGTCCGGAATTCTCTTTTAAAAAGTGAATTCTTATCTTCACCGCCTTTGAGCGCATCCTCTATATTGAACTGTCCCGAAAAATCATATGCATATCTTGCACCGAGAAGACACGCTGCAAGAACCGCCATATAACCTCCGGCAGAATTACCGACCGTTATTATATCACAGCCTTTGGGAACATTCTGTGAAATCCATGCAATCAGCTTATCTATCGATGAAATCTCCGAATTAATTCCCTTTATATACCACTGTTTGTATATATCCCTTACATATATCTCACGTCTTGCTTTGTGAAAATGATATCTGCGCCATTCAAATCTGTCATCCGCCATGAACTTTGCAAAATTCTCTTCTGTATTAGGATAATAGAGCCCATTGCTTGAAAAGTATATAACACAGAATGGCTTGGCATCCTCACCATTGTAGTCCGCAATAATGTAATTATCTCTCGAATACTGCTCCTTTATGAGCGGTTCTTCTTCATTCCAGATATTGAACATTTTAATGCCCTCCAGTCAATGCACCCTGCATATGCTGTCAGAAGTGCAAACCACGAAATAATAAACATTCTGTATGTATAGAAGAAATGTATCTGCGAATGCTGACCCATAACAATAACCCAGGCTACAGGCAGCAACGCCGTTGCTGCTATTGGCAGATATACCGCTGATTCAGTCTTTTTACGGTACTTAATCCAAAGCACAGCCATAAGCACAAACACTGCAATATACAACACTGCGACAAGAATCATAGCGCCCTTTTCTCCTTTGCCGATCACATTGGAAAATGGCATTGCGGAATAGATATTCTTGGCAAGTGCCGTAATTCTGCTTACCTTGCTTGTATCATTGCCGCTTACCCTGAATGATGCCTGATTCAGCGCATCTTCAATTATATTGCGTCTGAGAATTGCAGTTCCGACAATCCACTTGGCTGCCCATCCTGCTGCCCATCCGACTGCCCATGTTATGCATGAATGAATAAGTACAGCCCAGTTTTTTATTATTGAATCCCTGCCAAGCTCCTTCGCATTTATCAGAAGCACTGCACAAAGCGGAAGTCCAAGTGTCACAAGCGGTGCCGTGAGAAAATCGAGATACTGCGTAACCATTCCGATTATAAGAAACATCTCGCCCGTGAATGCCACAGTCTTCGATGCACTGTAACGCTTTGTTATATATACAAGGGCCGTCATCGTTACGAGAAATACCTCACAGAACTGAAGGCTCCATGGCACCATTATAAAATATGCAAGTACCATGCAGAGTGTGAATATCCATGCCGTACCGCGTCCAAGCCTGTCATTAAGCCCAAGTGTACATGCTGTAAGAAGGAACATTAATACAACCATAAGGATATACCTTATATCAAGATATGAGAATAATACGAGGAGCGGTCTTACCCAGACAAGATATCCGTGCCAGTATCTGCTGTATCCGTTGCCGCTTAAGGCATTACTCAACGGACTGCAGTTATCATTAACCATTGTCCCGCTTATAATTATGCGGTCAGTCAGATTATCAATCATGCTTCCCGATGCATATGTATATACTCTGTTCCAGCCGTCTCCCTCCTGCTCGAACACCTCCATTGAGCGGTCATAATTCTGCTTTATTGCAGAATTGGGAATGCACATAACCAGCGTAAGCATCAGCACAAAGGCTATAATCATAATACAGAATATCGAGATAATCCTCAGCCAGATATTCTTCTGCTTCTTTCCCATATTCTGTTCTCCAAACAGTTTCTTTAACATCATGTTCTCCTTCTGATAAATGCATTGACAGGTCTGTCAACCCCATGCTGCATGTATTGCAATTACCCTCAGATAACTGAGATTTTTAAAATATTTCATTCTGCTTCATTCTCTCTAATTCTCTAACATCTTCAATACTTTCAATAACCATATTCCTGTTATCCGCAACAGAAAGTCTTATCGAAATATATTCTGCCATTCTTGCTATAAATTCTGAATTAGTAGGCCTGTCCTCTATATTGCCTGCCGGTCTGCAAAATATCTCTTCAAGCCACTTCATATCGCCCTTGGTCCATACCACTTCAATCGCGTGTCTCATAGCTCTCTCAACCCTTGTGGGCGTGGTCTTATTCTTTCTTGCAATATCAGGATAGAGCAGCTTCGTAATTGAACTTACACATTCTCTGTCATTCATCGTCATTATAAGTGCTTCCCTCATAAAACGCTGACCGATTATATGAACCGGCATTCCGAGCTTAAGAAGCATGTCTGCAACTTTTATCTCTATATCAGTATATGAATTGCGTCTCTTAAGCTCCTCACTTCTGCGGCGCTGCTCTTCGTTATTCAGTGCCCACCGTATCCTGTCTGTAAGCAGCGGGCCATCCACCGGCTTCATAATATAATACTCAACACCTGACTCAAATGCCTCTCTTATTATCCTGTCTTCCCCTATTGCGCTGACAACTACAAATACCGGCTTATTCTTAATAGTGTCATCAGCCTTTATCTTTCTTATCACCTCAAGCCCATCAAGCTTAGGCATAATAAGATCAAGTACAACCGCATGCGGCTTGTAATTCTTTATAACAGATATGAGCTCTGAGCCATTTATCGCCTCTCCGACAAGTTCCATATCAGGTTCATCGTTAATTATATCCCTGAATACCCTGCGTACCGCCATATTGTCATCTGCACATGCAACCCTTATCTTATCGTCATCCATACTTTGCATCCCTCCTGTTATATATGTGCCTACTATAATAATCTCATTTTTCAAAAAACAAAACTATAGTATGCTGTCGCATTATTCGACACATATTTTACCGATGCTTAATTACATCAGACTTTTTATATACTTCTCAACTGCCTTTGCAATCAGGCTGTGTCCTTCTTCGTTAGGATGAAGGCCGTCTGATGTGTATGAATCATAATTATCCGCATTGATGCTGAAATTGTGATACAAATCTATGACCGGAATATCATACTTTGCGCATACCTTCTGCATTGCATCTACATAATCCCACATCGAACTTCCTGTCTCATTGTTGCTCGAATTATGCATACCGCCAAATTCACCCGGAAGCGGCGTAAGAAATACTATATTGGCATCCGGATAACTCTCTTTAAGGCCTGAACACAGCTTCTTAAGTCCGCCGTAGAATTCGTCTTTTCTGGTTGAATCCGGACTTCCAAGTGCAACATTATTGTAGTAATCGTTAGAACCGCCATATACAACTATAACCCTGCAGTCAGGATTAATAGACTTATATCTCTCAACAAATCCTTCTCCGCCATTGCTTGCAAGCGTATTACCCGATATTCCATAGTTAAACTGTACACATCCAAGATCTTCGCAGACAACATCCGCATAGCTGTAACCACTCTTATATCCTATCGTTATGCTGTCTCCAAGGAATGCTATTCCAAAAGGTGCTGTAAGCTTATCTGCTGATGCAAAAGCAGCTTCAGTCTGGGCTTCTGTCTGTACAGGTGCTGCCACCGTGACAGCCTCCGTCTGGGCAGGTGCCTCTGTATCGGCTTCCGTCTCAGGTGTCACTCTGTATACAGGTTTCACTTCAACCGGAGCCTTTGTTGCCTCGGTCTCTGTTTCAGAATCTGTTTCCTTCTCTGTATTTTGTTCTGCAGCTTCAGTCTCTGCCTGTTTTACTTCAGACTTCTCTTCAGCAGCTTTTTCTGTTTTCTCTGACTCTGTCCGGGCTTCTGTCTCTGTCTGATCCGGTGCAGAAGAAGCATCCTGACTCTGCCTGTTATCCTGACCTTGGGAATTGACCTGCACTACAGTTTCTGCCTGACCTGATGCATCTGCAGCAGCGCCCTGCCCCTTATCTGCACATCCTGTCATGACAACCATTCCTGAGGCAATCATAATTGCTGTCGTTTTTTTAATGTAATAATTCCAATTCCTCATTAATTCCAATCTCCATTTCGTTCCATTCATTACTCTGCACAGTCTTTTATTATATCACATATCCTGTCAACATCTGATAATGGCAGGTCAGCAAATAACGGAAGTGTAAGCACTCTTTTTGAAATCTTAAGTGCAACCGGCGTATCATTCGGATCAAACATTCCATTGTAACATTCAAATGTATTCGTAATCGGATAAAAGTACTTCCTTGCAAATATATCATTCTCTGCAAGCTTCTCAAATACCACATCCCTTGTCACACCAAATTCTTCTTCATTGAATACTACAGGGAAATAGGCATAATTGTACTTTACGCCATCCTGAACCTTTGAAAGCTGCACACCTCTGACACCATCGAGATTGGCTCTGTATCTGTCTACAACAGCCTTTCTCCTGGCAATCTCACCATCAACATGCTTAAGATTGCAAAGCCCCATTGCAGCCTGAAATTCATTCATCTTGGCATTGGCTCCGACATAATCAACCGTCTCCTCATCCATAATGCCAAAATTCTTAAGGCGGTACAGTCTCCTTCCAAGCTCTTCATCAGAATAACATACAGCGCCGCCCTCGATTGTATTATATACCTTGGTGGCATGGAAGCTGAACATTGATGCATCGCCAAAGCTTCCGGCACCCCGTCCGTTGTATGTCTCCCCAAATGCATGTGCGGCATCATATATAACCTTAAGTCCGTGTCTGTCAGCTATCTCCTGAATTCTGTCGACATCACATATATTGCCGTATACATGTACAGGAACAATAGCACATGTATCCTTTGTTATAAGCCTCTCAATCTTATCAGCATCTATAGTATAGTCATCTGGATTAATATCACAGAACACCGGCTTAAGTCCGTTTCTTACTATAGCATGTGTTGTTGACGCAAATGTGTACGGAGTGGTAATTACTTCCCCTTTAAGATGCATCGCCTGAAGCGTAAGTTCAAGTGCCATATGCCCATTAGAGAAAAGCGTGATGTCATCAACTCCCAGATACTCCTTAAGTTCCTTTTCAAGCCTTACATGCTTCTCTCCCATATTGGTCAGCCAGTGATTGTCCCATATCGAAGCTATTTCCTCTATATATTCTTCCATTGGCGGCATAGATGACCTTGTAACAAGAATTTTTTCCATACTATTCTCCATTCCTGCGCTGCCTTTTGCGCATATCAAGTTTGTGCGCAGGCACAAATCCTGCGTGTGAAAAATCTTATTTTTCACACTATTCTCCATTCCTTTCAAGAAGATTCTTCAGAATAACCGGCCGTCCCTTTTTCAGGAAACTGTCCTTAAAATGATATTCATCCCGAAAATCTTTTTCGTCATAATAAGTAGCATTCTTACTGTAACCGTTGAGGATATCCTGCAGTCCATATCTTTCTATATCTTCCTCAAAGCCCTTCCATGTACGCATTATTCTGTTGCTCTGCAATGGACAGCACATTACCTTAAGATTAATTGAGTTATCATCACAAAGCTGCTTTATCTGCCTCAGATATGTGGCAGACAATGCGCTTATACGCATATTTTCACGCTCTTTCGGACGCGTTGCTGTTATGTAATCCCTGTATTGTGACAACACAAACATATCATTGTATATTATCTTTTTGAGAGGCTCACACCTGGTTGCGGCAGTTCCATACTTATAATCAATATACTCCCGGACATCCTCCGTTATATACTGCATATTCTCCTGTGTATAATACGGAACAACATAATACTGGTATGAGTAATCCTTGTCTGCCGCATTAGCCATCAGATCCGGAGATATTACCATAATTATCCTTTTGGTCTGCGGATTAGCCTCTATGTAATTACGCAGAAGCAGATAATAGCCTCCCATTGTCGCCGAGCAGTTGCCTGTCATTGTATATGCATTCTGAAACCTTTTATCATTGCCGAATAGCTGTGATGCCACACTGTCGCCTATTATAAGCTTCTTCTCACTGCGTGTCTGCTTAGACTGCTCTATAAGTCTGAACTGGTCTTCTGCAAGTCCGTTTTCATCATAGCTCCATGCCTTTGCATGCACTATCTCAAGCATAATAACAAGCACTATAAATGCTGCCGCCCTTAAATACGGTATCAGCACGGCTATTGCATTAGCTGCATTTTTATTCTTCATAATTACCAGATACGCATATCCTTGTCCAGATAATTCTGAACATAGTCCTTTGCGCCCTCCTCAAGTGAGTAGAACGGCTTATCATATCCTGCCTCTCTGAGCTTGTCCATCTTAGCCTCTGTAAAATACTGATATTTTGGGCGAAGAGTCTCAGGCATATCTATAAACCTTATATCCTTATCAATTCCGAGTGCCGCAAATACAGAAGCTGCGAGGTCGTAAAATGATCTTGCCTTACCTGTTCCGACATTGAAAAGCCCGCTTACGTCAGGATTATCCATAAGGAACATCATGACATTGCATACATCCTTTACATAGACAAAATCCCTTAACTGTCCGCCATCCTCATAGCCTTCCTTATAAGACTTGAAGAGCCCTATATATCCTCTTTCCTTAATCTGGTTAAAGCCATGCATGATAACGCTCGCCATGCTGCCCTTGAAATATTCGTTAGGACCATATACATTGAAGAACTTAAGTCCCGCATGCTGGCGTGGTGCTTTATTACCTGCCGCAAGCTCCTTCTTTACCCATATATCAAACAGCTGCTTTGAATATCCATATCCGTTAAGCGGAAGATAGTTATCTATATCTGCCTTATCGTCAAATCCCTGTGAACCGTCACCATATGTTGCAGCGCTGCTTGCATATACGAAGCTTGCATTATTGTCTGCGCAGAACTTCCACAATGTCTTGGTGTACTCAAGATTATTCTTGTAAAGGTAATCAAAGTTACGCTCTGTTGTTGCGCTGCACGCACCAAGATGAAATACATTGGTAACCCTGCCTGCATACTCAGGAAGATGCTCAAGGAACTCATCCCTGTTGTAATACTTTATGTATCTTTTGTTGGCCATGTTGCGCCATTTATCAGTCTCGGCAATATTATCAACTATAATAATGTCGTCAATTCCCCTGTCATTAAGGCTTCTCACTACACAGCTTCCTATAAATCCTGCTCCACCTGTTACTATTATCATGTCTGTACCTCCAATATTATACTGTTAAAAGCTGCATTTATAACCACGTTCTATATCTGCAGCTCTCTCAGCACATTCTTAAGAACATCTGTTACATCCTGCACACTCACCATGTCGACACATGTAAACAGCCCTGTATCTTTCATATGTTTCTGACATTGGGAAGTTCTGTCAACTATTCTGCAGTTAAAGCATTCCATGTCATGAACACAGACCGCCGGCATGCATTTATTGATATCATTGTTATTGATGTCATTTCCACCGGATAACTGCCCGTTCTCAATCTTATACGGAAGGAATCTCCCGTAATGCCATCCGCCGAATACACAGACTGCTTTGGTTCCTGTTGCCGCAGCAAAATGTATTCCGCTCGTATCATTGCCTATGAGCAGCTTTGCATGCCTTATTACCTCTATCGACTGCAGAAGCGTTGTCTTACCCGTCATGTCAATGACATCACCATTGTAATGCGATGTAAGACCATTGGCAAGATATTTCTCATCAGGTGAACCGCAGACACAGCATTTCCAGCCTGTAGTATCATGTATAAACTGCGCCGCCTGCGCAAATCTTTCTATCGGCCACATCTTTGCCCTGAAGCTTCCTCCCGGAAATACAACAAAATAATCTCCCTCCGGAATCATGCCGTCAGGAACTTCTGTAGCCCTGAGCACCGGAACGGATGCACGGAATGTGCTTCCTGTCACCTTACGCACGAATTCGGCATTGCGCACCAGCTCCATAACATGTCCGTCTCCGGCATCTATAACACTGTCATATATCGTATCTGTTGCTTTAAGCGCACCCTGTGAGGCATTATCAAATGACCTGTCGCGTATTGTCAGCTTTTTCTCTGCCCTTACTGCCGCAGATACCACATCAGTATACACCCGCCTTGAAAATGCAGTCTGTATCAGCAGCTCAACATTAATACGTTCCAGTTCATGCGAAAGTTCCTTTCTGAAGCGGAAATTGCCGGCGTAATTAAGTCTGCCAGTATCTACCGGAACTATCTCATCAAACAGTCCGCTTGCCTCGGCTATCCCCTTACATGCCTTGTTACATATAAGTATTATATGCCTTCCTGCAAACTGTCTTCTGAATTCTGCCGCGCTGTCCAGCCATATTACAAAGTCACCGATTGCATCAAGCCTTACAAGTGCCACCCTGCCCTTAGCTGCGGCTCTCTGTTCATCTGTCTCTATTCTGTTATTATTGTGTCTGAGCTGCCATATATCTGCTTTACACAGCACAGGTGTCATTCTTATGACTGCTTTTCTTAAGATACTTCCCATTGTTCCACATCCTGCAATAATTATTATACGGTATCCCTCTACAGCTGTCTCTACAGCTTTGCACTACCGTCCGGCTATTCGTGGTGAGCCGCGTTAACGGCATTGATAATGTTAGTTGTGGACATACCGTCAACAAGCTGTATTGTTGTGACAAGTCCACCCTTAGCTTCAACTATGTCATGTCCCACTATATCTTCAATCTTATAGTCCCCGCCCTTGACAAGAATATCCGGCTGTACAGCCTTTATCAGGTCATATGGCGTGTCATCCTCAAATTTTACAACATAATCTATAAAATCAAGCTCTGCAAGCATTGCCATTCTTACATTCTCATGGTTAATCGGTCTGTCCTCGCCCTTAAGTCTCTTAACCGAAGCATCGGAATTAACCCCGACAATAAGCATATCTCCAAGCTTTCTTGCTTCCTTGAGATACCTTGCATGTCCAAGATGAAGAATATCAAAGCATCCGTTTGTAAATACAATCTTAGCCCCCGGCTTTCTTTCACGGAATCTGGCAAGCTGCTCAAGCAGTCCGTCAAGTGTCTGTATCTTAGCCGGCCTGCTGCCAAACATATCCTCAAGTTCATCAAGCGTAACCACCGATGTACCGAATTTAGTAACCTTGATCGATGATGCCGCATTAGCAAGTGTGATTACTGTCTGCGGTCTTAAGTTCTCGGCAATTCCAAGTCCTATATATGAAAATGCAGTGTCTCCGGCACCGACAACATCACGAACCTGTCTTGCCTCAACATTAGACTCGTATACACTGCCATCCCTGTCAAGATACATCATTCCGTCACCGCTTAAGGTTGCTATAACAGCTTCGCATCCCGCAAGTTCACGAAGCTTTTTCATAGCAGCTACTACCTCATCATGCGTCCCGACCGGCATATCTGTCATATATGCAAGCTCCCTGCGGTTAGGCTTAAGAAGATATGCACCTGCATACTTGGCAGGATTCCTGGACTTGACATCAACTATGACCTTACGCCCATGCTTACGCGCAATATCTATAACCCTTGCCGCAAATGAGTCTGACAGCAGGCCTTTCTGGTAATCTGACATAAGCACGATATCATAGCTGTCGATTGCTGCCTCAAGCATGTCTGCAAGCTTATTCTCACATGTGTCATCTATATCAGAGGTATCCTCGTTATCAATTCTTGTTATCTGCTGGCCTGATGATACAAGTCTTGCTTTCATAGTTGTAATTCTGTTATCACATGCAAGCACAAGATCTGTCTTCACGCCTTTGTTCCCAAGGAGTTCTATTATCTGCCGTCCGGCATCATCATTGCCCGTAACCGCAAGAAGTGCCACATCCACTTCCATTGCCGCCACATTGGCTGCCACATTGGCTGCACCACCAAGCACATTCTCCCTGCTCTCATATTTGAATACCGGGACCGGTGCCTCCGGTGATATTCTTGAGACCTGACCGTGAAGATACACATCAAGCATTGCATCTCCAACCACGAGGAATTTTTTATTGCAAAGTTTTAACTGCTTTATCAGATTCTCCATATATTCTCCGTTCCTGAATTTAGTTGTGCAGCGCACTATCATATCCATATATTTTCATAAGCTTTCCGGCTGCTGAAGTACTGTAAAATCCACCGCTCATATGCACCATGTATGCACCCTCATTAATGAGTGATTTAACAAAATCCACATGAAGATTTGTGACCAGCATATTATTCTTATGAAATAACTTTTTAAATACTTTATCGGCAAAACAATATAATCTGTTATGATGAATATTATATATCTTTGAATATTCATCTCTTCCTGATTCAAAATGGAGCATCTTATTGAATCTGCTGTCGAGTGCATAAAACATATCATGTGTCTGTGTATAATACGCCATAGGTGCCTCTTCATATGAGGTATGTCCACCCTGAGAATGCTCTGAGTAATAGTATTGTTTAAATGCATCTGCTACAAGCGCCGGCCTGAAAACAAGTACTCCCCCGTTTATATTTCCTATCAGTCTTTTATCTGCTTCAAAACCGCGGGATACAAAGTATTCCTCTACAGTTTCATTCAGTATTCTCTCGTTGCCTGCATATATCTTTTTGAATTTTGCCGACCCTCTTGGATTAATTACTGCCGCAAGTCCGCAGTCATCAGGAATTTCTGCAAATATATCAGGTGCATCGGGACTGATTACCACATCAAGGTCAAAAAAGGCAGCCAGCTCATATTCTCTCATGTAATCAGCAATAAGTAATTTCTGGGAATATATGTCTCTTTTTTTATCCTTATCAAGATAGTCATTTATAAACACAAAATCCGCATTGCACTTACGCGCATAGGCCTTCATTTGATTTTCAACTATTTTGTACTGTTCGAGATACTTGCCCTGTCCAACACTCATAACACATATTGCACGTTTTTTCATCTGTCATTTCCTCCAAACATACTCTCATAATCATAACTGCTGTAGAACGTTGTAATTTTATTTATATACTCATTGTAATTATCAGCTGTAATCAGACCTTTGCCTTCATATATCCATTGAATTATCATATCGTTAATTGTATCACTATAATGTTCAACATCCATATAATTATCAAGATTTGTTATAATGTCAAACATATCCGAAAATCCGTATACCTGCACATTTGAATATGGCAGCAGTGACTCAATCATCATCCTCTCCGCTTCTATCTGAATCTTAAGTACCCCCTTCTGATTCCACTCATCCCACTGACACAATGATGTAGGCGTAAGAAAATAATAAAATGTAATATCCGGATTATCTCTAACAGTTTCTACTATATTCTGGTCTATATTCGCCTGTATACTGTCATGAATGACCTGTGTATAGGCAGCTTCTTCCTGTTTTTGCGGACGTTCGTACTGTGATAATGTCCTTTCCTTTGAAAATGTTGCTTTTGCTGCCCAATTTGCATACTCGTCAAAACTTGTCGATTCAAGCCCCTGTATCATACACCGGATGTCGCCACTCAACAGCTTTATCCAAACATCTTTATTAAAAAGATAATTAACATCATTAAACGGATTGTTGTCATAGAGATATGTGGGTGCATTCTGAGCCATTCCGTCTTTTTCTTTTAGAAGCTTATTCTCATCTATTCCCCTGATAACAGCTGAAACCCTGTCATTATTTGCAAGTGCTCTCTTGACATTCTCATCCACTTCACGGAGAGTTCCTCCCGCAAAGCTTGTCTTAACCGCTTTGCATTTCCATAGATTTTCGACTTGTGATGCCATAAAGTTCTCTGTTACCGAGCTTCCTGTAATCATCACATCATACTCAAAATGTTTTCCAATTCCATCATTGTAATATTTTTCATATGATCCACCACCATACAATATATATGGTCTTCCCTCCACAGGTCCATGATAATGGAAACAGGGATCAATATATATCATAACGGAAGCCATTGCCATGAGCACTGCCATAGTTATTCCAAGCGTCATTAATAGCCATTTTTTCGCCTTCATTCCGGATACCTGTTACAGCCTTTCTAAAAAATCAAAATCTGTATATCATTTAAAAATTAAAATACAAAAATGTTGCAACACCGCTCAATGAGCATATACACCATACAAGCGCCACAACAGTAATAACAGCATTAAATGCGCTTAGCTTGTGTTCCTGCTCCTGAACATTGCGGCAGTTAAGCACCGCAAAAAATGTCACCGCGAAAAACATAAGTATATTAAATCCCTTTATCTTATCAGTATATCGTGATATATGGATTATTTCCTCAAACAGCTTCAGCTCCTTAAGTCCGAATGCCCCTGCAAGCCCCGATGATACACCAAATCCTCCACGCAGCAGGCGGCTTATGAACAGCTTCACATCACTCATTGAGGATGCCCTGAAAATAATCCACGTTACATTTACAAAGCCAAACGTAAGCAGCCACTGAAACGCCTTGTGAAGTCTTTCATACTGTGTCTTAAATGCACGGTTAATGCATTGCGCAGCTCCGTGCAGCACTCCCCATATCACAAATGTCCATGCAGCCCCGTGCCACAGACCCGACACAAGGAAAACAATCATTATATTCACATATGTTCTTATATTGCCCTTACGGCTGCCACCAAGCGGGAAATATATATACTTTGTGAGGAAGCGCGTAAGCGTCATGTGCCAGCGTCTCCAGAATTCTATTATTGAATAGGATTTGTACGGAGAATTAAAATTCACCGGAAGCTCAAAGTTGAACATTCTTCCTATTCCTATAGCCATATCCGAATACGCACTGAAGTCAAAATAAATCTGCATAGTATATGAAAACATTACCAGAAACGCATCTATTGATGACATTGCCGCAATATCTTCAAAGCCCCAATCCGCAATTCCGCCGAATGTATCCGCAATTATTACTTTTTTAAACATACCTGCGGCAAATATCATAAGTCCCTTTGACAGATTCCCGTAGTCCGGTCTCTGACGATTTTCATCCTTAATCTGCGGAATGAGCTCATCATGTGTCACAATCGGTCCTGCAATAAGCTGTGGAAAGAATGTTACAAACACCGCATAGTCCAAAAAGCTCTCATCATCAGTCTCACCATGATACGCATCAACGACATATGATATCTGCTGGAACGTAAAGAAACTGATTCCAAGCGGAAGGACTATGTTACGCATGGTAAAGCTGAGATTGAATACAGCATTTACATTGGTTAAGAAAAAATCAAAATATTTGAAATAGAACAGCATCCCTATGTCGAATACAAGTCCTGCTGCAAGGCAGAACTTTTTCCTGCCAGGATATCTGCGCATAAGATAAACCACTGTATAATTCACGGCAATGCTTGATATTATGACCGCAAGATAAGTATAGTTGAAATATCCGTAAAACCACAAAGACATTACAAGCAGAAATACTTTTGCATACATATTACGTCCGAGCCTGTTAAGCACAAAATATCCGATAAGTGCCAGCGGCAGGAACAAAAAAATAAATATATATGAATTAAACAGCATCTGTTATCTCCCCATTAGTAAAATAAACTTTTCAAAGAATGCCTGTCCAAGGTACTTTTCCATTCTGTATGACACCCACACAACAAGCCTGTATATAAACCTTCTGCACTTCGGTCTGAATAGCGTAACGCTGTGTCCGTGCAGATAATCTCCGAAGCATTCTTCCAGCGCCTGCCTGTGAAGCCTGTACTCCTTAAGCTTTGTGTCCGGTGCGTCTTTTCTGAATATTCCAAACTGAATCGAGTAGTAGTATGCAAGAGCCGTCAGGAATATAAGCTTCCTGTCTGAAGCACTGCCTGATGCATCGTAGGCATTCCTGCACTCCTCGAACACAAGTCTTCTGCTGTCCGGATATCTGTCAAACTTAGCAGACATATTATTAGATGTACTGAATTCATTAATCCTGTGGCTGTACAGACATTCGTCCATGCGCTCTATTCTGTCTGTGTATCTGGCAAGCCTAAGGCTGAATATCATATCCTCATTCATTGAATCTACAGGAAATTCTATTCCGTTATCCACAATAATGCTTCTTCTTACTGCATATGTCCACACTGTACACAGATCCCATCTCAATGCACTTCCCGAAAGCTCCGGTGGAAACGCCTGTATAAGGCTTCCGTCTTCCCTGACACGGTTCATGCCAAAGCACAGTACATCCGTACAATTTGCGGCACCCAGTCCTGCTGCAAGCATGTCAAATGCTCCGTCCACAAAAAAATCATCCTGATCTATGAATAAAAGATATTCTCCATCCGCCTCACGTATTGCAGTATTACGGGCATTGCCTATTCCGCCGTTCTTCTCAAGAAATATTACCTTAACACGTGCATCATTTTTACTTAGCTTCTCAAGATAATCCCTTGTACCGTCTATGGAACCATCATCCGTTATTATATATTCAAAGTCTGCATATGACTGGCTTAATACACTCGCCACCGCAGCGTCTATGTAATGCATTCCGTTGTATGCCGGCATAATCACTGAAAACTTCATCATTATCTCCCAAACAATTATTATACTTTATTTTGGCTGCATTTACAATCTTGTATACACAATTGCAAATGGCGTAAGCAGCCTGGTTCTGTATAATATCTTAAACAGCCACACGGCAAGGCTCTGGAATCGCGGCACATTCTCTTCCCCACGCACATCAAAGTACGGATTATGCACAAAATCAGGGAAATACTCCTCAAGCAGCTTTCTTGTATATGAGCACATATGTCTGACTGTCTTTATATCCGACTTCCTGCAGAACACAAAAAGAATCGTCACAAGGATACGGACCGTGCAATATTCAAGGATTCTGTCATCTCTCCGCCCGTTTTTACTCTTAACCAGACGCACTGCCTCCCGCAATCCCCTGTACGGTATCCTGTTATCAGCTATCCCATTGTTTTTAAAATTCCCGACTGTCCCTTCCGGATTAAGGCGGTAACAGTACCCGCTGTAATCAAGCAGCCTCCACCTGTCCGTAAGCATATTGGCAGCAAGACAGAACACCACATCCTCCATAAGCTCTCCCTCGCTGAATCTCAGTCCGTTCTCCCGTAGGAATTCCGTCCTGTATATTCTTGGAGTCACGTTATATCTGATAAGCTGCTCTTTTCCGTCAAAGGTTCTCCAATATTCATCCCGCTTAAGGTCTTCGATAAATTCTCCTCTGGCAGATACATTCCTTGTGGGAGTAACAACCATGTCAAGATTATCCTTAACTGCGGCCTCAATAGTCTTCTCAAGGAAATCCCTCTCAAGGAAGTCATCACTGTCAAGGAACATCACGTATTCACCGTCCGCTGCATCAAGTCCCATATTGCGGGCAGAGCTCTGTCCTTGGTTAGGCTTGTGTATAACACGGATTGAATCGTGCTGAATTGCACTGTGCTGAATTGCACTGTGCTGAATTGCACTGTGCTGAATTGCACTGTGCTGCTGTGCATATCTGTCCGCTATCTCTCCGCATTCATCAGGCGAACCGTCATCAACAAGAATAAGCTGCCAGTGTGTATATGTCTGTGCCAGCACAGATTCTATACATTGCGGCAGATATTGCGGTGTCTTATATATCGGAACTACTATTGATACTGATCTGTCTTCGACAAGCATTGTGTTTTCCTCTTCCATTAAATCTATCAATCTATATTCAGAAGTATAACATTATGTTGGAAATGCCTCAACAACTAAAACTTCACTCTTGGTATATAACCATAATACCGGCATACAATCATCTCAAGTCCCTCAAAGCAATATTCATCAAATGACATCTTTTCATTATCATACTGCTGAAGTATATATTGGGTTCTCTCCCTGAAAGTATCATAATTCTCAGCAAGTTGAACCTCAACTCCCTCTCCGCCGGCATTCATTGCATATCTGTCATAAAACTGCAATTCTTCATTGCTTCTCATAAACCATACACATTTGGTAACATCCTTAATGTCATTTCTCAGGAAATCAAAAAGCAGCTCATACAGCTTTCTGTCATCCATTATGCATATAAGCAGCAGATAATACCCCCAGAATGCAGAAGTAACATACGGCTCCTTAACCTGCTTCATTTCTATTGCAACAGCCTCCTCAAAGCTGTCAGATTGTGCCGGATATTTGCCCTCACGCCTGTAATATTCTGCAAGAATCCTCGCCTGCCATTGCATAATAGCACTGATATCTTTAACATTGCCGTTATGCTTAAGTAATCTGTATATCATTATAATCACTCTCACATCCGAATCGTACGGAGCATACTCATACTGCGGATACCTGTTAATTATTCCGATTATGATATTCTGCACCCACTTTGAATGTTCAGGCTTTGTATTCATCAGATAGCATGCATATGATGCAAGAAAGCCCAGATGTTCATATATCTGCACTCTGTTTTCCAGTATATTGTAAGCCGGCAGTGATGACTCTGAGTCTGCAACGCTCTTCAGTTTGCTGCAATATGACTCATTCCAGCGTTCATAGCATTTGCAGAACTTTATCAGCCAGTCAATATATCTCTCTTTCCCCAGATGCTTTGCCTCCAGCAGATATTTCCAATATCTTATTATCACGTATTCAGATACCATAATAGCAGTTTTGTCATGCCTCTCTTCGTGCGCATAGCTGCATATCATCTGGCTTGAAAGATACAACGTAGCACAAGCCTTGTCAAACTTCTTTTTAGAGCTTTCTCCTGCTTTTATACCTTCAATCAGTGTATCTGTAATCCGCTCATAATATTTTTGTTTATAATTGCCCTCCCCAACAAAATACATTGCCTTTCTCAAATCACTCTTAAGCTCGTCAGCAAACAGATTTTCATTAAAAAAATATGTAATGACCATATCCACGATATCATCAATCCCAATAAAATCTATATCTACAGAAATTCCGCTCCATATGGTATTACTCCGTATATATCCTTTCCAGTTCATCATTACCGCTTCTTCGATATATCCGTTGCTCGCAACACGTATCTTTATTTTCTTTTTGCGCTCCGAAGCTGTAAGCTGGTTAATTGCAACATCCTTAATCTCATCGAGACTCTGACGCACAGCATTAGCGTCTGAGGACCATACCTTCCGGTCAATATTGCCCTGCTTTACGACAAAGAATACAAGTTCCTTGGAGTTATGCATCTGTATATCAACACCAAACTGACGATTTCCGGTCTTTGGCTGGCTGTCAGCAACGAATCCCTTCTGTTCATATATTCTGCTCAGAAGTATATCCAGCTCGTCCTTCTCCCTTAGCTGTGCTATATATTCCTTAACTATAAGCCTCATTATCCGTACCTCTCGCTCTTCTGTGTCTCATGTAATCCTCTCTCATATACATGTATTCAACAGGAATTTCAATATATCGCCTCGGCAGTTCAGATGAATAATTCAGTTCGGCGTAACTGCTGACATGATACGTAATGTCATTGCCCATACTTTGTATATATCCTATTCTCCTGCCGTATTTCATACTGCGGCCCGGAAACATTGCAAAAGCAAATGACTGCTTCTGCGATTCCTTGTTCCATTCGCTCTGCCTTTCACGCCATGCAATCCAATAAGCCCTCTGCCTTTCGTTATCTGCGGCAAAATCTCCGTCATTGCTGCATATGTTTACCTTCTCCCTGTACTCCTTATCATAAGCAGTTATTCTGTCTGCCAGCTCTGCAATATAAACATTATCATTTACAAGCTGCTTTTGTGCCTCACCGGTAAGAGTATCGGGATAATCGCAATATATATTGTCAATGCAGAACTTAGTCCAATAATCCGTATCGGCAATATATTCTGCAAGCTTAATTGCAAGCCTTATTATGCCCTTATGGACATCGACGGCATATAACACAAGGCCCTGCATCAAAGAACTTATTGTCTGTTTATCAGGTCTTACGTCACTGATATATTCCACAAGGCTGTCAATCCTGACAAGATGTGTAAATAAATCTGCCGACAGCAGGAAATCCGTATCTGTTCCGTACATAAATCTTTCATACCACACAGACACAAATTCTTTCTGTTTATCAGCAAGGCCGTGTCTTGTCCGTGGAATATTTCTTATAAATTCATACGGTGCCGTATATCGACAGCCCGCATACAGATCATACACACAATTACCAGCAGTAACAGCAGCTTCCTGTGCAAGCTCCGACATATAATAATCAGCACAATTTAGCAGTCTTTTTTCTTCATCTTCCGCATAACCGGCATCTGTGGCAGGATCCAAGGTTCCGTCAAATATAAGGTCTCTCATGATTTCCATGCATTCTGCGCTGCCCTCCGCTCTGTAATTAAGCTGTTCAAGACATATTAATCTTTTTGCGGTTCCGGCTGCCTTAAGCGATACAATCCGGATGTTTACACAGCTTCTTATCTCCGGCCGGCATTGTGCTTTATCATACAGCAGGTATTGTGTATATGCAGGAATAAGCTTTTCCCACATCTCTTCGTCTTTAACCACAATATCATCTATATATTGAAAATTATGTTCAAAATATTCCGTATTGTACATCAGACCCCTGTATATAAAATCAGCTCCCATAAGCTGCCGGCTGCGGTCATCTGAATACACATACATATCTGTCCACTTAATTGCGTCATCATGCCTGTTCTTGTATAATGCACAGCCAAGCTGCCATACAAGCTGCTGCATCTCCGTATTACTGCAGTACTCCTCCGTATAGCCTGACAGAATCACATCCTCCTGACAATGCTTCTCTATAAGCGCCGCATATTCACATACAAGCCGGCTTCTGTCACCCACATTCTTAATATCGTTCAGCAGCCGTACCATAGTAATATATTCCGCAGCATGGCATTCATTTTCACTGCTGACACATGGTATTACAAAAGGCAGGACTTTCTCAGCCCTGCCTCCGGCATATGCTGTCATTAACAAATCCAGCATATCTATATCCTTCTCATTCTGCAATACATACCCTGTGAACTCACAGATAAGCGAATTGTCACTTATATCCGCCAGAAAGCTGATTATATCATCAATAGCGTATGACGTTAAGCCTCTCATCAGTGCGCGTGTCATAACAGCCCAGCGTGTTACTGTCATATTACCTGTTCCGTCATCAAGAATATTGAATATGTCATCCGTTTTCTTCTCTAACAGCTGCGGACGCTCTGCAATTATATCGTCCGCAGCAGCAAATATATCCTTCATTCTGTCTATCGTGTATGTCATTGGCACCTCTGTTTACATCACCTTATCCAAGAAAGGTTCTGTGAACCGACTCACAGAACCTTTCTTAAACATAATCAGATATAATTATTATTTTCTGGCTGTTTTACTAACTACCTTGCCGCTCTTGATTGTGTATGTGTAATCAGATGACTGATATGTTCCATTATAGCCAAAATTAACCTTACCGCGCTCTATATAGAATTCGCCATTTTCATTGCTTGCAATTCCATAGTACGCAAAGTTAACTTTGCCATCTTCGATTCTCCACCAGCCATTCGCATTCTTACGAATTCCTGTGTATTCATATCTTACTCTGCCACCCTGTACATATACCCAATCTTTGCCATCAAGTGCTACATCTGTATAGCCAAAGTTAACTTTACCATTTTTTATATAATATCTTCCGTTCTCATTTGACGCAAACCCATTATACTTAAAGTTAACCTTACCGTTCTCAATTCTCCACCAGCCATTCTTATTATTGCGAATACCTGTGTAATCATATCTTATTCTGCCGTTCTGTGCATATACCCATTCCGAACCATCCTGAACCACACCAGAATAAGTAAAGTCAACCTTGCCATTTGTTACATAATATCTTCCGTTCTCATTTGAAGCAAATCCATTATACTTAAAGTTGACCTTACCACCTTCGATTCTCCACCAGCCACTCTTATTATTACGAATACCGGTATAATCATAATTAACCTTACCCTTTTCCACATACACCCAATCTGATCCGTCAGCAATTACGTCTGTATATGTAAAGTCGGCCTTACCATTATTCACATAAATTCTATTGTTCTCATAATCTACAAGTCCTGCAAACTCTGTGTCAATAGCATTATTTACATAGTAGTAATAATTTCCATCTTCTGCGTTATATACAAGACCATCCTTCTGTACAGGATCCACATTAGGCTTATCCGGGGTATCTGTAGAAGATCCATCAGATTCAAAGTTCATATAGAACAGATTAATCGCATCTCCCTTTTCTACAGTCACTTCCTTGCCTGACTCTATAGAGGCTGTAACGATTCCGTCTGAACCACATGTATAACTATTTCCGTTAACCTTGACTGTCTTGCCTGATGCAGCAGCCGAACCACCGAATACAAGGACAAGCTTGCCGTCTGAAGGAGCTGTGAACTTAATGCTTGTTGATGACTCCATCTTAAGGGCTGTTGTAAGGGTAAGTCCTGCGTATGTCACGCTTCCCTTGCTTGTCGTGGTTGAACCTGTGATTGTATATACAGAACTTGTTGTTCCGCTTGTTGTGAAGTTGTGTGCATATGCACCTGCCTCTGCCGGTTCTGAGGAACCGCCGCCTGATGTTCCCTTAGCCGGAATCTTCTGGGGATCCTCATATCCGCATACAGTACACTTGCGGACCTTAAGTCCTGTCTCTGTCTCTGTTGCTTCCTTTGTAACTGTCCATGCGCCATATGTGTGATCAAGCTTGGCAACCGGCTCTGTCTTGGTATCTCCACATGAACACCTGTAAATCTTACTTCCTTCAGAAGTACATGTAGCAGCTGTCGTCTCAACAAGCTCATACTTGTGGTAATGAGCATTAGGATCACTTGATGTAATCTCAAGTGAATCAATCGTTACCTGCTTGAATGTTCCTGTTTCCATCGTCTTGCCATCACCCGGCTGGAAGTTGTATGGCTGGATCATGTATGTTCCGGCAGGAAGATCCCTTGCCGTGCCGCTTGCAACGAGGAAGCATTCTCCTGCTTCGTTAACCAACGCACCTGTTCCTGCAAGTGTATCATCTGCATACTTAACTGTCACATCTACCGTACCGCCGACAGTGAATGCATATACTGTCTTATTAAGCTTGCCTGGTGTCAGTGTTGAAGGCAGTTCAGTTACATCAACAGGCGTAACACCACTCGGTACATATGATATTGAAGACATTGACACATCCCCGGCAGCTACAGGGTTCTCCTTGAGCACGCCAGTTCTGGATGCGATAGTCTTGTGTGCCTCTGTAATGCTTGTCTGTAATTCATAATCGCCTGTCGGGATATATGAAAGTGATGAATCAGTATCAAACCTGCTGTAGTCAATTCCCTTTGCCGCGAACTTACAACTGTTGGCAACCGGGTCTGTCTTATTCTCTACTACTGTTCCGCCCATATCATTGATGCAGCTTGAGAATGAGTCATTGTAGCTCTTGATTGCACCCGAATCTACTCTCTGTGGATTCTTGCACATATAAAACAGGTTATACTCTGAGAAAATGTACGCATTGGCTCTTACATTCATTGCATAGTCTGTCTGTCCTTCATATATGTTGTTATACATATGGACATTGGCATTACGTGTAAGAGGTCCCCTTGCCTTACATAACTTCCAGTAATTGTGGTGGTATGTAAGGTTATACTGGAGGCTGGAATCTGACGAACCTACAAGGTTTGTCTTGTGGCAGCCCTCAAAGTAGTTATAGCTGCATGTAAAGTACTGGCCTCTCTTGAAGTCAACTGAGCCATCGCCTTCTGACTTATCCGATTCTGCCGGGTTGGATATGCTCGGACAGTAGTACTCGTTGTTATGTATCCAGCAGTGCTCTACGCTGGCTGAAAGATCTGAATTGACATTGGCTGATGCCTGAACACCCTCCATGCCGATGGCATCCTCAGGTGTGTTGATGAACTTGAGATTGCGGACCTCAAAGCTCTTGCCAAGGTCAGGCTGTGCACTCTCTGCCATGAAATGGAAGCCCCATCCGTCAATTGTTGCGTCAGTTCCGATACCCTCAAGAGTGATATCCCTGCCTGACTTGATACGTGCCATATGTCCGTTATCACCTACAGAACCGCCGAAGTCATCCCCGTCATATGCTGTAAGTCCGTCAATAAGACCTGTGCTGGCATCGAAAGTTCCTCTCTTATAGAGACCGCTGTCACTTACCGTTCCGATAAAACGTACAACAAGCGGCACCTTATTCTCCGCAAGCTTCTGGATGATGCCCTGGTTTGTATTGGCCTTTGCATAAATAGTCTTGTTGCCCGATGTCTTCTTGCACTGGCCTTCGTGGCCTGCCTCGCCGCATTCCTTACCTACTGAGTTAAGGATGTTACCGATACCCTTAACAGTAATTCCGCCGTAAGTTAATTCAACGCTGTTCTTATTGTCATCCGTTACATAAAGGACAATTGCATTGTCCTTAAGTGAACCGTCATCATTATATGCACCTACACCTGCAGTGTAATTAAAATGTGCATATCCCGAGCGGTCCTGTGCATCGACACTGATACCGTTCTTTGTGATAGTCCCGCTCTTTGTTGTAACCGTGAGCGTATATGTACCGGGTTTTACTCCCGGAATATCAATGCGGACTCCATTGCCGTTATCTCTTACGAGATACTCAAGATCCTGTCCTGTAAGTTCTCCCGAAGCTGTTCCACTGTAAGAAACACCTGTTATGTCAGAATCCTTAACCCCTGATATCTGTGCGTAGATGCTCTCGTTAAAGCCTCCTGCGCTTGTAAATTTCTTATCTGATGTACCCGGCTTTGTAGCCTCTGTTGCCTTAGTTGCCGACTCAGCAGGCTTTGTTGTTGATGCCTGTGTTGCTTTTGTAGCTGACTCAGTTTTCTTCTGTGCAGGAGCCTGTGTTGATGGCTCTGCAGCCGGCTCACTTGGATTCTCAGAAGAGCCCTCTGTTACATAATTAATATAGAACAGATTTATTGAATCGCCCTTTGTAATTGTAATATCCTTAGAACCGCTGATATCTATTGTAGCAATTCCGTCTGAACCGCATGTATAATTAGTTCCGTTAACCTTAACTGCCTTTCCTGAAGCGGCTGTTGAACCACCGAATACAAGAATAAGCTTACCTGATGATGGAGTTGCGAACTTAATACTTGTAGAAGACTCCATCTTAAGGCACTTAGAAAGTGTAAGTCCTGCATAATTAACGGTGCCCTTATTAGCCAGGCTGCCTGTTATTGTATATACTGAACTTGTTGTACCTGATGCAGTAAAGTTATGTACATAACTTCCTGTTGTTGTTCCAGGATTTGTTGAAGGCTTTGTTGTGTCTGTTGAACCTGTAGAACCTGATACTTCAGTCCCGGCTTCAGTAGACTTGGTCTCTGACTCTGAAGGCTTTGTCGGTTCAACAGGAGTTGTGCTTCCGCCACCACCAAGTGGGTTACCGCCTACAGCCACAAGTGATGTCTTATAATTAACTACAAGAGCCTTAAGCTCATCATCAACATGATAGTACTCGTCTGCAGTTACAGTCTGCATAACTCCGTTGCCATCCTTCTGCTGATATGTCTTACCGGAAAAATCATACTTAAAGTCACCACCGTTAACACGTCCCGCTCTTGCAACTACTGCTGCTTTAGCATCTTCAGGTGACTGTGCTGTGTATGAATACATAATTGATGAAGTATCAAAGTTGTTATACGCTGTTCCGCCACTGAGTGTCTTAACCGATGATGGAACCTGCTCGTCAGCTGATGATACCGCATATGCATCAAATTCAGTATTATTATCCTGATATGTTACAAATGCCTTAGCACCTTCAATGTAGTTATTAAATGTCTTAACTATCCCGCCGGTCTCACCTGAGAAAGTTCCGCCTGTAACCTTATCAGAACCCTGACCTGAGCTGAGCACCGGATATTTGCAATTCCTAAAGTAATTATTCTCAACAAATGCAGATGCACCCATTGTTACACCTACACCATACTTGGCGTTGCCATCAAAGTAATTGTTATAACTATGTACTGAACATGTTCTGATACGAGGATGACGTGAATCTGAATGATCATACCAATTATGATGATATGTAATATAATTAGTCTCCTTCTCAGACTTCATTCCCTGGAGATTGCATTTACCGTTATCATAAAAATGATTATATGAATGTGTTATAAAGGTAGATGTCTTTGTATCAAGTGCACCATCCCCTTTAACCTGATCCGCATCACTTCCTGCATGTCCGTAAAAGAAATCACAGTTATGAACCCATACATGATTATTATTCTGCTGAAGTCCTATATTGTCGCCCTCACCACTGTTGACGTTCATAATTCCAAGATTGCGGACCTCAACATTAGACGAACCCTTAATTCTGATACCCCAGCCATTAGCTGTTGCATCTTCACCGATACCTTCAATAGTAAGACCTGCAAGTACACCATCTACAAGAAGATCTCCCTTGTCAAGTACAGCTGGATCTGTAATATTGCCGATTATACGAATATCAAGAGGTGCTGCATTAGTCTTTGCCTTCTTATATGCTGTAAGAATATTCTGTACACCTGAGCATACTGTTCCGCTGACTGTTGCAGATACCGTATCCTTTGTCTCCTCTGTCACATATACTACAACGGCATTACTCTTAAGAGTTCCGTTCTCATTATATGCACCTGATGCCGTACCATTAACCCATGCAAAGCCGGTTCTGTCATGGCTGTACACATTAAGGGCTGTTGTAGCCACAGCCTCGGATGCTTTCTCTGTACCATCATATACAGGTACAATCTTAATTACATAATTACCGGCTGCAAGACCTACTGCATCTACACGGATATAATCCGGATACTGGCGAATAAGTTCATTGTCAAGCCTTACATATGCAGAATCTGTAGCAGCCGCTTTCTTAACATAGGCATTATACCCTGTTGCTGAAAGCTCTGTCTTAAATTCTGCATAAGCACCTTCTGCATACCCTGCTGCTTCGCTTATCACAAGCGGTTGCTGGGCTGCCTGTACGTTGGATGTTCCCATGGACACCATTGAACCTACTGTCATGGCAACTGACAGTAAGATTCCAACGCTCTTTTTAAGCATTTTTCTCATAACAGTCCTCTTTGCTCCTTTAATAATTATAAATTTTTATTACATCGATTACCGAATTTATATAGAATGATAGCATAAATACACAAATAGTTCAATCTTTTTTAACAGAAAATACACAAAATATACAAAAAGCTGAATGGTACTTTTATACCATTCAGCTTTCATATATAGTCCTAATGTCTTTTAATCTCATTTTTATTGTCGGAAGGAAGTGCTGTTGTCTGACATTCATCAACGCCTTCAGTATTGTCAGCCTGAAAAATTGCTTTAATCGTCATGAATATTATCTTAACATCCAATCCCAGCGAATACTTTTCTATGTAAGTCAGATCAAGTTTAAGCTTGTCATAAGGTGTTGTATTATACTTTCCATATACCTGGGCATATCCGGTAAGTCCGGCTTTCACCTTAAGTCTGAATGCATATTCGGGAAGTTTTTCCTCATATTGCTTTGCTATGCAGTCTCTTTCAGGTCTGGGGCCAACAAAAGACATATCTCCCCTGAGTATGTTAAATAGCTGCGGCACTTCATCAAAATGTATTCTTCGGATAAATTTACCAAACGGTGTAATTCTCGCATCGTCTTTTGAAGCCAGCCTTGCACCATATTTTTCTGAATCTATTATCATACTTCTGAATTTTATTATTGTAAATGGTCTTCTGTCCTTCGTCAGTCTCTCCTGTCTGTAAAAAACCGGACCTCCATCCTGAAGCTTTATAATAATTGCCGTTAAAATCATCGGTATGCCCAAAATCACAAGCATTATCAACGATATTACTATATCCATAACCCTTTTTACTGCCTGCTGTTCAGGAAGAAGACCCATACATCTTGTCATATAAAGAGGTGTATCAAAAAGATGTATCTCCTTTGCCTGTCTTATAATTATATCCGAAAGCTTAGGCGTTATATATACTCTTTTTGATACGGAATAGCAGTACTTCAGTATGTCATTGCGTATCCGGACAGGTATGTCTCCTATTATAACGGCATCATATTTTCCAATGTTATCATAAATCTTCTGAATACCCTCATTGACACTTATCGCAGCAAGTATGTTATATTTATCATCATGCTCGTTAATTTTATTTACAAGTTCATTCTGCGGATGATTTCCATATATAAAAATCATATTTTTAGCAGGGTACAATCTGACATATATAAACCGTGTCAAATATGACCATGGTAATGCAATGACTATATCACATAAAGTAACAATCACCATTGGTTCTATACTGACATATTGATGGGCAATCATACATAACTCAAGATATTCAATAATATTAACGCATACCATTGAAACTGTCTGCAATATAAACAATTCGGTTATCTTCAGATAACCTACATTGTATCCTCCAAACACCTTAGTCACCAGAATCATCCACAGCATATATATGCATATAATTGCCACTTCCGCTATTCTGGTACTTGCAATTACATCCAGTTCATTATATGAGTTTTCCCAGATTACAAAAAATATTGTAAGCTGCAATATCAGAAGTAGCACTATCGAACTTCTGCGGAATATTCTCTTATATTCTTCCTTCATAAATACTCAAATCCAATCCTCTCAGCGCACAATCATTTTCTTCCGGAACGCAATATATTTCTGTAAATATATCTTCTGATTCCATTCGGAATAAGCATCATTGCCAATGACATAGATACAGCTTTAATGTACTGTAATACATTCAACTGTTTTAATTTGAACTGCTCTCTGCGTAACGCAAACATTGACTTTATATATACGCTTCCGCCGCGCCTTTTGTACATATCCTTATATGTCCTTACATTAACAAATACATCATCTGTGTTAACAAAGCTGAATCCTCCGGCAAGCATTCTGCACCACAGTTCATAATCTTCCATATAAGGCAGATGCCGGTAATTTCCGGCTTTAATGACATCCTCTTTGCGGAACATGACCGTTACATGATTAACCGGATTCCTGAATTTTCCATATCTGCATATATTTTCTGCGCCCAATGGTGATTTTTTATATACAAAATGTCCGTCTTCGTCAAATTCAGCAATCGTCCCGCCAAGCACTGATACATCATCATGCTCAATCATATAGTTATACTGCTTTTCAAATCTGTCAGGCAATGATATATCATCAGAATCCATACGCGCCACCAGATTATTTTTGCACTTTGTCACACCATATCTGAGTGCTCTTCCCAATTGAACATTCTGTTCCAACTGATATGGATGCACAGCGTTGTAGTCATTACTGTATCTGTTGATAATTCCATACAGATCATCCGTAAGCTCTCCATCCATTATTATAACTATATCATCACTTTGCATCGTCTGACTCACAATACTTCTGAGTGCTTCATCAAGGTATTGCGGATTCTCTTTAGCATATACCGACATAAGAACCGAAAACATATACTATCCTCATCGTATTAACTATTCAGCTTCTTTACTCTCATGATTCAGGTAATACTCTACCAATGCTATGTCGCTATATTCATCTACATCTACCGAATGTCTCTGCTCCATAATAAATGGCACTTTATTATCTCCAAAGCTCGTATCTTCATTAAGTTCTTTTATAAGATTAATGTATATTCCACCATTAACTCTGTATATAGGTGGCATATCCTGTCTTCGTATAGTACTTTTCTGGTTGAGAAATTTTTCCATGCTTCTGTCATCTATGATTTTACGCATAAATATTGGATGATCCTTTACCTCTGAAACAGAAACCAATGATTCACATCCATACTTATTAAACTTCTCTATCGCAGAATCAATATCTTCTGCTGTTCTTAAAGGACTTGTCGGCTGAAGAAGTATTAATACGTCATATTTTCTACCCTGATTTTCAAGTTCATGCACTGCATGCAGTACCGCATCAAGAGAAGTCGATGTATCCTTTGCCAGCTCTGCAGGTCTTAAAAAGGGTACATCTGCACCATACTTAATCGCAACATCTTTAATAGTCTCAGAATCTGTTGTAACAACAACATCATCAATATACCTGCTTTGTTTTCCAGCCGCTATTGTATATGATATTAAAGGTTTTCCTCCTATATCAATAATATTCTTATTTTTAATTCCCTTACTTCCTCCACGCGCAGGAATAAGTGCCAGAATTCTCATATCATTAAACATTGCCATTCTCCCTAAAAATCTAACTCAACAAACTGCTTCTGAATCTCAACATCCCAGAATTTTTCATCTGATATTATCTTGACAAAACGCTCCGAGCTTTTGCCGTCTCCGTAGAGGAACTCTTTTCTTCTGTAACTTTCTACGTTATCAATGGCATTTATGATTTCAGACTCATCTTCATTCACATGCTGTATATTCTTTGATGTCTCCGCTGAATATCTTCCACTCTGTCGTGTACCTATATCTATATCAGGTACGCCATATATTCCGCACTCTCTGATTCCGGCACTTGAATTTCCAATCATAAATGATGCATTCTTTAATAATGTAAGAAAATACTCGAATCTAATTGATGGAAATACCGCAAAATGTGGATTGCCTTCAAACTTTTTCATCTCATTGAGTATTATCTCCGAACCAAGATCATTATTAGGATATACTGCGATAAAATTCTTTCCACTCTCTATAGCTGCATTTACTACAGGTGCAATTTTCTTATCAATGACATCATATTCTGTTGTTACAGGATGATACATAAAAATTCCGTATTTATCAAATTCAATATTATACTTATTCTTTGCATCCTCCAATGACGGGATATTGCCGCTTAACATAACATCAATATCAGGCGAACCAATAACAAAAATTCTGCTCTTTTCTTCTCCCATCTGAATTAATCGTCTCTTTGCATCCTTTGAGCATACAAAGTGAAAATGTGCAAATTTTGATATCGCATGACGTATTGAATCATCAATAGTTCCTGTAAGTTCTCCGCCTTCAATATGTCCAACAAAGATATTATGTAACGCTCCGACAACAGCTCCTGCCAGTGCATCCATACGGTCTCCATGAATAATGATCATATCAGGTTTGACCATATCAACATATCCCGATAAAGATGATATTGTATTTCCAAGATTAACACTCTGACTCTGGGTATGTCCTATTCCATATGCCACATATACATTTTTATAGCCATCCTTCTGCACTTCCTTATATGTATTACCAAACTTCTTTACAAGGTGCATTCCGCATACATATATGTATAATTCGAATCTGTCATCCTTCTCCAGTGCCTGCATTAGTGGCTTCATTTTGCCATAATCAGCTCTTGTTCCCGTAAGAAACAGTATCTTTTTCATCGAGTCTTCCTCCAAAATTATCCCTCTACCATATTCCAGTCTATCTGTGTATCTGTTTCTATATCAACAGCCGCTTTCTTTCCAAGTATCTCATCATACTTTTCTGCCCTGATTGCTCCTGTTCCCGGTCTCTTTACCCACAGATTCTCTTTCGTGAATACCTCTCCTTTTCTTATAGGAGCTATAGTAACACATGTAGCAAAAGCAAAATCAATTGTTACCTGCTCTTCTGCAATTGCCTCCTTCGAACCGCCAAGCATTCTGTGTACTTCATCTGCTGCCTGGATAAGTTCTTTAAGCTCATTTTCATCCATTGAACATACAATATCCGGGCCGGTACGTTCCTTATAATCTGTAAAATGTCTTTCGACCAGACATGCCCCCTGAGCAATAGCTGCTATACAGGCATTATTGTTTAATGTGTGGTCTGAAAGTCCAATCGGCACTCCCGGAAATGCTCTCATCATCTCCTGCATTGCTCCAAGTCTTACCCACTCAGGCTTTGTAGGATATAGATTTGTTGTATGCATAAGTGCATATTGCACACCATACTTTTCCATAATATTAACTGTCTTCTCTACGCTTTTCAAATCATTCATTCCCGTAGAAACTATCATAGGCTTCCCAAATGATGCAATATGCTCAATAAGAGGATAGTTATTACACTCTCCTGAACCTATCTTATAAGCATGTACACCAAACTTTTCCAATCTGTCTGCTGCCGCCCGCGAAAATGGGGTACTTAAAAAAAGCATTCCCAATGATTCCACATAATTCTTAAGTTCAAGCTCTTCCTCTTCATTTAACGCACATCTTTCCATAACATCATATATTGACACGTCAGAATTACCCGGAATAACCTTTTTTGCTGAAGAACTCATCTCATCTGAACAAATATGTGTCTGGTGCTTTATAAGTCTTGCACCTGCCCTGTAAGCTGCATCAACCATTTCCTTTGCCACTTTCAGACTTCCCTCATGGTTTATTCCTATTTCAGGAATCACAAGAGGTCTTACATCAGGACTTATTTCGATATTACCAATCTTCATTTTAGATCCTCACTTTCTCTTAGATAGTTTTTTACATATATCAGAAGTTGCATTTAAGCCTGCATAGAAGCTTCATATTGATTACAAATCTCTTCCGTATCACCAATAGCAACCACATTGCCTTTATTAAGCCATATAACATGGTCGCACAGACGCCTTATCTCTCCGAGGTTATGAGATACATACAACAGAGTTGTTCCACCTGACAATACCTCTGTCATTCTCTGTTCACACTTTTTTCTGAATTTCATATCTCCGACAGCAAGTACCTCATCAACAATCAGTATATCGGGGCTTACAATCGTAGCAATTGAGAATCCCAGTCTTGCAGCCATTCCCGAAGAAAAATTTTTTATAGGAGAGTCCAAAAAATCTCCTATCTCCGCGAATTCAACTATTTCATCAAAATGCTCCTGCATATATTTTTCAGAATGTCCCAATACACATCCGTTGAGAAAAATATTCTCTCTTGCTGTCATATTACCATCAAATCCCGCTCCAAGTTCAATAAGAGGAGATACCGTTCCGTTAACATGTATCGCTCCCTTATACGGCTTTATAATTCCACTTATTGCTTTAAGAAGGGTTGATTTACCCGAGCCATTACTTCCGATAATTCCCCAGGATTCTCCCTTTCTAACCTTAAAGCTGACATCTCTTACCGCAATAAATTCCTGAAACATCAGCTCTCTTTTTATGAGCTTAACAAAATATTCCTTAAGATTATCTATCTTCTCTGTTGATTTGTTGAATCTGATTGTAACATTATCAACATCTATCATTACCGGCTTTTCAGAACTGTTTTCCACTATATAAGCCTCCACATCATAATATTCTTATACCTATATATACAATATAAATTTATCCTGATTTTTCCTGAATGTAACAATTCCTATCACTAACATGACTATAGCTGCCACACATCCCTTAAGGACATCTGTACCTATTGGAAGAGTATTGCTATAGACAACACTTCTGAACTGCGAAATATAAAAATACAATGGATTAAAATTAACGATTCCATATGTAAGTTCATCCGGCAGTGCATCCAGCGGATAAAATATAGGAGTTAGATAAACCCATGCCGTTGTTAACGCATTATATATATATTGTATATCTCTAAAAAACACATTGGCCTGTGCTAAAAACAGACCCAGGCCTATGCAGAATACATATAACTGGATTGCAACAAACGGGAACAACAGATTATAAAAACTAAATTTTGCGCCTGTAATAATCATAACAATAACAAGTGCTCCGAGTGAAAAGAAGAAATCAATAAGTCCACTTGTTATCTTTGATAACGGAAAGATATACTTAGGTACATATGTCTTCTTAAGCAATGTCGAATTAGCCGTTATTGCACTTATAGCCTGATGTGTAGACTGATTCATGAAATTAAACATAACCTGTCCGGTAAACAAATACACCGGGAAATTGTCTATGTTACGCTTGAACATATTTGAAAATACAACTGTCATAACAAGCATAATAAACAACGGATTCAACACACTCCACAAGTATCCAAGAAAACTTCTTCTATACTTCAATTTGATATCTCTCTGAACCAGTTGTTTAAGCAAATCCTTATATTTCCAACAGTTTTTTAATCTCATAATAAATAACTCCATTACAGATTGTTGTCACAACCAATCTGTATTTCTTAATAATTCTTATAATTTTCGCTTTTAGGCGGAAAATCATTTGTATCCAGACGTGGAATCTTATAAATATCATCTTTATCCGGATTATATGCCCTGACATCAGTTGCAAGACCTGATGTTGCACCAAGCTTCTTTACAACCTCTATGACACCATCGCTGTAAGATCCATAAGGATAGCAGCACATCCAGTTATCCGGATTAATTACACTTTCAAATACATCCTGTGCATTCTGTATATCTTCAATAAGCTTGTCCTTTTCGAGACGATTCATCCAATAATGGTCATAACCATGTATTCCGAATTCCATACCCGATTTGCTCATTAATTTTACCTGATCCATACTCATATATAGTTCATCAACAAATGCTGCTTCATTATCAGAAACTATATTTCTAAACAATTCATCTGTTATCTTATTACGGAGTCCTTCATCCAATTCCACCTGTAAAAGACGCTTCACAAATATTGTATCCTTATTGTCAAATCTATTTGCAACTGCGAGCTTATTATACAATTCATCATTAGATGCTATGTCATATTCACTGCCCCTGTAATAATCAAGGCGTTCAAATACTTTAGATTTTATTACATCAATATCTGCACTTGCAAGTATAAAATGAATCTTATTTACATCGAGGACCTTCTTTTCCCTTATAATCTTTCCCGGCATAGAAAATACACCTGTTATCCCATTTTCAGCCAAAAAAGGAAATACATTCGTAAAATGATCTATATATCCATCATCAAACGTCAGAAGTACGCTCTTATCATTAATATTTCTGCCTTCAACAATATCCTTCATGGATACAAAATTATAACCATTCTTCTGTAAAAAACGTACCTGCTCCTTAAACATCCTCAGTTCCAGTCCCTTAATCCCCGGATATCTGCTCTGTTCAATCGGTCTTACATAATGATACATAATAGCATACATAATAGTCCTCTTTTCTGTAGATAATAATCTACTTTCTTATAATTTGATTACCACTCCCAGATATGGGAAGTCATATCTTTTATTTTGTCCTCGCTTGCCGGTTTTATCGTTATATCCGGGCTTCTTCCGAACACAATACAATTATCGGGAATTGTCTCATTTATCAGATAGCTGTCTGCGGAAACAATAACATTATTTCCTATGTGTGAGTCGCCAAGTATTGTACTGTTTGCGTACATAAGAACATTGTCTCCCAAAGTTGGATGATATAAGATTCCATCTTTTCTGTTAGCTCCTACAGTTACTCCCTGATATATAAACAGATGGTCACCGTATTGTGCTCTCCCCATTGCGCTTCCTATTGGATGTTCAGCCAAAAAATACTTGGGAAGCTCAACCATATAAAACCAGTCATTTGCATGCATGATTTTATTAAGGTAGTAGACCATCTCTGCCTCTTTCGGCACCTTTTTATCAGTTCCGCCATTCTTGGCAAGTAAGTTCGACAGATAATAAAGAAATACCGAATATTGTACTGTATTAAATGGTGAAAATGCAGGTTTAGCTGCAGTTGCCTGCAGACAATTGTATATTTTTGAATATGCCTGCGGAACAAACTCAGATATTATGTTTTCATTATAATCCTTCCACCATCCGGATAATTGATGTAAAACAATTTCTTTTAATTCTTCTACTCCGTTCATAATAAAAATATCTTCCTCTTTAATACTGAAACCTCCTGTCGACTATTTACATAGGTATATTTGCATGTTTTCTGCATTTGTTATCAGTATTTTTATTTTTTAACATTTCCAATGCTGATAAAATTTTGTCTCTGCTTTCTTTAGGATCAATAACCTCTGTGATAAATCCTCTTGCTGCAGCAACATACGGATTCATAAAACGTTCCTCATACTCACTTATAAGGCGCGCCCTTTCCTTTGCGGGATCTTCTGCTTTGTTAATATCATTCTTAAATATTATATTAACTGCTCCTTCTGCACCCATTACCGCTATCTCAGCTATAGGCCACGCATATACAATATCCGCACCCATTTCTTTACTGTTCATGGCTATATATGCTCCGCCATATGCCTTACGCATTATTAAAGTTATCTTCGGTACAGATGCCTCTGCATATGCATATAACATCTTCGCTCCATGTCGTATAATTCCATTATGTTCCTGATTTTTGCCCGGATAAAATGCCGGAACGTCCACAAGAGTTATTATAGGAATATTATAGCAATCACATGTTCTTATAAATCTTGCCATTTTGTCGGAAGCATCACAATCAATTGCACCGGCAAGATATGTCGGCTGATTTGCAACTATTCCAACAGCCTGTCCATTCATTCTTGCAAAACATATTACAGCATTTTTTGCAAAATCCTTCTGTACCTCAAGATAATCCTCTTCATCAACTATTCTTTTTATTATCTCATGAACATCATACGGCTTTTTAGAATTAACCGATACTATTGATGTAAACTCTTCGCATTTGTTGTATGGATTTCTTGCAATGTATTTTCTTCTTTTAACAATTGGCAGCTCCCTTGGCTTATCTGTGCAATTATCAGGCAGATATTCCAATAATTTTCTTACTCCTGATATACATTCCTGCTCATTATCATATGTGAAATGTGTAACACCGCTCTTTTTTGCATGCACATCCGCACCACCAAGCTCATCTACCGTTATGTCCTCATTTAAAACCGTCTTAACAACCTGCGGACCTGTAATAAACATTTTACCGGTTTTTCTGACCATGAATATAAAGTCACATAATGCAGGTGAATAACATGCCCCACCTGAGCACGGACCGAGTATAACCGCAATCTGCGGTATAACTCCTGATGCTTTTGTATTTCGTAAAAATATTCCGCCATATCCGCTCAGAGAAGAGATCCCCTCCTCTATTCTTGCTCCACCACTGTCATTAACCATGATAATCGGTGCGCCATTCTCATATGCCAGATCCTGAATATGGCATATTTTTGCAGAATGATATTCTCCCAATGTTCCACCAATAACCGTAAAATCCTCGGATGATGCAAAAACAGTCCTTCCGTTTATCTTTCCATAACCAACGACTACACCATCTCCGGGTACACGCTTTTTCCCAACCCCAAAATCTTCAATTCTTGATTCTACAAAATTATCTATTTCAACAAAAGAGCCCTCATCAAATAATAATTCAAGTCTTTCACGTGCTGTAAGCTTACCCTTCTCATGCTGTTTAGCTATTTTGCTTTCACCGCCGCCAAGTTTTGATTTTTCTCTTCTTATATTCAGATCTTTTATTGCTTCATTCCAATTCATTCTAACGATAATTCCTCTCTATTTACACTTGCGAATATTATTTTGATATTGATATATATACCTATTTATGATACATTAATCATGCTATACAACATTTCAAGGAGGTCAGTTATAATGTCAACACGCGAGAAAATTGCAAAGCTTGAAGATTTAATGGAGCTCGATGAGAATACTCTTCAGGAAGATACTATTTTAAATGACATTGATGAATGGGATTCTATCGCTGCTATTTCTTACATTGCTTTATTAGATGAAGAGTTCAATGTTTCTATATCTGCCGATACAATTAAAGGTTTCAAAACCGTGGCTGATGCAATCAGTTACATGAACTAATCAACTTATCTTTAAGGCATTGGAATATATTTATCATATATTCCAATGCTCTTTTTTCTCCCTGTCTCCATGTCCCGGATATATCATTACATCAGGTTCTATTGCTCTCAGAAACGGAAGTGTTATATTCTCAAAATCTTTTTTGTTTCCTCCGGGATACCTTGTAATAGTATCAAATCCATTAACAAGGCTATCACCCGTAAATACATGTTTTTCATCTATGATAATGCAACTGCTTCCCGGTGAATGCCCCGGAGTCACAATACATTGTATGGTATGACCGCACCAATTCATGGAATATCCGCCTGAATAAGTTATATCTGCATGTGTAGTGAATGGCTTATTGCACATTTTACTATACTCTTCCCTGTCCAGATCATGATTCATCAGATAGAATATTTCAAATCTTGATGAAAGATTGTACTTTGTACTGCATATCCGCTCTGCACATATATCTGAACATATAACAGAAGTTTTAAACATCTGCCTGAATGTTTCAACTCCTGTTATATGGTCAAAATGTTCATGTGTAAGGAAAATGAATATCTCATTTACTGCATTTTCCCTTAACAACCTGATTGCATCACTATTTACTGATGGATCTATAACTATGGCACTTCCATCTCCTATAATGATATACATTCTCTCATCCAGCGGTGCCAATGGAAAATCATAAACCGTCACTATCTCATCCCTCATTTTTCAAGAAATTAGGTCTGTCCTGATCAGCATCTCCTCTGAACAGCTTAATCCCTTCAGTATATGGTGCTGTAAAATAGATATCTACATTCTTCTGTTCAAATGGCTCATAATAATTGGGAATTATATTTGAGTCCCCATCATTAAGCCGTATCATTCCGCTTGAATTCAGCGCATCTTCACTAATTCCGACAGAATAGATATCAATATACTCACAATCGTATAATTCCATAAGTCTGTCAAACTCATATCCAAGTCCTGAGATATCGTTATCTTCTCCTATGAAATCAACAATTTTAATTGCCCTTGCTCCATTAGCTTCAACTATTCTCATTATAATAACAGCATTGGATTCTTCGTTATCATCGACAATATAATATAAAATATATTTATATATCGGATGATTTAAATACCTTTTGCACAGATAGCCTATATCTTTATATGGCGTATACTTTTTAAGTACACTATCCGGCAAAACACATTCCAGCTCCTGTCTTGAACTAATCTCGCATAATTTTTTATTTTCATATGCACATTCAGTAAAATCAAAATGTGCCACTTCTGCAAGATGATATTTATCCAATTTGCGCAGACGATAAAAGTGATCCATCTTACCTGTCTTATGCTTATAGAATCTTTTTGTAATCTTTATTGTTGTATTTGGATTAGATCCCACACCAAAATGGAAGTTCTGATTTTTATACTTCTGCATATATTGGTCTATCTCAATGCCAAGCATTACATCATCAGTCTTCAGACATTTCCACATCATTCCGCTGCTGTCAGGCGTTGACGAAGAATTATACAGCGTACATCCTTCCATACCATATATAACACCGGCTTCATCTTCAGCTATAATAACATTTACGCCATTTTCATCACAAAGCATATATCTGAAGAAGTCTTCACTTTTAACAAATATATGCTCTTTATTCCAATTATCCGCTATAAATCTTATTATATCCGGTATCTGTTCTTCCGATGCCTGATGTACTGAATACTTCTTACTCATTCTCATCACCTTTTCCAAATATCATAGAATAAGCTTCTTCATAGTAGTCATCTGAATGTATCATTGGCAATATGTCTTCCCTCTTTATGTTAAATGATGTACATCCCCATGACAGACCTACACCAAATGCTATTCCAAGGAATCTGATTTCGTCAGGGAGATTATTCTCTCTCTCACACAAATCAACAATAGTAATCGGTATAGATACTCCATTAGTATTACCATAACGATCTATTGAAATAGGATATTTATCCTTGTCAAGCTTCATCTTGTGGGCAATATGATCTACCATGAATCTGTTTGCCTGATGGAATACAATATAATCAAAGTCATCAACATCGCAATTATATTCTTTCTTAAATTCTTTCCATACAGCAGGTGCCTTTGTAATAGCGAATCTAAATGTTTCAAACCCATCCATATGAGGTTCGATTGACTTCCAGTTAGGATTCTGCTTGTCCAATGGATATCTTGCCTGTCCTCCCGGTATACCCATAATATTAAAGCCATTTCCATCTGCTTTTAATATTGAATTTATACATCCATCGCCGGCATCCATTATGCATGCACATCCTGCATCACCAAACATCATCGCATTTGTGTGATCGTTACTTTCCTTATCTGCTCTGGAAACTTCACCAACTACAAGCAGACCTCTTTTTACAAGTCCTGCGTTCATTAAGCTTGCCATAACAGTCATACCGTTTATAAACCCTGTACATCCAAGATTTATATCAAATGCAATGCAATCCTGCTTTAATTCCAGTCTCTTATGCAATGCAAATGCTGTTGATGGCTGCTTATAATCCGGTATCTGACATACATATATTATTGCATCAATTGAATCCGGAGAAATGTTCTTCTTCTCCATAAGTTCTTTTGCTGCAACATAACATAAATCAGAACCTGTCTGTTCCGGAACTGATACATATCTTTCATTAACACCAACCATATCAACAAACTTCTTTATCTCAGCTTCATCAAACTTACCCACATATGATGATGTTTCAATCTTTGTTGTAGGTACCGCACATGCTAATCCTACAACAGATACATTATTAATTGTGGTTTTCGCCATATCAATCTCCATTTCTGTTCGTTATTTAATGTATTTTATAACCTATAATCTGCCGGCATCTGCATACATTGCCCTGCCTGTAATGCATGATGACAACTCACTCAATAAAAATGCACATGTGTCTGCAATCTGCTCCGGCTGTATTACTCCTAACAACTGCTGGTTCCCAACACTGGATATGAAATCATTTCCACTTACATACTGACCCGCAGAAGCTGCCATTGGCGTATTTACCACTCCCGGCATAATTGAATTAATTCTGATTTTTTTAGGTGCAAGCTCCCATGCTAATCCCTCAACTGCCATATTAAGAGCTGCCTTTGACATACTGTACACAGTCTGGCACTTTTCAGCTTTTACAGCAGCAATTGATGAAATTGCAACAATACTGCTGTTCTCATTGTGGAACTTTTTATTGGAGAACTGTCTTACCATCTCAATGAATGCATATACGTTAACTGACATGACATCTTCCAATGTCTTTCTTTTAAGCAGTTTTAACGGCACAATAGGACCGGTTCCGGCAGTATATACAAGTCCGTCAATCTTTGTTCCGTCTGATACCATATCGGTAAACAGCTCCTGCATATCTTCAATCTGGGTGAGATCTTTTGCATACATTCTGTGTCCTGAACCTGACATCTCACTTAATGTCTCTTTTAAACGCTCCTCATTACGTCCAATAATTATCACGCTGCTTCCAAGCTTTGACAAAGCTATTGCTACTGAACGTCCTATTCCCGAAGAAGCTCCTGCTACAACAATCTTTTTACCCGACAGCTTATCATCAAGCATTTTTTATTTCCTTTCCTCTGGCTATTGTAAAATAATAATCCAGATGTGCTCTCTGCTCTTCTATTGTAAGAAGTCTCGGATTATCTATATCTGTCAAAAATGTTTCTACCTCTTTGTATACACCATTTTTATATTGTGTATCCAATGAATAATCAACATCTTCTTCTCTAATTGCAAATGAGCCAAGATCCTGTACCTGAAGCTTCTCCATAGGCCGGAAAATCAGTTTGTGCTTTGATGTCATAACCTCAACACTCCATCTGCCCGGTGCTTTCCAATTTGCTATATATGAAAACAGTGCATTTTTCTCTGTAATCCCGGCTCCGGCAAATTCAACTCTCACGGTGTCCGACTTAGTATCTATATTTGAAAAAGCCTTCATTTCCTTTGGGAGTCCACCAAGCCAGAATGCAAGGTCAATAACATGTGTTGAATTACCTACAAGAAGGCCTTCCACACTTTCATCATCCTGAAATCCCCTCTCTGTAAAGTCATAGCATACAGATGTTACTCCACCATCTTCTTTTATTATTTTCTCCGCAGCCATAACAGATGCATAGAAGCGCCTGTTATATCCAACAATTACCTTGGCATTATTGCGTTTTGCTTCATCAATAATGGCATCCATCTGTTCCTCATTAAGACCGCAAGGTTTCTCAACAAGCAACTGCTTTATGCCCGCCTTTAACAGCTTAACTGCACATTCAGCTCCATATTGAGCCTGAACAGCAAGGATTGCTCGAGTATGCGGCATTCCGTTTTTCGCTATATACGCATCTATTCCACCACTATGTGCAAAATGTCCAGTCTGTTCAATAAACTCTTCAGTTCTCTTTTCACCTCTGCCTACTGCTGTATATTCAATGTTCATTCCGCTCAGTACTTTATGGTATTCCTTTCCCATATATCCGAGCCCTACAAGTAAAATATTATCATTTAAGTTATTGGACATGACTTTACTTTCTCCTCTTTATCTTTATTTATAAAATCCAGCATTGCTGTTAAAAATGGTATATGTTCCCTGCACGCTGTCTCATAATCAGGAAGAAGACAATCTCCTGTTGAGGCTATCTGCTCAAAAAGCTGACTGGTTATTGTACTCTGATAGTATGCTTTAACCTCTAATTCTTCCGGATTCCAATTATTTTCAGCCTTAAAAAGATATGCTTTCTGCTGTGACTCATTTACAACACAGACTTTGTCTTTAGCTGAAATAGTATAACTTGATACATACATCTTTTCAGGTGACGATGTCAGTGCAAAATAGTCACATTTATCAGTCTTTCCTTCAAGCGTTCCTGTAAATTCTATGTATCCGCCTCTCTTGCTTGATATTATCTCGTTGTCAATTTTATCTGTGTATATTTCAATCCCATTGCTATTATTTGTAATATAATCAATCAGATCTATATAATGAACAGAATTACATCCTATTCCCCATAATCCACCTGATAACACGAATCTTACATTTCTTCCAGCAAATTCGTCCTGAAGTCTTTTAAAGAATGGAAATAATCTTCTGCTGCAATTTATCCATGTTTTTACATTCTTTTCTTTTATAAGATTGCCTACTGCTTCGTAATCGGCTAATTCAGTAAAAAGGACCTTTTCAAGGATAAGATATTTCACTTTTTTACCATTTAACAACTGCTCGGTTAATGCTCTTCTAGGCTTTGATGTTGTAGCTATAGCTGCAATATCAATCTCTTCATCCAGCTCGTCGATATTATGGCACAGGCGCAGTTCTACATTATCCGCCGGATTCATTGAATCAAATAACTGTTTTGACTTATTCAATGAATCATCTGACAGATCCACCGCAAAAACCACCGCATCGACTTTAAGACTTGCAAGAGACTGTATATATCTTGAGCCTAATCCACCTACTCCTATTACCGCAAATTTATACATTTTATCCTCCTTAAATTAATATCCTAATGATTGTATATAAGCATTTTCAACCATCTGTTCATATTGGCTCATACTGTCAGGAACCATAATCCTGCTTTTATCATTGTACAGGTTACGTATCATGTCCACAAGATCACCCACCCTGTTGACATCGCCTTGATTTTTATATTCCTTATATAACTTATATGTAAAAATAAGGTATGGCTCTTTTCCATATATCAGCTTCATATATAACATTACTGCACTGCCACGGGAAACAAATACTTTTTCTGAAAAATCCACAGACATGTTCAACCCCTCAAAAAAATATGTGTTTCTGTCTACATACATTAATCCGTATTTCTGTTTTAATTGTTTTGCAAAATTCAATTTATGTGCCGTACAGCCTGTATGGACTTTTACAGCAACTGCTCTTGCATTTATTTCTTTAAGTATACTTTGCAGAAATATTATCTGTTCGTCCTCATATACATAATCTGCAAGAAAGATTACCTTTTTCTTTTCATATATAATTCGCAGATTGCTGTCTATATTACATACATTTTTTACAACTTCAGCTAAAGCGTTGTTATTATTGTCTACACATGGTAACTCAATAATATCAACACTTTTGTCATCATTAATTCTCATATACTCATCTTTTGAGTATACGTAAATTTTATCTGATAATGCAGCATAGCAGTGTTTTAGATATTTATGTTCTACGACATGGCTTACAAGTAATTGTTTCTTACTATATCCCGGTCTCATTTTAAGGAGATGTTTTCTTGTCTGGCTGTATATACCTGTGCCTTCTTCTACTATTCTTATTTCAAGCTTTTTATTAATATTGTAAAAATATTCTGCAACGTAACAAGCCTCATTCCAACCACCATGTATAAATAAAATATCACATACATTATCCCCTATATTGCTATCAAGGAATTCATTATAATATTTATATACAATATCTCTCTTTGAAAAATACTTTAATAGCTTCGTCTTATGAAACTTAACCTTTTTAATGTCAACAACAGGCATATCTATAACCATTACCTGTTCAAATATTCCACACTTTCTGATATTATCAACCAAATCATATGATACGGTAGGAGTGCCTCTTACTAATAAATATGCCTTTTCATCCGGGTACATATTTAATTTGATATTTGACATAGTTATTATGTTGGCACTGTTAAATGCGAAAAAGAACAACATTTATCCCAATCCTCCATCAACTCGTATTATCTGTCCATTAATATATGAAGACGCGTCAGATGCGAGAAATAAAATTAATTGTGCGACTTCCTCAGGTTTCCCTTCACGCTTCAGGCTGGCACCGTTAATCATGCCCGCCTGTGCTCCCTCTTCCATTGCATCCATCATACGTGTATGAATAAGTCCCGGAGCTACCGCATTAACTCTTATGCCATATGCAGCAAGCTCTTTTGATAATGTCTTTGTTGCAAATGCAATAGCTGCCTTGCTCGATCCATATGCAATATATCCGGGTTCCATATCAAGACCTGCTACAGATGACAAATTTACTATGGTTCCCTTCTTATTTCTCATCATAACCCTTGATACAAGCTGCATTAAATATACCTGAGAGAAAAAATTAACCTGAAACACATCATGTATTGCCGACATAGGTGTCATCTGCAGGAAACCGCCATACGGAATACCCGCATTATTTACAAGAACATCAATCTGCTTTGTCTGGGAAATTATAGATTTAATGCCTGCTTTAACATCATCCTCAGATTTAAGGTCAAAGTAAACCGGATTAATATCCACTCCATACTTTGTACTGATTTGTGACATATCCTCTTCAAATGCCTTATCATATTTACTTGCACATGCAAATACATTGGCTCCATTCTGTGCAAAAAGCTCAACCGTTGCTCTTCCTATTCCTGTCCTTGCACCTGTTATAATGCAATTTTTTCCTCTCATCATATCCTTTTCCTCTTAACACAACTACATATATTTAACTATTTTCTCACAAATTGCATCTGCGTACAAACCGTTTTCATGCAGTATATATTCATACGAACCCATGTTGGAAAATGTGTCATTGAATCCAATCATCAACTGGCGCATATTTGTATTGTGACATGCAATATACTCAGCCACTGCTCCGCCAAGTCCACCAATAACTGAATGTTCCTCAACAGTGACAATCAGTTCATGATTATCCTTAAGTTTGTCGAGACACTCATTATCTAACGGCTTTACCGTATGCATATCTGCAACTGTTGCATCTATACCATGATCTTTAAGCCGGTCTGCTGCCTTAAGTGCTTCGCTGACCATCGTTCCCACAGCTACAATAGCAACCTTACTGCCTTCCCTTAACACATTTGCCTTACCAATTGTATATTCATAATCTTCCTTATATACAACCGGGCAGTTAAGATTGCCTGTAAGTCTTACATATGCAGGTTCATTGTCATTGCTGACTGCTTCTATTGCTTTGGCTGCCTCAACCGCATCTGCCGGACATATTACTCTCATATTTGGTATTGCCCTCATGATAGCAATATCTTCAATTGAATGATGGCAGTTGCCTGATGTACCCATTGCTACTCCTGCGGATGAACCTATAACCTTAATATTAAACTTCATCACGCCCATATTATTACGAATCTGTTCAAAGCATCGCATAGTTGCAAAGGTAGCATATGTGGTAGCAAACACACAATTACCCTCCTTAGCAAGACCGGCTGCAATTCCTATCATATTCTGCTCTGCTATTCCTACGTCAAGGAACTGCTTCGGATATGTAGACTTATATCTCTCAAGTCCTGATAACAGACTAAGGTCTGCTGTAAGAACCATTATATCTTCTCTTTTCTGTGCGAGCTCCGGAAGCATCATTGTAAATACCGTGCCTCTCTGTCCCAGCATTGACCATGTTCTAACATTTCTTGGATTTATTTCTGGCATATGTCACTACCCCCAACTTCCTGTAATGCCTGTTCATACTGTGATTTGCTCAGAGTCCCATGGTGCCATTCTCTTACATCCTCCATAAATGATACACCCTTACCCTTAATCGTATGTGCAATAATCGCATGCGGCTTATCATTCGCGCTATGCTCTAATACCTCAAGCAGCGCTTCTGCATCATGTCCGTCAACATCTTCTGTAAAACAGCCAAATGCCCTGAATTTATCGGCAAGATTATCTATATTCATTACATCTTCCGTATGTCCGTCATACTGAAGACCATTCTTATCTACTATAATTACAAGATTATCAAGCTTATACTGTGCCGCCGACATAATTGCTTCCCAATTGGAGCCTTCCTGACATTCACCGTCACCAAGAAGAATATATACCTTATTACTGCGGCCTTTAAGCTTAGCATCAAGTGCCATTCCTACACCGACAGACAATGCCATTCCAAGGCTTCCTCCCGTATATTCCATACCATGTGCGATGTCAAGAACCGGATGTCCTCCAAACTGAGTATTATCCTCCTGAAATGTCTCCAATTCCTCATCAGAGATGTATCCCTTTTCATGTAACGCAGTATAGTGTGCAAGTACACAGTGTGCTTTACTTGCAATAAAACGATCTCTGTTGATGTTATCTGCGTCTGATGAATCAACATTCATGATATCTCCATACAGAGCTGCCATTATCTCCATACAAGAGAACGCCGGTCCGAGATGTGCTCCCTTTCTCCCTGATTTAAATGCCATATCAAGAGCTTTGATACGCATTCTTTTTGCCATATTATTTACAGCCTCTGCTCTTGCTGTTATATTTGCCATTATAATATCTCCATTCCGATTATTACTGAATATTCACTAATCTTGAAAGCATTCTTACGATATCATATCCATCCCAGATAACATTGATATCAAGTGCCGATCCAAACGGAACAATCCTGTCGATACCCCTGAGTCTGTTCTGTATAACCCAGTCACGCACTGCCTCAGGATTCACTCCGAAATACGTTAATGTCTGGAACTTTTCTGTGACAACATTGGACATACTATCTATGCTTTCAGCATTATATTCGTAGAAATAACCGCATCTGCCTCTGCATTCCATGATATTACCGGAAAGTTCAGCAATATCGGCATGGTATAATAAGTTAGTTTTACGCCTGATTGATATATTCTCACCTTCATTAATAGCGTCATTACAGAACTGAATGTATTTGTCAACTGCTGATGCCGGTTGCAGATTATACTTCTTTTCAGCGTAATTATATGCCGCATTCCAGAATCTCTCTTTAGCTTCAGCGCTCTGATTAAGCCATACTATAAGCTGTGGCGAAGAGCATGCATTCTGATCCATAAGCCAAGTATCATTATAGAAAGCTTCTGCAAGCTTTTCTATCTGTTGGTCAGATGCTTCCATGACACTTTTTCCATCAATCAATCCAATTGAATATCTGTCTGCAAATGCAAGATCTATCGACTTAGGATTTACGGCGCATCCTTTTACTGTCTTAACAGTTTCATCACCGCCCCATATCATCCTTCCGTCTGCCTTTAAGCTGAAATATTCTGTGATTTCATTATCAACGGGATATCTTACCCACGCTGTCCTCTTCTGAATCTCAGGATATTTTTGAATAACATTTTTTGTGACATCTGATATTATATCAATCTGTGGGAACGGTTTTGACGGAATCCTTACTATATTGGCATTTCCTGCAAGCAGACCAAATGCATATGTAAACGCAAAATTAACCGGTATATTAGATGGGGCTATATGAAAAATAAGTCCTCTTCCTAACCGGTTACTTTCTATTCCTGATTCATTTTTCAGTTTTATTATATTTGACTTTCTGCACCAAAAAGCGAAGGATACAACATCCGGGTAATTTCTCACCCTTGTATCCTTAAGCAACGCTGATGACAAATCATTAAGAAATGCAACCGCCTCATCACAGTATGGCTGTAATGGGGCATTGCATGTATTCTCTTCTCCTAATATATACTCAACGCTTTTCATAAGTATCGCTGCACCCCCTGATCTCTGCACCTTTTATTCTTCCATGGATTTTAAAATATTTTCCTAATCTTCCGCATGGGCAATCATCCTCACCCAATATCTCTCCTTCATCCTCTGTAAGCAATACATGTCCCGGATAACTTGTAGGAAGCAGTGATTGTAGCTCTATAAGTCCGCGCTGTCCGTTCTCCACAGCAGAAAAATCATATGGGTTACGTATAATTACATCCGAAAATGCCGAGCAATGCATGTGACCATATTCACATTCTACAAATACGGAGCCAAGCTGTTCTGCCATTCCGTAATAATTGTGTACATTCACATTACCCATAGCTTCTCTGACCATATTATTGTATGTGAGTGTATCTACAGCCTGATCTTTAAGCTTCTTCCAGCCGCCTATATGAAACAGTATTCCATCTTTTATATTAAGGCATACGCCTTTGTCTCTTAATGCACATATAACATACTGCCATATCATATATGTGTATCCGAACATAAGAATCGGCGTATCCTGATGTTCATTAACAAATGCTTCAACCGCCTCTATATCTATATCCATATTCTCGTCCAATGCATATGTAACATTGCGTCCAAATGTGCTGAAACCTATGATTCCTGCACCTCTTGCCGAGAACATCTTTCTATCCTTAAGAACCTGCTTTGAATCAAGTATCAGCAGCGGCAATCTCTTCTTGCCTATAAATGAAGATATTATATTGGTAAGAACCCTCGTCTGATTCTGTGTATTAACTTTATCAAGAAATATTTTTGATACCTTTTGTCCCGATGTTCCTGATGACGTCATTGTCTTGACAATATCTTCCTTTGGAACGCTCATTAGTTCATGCTCCTTGAACAACCTGACAGGTATCATAGGCATATCCTCCGGAATAATCTGTTCACCTTTGTGATATCCCAATGCATCTACTATTTTTCTGTACTCTTCACATCTTTCATAATGATACCATGTAAGTTCAGTCAGCTTTTCCGTATATAATTTTCTTTTTTCATCTTTATTTAAACTATATGGTTCAATCTTTGTAAGTTCATCTATTGAATATTCCATTATCTAACCTCTTTCAGATACACATCCGTTGCAGCTTCAAATGAGGCTCCCAAATATGTATAAAGATTCATTACAGGTATGTTTCTTGATGAAATATACCCTTTTACATTGCGATATCCCTTTTCCCTGCACTGCTGTATTGCATATGCATACATAGAAAGTGCAATTCCCGCAGGGCGATATTTTTCTCTGACTGCTGCAAGATGAATGTATGCCTGTTTGTCATCCTCACTTTTTATGGCTATAAAACCGGCAGCATCCTCTTTATATCTGCAAATATATGATCCATCCAGTTTATCTATCCAATTATCCATTATAATATCGGCTTTATTCTGATTATACTCTATATCAACATGAAATCTCCTGTCTGTCAGAAAACACTCATGAGCTATATCCTTTATCTCCTGTCTATTTTCTTTTGTATATTCAGGTGTTATTCTTACCATCTTTGCATAATCAATCTTGCTCCGCATGAGGTTAACCGACACATCATACATTCTGTCTGCAAATATATATCCCTGACGCTCAAGCTCTTTTTTATATTTAAAATCACATGGAACACTAAGCCGTATATTGGTAGCATGTGCCGTGTCCCAATCCTGAACTTCATCCGTGTATATATTCATAAGACGTATGTCAGGTGCATACTCTTCGATATGTGTTTTAGTCATAACACCGTTCTCCTTTGATTTCATCTCAGATTACTGAAGGCTTGAATATAATACCTTGCCTGATTCATTTCTCGGTATCTCATCAATATAGTGTATAGAAAATCCACCATTGCTGATTCCTGTATGATTGACAATGTAATCTCTTACCTGTGCCGTCTTGCTCTCATCAGTAATATATATACGCATATGGTCATCCGTTCCGACACAGACATTCTCAAAGCCCTCTTTTTTAAGAAGATTCTCAACCTCGTCAAGATTAACACGATTGCCAAACAGCTTTAAGAAACGTTTTTTTCTGCCAACGATATAATAAAATCCGTCTTCGTCAATTTTTGCCATATCACCTGTGTGCAATACGCCATTATTGTCATCCGGTCTTATCAGATCATCCTTATTCTCAGCATATCCCAATGTTACATTGTCTCCATAATACACCAGTTCACCGGTAACATCAGGCTTATCAATAACATTTTCATTAGCATCTATGAGTTCAAACCGGCCTCCCGGAATTGCAATTCCTATACTTCCTGCTTTTGATGACGCATCCTTCCATGGAAGATATGACATTCTTGCTGTAGCCTCTGTCTGTCCATACATGATTATCATCTTAATATTCTTTTCGACACATATACTATAGAATTCTTCTGCAAGCTCCTTAGGCAATTTACCTCCTGCCTGAGTTATATACCTGAGTGACGGAAGATCCATCCTTGAAAATCTCAGTTTTTTAAGCATCTCATAGATATATGGCACTCCTCCAAATGTTGTAGCCTGCTCATTGCGCAGCAGACTCCAGAATGCCTTATCCATAAGAGTTGCTTCTGTCAGAATCATTGTTGCACCAACATACAGATGTGTGTTGATAATAGACAATCCATAAGTATAGTTCATTGGTAATGTTGTTATGGCCTTATCATCCGGTACAATTTCAAGGTACTGGACTATAGACTCTGTATTGCTCTCAAGGTTAAGTGCGGACTGACGTACAAGCTTAGGACTTCCGGTGCTTCCTGACGTTGTTAAAAGAAGTGCAAGCCTGTCATCTATAGGGTATGCAGGATTCTCTCTGCATTCATACAGATGATAACTGCCATAACTATAGACTTCTTCACCCTTCATCTTACATTCGCCCCAGATAAAAGACGGCTTATATGTATTGTATAAATTTTCAAATAAATCCTGGTCAATATCATGACTTAACATGACCGGAACTATATTATTACGGAGAGCACCAACATATCCGGCAATAGATTCTATACAATTTCTACACATAATAAAAATAATACATCTCCTGCCAATATGTTCTGCCATCTTGTCCGCATACATAACAAGCTCTGAATAGCTTACCTTCGTACCTTCCGAATTAACTAAAGCGATATTGTCTCCAAACTTCTGTATCTCATCAAATATCATATCTATACCTCTCATCTGCGAAGCGCATGTCCCATATCAAATGTCAATATCAGACCTCAACACTATACTTCTTTAATAATTCCTTGCCCTTCTCGTATGAATTGAAATCAATAATATCATCAGTATCAAACATAATATCAAATGCATCCTCAATTGTTGCAATTAACTGCATATGTCCTACACTATCCCACTGTGGTATTGACTGATAAGCTAAATCTGCGCCAAGCTGGCTGGCATCAAGTTCAAACGCATTCACAAACGCTTCATTATACTTTTCTAAATTTGTCATAATATTTATCCTCTTTTCTGTTTTTTATTGATATTGATATCTTCGTTTTCTATTTCATGTATAAACGAATGTAATATCCTTCTTAATTCTTCACTGTTATTCGGGACACCTATATGTTCCGGATAATCATATATATTTTTTAATTTTTGTGCAAGAGCATCATTCCGCTTGTTCTCATTGGCATCCTCTATATCACATATCCTGTGCATAAATATTATATATGGTTTTTTACCCATTGAACCTATCACATTATATACTGCCATAGAATTGTTTGCAATAATTATTTTATCCTGTAATGTCATATCATATGTTATAAATTCAAGTGCATCTCCCCTATAATCTACCATTATATCATATTTTCCATATTCAAACCTGCACGAAAGCGAACCACTTGTAGGATGCATCTTAATTATTATATTGTCTATTATTTCTTTATCATCAGACAATAACGCATCCAGCGCCTTATATACATATCGGTAAGGCTCTTTCAGGTTCGTTCTCGGCGCATCTGCGACAAATATTATCATTCTTTTTTTATACTCATCATTTCCATACATTGCCATGCTTTTAACAATGCTGTAACATGGCTGATTTTTCTCTGATATCATCGGAAGTCTATGACGCCTGAGCTTTTCATTGCATGAAGATATTTCGGGAAGATACATATATATATCCGATGTGTGCTTAACTGCTATCTTAGGAATTATTCCATAATATAAATATGACCTTATCATACTCTTTACAGATAAACTCGGTGCAGTCTTAAACAGCCAGTTTTTTGGTGCGCTATAACAGCTAAGCCCCTCCTCTACAAGAATAATCGGCAACTGCTTATTATTATTCCTAAGATACTGATATACATACATAGCCTCAGACCAGAAAGCCGCCGTGACAAACCTTGTACATATTCCATCCGGTATATCTGCCCTTAACTGATCGGTAATACAACGTCTTATATATATTCCACTGAAAATTCCCTGACAATATTCAGCAATGCCTCTTCTTTTTCTCTCAAGATACTGCTTCGGTTTCTGAAGTTCAATTACTTTTAAAAAGATATTGCTTGTTTTTACTTCTGACAATAAATCGTCAGATATCCTCTCGAGTTTTAATGTAATAAGACAAGCTTCAGACTCTGGATAATAATTAGTTTTCAGATTTATATAATTAATTATCTGCAGATTTGTCCATGCATAAAATACTATCATTCTCTCTCCGGCAACTATCATTGCAAATTAAGATTATTCAGGTCTTCCGGCTCTGAAATGTTCATTATATTAATTTCAGCACCTATATTCTTATTGATTTTTTTAACAAAACCTGAAAGTGTCTTTCCGGGACCAATCTCCACAAATGTATCCACTCCGTCTTTTATCATTAATTCAACCGACTGCTGGAATCTTACGGGCGAATACACCTGCTTTTCCAATAACTCTTTAACATCTTTTGTATCTGTAATGTAATCCGCACTATAATTTGCAACATACGGAACATTAATACTGCCTAATTCCACATCCTTTAAAAGCACTCCCAGCTTTTCACCTGCTTTAACCAGTAATTGTGAATGAAAAGGTCCGCTGACATTCAGTCTGATAACTCTCTTAGCTCCGGCCTCTTTAAGCTCAGCTCCGGCAATATCGACATCCTCTGTAATCCCAGATATTACAATCTGCCCCGGACAATTATAATTTGCTATCTGGACACCGGGATAATTATCCAATATCTTTTCTACCGATTCAATTTCCATTCCTACTACAGCGCTCATAGCACCCTTTCCGGCAGGAACTTCATTTTCCATATATATTCCGCGCTGTCTTACGATACGACAGGCGTCTTCAAGATTTATTGCCCCTGAAGCATACAGTGCGGCATATTCTCCCAATGACAATCCTATATTGACCTGTGATCTGTATCCTTTGCTGTATAATGCTTTAAGTATTGCAACCTCTGTTACAAACATCGCAATCTGTGTATACTCGGTTTTATCAAGCATATCATTTTCCTCAAAGCACAGCTTTTTTATATCCATTTTTAATGTTTCTGATGCTATATCATATACTTCTGCAGATTCTCTATATTCATTATAAAAGTTTCTTCCCATACCTGTATATTGAGCTCCCTGCCCCGGAAACATAAATGCTGTTTTACCCATGTCATCCTCCTGTTCACTACAAATATTTATATTATATCATCTAAACATTATCATTTCAACTTACTGTAAATCCGTCTGTATACAAAGGAGGCCAGCCTGAACAGATGATACCCTGACATCCTCAGCAAATGAACGCTCTTTTTAGTAACACTGTTATATACCTGCGGACACCTCGTCATAACTGACACATCCATATCTTTAAGCTCTTTCTCCACTGCTTTGCTATATGGTAAGCTAAGATATATCTGTATCTGATTTTCAAGCATTAATGCGCAGCCCCTTGCAATATATCCGACTCCCTCAGTCCCGTTGCTTTCCTGTTCACAGTAATATTCAATAAGCCGTTCAAATACCCTTTCATGCTGCTGCCTGTTTTTCTGCATATTCTTCACACTGACACTTTGTTCCTTGTAACCAAGCCGGTACATGTATATACTTTTATCTGTAAAGTATACTTTTTTTATATAAGGAATCGCAAACAGATTATACTCCATGTCTACATAATAACAATGTTCATCAAGCTGTATGTTATTATCCTTTAATATCTGCGTTCTGAATATGATAGAATGCATTCTTGCGAAAAATTTATCACTTACATCCTTCATATTATATTGCTTAAAATACTTGATATTTTTTACTGTTAATGCATCACACTTTTTATGCTTCTTCTTATCTCCGATAACACAGTCAAAAGGACTTACAACCATATCTGCTTCAAAGTCCTTATCACTCATAATTTCTATCAGTTCCAGCATATTACCCGTGTCCACCCAGTCATCTGCATCAACCACTTTAAAATATCTGCCTGTTGCATTGGTCATTCCTGCATTAACTGCCGAACCATGTCCACCATTCATTTTATTGATTACCTTAATAATATCCGGATATTCCTCACATAATTTTTGTGCGATTCTATATGTATTGTCTGTTGAACCATCATTTACGATAAGCACTTCAATTCTCTCATCAACACATAATGTTCCTACACACTCTTCCAGGTACTTTTCAACATTGTATGCCGGAATAGTTACCGTCAATATCTTGTCCATTATTCACTCTGCTCCATATACTCTTTCAATTCATCCGGTATTACCAGACATCCGTACACATCATAGGAATCTGTACTCCCCACAGGATTAAACCATCCATCTGCCATCTCTTCATCCGTAACTCTTCCTTTTGGCAAAACTATATATTGCCACTCAAGAAGCCATGCCGACTCTAATATATATTCCACATCCGGCGTTTCTGAGTTAATCTCCCGATATAATCTTTCCTGACGTTCAAGGACATCAACAAGATTGCCTTCCTCTCCGTCCTTTTGATAGTAACAATTCCACGCCCATTTTCCAAACATGACTTCCAGTTTTGATGTATATATCCTTACATTCTGTGATATTTCTTCCGGAGCTATAACCTTTTTTTCATTACGGGAACTATCCTTCAGAATAATATCGACCACATCAACCGTATCCTGCGGTATATGATATGTATTCTTTGCACGTTCACTGTCCGGATACATAAAGAATGTCTGTCCAAAGGCAACACATATCACCGCAAGTATTATCGTTACGATGCTTATATATTTTTTATCACCAGATTTCAATATCATCTGATATGCGTAAGCAATTATAAAACATGAAGGTATCACCCAATACAATCTTGTATATGCATATTCCCCGCCTATCTTTTCCGCCATGTCATAACCAATTGGATTTAATAACACAACCACCATATATATTAATGGTATATATACCAGCAGTCTTTTGGATCTTATCCTTTTATCAAAAGCATATACAGCCATCATCGCAATAAACATTATTCCAACAATAATAACGCTTTTGCCGTAATAATCCATATACATGTTAACCAACATTTTCATAATCTCTGACACTCCATATATAGGCTCTATCCTTTAATGTAATATATTGCAAAGGGCAGCTGTGCTAATAAGAAAAAGATTAAGCTACTAAGCTTCTTATTATGCAATAAATAATAAATCATTATACATATCGAAACAGCTGCTGATACAAATATACTCATTGGGGTGAGCATTACCGATGCAATGTTAGCAATAAATACATACAGCCAATTATATAAACCGCCCTGAACTGCCATCTTTTTTCCGCGGTCCATCGCAGCCGACATATAATAAACCAACATAGGTAAAATTAAAACAGTATACACCGTCTTTCCCTGCCAGACAGATGAATACACTGCTGTTGCAAATGCATTGGCAGAATATACACCAAACATCATCAACATACCTGCTATGGCAACAAACACATTTATATCTTCCGGTCTGTCATATATAAGACTTCCAAACACATACCAGGCTGCATAACTTAACAATACAATAGCAGTCATCCACTGCAAATGCACAAACTGTGCCGGATGAATACCACAGATTCTGCATAATCCGGATATCATAGAAACATAATGACTTCGTGATAAGTTATATGGCATAACATATTCTGCCGTCCCTGTATATGGATCATTAACAGTTATGCTGTCACTTTCATATTGCTGAACCGCCGCACCCAGAAAATATTGCTCCGGTGCCGAATCGGGAATGTAATATATCAGCATGATTATAATCTGTATTGCAATTGAAATAATTGGAAGTATAACTTTCCAGTTTAAGATATTTTCCGGCTTAATTTCCCTTTTATTGTGTAACACATCACCGGCAATCCTGATTACCGAGATAAAACTAATGATACACATGATAATCTGCCAAATAACTGTAATTATACTCAGTCTTGGAATAAAAAGCTTAATTATATCAAACACGATCTGATATAATGCCAGCGTTGTAATAAATCCTGAGATAATCTTAAACCCTATCCCTTTTTTCCCGGGAATATGTCTCTCAATAAGGGAACCGGTCAGTGTAGATTCCAAAAACATGCATATAAAAAATAATATTGATTTAGTTATAATCATGCTAACTGTTCCCCTTTTTATATACATCATAATCTTCGGTAGCTGCAATCTTTTTGAATCCGTACTGTTCCATACGTTCTTCATCCGCCGTTCCTTTATTTAAAACAATAAAAGGAAACTCTGTTTCATCAGCCGTCTGTGTAATTATATCTTCAGAGCCCTGAATATTCTGATTTATCACATTATACGCATCCAATGTACATTTGACATATTGTGTTTTATTAAGGCGCCCATACAATAGTTTTATATCGCTATACTGCCTTATCTGCCATGCAACACTTTCAGGTACAACCGCCTTTTTTTCGTCACTATAGCTGTTAATGACATCTGCTATTTCCATGACCTGATCATCAATCCGGTACATATTCTGTATCGGATACAATTTACCTCTGACACCTACAACCTGACCTGTTACCAGGACAGCAAGCAAAAGCAGTATAAACGAAAAAAGTCTTTTTGTTTCATCACATCTTTCCAAAATCTCACATACCGCACTTGCTACTACTACAGAAGGAAATATAAGCCAGTATATTCTGTAAATGCTGTATGAAAACCCTTTACTTAGAAACAGTACAACCAATGGATTAAGCATAATTAAAAAAACAATCATCAATGGAAGAAGATAATTAATATATCTGTCTCTCTTGGATTTTGTCAGGCAGACAGTAACTATAACCGCTATGAAAAAAACTGCTATGTGAGCTTTCCCCCCAATATTGAAGTAAAAGTTATATGCTTTTTGTATTTCGTCAAAATACGCTTCTATCATATCTAACTATCCTTATTTAACAACTATAAACAGCATACCTATTATGAGCTGCGGCATTATTGATATTAATATCGTCAGCTTCTCTTTGAATTTCTTTGTTGTGACTATATAATAGAGCCATATCAGTAAAATAAACATTGGCACAATCAATGTGCTCATGCTTGAAAAATGGCTGCATGCAATTGAGCACATTATTAGTCCTACCCGGTTACACTTGGATATATTGGTCTTACGGGCACCTACAACCATTGTCATATAATACAAAATCATCGGAAGCATAACATTAGGCAGCCACGATTTGCCCATCCATGCAGATATCATAAAGAATGTTGCCGATGCTTCTGTTCCGTAATTTCCCGACAACATAAGAATACACATTGTTGCAATAAATACCCATCTGTGCCACTGTTCTTTAAACAACGTCCTGCTGACAAGATAATATGCCAAATATGTCATTATCACTGATACTATGCACATACATACATGTGAAACCACTGCTGCCGGAATATGATAAATCTTTGAAAATGAAGCAACCATTATCGGGTATGCCGAAAACATATACCTGTTAACCTCTGATCTGTTTGCCACCCTTCCTGTATATGGCTCATAAAACCATATTTTGTTACTTTTAAGGGCATCTGTTGCTGCTCCGAGATAGAACGAATCGTCTGTAACACTTCTATTTCCCCAGAAAACTATTATTACAAAAACAATACTCATCAACACGAATGCTATTACTTTGTACGATGACCATGTCATTGCTCCTGTCTTTATTTCTTCAACAATGGCCTTATATTGTAGAATCGCAGTCAATGAATATATTATACCTGCCAATGTCACAATAATCCACAACCAGGTAAGCACTGTGAACGAGACTCCGGCTATAACAGCCACTACTTCTAATGTTTCGTATAATGCCATCCATATTATAAAACCGTCTACATATGTCCTTGCAAATGATGTTCTATACTTGCCTGCTCCTGTTATCTTCTTGAGAGATATTCCCATTGAAAACGGTACAAGCATAAATGTCAGCATAATAAGCGCACTACGAATGTATATCATAAAGCTATCCTCACATGAACTTTCGTCAGCATCATATAATCTTACTCTTCCACCCTCTTATTATCAAGTACCACTAACGCATTGTACTGATTTTTATTCATGACAATGGCGGCATAAGGAACGTTAGAGTGACCGCACACAAGTGCCGTACATCGTGAAAGCAGAATTGCATCGGTAAGTACTTCAAGGCCCAGCCTGTATCTGTGATTTTCTCTTCCTGCGTTACCTCTTGTTGTATGCAGCGCACTTCCATCTGTTGACCTGAATGCATCCGATTTCACAACCATATCTCCGTATTTGTTCTCAAACGCTTTGATTGCCGGTTCCTCATCTGTACAAAGGAAAATTTTATCATAATGAGTAGCTGCAAGGCACCTGTCAACTTCTTCCATGTATTCTTCAACACTCGGTGGAACCGGATGTCCCGGAAAATGCTTCATGTCAGTTCCACGAACATGAACGCCCAGCACACTACTGCCTGTCCAATCCGATGACACTTTATCTGCATCATCCACTATATTCTGCTTTATCTTCATATTCTCCTGAATAACAGGCATAAGATTTTCAACCATCACTTTATCAGGAAATACTCCACCATCAACCGCATAATTAGGCACTTTACCAAATTGATACATGTCTGATGACAGAATGTAGTTTCCGGATGCATATGCATCTTCCAATGTAATACCGCAAGGCTGCTCAAAATAATATTCCCATGCATTGGCAGTTCCGTCTATCATGGTATCCTCGCTATAACATGTTCTGTAATTCTTCATATCAATCACACACTTAAGCCCACGTTCTTTCGCATTTATAATGTGTCCCATGACATAAAAATAATTTGAAAAGAACCCTGACATGTCCCCGGGCTCCTGATATCTTCTGATTATATATACAGGATTTTCACCTTTTCCTACCCTTATCTCATCTCTCTTTGGGTCTGGATTTATTTTTTTTATTATTTTCCCAAGCATTCCTGATATAATACTTAAAACCGTTTTTATCACTTTTTTCTGCTCCCATAATATGCTCATAAATAATATATACGCCGCCAGCACAATTATCTCACACAGGATTCCTCCCACAATAAACCTTGTAATAAAAAGATTCAGTGTAATATGTGAATATATACTTTTTGCTGCCACAATCTCCAGTGCAACCATTATTATCATATATATATTCTTTATCCAATATCTTACCAGCTTTGATATATTTAACTTAAAACAATATCTGTAAACTATTATGCTTCTGCTTACCCAGAAGAATATCTGACTTATAAATGTTCCAAACAGCACACCTGTTATCCCCAATGTATACGTCAAAGCTATTGAAGACACCAGATTAATTACCGCCCCAGCAAGCTCCACGTTACGTTCTTCCCTGAACAGACCGGCTCCTGTTATGTAGTCGCAGCATGAACTGTGTACTATGTCTATATAGAAATCAGCAACCAGAAGCAGCACAACCGCTCTTTCAAGTATATAACCCGGTCCTACCCATGCAGTTACTACCTCATCAATCAAAAGTACTATAGGCACTATAACTATGGAGGCAATAATATATCTGGCATGCGAAAACATGAGAAATGAGCGTTCCTTATCTTCTCCATCATCGGTACTTGCAAGCATATTGCCGATTATTGGTGCAAGAGGCATAAGTACACTTGTACAAAGCCCTTTAATGCTTTGTATGATAGTTGTGTAATTAGACATTACACCTACCGAGACAGTTCCTACCATTACAGATATTACAAGATTGTCAGTAGAACCATACACATACCCCGCAAGCTTCCCCAGGAATATATTCTTGACATTTCCCCATATATGCCTGAGCTCCTCCATATTAACTTTACTCTTGTGAAGATACGGATAATATTTGTGACATACTGCATGCACCAGACCATTGGATATAAGCGTCTGTGCAATCTGGAATATAAGATATAACAGATAATTTCTCGTTATGACCAGAACAGCAAGCTTTAATATACTCATTATAATATTAAGAACTGCATCTATACTCCTTGAGATATATTCTTTCTGATCGGCATAAAGTAACGCTCTTTTATATGCTAGGAAATATGAGCACACTGTGTCTGCGACATGCATAAAAAATATTGCATATCCAAATGGCGTTACTTCTATTCCCTTCATTATGCTTCCTATAAACGGAGCACATATAACTGATGCAGCACCTATAAATAAACCTACACATTTGTAAACCAGCTTAAATATATTAATTATATCGTTAATCTGTTCTTCATTGCCGTACCTTAATGGTTTATAAAGGTCATATACTATCGCTGTCTGAAATCCCAGCTCCGTCAGCGAAAGCGTATTGAGTATAGAAGCGCAGGTTGAACTTATTCCCAACACTTCTATACCTATAAACCTTACAAATACTGCTCTTGTTACAAACTGCAGAACAATCTGAAGTACCTGGGTTATCAGCCCCATTGTGCTGTTTTTTATTATTGCTTTTCCCGCATTCATAATCTAATCCATCCATCACACCATATATCCGGAGTATCCTCATTATTAAGCCATCTCTCCGGTGCAATAACAATCTTCTCATCATTATCATTAATCCATGCTCCCCACCAACTGAATGAGCTGTTAGCAATGATATTATGCCGGCAGCTGCTCATAAGACACATATCATACCAATCCTGATAATTATCAAACATACTGCTGTCAATATAATAACAATCGTCACCATTATATCTGCACTTTACCCATTCTATATCATCTGAAAAAAAATAGAATTTAGGATTAACAACATTTTTCTTTATATATTTTATAGCCCTTTGATAATATTCATCCGTACATATTCCGCCATATATATCATCGGCTTTAAGATAATCTCCACGTCTTATATGTACACTTATTGAATTACAACCGGCTATCTCCTTTTTTTTATAGTCCAGTTTGTTCTCTCCGTCCCCAAACTTAAGTTCATATCTTAACTGTTCTTCAATATCACGAAAATACTTTGCAGTCTGCCAATAACCATCATATACCCCACCTGACGCATCACTTATAATACTGTCGATATACTTAGCAGCCCCATCTTCTCTATATGTTCTCTTTCCCATATATACAAATTTTCTTATAATATCAGTGAGCAATCCTTTTTTATAAAATCTGCATTTCACCTCCGATTTTCCAAATACATCTTTAAGCCTGAATGGCATAACACCTTCATAATTGTAATATTTTAAATCTGCATACACAGCTTTACTTCCATGCTCTTCAAGCTCCCGGCACAATGCATATTGAAATATCTGATTACCGAGTCCCCCTTTAAAGCATATATAACACGCCTTTTTTCTTCTCTGGCATACAAGCATTACCACTGCATAAATCAGACAGGTTACCGCCTTGTTTATTCCAAGAATCCTTACTGCCATTGGCATTCTGCTAATATATTCCTTATGCATCCTTCTTATAAATGCCTTATTATCCACAGAAGAAAGTGCCGATGATATTCTCCAAATTTTAATTTCTTTATAATGTGATAAAAGCATATTCATAAAAATTATACTATAATTATTAATTACCTCATTGCAGCATCCTGCATTAGCAAGATGATAGAATGATTTATATCCCAGTCTGCTTAATTTGTTTACCTTGTTAATATCCGCACTTGTCCCCATAATTGAATTTTCCCTTATACGGTATGACATTAACACATCAGACATAAGACTTATCTTCTGTACATACATTCCATAATACAAATTAAAACATATATCTTCAGCAAATATTTCCTTTGTATCCACAAAAAAAATTGCATTATCTTTTATTATATCCGCGCAATAAAGTTTATTCCATACACAATAAGCTATATCCCAGTTCATAAACTTTGAAGCATAGTATTCAAGGAGATCTTCTCCCGTTTTTATTATGATATTTCCATCTTTAATCTCAGTTATAATATCACTATTCCTACTGCTATCATCGAATCTGAAATTAAATGCAACCATTTGTGCATTCTCTGTCTCGATTCTATTTATAATACACTCAAGAAGATTTTTTTCTATATAATCATCACTATCAAGGAAATATATATATTTGCCTTTCGCCTTGCCGATTCCTGTATTTCTAGCTCCGCTAAGCCCCATATTGTTTTGATGAACAGCATTTATTCTTATATCCTCTCCGGCATAAAAGTCAACTATATCCCCACTGCCATCTGTTGAGCCGTCATCTACAAGTATCATTTCCCAATCCACATATGTCTGTGCAATAACACTCTCAATACACTGTCTTAGATATTCTGATACATTATATACCGGAACAATAATAGAAACCTTAGGCATTATTACCTCCTGACAAAATTTTTTTATAAAGGCTGTATAGTCCTCTAAATTTACATATAATTTTTACATCTCTGCTATTAAGATACTTATTTTGCTTTGCTTTTTCCAAAACGCTTCTATACTGGATTTTTAATTCTTTCCTATCTTTTCTTTTTAGATAACAGTAATACTGCACTATATCCATAAAGAAAAA
>ERZ780198.221-NODE-221-length-66453-cov-8.292072_pt1 | contig 66453 bp, 63 predicted proteins | sample MGYA00510979_ERZ780198 | MGnify/ENA primary metagenome ERZ780198 (study PRJEB29588, sample SAMEA2158039) | human gut metagenome | biome: human gut; feature: human-associated habitat; material: faeces | place: Denmark | collected 2008/2010 ...
GAGATTGCAGAAATATTTGCATAAGAAAACCGATGGTTTTGACTACGATTAGTCTATACCATCGGTTCTTTTGTTACAAGTTTACCTCTGAACAGTAACTATATGAGTTTTAAATTGGAAAAAAGCTGGCGAATGAGATTTCGCCGGCTTTTTTAATGTGTTATGATAAGAAAAGAGTTCGGAATGTAAGAAGGGATAAAACGACAGATATGGATACATGGAACATTCTTATTGTAGATGACGAAAAAGAAATCACGGATCTTCTGGAAGTGTACCTTTCAAGTGAGGGATACCGTGTATTTAAATTTTATTGCGGGCAGGACGCTTTGGACTGCATTGAAAGAGAACACATTGATCTGGCAATTCTGGATGTGATGCTGCCAGATGTGGACGGCTTTACGCTGTGTCGGAAGATTCGGGAGAAATATTTTTTCCCGGTGATCATGCTGACAGCCAAAATAGAAGAGACGGACAAGATCAACGGAATCATGCTTGGTGCCGATGATTATATCACGAAGCCGTTTCAGCCTTTGGAACTACTGGCAAGAGTCAAAGGCCAGTTGCGCAGGGCGAAACAATATAATCAGGCAGCAGGTGTGACACAAACAGGGGATCATGCCACAACATCAGAGCCGGGAGAAAGTGAAGCGGAAAATTCCGGGGAGATTTACGACATCCGGGGACTGGAGGTAAATGTGAACACTCACACCTGTAGCTTATATGGCGAAAATCTGGAATTTACACCGATTGAATTTGAAATTCTGCGTTATCTGTGCCGGCACTTGAATGAGGCGGTCACTTCCGAAGAATTGTTTGAAAGTGTCTGGAAAGAAAAGTATTATGACAGCAACAATACGGTGTTTGTGCATATCAGCAGGATACGGGAGAAAATGCATGAAAACAGCAGAAAACCGAAGTTTATCAAGACCGTCTGGGGCATTGGATATAAATTGGAGGAGTAGAGGATGAACAAAGCAGAATTGTTGCGCCAATGGCGAAGACGATATTTTTTTCATATGTTTCTGTGCATCTGTATCCTTGCGGTAGGGTATATCGTCGGTGCATTTCTCTGCAGTCAGATCGTGTGGTATCCGGAGGATCCGGGGTATCTGATCTTTAAGTGGATGCAGGCACATGTTGTCACGATCACGTTTGTGTGCGTGTTTCTGATTGCCATTGCCGATGCGCTGCGCATGTTCGCCAAAATCGCGGATGGCATGGAAAAGGTACAGATGTCAGTTCCAAAAATGTATTCCGATAAAAATGAGCTGATTGAACTTCCGAAGCAGTTTACCGAGCTGGAGCGGCAGATGAATCAGGTGCGTTTGCAGAATTATACAAATGCGCAGGCGGCCAAAGAAGCAAATCAGCGCAAAAACGATATGATCATGTATATGGCACATGACTTGAAGACACCGCTCACTTCGGTGATCGGATATCTGACACTTGTCAGTCAGGAGCCGGATATACCGGAGGATGCCCGGAAAAAATACATTGATATCGCATTGAAAAAAGCGCTGCATTTAGAGGACTTAATCAATGAATTTTTCGACATTACCAGATTTAATTTTACCCATATGTTTCTCGAAAAGTCGAAAATCAATCTGTCCATGATGTTAGAACAGATAGTAAGTGAATTTGCACAGGAATTCCGAAAGAAAAATCTGACGGCCAGGCTGCAGATTGAAGATCACATTGAGATGCTTTGCGATGTGGAAAAGATGGAACGGGTTTTTGATAATCTGTTGAAAAACATTGTAAATTACAGTTATCCGGATACGAAGATCGAGGTTTCCATGAACAAAGCACAGGAGGGCAACATCCGGATCGTCACAACAAACCATGGAAAAACAATTCCGGAAGAAATGCAGGAGCATATTTTTGAACAGTTTTTCCGTATGGACAGTTCAAGAAATTCCGATACCGGAGGTTCCGGCCTGGGACTTGCAGTAACGCGTGAGATTGTAGAACTGCATGGAGGAACGATTCGCTGCCAGAGCAGGATGGAAGAAATTCAGTTTATTATAGAGCTTCCGGACGGACTGAAAGAAAACTGATGTGAAACGGTCAATTTAAGAAGTTTGTAAGAATTTTGACAGAATACAGTTAAGAACACCCCTTATTCTTGTGGTTTACTATAAGTAAATCATTGGAAAAGGGGTATTTTTATGCAGCAGACAAGCAGAAAAAGTAAAAGAAGAAGACGGCAGAGACAGATTCGGAACCGATGTATTATATTGTTTGCCATACTGTTGCTTCTTGTTGCGCTGTTGACGCATTTATCGACAATACAAAATGTGATCGTGCGATTGGGGCAGGGGCTTGTTACGAGCAGGACTTTGGAAAAAGAGGATTATCCGCAGAGCCTGATTGACCTGTATGAGAGAAATACGGAGGCAAGACAATTTGTACTTGATTACAAAACAAAGAAAGATGACAATGCGGCGATTGATGTATCCGCGGATGTAAATGCCGGCGAGATACCGCTTTTTCTACAGTGGGACGAGCGTTGGGGCTACCGGTCTTATGGAGGAGATTTCCTTGCTGTGACAGGATGTGGACCGACTGCACTTTCCATGGTGTATGTGGGGCTTACCGGCGATACTTCGATGAATCCCTATGAAGTTGCAAAGCGTGCGGAAAAGGAAGGCTATTATGTGAAGGGAAGCGGCTCGGAGTGGAGCATGATGACCGGACTTGCATCGGAACTTGGCTTGTCGGCAAAAGAACTCGGACTTGACGCAAATCTGATCCGGAAAAAGCTGGAAGAAGGGCATCCGATTATCTGTATTATGGGACCGGGAGATTTTACAACGACCGGTCATTATATCGTGCTGATCACTGTAGCGTCTGACGGCAGCATCGAGGTACATGATCCAAACAGCCAAAAAAACAGCGACAGAACCTGGAATTTAGAAAAATTGATGGCACAGACAAAAAATCTCTGGGTATATGAGAAAAAATAGATGAATGTTCAGAAGGGTTGCATTTCAATAGAAACCATTCTATAATAAACAAAGTTTGTGGCCAATGAATCAAAACATGAATACCACGAAAAATGTTGTAAGGGAAGTGAGTTTAATGAAATTCGACAACCAGATGCAGGAAGACATTCAGATGTCCGAAGCATTTATTACCAGTGTATTTCTGGCATTGTCCGGTGGATTTCAGGATGCGTATACATATTTTACGAGAAATGAAGTATTCTCCAATGCACAGACCGGAAATATCGTACTCATGAGTACGCACCTGATGATGGGCGAATGGATGGATGTACTGCGTTACCTGTTTCCGTTGCTGGCATTTGCCGGAGGCGTATTTTTTGCAGAGCGTATCCATATGTTGTTTAAATATGCCAAGCGTCTGCACTGGCGGCAGGGAATTCTGCTTATGGAAATTATCATCCTGTTTGCCGTTGGATTTATGCCGGCAAAATTAGATCTCCTCGCGACCGCACTCGTATCTTTCGCGTGCGCAATGCAGGTACAGACCTTCCGGAAAGTAAGCGGTTACTCCTATGCAAGTACCATGTGCATCGGAAACCTCCGCAGTGGAACCGAAGCCTTCACCAGCTACCTCCACACCCATGATACCGAGAAACTCAAAAAAGCACTGTATTATTTCGGAATCATCTTATTCTTCGGACTCGGCGCAGGTATCGGCGGAAACCTTTCCATCCGATATGGATTCCACATCATCTGGGTATCCAGTGGCCTGCTTTTGATCAGTTTCTTACTCATGTTCGTAGAGAAGAAAGGATAAAAAACAAGGAAATTGTGCCGCCCGGCACAATTCCCCACAAACAGACCAAGTGAGGATTTGTGCTGCCAAGCACAAATCCAACACGGCAGGATTGTCAACCAACAGGAAGAGGCACCATACTTCTTTTGGAAGAAAAATTTGCAACTGCTCCGCGGTTCCAGAAACCACGCAAATGGCGGAAACCGCACGAGCCTCCACAAAGCGCCCAAAACCGCTCGCGGAGTTAACTTGCAAATTTATCTGGAAAAAGAACGTATGGTGCCTCTTCCGTCGTCCCCCACCCGCAATCCCACCTTGGATGCGTCGCAGCACCTTCAAATCCGAACACAAATTTTGCATAAACTTTACAAATCCATGAATGCACATTTTACACTCCCTTTTTATACTTAATCATAAATGTTGAAACAAAAACGCAGGGACACCCTGTACAAAGGAGAATAACATGGGAAAAGAAACAAAAATAACCGTCCGTGATCTGAACCTGTATTATGGCGAAAATCATGCCCTGAAAGATGTTAACATGAACATCCGGGAAAATTGTGTGACGGCTTTTATCGGACCATCCGGTTGCGGAAAGTCTACTTTTTTGAAGACCATCAACCGCATGAACGATCTGGTAGACGGTGTGCGCATCACAGGAGAGGTAAAACTGGACGATGAAGATATTTACGCAGATGGTGTGGATACAACAGTTTTGCGTAAACGTGTCGGCATGGTATTCCAGCAGCCGAATCCATTTCCGATGAGCATTTATGACAATATTGCCTATGGTCCGCGTGTGCATGGAATCAGAGATAAAGCAAAGCTGGATGCGATTGTAGAGGAAAGTTTACGTGGCGCAGCGATTTTTGATGAGGTAAAGGACCGGCTGAAGAAATCCGCACTTGGTCTTTCCGGTGGACAGCAGCAGCGTATCTGTATCGCCAGAGCACTTGCCGTACAACCGGAAGTTCTGTTGATGGATGAGCCGACTTCGGCTTTGGATCCGATCTCCACAGCAAAGATCGAAGAACTTATGGAAGATTTAAAAAAGAAATATACCGTTGTTGTAGTTACACATAACATGCAGCAGGCAGTGCGTGTGTCTGATGATACCGCCTTTTTCCTGGTTGGGGAGATGGTGGAGTTTGGAGACACCAAAACAATTTTTTCCTATCCAAAAGATAAACGGACAGAGGATTATATTACAGGGAGGTTTGGTTAATGCGATCAAAATTCGACGAACAGCTGCATCTGCTTAATCAGGAAATGATGCAGATGGGAAGCATGATTGAGGATAGTATTCAGAAAGCGATCAATGCACTGATCGATCAGAATGTAGAACTTGCAAAAAAGATTATGGACAACGATACACAGATTGATCATGAACAGAAAAAGATTGAAAATCTGTGTTTTAATCTGTTGATGCAACAGCAGCCGGTAGCAAAGGATCTGCGTGTGATTTCTGCAGCGATGAAGATGGTAACAGATATGGAACGTATCGGAGACCATGCAGCAGATATTTCCGAGATGACCATTCTTATGTCAAAGACAAAGTACATTCCAAATCTGGAACATATCAACAGAATGGCAAGCGAGACAGTGCAGATGCTGATTCGAAGCATTGAAGCATATGTGGAAAAGGATATGAAAAAGGCCGTGGATGTCATTGCCAGCGATGATGTCGTGGATGACCTGTTTGACAAAAACAAGGCGGAACTGATCGAACAGATCCAGCGGGAACCACAGAGTGCAGAGTCTGCAGCCGATATGCTGATGGTTGCAAAATACTTCGAACGTATCGGGGACCATGCGACAAATATTGCAGAATGGGTAATATTTGCATTAGATGACAAAAAGATGACGAAATAAGTGTATAAATTTTACATAGAATTTACATAACGACTCCCATACATTTTACATACATATTATATCATTCGAATGTAAAGAAATGATAAAGAGAATGTAAAACGAAAGGGAGCAGATTATGAACATATTTGGAGTTCTCACAATGATTGGCGGACTCGCCATGTTTTTGTATGGAATGAATGCGATGGGGGATGGCCTTGCAAAGCTTTCGGGTGGTAAGTTGGAACAGATATTGGAAAAGCTTACATCGAAACGTATTATGGCCGTCCTTCTTGGCGTGATTGTGACCGCAATCATTCAGTCATCATCAGCCACCACGGTAATGGTCGTGGGCTTTGTTAATTCGGGCATTATGCAGCTGTCACAGGCAGTAGGGATTATCATGGGTGCCAATATTGGTACAACCGTAACTTCCTGGCTGTTGTCACTGACCGGAATTCAGGGATCGAGTCTGTTTATTCAGCTTTTGAAACCGTCTTCCTTTTCTCCGGTGCTGGCAGCCGTAGGTATCATCCTGACAATGACTGCAAAGGATAATAATAAGAAGAAAGATATTGGAAACATTCTTGTTGGCTTTGCAATTCTTATGTTCGGAATGGAAACCATGAGTTCCGCTGTGGAACCACTTGCAGAAAACGCACAGTTTACCAGTATTCTGACAAAGTTTTCTAATCCGCTGCTTGGTATGCTGGCGGGTCTGGTTCTTACAGCGGTCATTCAGAGTTCTTCCGCATCGGTTGGTATTTTGCAGGCATTGTGCGTGACAGGAGCTGTCGGATACAAGACCGCAATTCCAATTATTATGGGACAGAATATTGGAACCTGTGTGACAGCAATTATTTCATCGATCGGTGCCAGCAAAAATGCAAAGCGTGCATCCATGATTCATTTGTACTTTAACCTGATTGGCACTATAATATTTATGGTAGTATTTTATGGAATCAATGCAGTCATTGGTGGATTCGCATTTTTGGATACACCGGCGAATGCAGCAGGAATCGCTGTGGTACACACTCTGTTCAATATTGGAGCCGTGCTTCTTTTATATCCGTTTGGCAATCAGTTGGTAAAACTGGCGCAGATCACGATTCCGGAACATGCAGACGAAAAGGAACAGAAACCGGATGAATTTGCAATCTTGGATGAGCGTTTTCTGGAGAAACCGGCATTTGCCATGGAGCTTTGCAAGAATGCAACCATAAAAATGGCAGAAGAAGCAAAAGATGCGCTGGAATTATCTTTGGAAAATCTGCATATTTATGATGGAAAACGTGTAGAAAAAATTATTGCGCTTGAACAGAGTGTGGATCGTTATGAAGATGCGCTTGGCACATATCTCGTGAAATTGAACAACTGCGATCTGTCGCAAAGTGACAGCCGCACACTTTCGATTTTGTTACATTGCATCGGCAACTTTGAGCGAATTTCCGACCATGCGGTAAATATCACGGATTCCCTGACAGAGATGAATCAAAAAGATCTGCATTTTTCAAAGAAAGCGTTAGAGGAGATGGAAGTTTTCTCAAAGGCATTGAAAGATATTGTGGAAGCCACCTGCACCGCTTTTGTGGAAGCGGATCTGGAAAAAGCCCGTCGTATCGAGCCTTTTGAACAGGTGATTGACGGACTGAGTATTGAACTCAAACAGCGGCATGTACATCGACTCAGAAAAGGAAAATGTACGATTGAACTGGGACTGATTCTGGAAGACATTATTACGAATTATGAGCGTATTTCGGATCATTGTTCCAACATCGCGGTATGCATGATCAGAGTCAATGAAGATGGCTTTGACACACATGAATATCTGGATGTGGTAAAAGAAGAAAAAGCGCCATGGTTTGAAGAAGAATTTTATGCACTATCAAGAAAATATGCACTTCCAGAGAAAAAGCGCAAATAAAGAAGGAAGAGGAAATCGTTATGGCTTTGATTTATATTGTAGAGGATGATGAAAACATCCGGGAAATTGAAACAATTGCGTTAAAAAACAGCAATTATATGGTCTGCGCCTTTGAAAAGGCAAAGGATTTTTACAAAAAACTGGAGGATATTATGCCGGATCTGGTGCTTTTAGATGTGATGCTGCCGGATGAAAGCGGCTATGATATTGTGCGCAAGTTACGTAAAAATCCGCAGACCAAGCGCCTCCCGGTGATTATGGTAACTGCCAAGACAGCAGAGATGGATATGATCAAGGGCCTTGACGATGGTGCAGATGATTACATAAAGAAACCTTTTTCCATTATGGAGCTGATCACGAGGGTCAAAGCATTGCTTCGCCGTACAGAGACGGAGGATGTTAAAATTTTGCAGACGGAACATATTCTTCTGGATCACGAGCGCCATATGGTCTATGTGGACAATCAGCCGGTAGAACTTACCTTTAAGGAATATGAGTTGCTGCGTCTTCTGATGACGAATCAGAATGTCGTATTGAGCCGTGAGGTGATCATGCGCCATGTATGGGGAACGGAATTCGAAGGGGAATCCCGTACCGTGGATATGCATATCAAAACACTGCGCCAGAAACTTGGGGAAGCAGGAACGAAGATACGCACTGTCCGCAATGTGGGATATGTGATTGAATAAAAATGATATGAGGGATAAAAGGAGACCCTATGAAACAGAAAATTAATGTAAGGCTGATTGGAATAGCGATACTTGCAGTTTTAGCAACACTTGTCTGCATGACGTGTGTGTACTATAGCCTGTTTCAGAAACAGGTGCGCAAAGATTTAAAGATTCAGGCGCAGATGCTTGGCGAAGCGGAAGTATTCGATGACGTGAGCACACCGGCAAAAAGTTTTGATATCGCTAAGGAAGATCTGCGGATTACATGGATTGATAAAGACGGAACAGTGCTTTACGACAATGATGCAAATACGGATAAGCTTGAAAATCATGCGGACCGACCAGAGGTTAAGAGTGCGTTTCTGACTGGAGATGGTGAATGCGTCCGCAACTCTAATACCATGAACATGACAACGTTTTATTATGCTCTGCTTTTGGATAACGGGACGGTGCTTCGTGTGGCTACACAGGCAAGAAGCATATGGAGCGTATTTCTGACAGCGGCACCAATGATTGCGACAATCCTTGTACTTATCATCGTTATCTGTGTGTTCCTTGCACATCTGCTGACGGGACAACTCTTGCAGCCAATCGAGGTGATGGCGGAGAATATGGAGGATACGTCAAAAGTTCCGGCTTATAAGGAATTGGTGCCTTTTGTCAATACGATCCGCGCACAGCATGAGAACATACTGATGGCGGCGAAGGTGCGGCAGGATTTTACCGCAAACGTATCGCACGAGTTAAAAACACCACTTACGGCAATCTCCGGTTATGCGGAACTCATTGAAAATCATATGGTTGATCCCGCACAGGAGACGCATTTCGCAAAGGAAATACAACAGAATGCGAACCGTCTGCTCTCCTTGATCAATGATATTATCCGTCTGTCAGAACTGGATAACAGTGAAAATCTGATCCATTATGAGCAGGTTGATCTAAATGCAATTGCACAAGAATGCGTGAGCAATCTGACGGTAAATGCCGAAAAACGTGGCATTCAATTGTTCTATGAGGGGGAGACTTGTGAGCTGCGTGCAGACCGTGGCATGCTATTGGAACTGGTGGACAATCTGACAGCCAACGCAATCCGCTACAACAACGAAGGCGGCGAGGTACATGTGAAAGTGCTACACGAGAATATGCAGCCGGTGCTGATTGTATCGGATAACGGAATCGGGATTCCGAAAGATCAGCAGGAGCGTATTTTTGAGCGATTCTACCGCGTGGACAAAAGCCGTTCGAAGCAGACTGGAGGCACCGGACTTGGCCTTGCAATCGTAAAGCATATTGTGGAACTGCACGATGCACAGATTATGGTCGAGAGTGAGCCGGGAAAGGGAACCACAATGAAAGTGACATTTTAAAAATGAAACTGATATGTAAATGTGATAATTTATATATCAGTTTTATTTTTATATGTTTTACAGTGAACTACAGTCAACGTCATTCTGCTTTGCGGAAAGGATATTTACGCTTTCTGAATGTACTTCTCAATTCCCCTACGCATCGTTCATGTCGAAAAAAGTGTAATTCGTGTCGCTGAAAGTCAAAAAGGATCTCCAGTTGATATAATTACTGTAATAAATCGTAAGTCAAAAGGGAGGAATTGCTTATGAATAGGATAAATAAAACAGGACGATGGATCTGTGCGCTGCTTGCGGCAGTCATGATGGTTGCGACATGTGCAGAGCCGACACAGGCTGTGACCGGCTACTCCAGTATTGCATGGGTAGACAATCTGGATTTTGCGGATATCAATGGCTCGGGAACGCCGATTAAGATGGTATACACAATGGAAAAGGACGGATCGTTTCTTGCAACCAGTTATGCTTTTAATCAGGAAAAACTGCATACAGGAGATACGATATATATTCGAGACTGGAATTATACCTGTTCCGGAAAGACGTATTATGGTGTCATCTATAAGGGGCGACTGATGTATGTAAATAAGAAGTACATCAATGAGAAACATCTGGTAGCTGTCAATCAGCCGAAGAGTGCGGTCGAGAAGAAAGTGGTAAAGAAAACCATTGTAGGAGATCTTTCGGAGCAGAATAACTGGTTCTATATTTATTCCAAGCCGAAGGAACAGCCGGTAAACTGCTATGGTGTTCTTCCTGTCGGAGAGACACTCGAAATCTTAAAGAAAGATTATAATTCCGAGTGGACACAGATTAAGTGGCAGAATCGTATCTGCTATATCAAAAAAGAAAATGTTTCGTATGCGGATTCCTATCTTGCCGGTGCCGGCAGAGGCTGCATGATGAATATCAAGCTTGCAAAGAAGGCAAAGCTGACCTATAGCGGCATTTTGAAAAACTATGACAAGGGACTGACGGAGAAAGAGTTTTATAAGCTGGCGGCATTATGGTGCAAAGCAACCGGAAAGAAGACGTTTGCATCGAGTAAGAAAGTTACCAATAAGGTGATTACCCCCGAACAGTACAATGCACTGTTGAAAAAAATGGTGAATAAAACGAAAGCCGGAAATACAGTATATAAGGCAGCATCTGTGGGCACTTGGGACAACGAGAAGGTTACAAGAGATTCGGCAATCTCCCAGTTCTACCGTGCGTATCAGGTGGTAACGAAGGATTATCTGATTTCCGGTCTGGAGTTTACGGTCAGTCCGGCTGATAATAAGGATCTCTATTTTGATATCTGGGGAACCCAGGGCGAAAACCTGTATCTGGAAAAATGCAGCGGTGGAAAAGAACAGAACTTCTACATGAATTGCAACAACGGTTTCTGGCGGCTTCGCGGATGCTACGGAAATTATACCATCTGCAGTTCGACAAGGGATGTATATCAGGATTTCGTGGGCTTTGACAACCAGAAGCTGACCATTGAGACAAATGATGACGGAACCGTAAGTTTTAAGAATAAGGATGGATTATATCTTGATCTGATCAAGGGTGCGGTGCTGCATTCTCATTTGAAGTTTGCGCCGAAGTCGGACAGCAGCACGCAGAAGTTTGTGATTCGCTATAATTAACAATGTCTGGCTGATGCTGGTGCTTGCGATGTTCGTAACCATCCTGCCGGAGTCCACACAGGCAGCTTCGTCCGGAGATGTCACGGATCCTTTCCATATTACTATATTTATGCAAAGCTGAAGGTAACGGATAAGAATTGAATTGGTGCGTTTGCTGTGGGCGCAAACGTATCGGTCATCAATGAAAATTATGACTCAAAGTGGGCAGAAAATTGTATTTACTATAAAGTGACGGAAATAATGATTATAGCATAAAGTGCTTCGCGGAAAGTTACCGCGGAGCACTTTTGACGTTATTATGCATATGCGGATGGTATCAAACTTGCATATCTTAAATTTGTGTGGCATAATCGAAAAGATAGAAAAGATAGAAATGATTAGCAATTGATTCTGCGTGCTTTTGAAGCCAAAGCGTGTAGAAATAAAGAACACATATTAAGAAAGAGGCGATTGAAATGTATCAGGAAGTATCACAATTACTGATGTATGGAGACTTAGAGGAGGATTCCATCCTCCGCCAGATGGCAGAATTATTTGGAAAGTACGAGACTGGAGAATACAACAAGACCGGCCTTGTGAGAGATATAAATACGCAGGTAAAGCGCATTTTAAAAGTAGCAACCGATTATGGATTTGATGATAATTTATGGCACAATTATCTTACATTTTTCCTCATGATGAGTGAAAATCCATTCAGCATGACTTGTGAGAAAGTCGGCGCAAGTGAGGGAAGTGTTAACGCACTCGTGGAAAATGATTTCCGCATTTTTAAGGCTTTATTTGATTATGATTTCGGACCGATTGAGCGTGATCTTGGAATCAACTGCTTCAGCCAGATTTCAAATTACAAAGCAATTCATAAAAAGGATCTCATGTACAACAAAAATGTAAGTGAGAAAGTGCGCTCATTGAGCAAAAAGCTCGAAGCTGCAAAGGATGAAAAAGAGTTCTTTGATGCGGTAACCGGATTTTATAAAGACTATGGTGTTGGTATGTTTGGACTGAATAAGGCATTCCGCATTGATGATACCCCGCAGGGAGGCTTTACATTCCGTGCAATCAACAACATGGATACTGTGATGCTGGATGACCTTGTAGGTTATGAGATTCAGAAGAAAAAGCTCGTGGACAACACGGAAGCTTTTGTACAGGGAAAGAAAGCCAACAACGTACTGTTATTCGGTGACAGCGGTACTGGTAAATCCACAAGTATCAAGGCGATTGTCAATCAGTATTACAAAGACGGACTGCGCATGATTGAAATCTACAAGCATCAGTTCAAATATCTTTCTGAGATTATTGCAGATATCAAGAATCGTAACTATCGGTTTATTATTTATATGGATGACCTTTCTTTTGAGGAATTTGAGATAGAGTATAAATTCTTAAAGGCTGTCATTGAGGGTGGCGTGGAGACAAAGCCGGAGAATATTTTGATTTACGCGACTTCAAACCGCCGTCATCTGATCAAGGAGAGCTGGAACGACCGTAACGATCAGGATAATTCCAACGATCGTCATCATTCGGATACTGTGGAGGAGAAACTTTCCCTGGTCAATCGATTTGGTGTTACGATCAATTACTCAAAACCAACACAGAAAGAATACTTTGATATTGTAGAGCATCTTGCAAGACGTGCTGGAGTTACCATGAGTGACGAGCAGCTCCGTCTGGAAGCAAACAAGTGGGAATTGAGCCATGGGGGCATTTCCGGACGTACTGCAGAACAGTTCGTCAGCTATCTTGCTTCTCAGGAAGAGGCATTTCGTTAATAAGGAGATCACATGTTATATCAGATTTGTCATGGAGCAGTCTCTTTTGGAGATGAAGAGATTCTGCACGACATTAATTTTGAAATCAGAAATACAGAAAAAATTGCAGTTGTTGGTCGCAATGGCTGCGGAAAAACAACACTGCTGAAACTAATCCACGGAGAAGTTGACCTCGAAAAGCGTGACAGTGATGAGGATGTTTTTATTGCAAAAGCCGGAAATCCACAGATTGGCTATTTAAAGCAGATTGCATTTGAAGATCCGTCCATTACGCTCGAGCAGGAAGTGCGCAAGGTTTTTGCTCCGATGGAGCGTCGGAAAAAAGAACTTGAGGCAGCCGCAGTTGCTTTGGAGACCGATTATTCAGAGGAGGCAGTGGCAAAATATACGGCGATGGAAGAAAAATTCAAGGAAGATGGCGGGTACTATTTTGAAAAAGAGTACGATGTGATCATCCGCAAATTTGGTTTTTCCGAAGAAGAACGCAAGAAACCATTATCGGAATTTTCCGGCGGACAGCAGACGAAGATTGCATTTATCAAATTGCTGTTGAGCAAGCCGGACATTTTGCTTTTGGATGAGCCGACCAACCACCTGGATATCACAACGATCGAGTGGCTGGAGTCTTATCTGAAAAATTATCCGAAGGCGGTCGTTGTTGTTTCCCATGACCGTATGTTTCTGGATAATGTCGTAGATGTGGTATATGAAATTGAGTATGGCACAGCGACCCGTTATCCGGGAAATTATTCGAACTTCATGGAGCGTAAGAAGGAAAATTATAATAAGCTGATGAAGGACTATAATGCGCAGCAGAAAGAAATCGCGCGTCTGCAGCGCATCGTGGATCGTTTCAAGAACAAACCGACGAAGGTTTCGATGGCACATTCCAAGGAAAAGGCCATCGAGCATATGGTAAAAATAGAGGCGCCGGACCGATTTGATACCCGTACTTTCCATGCCAACTTTGAGCCGGAAAAAGAAACCGGAAACGATGTACTTTTGATTTCTGATTTACAGATCGGGTATGATCATCCGCTTTCTACCGTTAATCTGGACCTGAAAAAAGGCGACAAGCTTGGAATCCTCGGCGGAAATGGCCTGGGCAAGTCAACTCTGTTAAAGACGCTGGTCGGACAGCTTCCGGCATTATCCGGTGGATATCATTTCGGAACCAATGTGCAGATTGGATATTTTGATCAGCAGATGGCGATGTATTCCAGCCGGAAAACTGTGCTGGATGATTTCTGGGATGAATTTCCGAATCTTACGGAGACCGAGGCAAGAAATGCACTTGGTGCTTTCATGTTCACAGGGGAAGATGTGTTCAAGAACATTGATATGCTCTCCGGAGGGGAAAAGGTGCGTCTTGCGCTCTGCAAGATTTTAAAGCGTCGCCCGAATGTCCTGATTCTCGACGAGCCGACCAACCATATGGATATCGTTGGGAAAGAAACATTAGAGAGCATGTTAAAAGACTATTCGGGTACACTGATCTTTGTTTCCCACGATCGTTATTTTGTGCGTAAAGTAGCCAATCGTTTACTGGTATTTGAAGACGGTACGACAAACCTTTACCAGTTTGGATATGAAGAATACCAGCAGAAACTGGATCGGGAGGCTGAAGAGTCAGCCGGCAGCTATCGTAAGACCCCGGCTGCCTTGGGCGGAGCAATCAGCCAGAATGGTGCATCCATTGCCTCAGGCAAAGCTTCCGGCGCAGCGGAAGCCGGTAAAATGGACGGAGCCGGGAAGAAAGCATACTATAATCCGGGCAAGGAACGTTCCAAGATTGAGAAAAAAGTAAAGCGTGCCGAGGAAGAACTTGCAGTCAAAGAAGAAAAGTTGGAGGCTTTAAAGGCAGAACTTTTAAGACCGGAGTATCAGTCCAGTTATTCCAAACTGACCGAGATTCAGGCAGAAATCGACGCATTGGAGGAAGAAATTCTGGAAGACATGGAGAACTGGGAGGCACTTTCCCAGCAACTCGAAGAGTTGGAAGTTTAAATCGATGGGACATCAATTTGAAAATTCTATAAGCTGTTGAAATAGGGCTACCGCAATCCCACTGGCTTTAGACAATGGGGAGTTCACTATGGTTAGTGTCCAAGGGATGCTCTTTTGTTTCGTAGGTAATAATTAAACGATCCTGTGGATAAATGCCATGACGCATGTATAATGAAACTTTGTCAACTGCATTCTTTTGGTATTCAGGTGTATCCATTATCCCGAAATGTTCCATTAGCAAAGGACGATAGGCTGAATCATTCGCCAACATTTGCTCGGCACCATTAAGAGAAGAATCAGCATGTCGCAGGTAAAAGGCAATTGCTTTTAATTCGTTTTATATATGATGATTAAAGGGCCAAAAGGTATCATCGATGCATGCTTGCATGCAATTCGATGTATACCTTAGTGACCCGCACTACACCGAGAAAGTAGCTATCATGAGAATATTAAATCATAATACGAAAAGGCTTGTAAATGATTTTAAAAACATACTGGAAAAATAAAAAAATATGCTAAAAAGCAGGTCGCTTAACGACCTGCTTTTTTGGAGCTTTAGAGATTGAAAATCTCTTCAGACGCGTATTACTATTGCATCTGCTGCTCCTGCTTCATGATCATTTTCTTAACCATCTCGCCACCGATAGAACCGGCCTGCTTAGATGTTAAGTCACCGTTGTAACCATCCTTTAAAGGCACTCCGATTTCGCTAGCAACCTCTTCTTTGAAACGCTTCATTGCTTCCTTTGCTTCCGGTACGGCCATACGGTTTGAACCGGATGAACTGTTGTTTGCTGACATAAAAGCCACCTCCTGATAAATAGTTTTTTCGTATTGTTTGCCGGACAGATTTGCCGACCGCACACAGGTGTCACAGGTCGGCAAATCTGCTTGGGAAAACTGTAGATTACAATGTTCCGCAATGCTTTTTGCTCGACTCGTTTGTTCCTGTGTGCTTGAGAATATTGTGACCAGAAAAAAGCAAAATATGAAGAAAATACACTGACAATTAATGGAAGTTATCTGTGCAACGTGATATAATTTTATAAACTTGTTGTGCAAAAAAGGTACACAAATTTTTGTAGATATGTCATTGCTGTGGTGCTATCAAGAAAGATTTGAAGCTTTCAGATAGAATATATCGTTGTGATTGTGGTTATGTTGAGGATAGGGATTTCAATGCTGCTCTTAATCTAAGAGATGCTTTAACTTACGAAGTTGCATAATAAACGCAAACGTAAGTATGTACTGCGGGCTATCGCAGGAATTTACGACTGTGGAGTGTACAAGAACTTGTGAGTAGCGTATTGTTTATAATTGCCAAAGCATACACATTGAAGCAGTAAGAAGTATCCGCAAGGACTTCAATTCTCGATGTGTTTGAGTTTATTTAAACACATTTTGAGTGGCAGATACGGTTACTGTGAATTTCAAGGATGAGGAGGTACAGGAAGGAACGTTTTCCGATGTAGAAGATGTGAAAACAAGACTTTGTGTCAGAAGTTTGCGGGAAAGCTATTAAGTAGCAGTATATCACTATAAACTATTGAAAATGTGGTGCCGATATATATTACAAAGATAACCATAATATTTATACCTCAAGTGCGACAGGATAACGTCAGGTATCACAGCATAAATTTGGTGTCAGGGTTAAGAAGTTTCGCAAATTTCCGTATGCGGATTATTGACAGTGAAAAAAACGCAATCTATAATTATGGTAAGAAATTGTAGTTTGTTTTAAATCTCACATATACTTAAAAGAACGGACAGAATGTAATGTGAAATGATAATTTTATAAAGTATAAAGGAGAGGATAATTATGAGAAAGTATGTAAAACCAATCGCAGTAGTAAACAGCAACTTGGCAGAAGGTGTGTATGCAGCTAGTGGATGTTATACGGCAACAGCATCTATTCATCAAACACCAGATGGTGGTGGGCAAGGCATATATCGTATTCAGGTTAATGGAAAACATGATGCTGATCATACAAAAGAGGCGCAGACACTTACGATTACATTTAATCAGAGTGTTACATATGAAAGCTCAAATGGAACTTTGGCATCAGCTGCAACAGGTACAACATTAGTAATTAATTATAAATATCATCAGAATCCGCAAGATAATATTGGATTGGGAGATCTTGCAGTTACATCAGGTGCAGGGTTGGCGATTAATGACGTGAAAATTTCGGATTAAATTTGTTTAGCACTTGATCAACATAAAAATAGAGGTGAGTATATAAAAACATATGAGAAACCATTAGTAATGGTTAATAATGATTTGGCAGAAGGCGTATATGCAGCTAGTGGTGCTGGTAATAATACAGTAATAAGTTCAAAATATGCGCTTACAAGGAAATATGCTGGAGATCAGTATAATATGTACGAACAGTATATTATTAAATTCCCGGATTTGCCGGAAAGCGGTGTACAGAATAAGATTAGTGTTGATCTGACAGTAAATGGAAGTGGTGTTACAAGTGCTTGGGCTATGAATACAGGTTCTATCTCATACAATGGCAAGTCGATTACTATTAATTTAGACGGATGGCGAAACTGGATGGAATTTCAAGTAGAATGTAGTGCTCACGATTTTACGCTTAGTTAGAGTGTGTGAAACTTTTTCTGCAAATAGCTAATAACAGCAAGGTCTTCTATGGTAAAATATAAATCATAGGAGGCCTTTATTATAGCAAGAAGAGAAAAGAAACCTGTACACAAAGTAGTAATGACAGAAGGAAAGCGAAACATCATTCAGCAACTTCTTCAGGAGTATGATATTGAAACCGCTGAAGATATCCAGGATGCGCTTAAGAATCATTATCAAAGCAGTTGCTGGACAAGGGTATGCTTGTGTTGAAAGCGGAAAAAAAGTTAAAGAGGCTGATTTTGAGTGGTCACCTGGTATGGATGAGCTTGGAAATATCGAAATTAGTGACTTGGATCCTACAAAAAAATATGAAATTTATACGAAAAATTATACATCAGATCCAATTAAAGCTGACCAGATTGTAGATTTGTCAAATACTTAAAATTGTAAACGAAGAATTTGAAAAGATTCACACTGTATCGGTTTCAGGATTGGAAAGTGTGGAGATATGTCGGCAAGCATTTGAGAAAGATCTAATGGCCGCAATCGATAAGGATGCTGAGGCGAAAAAAGTTCAGGTAAAAGTGGAAACAAGAAACACTTCTATTATTGTTAAGACGGAAAACGGGCAGGAATATATAGCATTGGATAAAAATGCAGATATAAGTAAGGTTGATGATGCGCATTGGTATGGATTTGATCGTGCTGATAGTAATGGAAATATTGAAATTGAAGAATTAGCAAGTGATATTACATACGTTGTATACACACGAATTCATGGATTATCACCGAAAGCAGCGAAAAACGCAATTTCGTTATCTGAGGCAGAAGGAGTTTTTGTCGTTTTTAAGAATTGTAATACCTCGCTGGAAGGAACTGTTTCTTATGATGAACAGAGCAACGAATTAAAACTTAATATTCCATTTATAGTGAAAAATGTTGCTATTTTCTATGGTGATGAAGATTGTGAAGGAGAAATACGTGTTGTAAATGCGGATGGTTTGACGCTTAACTTGGAATCGTTTAGTGAAGATGAAATCCAGTTTGTTTTTGGGAAAAAACCTAGTGCAAAAGAGTATAATATCAAATTTCAGTATGTTGTAATTGTGGGGGAGCGTGAGGCTTGAGTTGGTACAAAAGAATTTACGGCTCATTTTACAATACCACAAGAGTTTTTGGATAAGATTCAAGAAGAGAAGTAATGATAAGATTACAAGGAGAAAAACAAGTTTAACTATTGTAACTGCTTTTATAGGTGGATTTGATCAAAGCTACAAAGGAAGTATTTATGTAGATGATACAGTAGTTTCGACGGTAAAGCATTAAAGGTAACAAAGACTGCATTGAATGTAAAAGTCGGTAAGAAAGTTACCATTAAGGTAATGGCAACTCTTGTAGCAAAGGTTACCTATAAGTCTTCTAATAAAAAGATTGTTACTGTGATGGACAAAGGTGTTGTCAAGGGTGTTAAGAAGGGCAAGGCAACGATCACGGTAAAGGCGAACGGAAAGACCGTAAAAGTTAAAGTTGCTGTTAAATAAAAGAATTTTTGATTTGTAATACTGAGTAGTACATATTATGAAAAGGCATAAAACAAGGTCAAAAGAGACTCTGTTTTATGCTTTTTCTATATTTTGATGGATAGGAGCTCTTTAAAGGTTGCTCAGACTATGAGGTCTGGGCAACCTTTTGGCTTTAAGCTTTCTTTTGGGAAAAGGATATGTCATAAGGGTATGATGTATTCGAATCTGCAGTTGACAGCTGAATCTATCTACGTTATTCTATATCCACAAACTCAAATAATTCATATTCGATGTCGCGTTTTACATCGGTGCAAATCATTAAGAGTGTAGTTTTCATGCACTCGCAATACCATGAAGTTTTAATTGAATATTAGGGAAGGCAGTGGCGTGAATGTATATTGCGAAATTCATGGCGTATGCTATAATATGATTACAAAGCAGATCTGACTTTCCCAGTATAAATAGAAAATTTCATTTACACATATGGGGAAAGTGAGGAAAACTGTATGATCAATAAGAAGTACAAGGATCGATTGTTTTGTCTGCTGTTTGGAAATGAAGAGTATAAGGATAATATATTATCTTTGTATAACGCGTTATGCAATACTTCCTATACGAACACGGACGACATCCAGATCTATACGATCGAGGATGTTATCTATATAAAAATGAAGAATGATGTTTCAATCCTTCTTGATAGTTTTTTGTATTTATGGGAGCAGCAAAGCACATTTAATCCGAATATGCCGATCCGGGGCTTGTTGTACTTTGGAAAGATGTATGACAAATATATAACAGAGAACCATCTTAATATTTATGGGAAGACGCTTATAAAATTGCCAACTCCCAAGTATACCGTATTGTATAATGGAATGGATGAGCAGCCAGCGTTTATGCAATTAAGGCTTTCGGATTCTTTTATTAATCCGGATACCAGCGGAGACTTTGAGTGGACAGCAAATATGATCAATCTTAATGACGGTAAGAATGATGATTTGCTAGATAAGTGTCAGCCGTTGAAGGAGTATATGATATTGATCAATGAGATCCGCAAAAACAGTGTAAGCATGGGTTTTGAAGATGCTGTTGATACGGCGGTAACTTATTGTATCGAGCACAATGTTTTGAAAAGTTTTTTACTCAAGCACAGGGCGGAGGTGTTGGACGTGTGTATTACAGAATATAATGAAAAATCATTTGTTGATGGCATACGTGAGGAGGGACGTAAAGAAGGTCGTAAGGAAGGCCGTAAGGAAGGGCAAAATCTTCTTGCAACAGTGGTTTTGCGTCTGCGAAATGGAGAAACTCCGGAGCAGATTCTGGCAAGTGGCGTAGATGCCAAAACGATTGAGCTGGCAGAAACAATTAAGTGAAAAAATAAGAGAAAAGGCATAAAACAAGGTCGAAAGAGACGAGACTGTTTCAAGTTTTGTGTAAACGTTAAAAACTGATATAAGATTTGTGAATAGTTACAAATGGGCAGAGCCGATTTTCCGGATTCTGCCCATATCTGCATTATACAGTAGTTTTTAGGCATGTCAATAAAACCTGCCTAAAATTGACTGCTTTACAGGTTCCGTCCTGCCTATTTTTTCTTTCGCTCTAAAAATCCTTAACCATCCGCTCAATCTCATCTTCATCCAACACCACGCATTTCTTATCCCGAATCGCATAAACCCGTTGACAGATATTCAGTACTGTCGGGCGGTGTGTTGTGACAATACATGTCCTTGGGTAATCATCTTTCATAATATTTTTTAATACTGCACGTTCGGTAGCAACATCCAATGCGGAAGTGGCTTCATCCAGCAACAGAATTGGCGATTTGCGCAGCAGTGCACGTGCGATGGAAAGCCGTTGGGCCTGTCCTTCGGAAAAACCGCCACCGCGCTCCTTGATTTCGCTGTTGATGCCGTCTGGCAGCCGATTGACGAAGTCCCATGCGCAGGCAGATTTTAATGCTTCAATAATTTCATCATCGGTAGCATCCGGTTTTACGACGCGCATATTTTCTGCAATCGTGCCGGAGAACATCGTGTTTCCCTGTGGAACATAGGAAAAAAGTTTACGTGCGGAAGCCGTCAGAGGAAGGCTTTCCGAGGAACCATCTGCCGATATGGAAGAGAGCGTGCCTTCGCCGGATTGTGGGCATAAAAGCGCCAGAATCAGGCGGAGCATTGTTGTTTTTCCCTCGCCGGAAGGACCGACCATAGCGATGATTTCGTGTGGATGCGCTTCGAGGTCTGCGTGTTCAAATACTTCGGTATTGTTGTGGTAAGAATAGCTGATATCATGCAAATTCAGACTGATACCGTCTCCGTGATGCTTTTCCGCAAAACGGGAAAAGTCATCGTCTAAGGAATAATCTTCCTGTGGCATTTCCAAAATGTCCATCAGACGTCCGGCGGAGGTTGTCAGACTGATGGCAGAAGGAACCATGTTGATCAGTGAATTTAATGCACCCGTCAAAGTACCTGACAGGGAGAGAAAAAGTGTCATCGTACCATATGTAATTGCGCCGCTCCACACACGGTAAATTCCCCAGCCATAAGAACTGTAAGAAACCAAAAATCCAACGATAGACATGATAAAAGAAGTTACCATGGACATTTTCTGAAAGTCCAGACGCATGGAAATATAGTCTTTCTGGAGATTTTTTAACTTTTCAATATAGGTAGTGATCGCACCGAATGCTTTGATTGTCTGGATGTTGGAAAAGGCCTCCTGATTGAATCCGGACATTTTCGCATTCATGGCAGCACTTCGCTTATTGTTGTTTACCATTCGGTTCATCAGTGTACGGGACATGAGCAGAGATACCGGGATGCCGATAAATGAAAAAATGGCAAACGTCCAGTCCTGATAAATGACAATCGCGAACGCACTGATGAATTTGAATATATTGATGATCAGATTTGGAATCCAGCTTAAGATACCACTTGAAATCGTTGAGGCATCGGAACTCCAGCGTGTCAGCAAATCACCGGTATGATAATTTGTGATGGATTCCCAGTCGGTGACCAGCATTTTGGAGAAAATGTCAGCTTTGATTTCTGCATCGACTTTCAGGCTGATCCAGTTGGAAGCATAACTTGTAATCTGACTGACCAGCGTATTGCCGATGGACAGGCCGACCATAAGACAGAATGTCTGGACAAGTTTTCCGGTCTGGTGTCCGGTGATGATATCGACCAGGTCTTTGGAAACAACACTGCTTCCCAGTCCGACAACTGTACCAAAGAGCCCGAGCGCCGTATAAAAAATCATGACCAGCCAATAGTGCCTTGCGTATTGATAAATCCATTTTGTCTGACGGATCATATCTTTTAGCATGCCCTCTTTGATACGGACATGAATATGTTTTAAAGTTTCTAACATGTTGCAGTACCTTTCAAGTAATCATCAATGGCTTCCTTCATAGTGGCAGCAGCTGCGTTTTCCATATTGCAGCAGAGACGTGCCACATAGATTTCAGAAGACAAATTTTCTGTAAAATGCAGATTTGTGTGAAGCTGCTCCTTTGTCCAGGACGGCGAGATGAGCCGCTGCGAAACAAGAAGAGCTTTTTCGTGCGGCTCTAAAGATTCTATATGGTTTTCCGATGCCTGTTGCAGGAGAATGATACCTCCGAGCGGATATGTTTTGATGTCAAAAATTTCGGAAGTTCCGCACCACGGAAGACCGTAGACCACAGGTGTCCCATCTTTGAACGACAAAAGGTTGAGATCACCGTTGATCAACGGCGTATCATAAAGCTTGTGCCACAAATTTGTGTGAGTGGATTTTCCTGTGCCGGACGGGCCGGAAAACAGCCAGGCTTTTTCCCTATAATAAATAGAAGCAGAATGTAGTGCAAAGATACCGCTTTTCTGTGCCCGGTAAAGATAAAAAAGCCGCATGGCATGAAACAGATTTTCCACCAGCTGTTCATTGCAGAATGGGGAACAGTAAATGTCGGCCTGTGTAGCATCTTTGGTGACACGCCCTTCATACACACCGCTCATGGATGGAAACAGGAACGTGTAGAAACTGTCACAGTCCATGACATAGAGATCCTGATTACGCAGAAGCAGTGTTCCATTTCCTTTTGTGGAAGGATAATAGCCGTGAATCTGAATTGTCAGATCCGGTTGCCGGTCTGCCGGAAGTCCGGATTCAAAGGCATCAAATTTATCAGAAAAAAATGCTTCTTTTCCACGGAATGCAACATAAAGTTCTCCGATACATAAAATTTTACAGAGTGGTTCGGGTTGTGCAGGGGCAGCATAGCCGGTGATCATTCCAAAAGTGCTGAGTGTGGAAAGGAAAGTTTCCATGTCTTCTTTAAAAGAAGGGAGATCCTCCGGGGTGCCATCAAAAAAAGTAAAAAATTTATGCAATAATTCGTCAGATGATATTTCCTGCGCTAAGGTTTGCCACAAAAATACACCGGTATCATTGAGCTGCACGCCGCGTTTTAAATCAGCGATATTTTGGCCGTATGGGAGCAGATAGGGTACACCTGCAATGGTTTCCAAAAGATATCCGTCTGCCTGTTTCATATATTCCTCCAGAAGTGCCTGCATTGAAATTGTTTTCAGGCATTATTTACATCTGATTATAGCATTTTTCAGGGTAAAATGCTATGATGGATGAGAAAACAAAAAAGAATATGACAGGGAAAGAAAAAGAAGAGATTGAAGGAAAAAACAACGGAACGAATTGATATAGAAAAGCTTTTAGAAGATGGAAAAATCATACAGATCAAACCACAGGGGTATAGCATGTATCCGCTGCTTTTGCCGGGACGTGATGAGGTACAGATTGAAAAAACAGACATCACAAAAGCAAAGAGAGGTGATGTTCTTCTGTATCGAAGGCAGGAGGGAATTCTCGTGCTGCATCGTGTGTATCGCAGAACAAAGGATGGATTATACATGGTGGGGGATAATCAGACAGAAATCGAGGGGCCGCTTGCACTTAGTCAGGTGCGGGGCAAAATGATCGCTGTCAGAAGAAACGGAAAAAGCTTTTCCACAGGGAATCCTCTATATGTGATTTTCAGCCGGATATGGCTGATTTTACGGCCTTTTCGCCCTGTAATTTCCAAAATAATACATAAAATGCATCCTTTTCGCGAAGCAAATTAAAAAAAAGCTTGTAAAATCAGCATTTCCTATGCTATAATGCTTAAATGACTGTAGTAGTCGCAGTATGCCCTTTTATAAAATGGCATACAAAGGATAAAGAGTGTACATGGAATTGATATATATAAGGAGGAAACAATTAAAATGAGTGTACAGGTTGAAAATTTAGAGAAGAATATGGCAAAGCTTACCATCGAGGTTCCGGCAGAAGAGCTGGAGAAGGCTATTGAGTCAGCTTACCAGAAACAGAAAAAGCAGATCAGCGTTCCTGGTTTCCGTAAAGGAAAAGTTCCGAGAGCTATGATCGAAAAGATGTATGGCGCAGGTGTATTCTATGAAGATGCAGCCAACACCCTGATGCAGCAGAATTACCCATCTGCAGTAGATGAGAGTGGAATTGATATCGTATCCCGCCCGACTGTAGATGTTGTACAGATCGAGAAAGGAAAGCCTTTCATCTTTACAGCTGAGGTTGCTGTTAAGCCAGAGGTTACACTCGGAAAATATATGGGAGTAACAGTTACAAAGATTGATACTACCGTAACAGATGAAGAAGTTGACGCTGCATTAGAGCAGGAGCGCAACAACAATGCAAGAACAGTTACTGTAACTGACAGACCGGTTGCAGAAGGTGATACAGCTGTTATCGATTTCGAGGGATTCGTTGACGGTGTTGCATTCGAGGGCGGCAAGGGAGAGAATCATCCATTAGAGATTGGTTCCCACACATTTATCGATACATTCGAAGATCAGTTAGTTGGAAAGAATGCTGGAGATGAAGTTGAAGTTAACGTAACATTCCCAGAGCAGTATCAGGCAGCTGACCTTGCTGGAAAGCCAGCTACATTCAAGGTTAAGATCAACGAGATCAAGGCTAAGGAGCTTCCAGAGTTAGATGATGAGTTCGCACAGGATGTATCCGAGTTCGATACTTTAGCTGAGTACAAGGAAAGCTTAAAGAAGAACCTTGAAGAGAAGAAAGTAAACGAAGCTAAGCGTACAAAAGAAGACGAAGCAGTTCAGAAGATCATCGACAAGTCCAAGATGGATCTGCCGGAGGCTATGATCGATACACAGTGTGAGACAATGGTAGAAGAGTTTGCTCAGAGAATCGCACAGAGTGGTCTTTCAATGGATCAGTACTTACAGTTCTCAGGACTTACAATCGACGGATTAAAGGAGCAGGTTCGTCCAGAAGCTATCTCCCGTATCCAGGGAAGCCTTGTTCTTGAGCAGATTGCTAAGGAAGAAAACATTGAAGTTACAGACGAAGATGTAAATGCAGAGATCGAGAAGATGGCTGCAAACTACGGTATGGAAGCTGATAAGCTCAAAGAGTACATGGGAGACGCAGAGAAGGATTCCATGAAGAAAGAACTTGCAATTACAAAGGCAGTAGATCTTGTAATGGCTAACGTTAAGGAGAGAGCTAAGGCAAAGAGCAAGAAGGAAAAAGAGGCAGAGGCTGAGGCAGAAGCATAATTCCGGTTGCTTAAATGAATGATATAGACTGGTCTGGGCAAAACCAGACCGGTCTTTTACACTTTTATTAAGGAGGCGTTTTTCTATGAGTTTAGTACCTTATGTCATCGAACAAACGAGCAGAGGCGAGAGAAATTATGACATCTACTCCCGTTTATTAAAAGACAGAATTATCTTCCTTGGAGAAGAAGTAAATGAGACAACTGCAAGTCTTGTAGTTGCCCAGCTGTTATTTTTAGAGTCTGAAGATCCGGGAAAGGATATCCAGTTATATATCAATTCTCCGGGTGGAATGGTAACTGCAGGTATGGCAATCTATGACACAATGCAGTATATCAAATGTGATGTGTCTACCATCTGTATCGGTCTGGCTGCAAGTATGGGAGCGTTCCTTCTTGCAGGTGGAGCAAAGGGCAAGCGTTATGCGCTTCCGAACGCAGAGATCATGATCCACCAGCCATCCGGTGGAGCAAAAGGTCAGGCAACAGAAATCGAGATCGCAGCAGAGAACATCTTAAAGACAAAGAAACGTCTGAATGAGATCCTTGCTGAGAATACAGGAAAACCTTACGAGGTTATCGCAGCAGATACCGAGCGTGACCATTATATGTCCGCACAGGAAGCTGCTGATTATGGATTGATTGATGGTGTGATTACAAAAAGATAATGTAACATCCTCTACGATAATTTAAGAGGCGTTACCTGATGCCTCTGGCCAAAACCGCCAGAGGTATTCTTGAATAAGGGGTAGGCATCCCTTGCATAAGGAGTGAATTATGGCAGGAAAGAATGATGGAAAAATTCGCTGCTCTTTTTGCGGCAAAACACAGGATCAGGTAGGAAAACTGATTTCTGGACCAAATGGTGCATATATCTGCGATGAGTGTGTAGATATCTGTGCTGAAATTATTGAGGAAGAAAATTTCGATGAGAGCAAGGACTCTTCTGCAAAAGAAGATATCAATCTGATCAAGCCGGAAGAGATGAAGGCATTTTTAGATGATTATGTAATCGGACAGGATCAGGCAAAGAAAGTGCTCTCCGTTGCAGTATATAATCATTACAAGCGTGTGCTTGCAGGAAATGATCTGGGTGTGGAACTTCAGAAGAGTAATATTCTTATGCTGGGACCGACTGGTTCCGGTAAGACACTTCTGGCACAGACTTTGGCGCGCGTGATCAATGTTCCGTTTGCAATCGCAGATGCGACAACTTTGACAGAGGCCGGTTATGTAGGTGAGGATGTGGAGAACATTCTTCTGAAACTGATTCAGGCAGCTGATTATGATGTGGAGCGTGCGCAGCATGGTATCATCTACATTGATGAGATCGATAAGATCACAAAGAAATCAGAGAATGTATCGATCACAAGAGATGTGTCCGGCGAAGGTGTGCAGCAGGCACTTCTTAAGATTCTTGAAGGAACCGTTGCATCCGTTCCGCCACAGGGAGGTCGTAAGCATCCGCAACAGGAACTGATCCCGATTGATACCACCAATATTCTTTTCATCTGCGGTGGTGCATTTGATGGATTAGAGAAAATTGTTGAGTCTCGTATGGACGCTTCTACCATTGGCTTCAATGCAGAAGTAAAAGCAAAATCAGAGATGAATATCAGTGATGCATTCAAACGTGCGCTTCCACAGGATTTTGTTAAGTTCGGTCTGATTCCGGAATTTATCGGACGTGTACCAATTACCGTATCTTTGGATGCACTGGATCGCAACGCTTTGATCCGTATTTTACAGGAACCAAAGAATTCTCTGATCAAGCAGTATACGAAGCTGTTCGAACTTGACGGCGTGGGACTTGAATTCAAAGATGATGCCGTTGAGGCAATTGCGGATAAGGCTTTGGAGCGCAAGACCGGAGCCAGAGGACTTCGTGCAATCATGGAAGCAGTTATGCTCGATCTGATGTACCGGATTCCATCCGATGAGACCATCAGTAAGTGTGTGATTGACAAAGCACTGGTAGAGAAGAATCTTGCTTTGGATGGAAGCGAAGTGCCTGCCATCGAGAAGAAAGACGAAGAAAAAGATGAGGAACTTGCGTCTTAATCAGGAGTAGATACAAGTGGAAGATAAAATATATACAATGCCTGCGGTTGCCCTGCGCGGAATGACCATTCTGCCGGGGATGGTCGCACATTTTGACATCAGCAGAGAACGGTCCATCAAGGCGGTCGAGACAGCAATGATGGGAGATCAGTTGATTTTTCTTGTGACGCAGAAGAATGCAAACGAGGAGAATCCACAGGTCTCCGATCTGTTCTCCATTGGTGTTGTGGCGAATATCCGACAGGTAATTAAATTACAAAATGATATTGTGCGCGTTCTCGTAGAGGGAAGCAACCGCGCAGAATTATATGAATTTACAGAAGAAACAGAATATATTGAGGCACGTATTATTTCTTACGAGTCACAGAACGATGAAGATCTGCCGGAACAGGCTGCGTCTGCAATGTGCATGAGTGTACAGGAGACGTTTGCCAAGTATGCAAAGCTTCATGGAAAAATCAGCCGGGAAGTGGTACATCAGGCGGAGGAGGAACGCAATCTCTCACAGCTTCTCGATTATGTGGGAAATAATCTGCCGGTGCACTATGATGAAAAACAGAAGATTCTTGAGGCCATCAGTCTGACGCAGCGCTACGAAGTACTTTTGGGTATGCTGTTGCAGCAGATCGAAATTCTTGCGATCAAGAAAGATTTCCAGAAAAAAGTGCAGGAACGTGTGGAAAAGCATCAGAAAGAATACGTTCTTCGTGAACAACTGGCTTTGATCCGGGAGGAACTTGGCGAGACAAATACGGATTCCGACGCAGAAGAATATGAAAAGAAGCTCAAAGAATTACAGGCTTCCAAGGAAGTGAAGGATCGTATTCACAAGGAAATCCAGCGTTTCAAAGGCATTTCGGCGAATTCTTCCGAGAGCACGGTAAGCCGTGGGTATATTGAAACACTGTTAGAACTTCCGTGGGAGAAAGAATCGGTTGATAATAAGGATTTAGAACAGGCAAAGAAGATTCTTGATGAGGATCATTATGGTCTGGATAAAGTAAAGGAACGCATTTTGGAGTTTCTTGCTGTCCGTAATCTGACAGGAAAAGGTGAAAGCCCGATTATTTGTCTGGTAGGACCTCCGGGAACCGGTAAGACAAGCATTGCCCGCTCTATCGCAAAGGCGCTGGATAAGGAATATGTACGCATTTCCTTAGGTGGTGTCAGAGATGAGGCGGAGATTCGCGGTCACAGAAGAACTTATGTGGGAGCGATGCCTGGACGAATCGTTGCGGGACTTCGGACGGCAGGCGTTCGCAATCCGCTCATGCTTTTGGATGAGATTGACAAGATGAGCAGCGATTACAAAGGCGATACCGCATCAGCAATGCTTGAGGTTCTTGATTCGGAACAGAATCACAAGTTCCGCGATCATTACGTGGAGTTGCCAATTGATTTGTCAGAAGTGCTTTTTGTTGCAAGTGCAAACTCCCTGCAGGACATTCCGGGACCATTGATGGATCGCATGGAGATTATTGAGGTGAGCAGTTATACGGAGAACGAGAAGTTCCATATTGCAAAGGATCACCTCATGGCAAAGCAGTTCGCAAAGAATGGCATCGAAAAGGGGCAGTTGAAAATCACTGACAAGGCATTGAAGGATATGATTTCTTTCTATACGAGAGAGGCTGGTGTCCGTGGACTTGAGCGCCGAATTGGAGAAATCTGCCGCAAGAGTGCGAGAAAGCTGTATGAGAAGGAGACTGACAAAGTCCGTGTTTCTGTTGGCAATCTTGAAGAGTATCTTGGTAAACCAAAGTATCGTCCGGACAAGAAGAATAAAAAGGATGAAGTTGGAATTGTGCGTGGACTTGCATGGACAAGCGTTGGCGGTGTGACTCTTGAAATTGAAGTCAATGTAATGCCGGGCAAAGGAAATCTGGTACTTACCGGAAAGCTTGGAGATGTCATGAAAGAGTCTGCACAGACCGGCATCAGTTATATTCGTTCCATTAGTGGACAGTATGACGTGAAGCCGGAATTTTTCCAGGAGAATGACATCCATATCCATATTCCGGAGGGAGCGGTACCGAAAGATGGACCATCGGCAGGTATTACGATGGCACTTGCCATGCTTTCTGCTATTACTAATCATCCGGTGCGCGCAGATATTGCAATGACCGGAGAAATCACGCTGCGGGGGCGCGTACTTCCAATCGGAGGTCTCAAGGAAAAACTGCTGGCAGCAAAGAATGCAGGAATGCATACTGTATGCGTTCCAAAAGAAAACGAAAAAGATCTCAGCGAGATTTCAGAAGAAATTACAGAAGGAATGGAAATACTTCTGGTGGAACATATGGATCAGGTAATAAAGGCTGCTTTTGTATAAGACAGCCTTTATTGTTACACTGCAAAAGTAAGTGCGCACTTTTTTATCGTAGAAAAGAGGTACCGTATGGTAATAAAAAATGTAAATCTGGAGACCGTGTGTGGAATTACGAGTACAATTCCGGACAATATGCTTGATGAAGTGGCTTTCGCCGGAAAGTCAAACGTGGGAAAGTCATCCCTGATCAATGCGCTGATGAACCGAAAAGCGCTGGCCCGTACTTCATCCCAGCCGGGAAAGACACAGACAATCAATTTTTATAATGTCAATGAATCGATGTATCTGGTGGATCTGCCGGGATATGGTTATGCGAATGCAAATGTGGAAATCAAGGCGAAGTGGGGACAGATGATTGAGAATTATCTGCATACTTCCAAGCGCCTGAAAGCGGTGTTTCTGTTGATCGATATCCGCCACGAGCCATCGGAAAATGATCAGCTGATGTACGAGTGGATGGGGCATCAGGGATATGCACCGATTATTATTGCAACCAAAGCAGACAAGTTAAAACGAGGACAGGTTATCCGCCATGTGCAGATGATCAGGGAAGTGTTGCAGATGGAGCCGGAATCCATAGTGATTCCGTTTTCGGCAGAGACAAAGCAGGGGCGCGAAGAAATCTGGGAGCTGATTGATTCCCTTGTGGAAATCCCGGAAGAAATTCTTGAGGAACAAAAGAAAAAAGAACAAAAGAAACAAAAAGAACAGGTGCAGAAAAATGATACACCTGCCCGCAAGCCACGGTGGAAAGCAACGGATCGTCCGGTGGCAAAGAAAACACAGAAGAAAGCAGCGGCAAAAAAGAAAGCAAATAAAAAGAAAGGATAGTGTCAAGTTTTCTATGAAAAAGAATAAGAATTTATTTGTATGTCTGATGCTGGCCGGCATTCTGCTGGTGTCTGTCCTTATCGGAACTGTGGCTGCCCGCAGGCAGGAAACACCCGCATCCAAAGAGCTTACGGTAGTTACTTCTTTTTATCCAATGTATATTGCAGCCGAGAATGTTATTGGAGATGCCACAGATGTGAGACTCGAAAATCTCAGTGAACCACAGACCGGCTGTCTGCATGACTTTCAGCTGACACCGGAAGATATGAAGCTTTTGAGCACGGCGGATGTGTTTATCATCAATGGAGGCGGAATCGAATCGTTTATGAAAGATGTGGCGGCAGCTTATCCGGATCTTACGATCATTGAGGCTTGTGAGAATGTGCAGCTTCTTGCCGAGGGGAACGACGAAAATGCACATGCATGGATGAGTATTGCGGCATATGAGACACAGGTGCAGACGATTGCAGATGAACTGGGAAAAGCAGATGCAGCACACAAGGACCTCTATGAGGCAAATGCAAAAGCCTATAAAGAAAAGCTGGAGCCTTTGAAGGAACGCCAGAAAAAGATTGCAGAAGCAGCAAACGGGCAGAATGTGATTCTGTTCCATGAAGCCTATGATTATGTAGCAGAGGATTACGGATTGAATGTCAGTTATGTGCTGGATCTGGATGAAGAGCGACAGGTCAGCGCCGGAGAAATCGCGGATGTGCTCGCAGCGGTCAAAAAGGATCATGTAAAATATATCCTGGCAGAGGAACTTTATGGAAAAAGCACCGGCGATACGATCGAGGCAGAATCCGACGTGAAGGTGTTGTATCTCGATCCTCTGAACAAAGGCAACTATGATGCGGACAGTTATCTGGAAGGAATGTCAAAGAATATGGACATTCTCGAACAGTATCTGGACAGATAGAAAGGAGCGCAGCCATGCGCAAGATTATTAACCCTTGTGGGTTTCATTGTATCAAGGTAAATCACCTTGGCGTAAAATTCAATGAACAGGTTGTGCTGGATGATGTGAATCTGCACATTCACTGCGGATCGCTCAATGCGATCATTGGAAAAAACGGTGCGGGAAAATCAACCTTGATCCGGGCAGTGTTAGGCAATATCCCACATACCGGAGATATTGAGTTCCGCGACACCAAGGATGGAAAAATACAGAAATTAAAAATCGGATATGTGCCACAGTCGGTCAATATTGAGAAAGATACACCGGTCAGTGTGTATGACCTGCTGGCAAGTTACGAATCTCATTATCCGGTATTTCTGCCCAAAAGCCGTAAGCTTTATGAAAAAATTAAAGAGAATCTGAGCGTGTTTGAGGCAGAAGACCTTATTGACAAGCAGGTATGTAATCTTTCCGGCGGACAGTTGCAGCGAGTCCTTTTGTCCTTAGCAGTTATGGATGAGCCGAATTTGCTGCTTTTGGATGAGCCGGTATCCGGTATCGACCAGAATGGTATGGAACTTTTTTTCCGTACGATGACATATCTCAAGGAGCATTATGATCTGGCAATCATTCTGATTTCCCATGATCTGGATTATGTGGCAAAGTATGCGGACCATGTGGTGCTTTTGGATAAAACGGTTTTAAAGCAGGGAACTGTCCGGGAAGTGTACGACAGTCCCGAGTTCGAGCGAATCTTTTCGATTGGCAGTGAAGAAAAATGGATCAAGGAGGAGAATGCAGATGAGTAACTGGTTTGCCTGGCTGGATTATGGTTTTATGAAAAATGCGTTGATTGCGATTCTGATCATCACTCCTTTGTTCGGGCTGATGGGCACGATGATCGTAAATAAAAAGATGGCATATTTTTCAGATGCATTGGGACATTCGGCACTCACCGGAATTGCTGTGGGTGTGGTCTGTGGCATGCAGGATACGAATTTGTCCATGGTATTGTTTGCCATTGTTTTTGCATTGCTTTTAAATAAAATCGGGAGTGCAGGGATTGCGACAGACACAATTATATCGGTATTTTCTTCCTGCTCGGTGGCAATTGGACTTGCGATATTGTCAAAAGGCGGTAATTTCAGCAAATATTCGAGCATTCTTGTCGGAGATGTATTAAGTATCACAAGACGTGAGATTTTCTATCTTGTAGCAATTTTTATAGTGACGATTGTATTCTGGGTACTTTGCTTTAACTGGCTGAATGCAGTCTGTATTCATCGCGCATTGGCGGGAAGCAAACAGATTCCTGTGCGTCTGATGGACAATATTTTTGCAGTATTGGTGGCATTGATCGTAACGCTTTCCATCAAATGGGTCGGTATTCTGATTATCAATGCGCTACTTATTCTTCCGGCGGCTTCGAGCCGGAATATCTCGGTAAATATGCGGGAGTATCATCTGTTTTCCGTAATCTTTTCCGTATTTTCCGGTGTGGTGGGACTTGTGCTGTCCTATTATACGAATGTGGCGACCGGCCCGACCATTGTAATTATTGCTTCCGTGATTTATTTCATGACTTATTTTTTCGGGAAAAAGTGCAAAGAATAAAATTCAGATGATTATTTTTCTCATATGATACACGCGGATTTGACCGCAAAACATTCTTATGGTACAATTGTTGTATACAAAATACAGAGGAAATACACATGGATGAAATTAAGTTAAAAGCGTTAGCGAAGATTAATCTCGGACTGGATGTGGTCAGAAGACGGGAGGATGGATATCACGAGGTGCGTATGGTGATGCAGACAATTCATCTGTACGACCAGCTTCTTATTCAGAAGAGTGAGACGCCGGGCATTCAGATACATTCGAACCTGAGCTTTCTTCCGGTCAATGAAAACAATCTGGTGTATAAAGCCGGAAAATTGCTGATGGATGAGTTTGATATTCACACAGGCGTATCCGTGGAACTGAACAAACGCATTCCTGTTGCTGCCGGTATGGCAGGCGGAAGTACCGATGCGGCAGCCATGCTGTATGGAATGAATCAGTTGTTCGGGTTAAAGTTAAAGCGTAAAGATCTTATGGAACGCGGTGTACAGATCGGTGCGGATGTACCTTATTGTATTATGCGTGGTACAGCTTTGGCAGAGGGAATTGGAGAGAAACTTTCTTCTCTGCCTCCGATGGTCAAATGTCCGGTACTGATCGCAAAACCGGCGGTTTCTGTTTCTACCAAATTTGTATATCAGAATCTGAAACTTAATGAACAGACGCCGCATCCGGATATCGATGCTTTGATCACGGATATTCGAAATTCAGATCTCGATAATATCTGTGCAGATATGGGAAATGTACTGGAAACAGTGACAATCCCGAATTATCCGGTCATTGCACAGATAAAGGAGCAGATGTTAAAGTCAGGAGCGAAAGCTTCCATGATGAGTGGCAGCGGACCGACGGTATTTGGTCTTTTTGGAGATGAGGAGACTGCCCGGAGGGCACGGGCAGAGATGAAAGCGTCCGGACTTGCAAAACAAGTGTATCTTACCTCAATCTATAACAATCGCAGATAGTTTTATTACAACGAGCAGAGAATGGAGAATGAGAATATGACAGATGATTTAACGCTGAATATGAATGCGTATCTGCCACTGAGAGACGTTGTGTTCAATACGCTGAGAGAAGCTATTTTAAAAGGAGACCTTAAACCTGGAGAGCGACTGATGGAGTTGCAGCTGGCTTCAAAACTTGGAGTGAGCCGTACCCCGATCCGTGAGGCGATTCGGATGTTGGAGCAGGAAGGTCTCGCAGTGACCACCCCGCGCAAGGGTGCGGAAGTGGCAAAGATGACACTCAAGGATATGGAAGATGTATTGGAAATCCGGGATGCACTCGATGAGCTTGCTGTGCGTATTGCATGTCAGAAAATCAGCGATGAGCAGTTAAAGCAGCTTGAAGATATGAAGGAGCTTTTTGAAAAAAGCACACAGACGGGTAATGTTAAAAAAATCGCGGAAGCAGACGTGACGTTCCACGATGTGATCTATGAGGCAACTGGCAATCCGAAGCTTGTTACACTTTTAAACAATCTGCGGGAGCAGGTCTATCGTTACCGCGTAGAGTATATCAAAGATCCAAAGAATTATCCGACATTGATTGCGGAACATGAGGCAATTTTAGAAAGTCTTAAAAACCGGGATGTCAAGAATGCGGTGGAAGCTATGCATGTGCATGTGGCAAATCAGGCAGAAGCGGTCAAGACTGTGATTCAGGAACAGGAATAAATCAATGTATATAATTTCCAAAATAGGGCAAAGTAAGAGCAGATGCGTGATGCATCTGCTCTTATTTTATTTATGCCGTAACAGTTCGGGTTTATGGTTGCCATCTAAGAAAGGGGAGATTTACATGACAGAGATTTCCACGCAGATTCAAAAAAATATAGACGCATACAAGGCGCTGTTTGCGGACTGCGCCGATATTAAAATGCGTGAAATGATGCTTGGCAGTGGTAAAAACCGAAAATGCTTTCTGGCATATATTGAGGTTGCGGTATCTAATATCCTCGTGGAAAATACCGCTTTGGGGCAGTTGATTGCGGCGCTGGAACATATGCCGCAGGAGAAAATCAATCGGACGTTGGATACAAATGCATTGGGGATTGCGGATGTCACACCTTATAAGTATTTAGAAGACGCAGCAGCCGGCATGCTGACCGGAGATGCAATTCTTTTTATCGATGGATATGGAAAAGCATTAAAGATTGCAGACAAGGGGTATCCGGGGATGGGGGTGCAGGAACCGGATTCCGAGAAGGTAATTCGTGGATCGAAAGAGGGATTTACGGATTCCATTAAAACCAACACGGCATTAATCAGAAAACGCATTCGTTCTACCAAAGTAAAAGTGGAGGAGATACAGGAAGGGGTTCGTTCGCACACAGCAATCGATCTGGTCTATATGAAAGATCTGGCTTACCCCGACGTACTGGCAGAGATTAAAAAAAGGCTACAGAGATTTGAAGTTGACGGGATTTTGGATAGTGGAGTGTTAGAACAGCTGGCAGAGGAGAAGTGGTATTCACCTTTTCCGCAGTTTCAGACGACGCAGCGGCCGGATCGAGCGGCGAATGCAATCCTTGAGGGAAGAATTGTTCTCTTGTGCGACAATTCACCCGTGGCACTGATTCTTCCTACAGATTTTAATTCTTTTTTGAAAACCAGTGATGATTATTACAACCGATTTGAAGTTGCAACATTCGCGAGAATCCTCCGGTATCTGGCGGCTTTTTTTGCGATGACACTGCCGGGATTGTATCTGGCGGTAACAAATTTTCATACCCAGATTCTTCCGACACCACTTTTACTCTCGTTTTGGGAGGCTCGTATCGGCGTGCCGTTTCCGGCAGCACTTGAGGTGGTGCTGATGGAAGTATCTTTTGAGTTGCTTCGGGAAGCGGGGGTGCGACTGCCGGGGGCGATGGGAAACACGATTGGTATTGTGGGAGGCCTGATTATCGGGCAGGCAGCCGTGGATGCAAATATTGTCAGTCCAATCGTTGTCATTGTGGTGGCATTTACCGCACTTTGCTCTTTTTCAATACCGAATGAGGAATTTGCATTTTCCTTTCGTATCTTGAAATTTTATATGATTGCACTATGTGCATGGCTGGGCTTTTTCGGATTCCTGCTTGGAATGCTTACGGTGCTTATTCATCTGTCGAGACTGAAAAGCTTCGGTATTCCGTATCTGATGCCGTTTGTGGGAGCAGATCTTACCGGCTATGCTGATGAACGCGACTCTATCTGGCGGGCACCGCTCCGCAAAATGCGCAAGAGACCGATCTATGCGAAAAGGAACCAGCGGGTGCGCCTGCGGGAACGGAACAGGGGAGGAAAGTAATTCATGTTTTCAGATAATAACAGAATTTCGACGCGGCAGGTTTTTCGGTTGTTTGTCTTTGATTTTATTGGAATGAGTACACTTGTGCTACCAGGGGTACTGGCGCAGATGACCGGGTGTGATGGTTTGTTTGCCATTCTGTTAGGAGGGGGGATGTCTTCCATTTATCTTTGGTATCTTGCAAGGGCAATGAAGGAGATGGATGGGGATCTGACTGGTTATATGAAAAAGTCACTTCCGGTATGGCTGTATTTCTTTCTTTATGTACTCCTGATTGTTCACTGTATCATAGAGGCGGGATATGGCGCATATGTATTTGCAGACGTTATGAAAAAAAGCCTTGTGGGAGAGGAAGCCTATACGTTAATCCTCGTGTTGATTCTGCTGGTGACAGCATATGCCATACGATCGGGAATCGAGAGTCGTGCGCGTGTTTATGAAGTGCTTTTCTGGCTCTTATTTGTTCCATTGCTGATTATGTTTGTGATTGCGGCAAATGATGTGAATTTCACATATATGGGCCCTTTTTTTGTGCATTCGGTATCATCTGTGGCAGATGGTGGGTTTGAAGTGTTCTGCTATCTTACACCGCTTTTTCTTGTGTTGTTTTTTCCGGCATATACGAAAAGAAAGAGCCGTCAACAGATGATTGCAGCAGTGTTTGCGGCGTTGTGGTTTGCGGTACTTGTTCTTCTGGTAATGTATGTAATATTGCTTGGCAATTTTGGAGATCGGGCGCTGGGGACCATGCAGTACCCGGCAGTCATTCTTATGAGCAACATCCATCTGCGCGGCGGATTTGTAAAACGACTGGATGCGTTTATGATTGCCATATGGTTTTTTACACTGTTTGCACTGGTGGGAGTATTCCTGTTTTATGCAGAAAAGATTCTGTATCAATTGCTTCCCGGCAGGGAAAATGAAAAAGTATCAGAAAAGCAAAAAGGAGGGATGGACTGGAAAAAATGGGGGACACTTGGAGGCGTTCTGGTTCTGACCTTTCTTGTGGCAGAATGGTTTTACCATGGAAATCTGACGGAATGGTATATTGCCTATATGCGTTGGCTTGGTGTGCCGTTTCTTGTGGTTTTTCCAATGTTAATTCTTGTGGTGGGAAAAGCAAAACGAAAGCGAACGGTGGTAAATGGGATTGTGCTTGTGCTCTGCTTTGCAGGAACCATGCAGCTTACAGGCTGCGGTGCTACGGAATTGGAAGACCGGTGCTTTCCGATGATGGCGGCGGTGGACAAAGACAATACACAGATTTTATTTTCTTATGGATTCCCGGAATTGAGCCAGAAAGATAACACCGATTTGGCGGAAGCAAAAGTAAGCGCAGCGATGAGCACAGGAGCAAATTTTCCGGAGGCATTGCATAAGTATGAAGAGCAATTGAGTAAAGCAGCTGACTGTAATCATATGAAAGTACTTGTGGTCGGTCAGAAACTTGCGGAGGATGAGGCACATTTTACAGAACTGCTTTCCTATTTGCGGGAAAAGGAATTGTATCCGAGAAACACATATGTCTGCTTTACGGATACTGCCGACGATCTGTATGCAATCGAGGAAAATCTGCCGCAAGATTTAGGCTCCTACATCGAAGCATATCTGCAGAACCATGAGACCGAAAAACAGATCCGTCTTTTAAATCTTGGCATTCTGCTGGATGAACAGCTAAATCAGCGGCAGGTGTTACAATTTCCGTATCTGACGATGCAAAATCAGGCAATTGTGTGGGAGAGCAATTATGTGATCAATCATGGAGAACCGGCAGGAAGAATCATCATAGAATGATGAAAAAATGTTTAGAACTTTCAAATATGGACAGTCTTATAGTAGGCAATACATATTTGGAGGTTCGTATGAGAAAGCATAACGGGAAAAAAATAATTGGCGCAATACTTCTGCTGGTGATACTTGTTCTGGTGGGAAATGGAAAAATGCAGCAGGCGAAAGCGGATCCGCTTCAGCCGGAAATCGCCCGGAAGATTTTACGTTTTCATATTCTGGCAAACAGTGACAGCGAAGAAGACCAGGCTGTCAAAATAAAGGTACGAGATGCGATTGGAAAGATGATGGGACCGAAACTTGCAGACAGCAAAAATCTGGAGGAAACAAAAAAGATCGTTTCGGAAAACATGGATGAAATCGTAGCACTTGCTGAAAAGACCCTTGAAGACAATGGATATACTTACGGTGCAGCCGCAGAACTTGCCCATGTACAGTTCCCAGAAAAAAACTATGGGGACTATACATTTCCGGCAGGAGAATACGAGGCATTGGAAGTGACACTTGGAAAAGGTGGTGGACATAACTGGTGGTGTGTGCTTTATCCGAATATGTGCTTTCAGGGAGCGGTCTACGAAGTTGTGGATGAAGAAGCAGACGAAGCACTGCGTGAAGTACTTACACCGGAAGAGTATGCAGATGTATTTGATTCGGGAAAATTGGAGATTCGCTTTAAATTTCTTGAATATTTCCGATAAAACAGTTATGATACATAAAGAATTACAGTAAGGAGCAATCATGACAAAAGAAGTACTGCTTGCAATCAGGGGATTACAGATTGCAGAGGATGAACAAAAAGATACCGTGGAAACCATCTCTCCGGGAGAATATTATTTCCGTAACGGAAAGCACTTTTTTCTCTATGAAGATGTCGAAGAAGGACAGACAAAGGTTACAAAGAATATCATAAAGGTTTCCAAAGACTATATGGAACTGACCAAAAAGGGAATAGTGAATGTACATATGGTCTTTGAGAAGAATAAAAAGAATGTGACGTATTATCACACGCCTTACGGAAGTCTGCTCATTGGCATCGATGCGTATCGTGTGGATATTGCGGAAGAAGAGGACGAGATCGTTGTGGAAGTGGAATATGAGCTGGAGATCAACAATGAGCATGTTGCAGACTGCCATATTCGCCTGAAGGCAAATCCACAGCGAAGCACAGAATTTCACATACTCTAAAAGATATGAAAAAGAACTGCCACATTACGGCAGTTCTTTTGTGTTTTATTTCTTCTGTTTTTCTTCCTGAAGCTTCTTGTTTGCTTTGTCGTACTGTGCCTGAAGCTTTGCACGAAGACTCTTTTTCTGCTTGCCCTGAGGCTTTTCCAATGGACCACGAAGACCACGTACACCGGTAATATACAGACCACTTACAGTTGCCTTAACTTCTTTCTTTACCGGGATCTCTTCGAAAATCTTCTCATCTGCAATAAAAGTCATAACTCTTGATCCGACTTTTGCTTTTACAATTGGAAGTTTGGAACGCTGCATCAATTTGTTGGTCTGTGCTAAAACCTGCTGTGGCAGACCGGCATCTTTTAGGCGCATTCGCTTTTTGTCAATGATCAGCATGGATACGGACTGTGCTGCAGCCGCAACCTGTGCATCCTGTTCTTCTTTTTTCTTTTGTGCTTTCTTGCCAAGAAAGTACAGTACAACCATAACTATGAGAAGAATGATGGCGATTATTAATAATACTCTTCCTAACACGATGGAATCCTCCTATTTTTTCTGCTAATTATTGTAGCAAAGATTTTTTCAAAAATCAACGAAGATATATAAAGTTTGTAATTTTGGGCAAATTATGGTATGTTAAATTAGTTAAGTTTTAGACCCGATTGGGTGGGAAAGGATCGTATATTATTATGAAGAAAAGAATCATTGCACTGATGTTGTGCATGACAACCATTCTGGCATTTAACGGATGTGGAAAGGCCAAAACACAGGACACAGAACAGTCAACTGAGAAGGCGCAGGCAACTTACAATGGTCCAAGCAGTGCCCAGATGGACATTGATCTGGAAAAGCAGGTAAGCAAGCTTGCGGATTACAAAGGAATCGATGTTACAATCTCCGGTAACTATGATGTCAAAGATGAGGACATGGAAAGAAATATCATGTCGCTTCTTTCATATTATGGAATTACAGGAATCGAAATCAAAGACCGTGATACGGTTCAGAAGGGCGATTATGTCAAGGTGGACTATACCGGATATCTGGATGGAGAAGCTTTTGATGGTGGATCTGCTACAGATGTTATGCTTGATGTTGATAAGAACTACGATGTTACCAATCAGAATTCCTATATTGACGGCTTCTGTGACGGAATGGTTGGATCAAAAGTTGGTTCAGAAATCAGTACAGATGTGACATTCCCAGACAATTATAATGAGAAACTGGGCGGAAAGAAGACCACATTCAAAATCAAAATCAAAGGCATTTATGAACCAATCACGATGGACACACTGACAGACGATATGGTCGCAGATGCTTTTTCGGCACAGAAAATTTCTACAAAGAAAGATTTAAAAGAATATGTGCGCAAGGTGATGGAAAATCAGGCAAAGAATTCTAAATCACAGGCAACTATCAACGAAGTAGAAAATTATATGATCGAGAACAGCACCGTAGATATCCCGGAGGATTATATGGATGCAAGAATGGGCGAGTATCAGGCAATGTTTGAAAGAGACAACCTGACAGATACCCAGACAATGGATGATTATCTGAAGAAAAACAATACCACACTGGATGATCTGAAGAAGAGCTGGAAGACATCTCTCGAAAAGCAGATTAAGGTGGAATTTATTTTTGAACGCATCGCAGATCTTGAGGATATTCAGGTTACGGATGACGATTTCAAGCAGTTTGTAGATTATCTGGCATCTTCCGGAAACAGCCAGATGACAACAGAGTCTGAAGTGTATGATTACTATGGAAACGGCAATCAGGAGGGTGGAAAGAAAATGCTTCGTCAGCAGTACCGCATCAACAAGGCTATTTCTTATGTAGTAAAGCAGGCAAATGTTACCGTTGAGCCAGCAACTGAATCAACAGAAAACTAAGGATTTATATTTAAATTAAGGGATTAGATTAACGGAGGAAACAAAATGGAGTTAGTAAACATCAGGGACATTTTCCGCAATACGCAGGAGTATGCCAACAAAGAAGTAACCATCGGAGGATGGGTAAGAAGCAACCGTAATTCAAAGAACTTTGGCTTTATCGTTGTCAACGACGGAACTTTCTTTGAGCCGATTCAGGTTGTCTATGCAGACGGGCTGGCAAATTATGAGGAAGTATGCAAAATCAATGTCGGCGCAGCCATCATTGTAAAGGGACAGCTTGTTCCGACACCGGAAGCAAAGCAGCCATTTGAGATACAGGCAGCAGAAGTTACCATTGAAGGAGCTTCCACACCAGACTATCCATTACAGAAAAAGCGCCATACATTTGAGTATCTGCGCACAATCTCACATTTACGTCCGAGAACCAACACATTCGAGGCAGTATTCCGTGTACGTTCTCTGTGTGCTTATGCAATCCACAAATTCTTCCAGGAGCGTGATTTTGTTTATGTACACACACCACTGATTACCGGAAGTGATTGTGAGGGAGCGGGAGAAATGTTCCAGGTTACTACTTTGGATTTGAACAATATTCCAAAGAACGAGGATGGAAGCGTAGATTATTCAAAGGATTTCTTTAATAAGCCAACGAACCTGACTGTATCCGGACAGTTAAATGGTGAGACTTATGCGATGGCATTTAAGAACATCTATACATTCGGACCTACATTCCGTGCAGAAAATTCTAACACGACAAGACATGCCGCAGAGTTTTGGATGATCGAGCCGGAGATTGCTTTTGCAGACCTTGAGGATGACATGATGCTTGCAGAAAGCATGCTCAAGTATGTCATCAATTATGTATTGGAAAATGCACCGGAAGAGATGGCCTTTTTCAATAATTTTGTGGACAAGGGACTTCTTGAGCGACTGGAAAATGTCGTAAGCAATGATTTTGCCCGTGTGACCTATACGGAAGCAATCGACATTCTTTCCAAGCACAATGATAAATTCGATTACAAAGTATCCTGGGGCTGTGATCTGCAGACAGAGCATGAGCGCTATCTGACAGAGAAAATCTACAAACGTCCGGTGTTCGTGACAGATTATCCGAAGGAAATCAAGGCATTCTACATGAAACTGAATGAGGATGGAAAGACCGTTGCAGCAGTGGATTGTCTTGTTCCGGGAATCGGCGAGATCATTGGTGGAAGCCAGCGTGAAGATGATTACGAGAAGCTGCTTGCACGTATCAATGAACTTGGGCTGAAGGAAGAAGATTACAAGTTCTATCTGGATCTGCGCAAGTATGGTTCTGCGAGACATGCTGGATTTGGACTTGGATTTGAGCGTTGCGTGATGTACCTGACAGGTATGGCAAATATCCGCGATGTCATTCCATTCCCAAGAACTGTTAATAACTGCGAATTATAATTGGCTTTTCCACATAAGATTACAGTAGAACATACGGTAGGAGGTCTTGTGTGGAAGAGAGAATGGAAAAAATCAAAGAAAATAATACAGAAAAAAGACATTCCCAGAAAAGAGCCGGAGGATATGCAATACGGTTCTTTGGCTGCTGGCTGCTTACTGTTGCGCTGGCAGTGGGAATGTTTCTTTTTTGGATTTACCTGTCTTTTGAAATGCGTTTATCAGCGGAGGTGATACGGGCAGGGCTGATGGTTTTGTATATTCTTCCTTGTTTTTTAGGGGCGAGAATGGTGCGAAGGAGCTGCCTGCCGTGGAAAATTTTCTGGGGAGCATTCTTAGGAATTGCATATTATGCACTGCTCCTTGTTTTGTCTTTTTTGTGGAGAAAAACACTGGATATTGAGCAGTTACAGCTGACGATTCCGCTGATGTGCACCTTAAGTGGTGTGGCGGGGGTGCTTCGTCTTGGCAGAAACACGAACAAATCATAGTAAAATCATGGCAAAAAGAAAGAAAAAAGCTTTGCATATTAATTATGCTGTGCTATAATAACATGGATAGACGGGTTTACACCTAAAGTAGAGAAGAAGGAGAGATTCTTATGAAGCATGTAAAGACATTAAATACAAGAAAGTTACAGAACACAATTAAAAAAGGTGGATGTGGCGAGTGCCAGACATCTTGCCAGTCAGCTTGCAAGACATCCTGCACAGTAGGAAACCAGACTTGTGAGAACTGCAAGTAAGCACTACGTGCCTGCTTGCCAATCCTGAGCCCTAATTGCGAAGCAATTATTTTATATGGGCGAAGGTTCTTGCCAACCCGAGGCATTGCGTAAGCAATTTTATATGTCGAGGGTTATCCCGTTTTAGAGAACCAAATGAATACTCATAAACGGGAGTGACGAAAATATAAATAAACGACCGCGTGCCTTGCGCGCGGTCTGTTTGTGTTAAGAGAGGAGAAATATTATAGTGGTTCATCAGTTTAAGAACAATGGCTATGATATTGTCTTGGATGTGAACTCCGGAGCAATTCATGTAGTTGACGATGTCACCTATGATGTGATCGCAATGTACGAGGAGCATACAAAAGAAGAAATTCTTGCGGCTCTTTCGGACAAGTATTCGGAGGCGGAGATAAGAGAAGCAATGGATGAGGTGGAACAGCTTCGTGAGAACGAGGAGCTGTTCACGGAGGATGTATACGAGAATCATATTATCGATTTCAAGAAGCGTCCGACGGTAGTCAAGGCGCTTTGCCTGCATATTGCACATGACTGTAACCTTGCCTGTAAATATTGCTTTGCAGAAGAAGGCGAATATCACGGCAGACGTGCACTGATGTCTTATGAGACAGGAAAACAGGCACTTGATTTTCTGATTGCCAATTCAGGCAATCGTCGTAACCTTGAGGTGGATTTCTTTGGAGGAGAACCGTTGCTGAACTTTGATGTGGTAAAGCAGCTGGTTGCTTACGGACGTGAGCAGGAGAAGCTTCATGACAAGCATTTCCGTTTTACACTCACGACGAACGGTGTTTTGCTCAATGATGACATCATGGAGTTTGCCAACAAAGAAATGGATAATGTCGTATTAAGTATTGACGGGCGTAAGGAAGTTCATGATCATATGAGACCGTTTAGAAAAGGAGCCGGAAGCTATGATCTGATCGTTCCTAAGTTTCAGAAGCTGGCAGACAGCCGGAATCAGGAGCGCTATTATGTCCGGGGAACATTTACACATTACAATACGGATTTTTCAAAGGATGTACTGCATCTTGCAGATCTTGGATTTAAGCAGATTTCGGTGGAGCCGGTTGTTGCTCAGCCGACAGATGATTATGCTTTGACAGAGGAAGATCTGCCGGTACTGTTTGAAGAATATGACAAGCTTGCTGCCGAGATGGTCAGACGAAACAAAGAAGGCAATGCATTTAACTTCTTCCATTTTATGATAGACTTAGAAGGAGGACCTTGTGTGTACAAGCGTCTTTCCGGATGTGGCTCAGGAACCGAATATCTTGCGGTAACTCCTTGGGGAGACCTGTATCCGTGCCATCAGTTTGTTGGAAATGAAGATTTCCTTATGGGCAATGTATGGGATGGAATCAAGAGAAACGACATACAGGATGAATTCAAGTGCTGTAATGTCTATGCAAAAGAAAAATGCCGCAACTGTTTTGCACGGTTTTACTGTAGTGGTGGATGTGCCGCAAACTCATACAATTTCCACGGAAGTATCACAGATGCTTATGATCTTGGCTGTGAACTTCAGAAGAAGCGTATCGAGTGTGCGATCATGATAAAAGCTGCTGAAGCGGAAAATTAAAAGAATAGGAAGGAAACGAAGATGAAAAAAAGTAAGGGCGTCGTAATTATTGCGGTCATCCTGGCCTGTCTGATCGGTCTTGGATACTATACGACTACAATAATGTCTGCGACAAGCACAAGTCAGGCAAAGACTGACAACAAGACAAAGTCTGAAGGTATTAAGCTTGGTCTTGACTTATCCGGTGGTGTTTCCATTACATACCGGATCGTTGACAAGAATCCGTCAAAGACGGATATCGAGGATACCGTAGCTAAGCTCGAAGAGCGTGCAGAAAGCTACAGTACTGAGTATGCAGTATATGCAGTTGGTGATGATCGTATCACAGTTGAAATTCCTGGTGTATACGATGCAAACGCTGTCCTTGAAGATCTGGGAAGTCCTGGATCCTTGTACTTTATTGTACAGAAAGGTGCAGACGGTACAGACAACTATACATACGACCAGTCTACCGGCAAGTACAAGATCGCAGAAGGAAAAGATATTGATTCCTTAAAAGAAGACGGATCCATTATTTTTGATGGTAATGGTGTAAAATCTGCTACAGCAACTTACAACCAGGATCAGGCAACAGGTTCTAAAAGCCCTGTTGTAGCACTTTCTTTCAAGAAAGATGCAACAGAAAAGTTTGCTACAGCAACCGAGAATGCATACAAAAACGGTGAGACCATCGGTATTTACTATGATGATCATTTCATCAGTGTCCCAACTGTTAAAAGTGGAGCAATTACCGATGGAAACTGTGTCATCGAAGGACAGTCTGATTATGAAGAAGCGCAGCAGCTTGCTACATTTATCCGTGTTGGTGCCATCAACTTAAAACTTGAAGAGATGGAGTCAAAGGTTGTAGGTGCACAGCTTGGTGGAAAAGCTCTTTCTTCCAGTGTGAAGGCGGCCATTATCGGTCTGATCCTTGTCATGCTTTACATGATCATCTGCTATGGTCTGTCCGGTGCAGTTGCATCTGTCGGCCTTGCTATTTATACAACACTCGTTGTTGCATTTATTTATCTGTTTGAAATTACACTGACACTGCCTGGTATCGCGGGTGTTATCCTCGGTATTGGTATGGCGGTCGATGCCAACGTAATCATTATCTCACGTATCCGTGAGGAGATTGCAAATGGAAAATCTGTATTGACTTCCATCAAAGAAGGTTACAAGAAAGCGTTATCTGCAATCATTGATGGTAACGTAACAACATTTATCGCAGCTTTGGTACTGATGTGGCTTGGATCCGGTACCGTTAAGGGATTTGCTTATACATTGATGATTTCCCTTGTGGTATCTATGTTCACAGCACTTGTTGTATCACGTTTCTTAAATCTTGCACTCTATGCAGTAGGCTGCAGAAACGAGAAGTTATATGGTCGTGCAAAAGTCAGAAGAACAATCGACTTCATGAAGCATCGTGTTGTATTCTTTGCAATTTCAATTGTTGTTATTGTTGCAGGTTTTGTTGGAATGATTGGCTATTCTGCATCCGGTAACAAAGCTTTGAATTACAGCCTTGAGTTCGTAGGTGGTACATCTATTTCCGCAAATTTTGGAAAAGATTACACCGTAGAGCAGGTAGAGGCAGATATCGTTCCGGAAGTTGCATCTGTAATCAATGACAATGCAATTCAGGCAAGTACAGTATCCGGAAGCAATGTTGTAACAATTAAGACAAAGACATTGACATTGGATGAGCGTGAATCTGTAAATAAGATGCTTGTTGATAAGTTTGGTGTTGATAAGTCTACCATCGAGACGCAGAGCATTGGATCAACAATCAGTGGAGAAATGCGTAAGAATGCGGTTATGGCCGTAATCGTTGCATGTATCTTCATGTTGTTCTATATCTGGTTCCGTTTCAAGGATATCCGTTTTGCAAGTAGTGCGATCATCGCATTGCTCCATGATGTGCTTGTTGTATTGACAGCATATGCATTGATCCGTATTTCTGTAGGTAATACATTTATCGCTTGTATGCTTACCATCGTCGGTTACTCCATCAACGATACCATCGTTGTATTTGACCGTATCCGTGAGAACATGCATGGACTTCGTGAGCAGACGCCAGAGTCACTTGCAGAAGTTGCAAATCGCTCTTTGACACAGACACTTTCAAGAACAATCAATACATCCGTTACAACTATTGTAATGGTATTGCTGCTGTTTATTCTTGGTGTATCTTCCATCCGTGAGTTTGCATTACCACTTATGGTTGGTCTTGTCAGTGGTACTTATTCTTCTATCTTTATTGCAACCTCTTTATGGTATGTAATGAAATTACATTTCGGAAAGAATAAGCTTGCAAAAAAGAATGCAAAGAAAAATAAATAGAAGTTAAAAGACAGGGGCTGTGAGTAAGAATTCACAGCCCCATATTTGTTATGGAAGCGCACATTTTATTTTCAGGAGAAAGGAAAGATATGAGCTTATTATTTGATAATATGGAATATGCGATTCTTTATGTGGTGATCATGAATATTCTGGGAGTTGCAGTCATGGGAATTGATAAGTATAAGGCACAGCATAAACTGTGGAGAATCCCAGAAAAAACGCTTTTTCTGGTAAGTATCCTCGGTGGAAGCATTGGAACCTGGGCAGGTATGTATCTGTTCCGGCATAAGACGAAACACTGGTATTTTGTCTTTGGCATGCCGGCAATTCTGGTAATACAGATTGTTGTTTTATGCATTTTACAGTTCCGGTAAAATGATTTTTCTATACGAAATCCTCTGTATTGCATTACCATACAAAATCAGTTATAATCGTTGGTAACAGACGCATAGTGTGAATGAATAAAGAGTAAAGGAGAAACAATATGTATACATTAGATGATATTCAGGCAGTAGATCCTGAAATCGCAGCAGCGATTACCGCGGAATTTGACAGACAGAACAGTCATATCGAGCTGATCGCATCTGAGAACTGGGTAAGCCCTGCTGTTATGTCAGCGATGGGAAGCATTCTTACAAACAAATACGCAGAAGGATATCCTGGAAAACGTTACTACGGTGGATGCGAGTGCGTAGATGTGGTAGAGGAGCTTGCAAGGGAACGTGCAAAGAAGCTGTTTGGATGTGAATATGTTAACGTACAGCCACATTCCGGCGCACAGGCAAATATGGCAGTGCAGTTCGCAATTTTAAAGCCGGGTGATACCATTATGGGTATGAACCTTGATCACGGCGGACATCTGACACACGGTTCACCAGTCAATTTCTCCGGAACTTATTTCCATGTAGTACCTTACGGTGTAAATGATGAGGGATTTATCGATTATGATAAGGTAAGAGAGATCGCTTTAGATTGCAAGCCAAAGATGATCATTGCCGGAGCATCCGCTTATGCCCGTACAATCGATTTCAAGAAATTCCGTGAAATCGCTGACGAAGTAGACGCAGTACTTATGGTAGATATGGCACATATTGCCGGACTGGTTGCGGCCGGATTACATCCAAGCCCAATCCCATATGCAGATGTTGTTACGACAACAACACACAAGACACTCCGCGGACCGCGTGGAGGAATGATTCTCTGTAGCGAGGAAGTAAACAAAAAATATAATTTCAACAAGGCAATTTTCCCAGGAACACAGGGTGGTCCGCTGATGCATGTGATCGCAGCCAAGGCTGTATGTTTTGAGGAGGCATTAAAGCCGGAGTTCAAGGCATATCAGGAACAGATCGTAAAGAATGCACAGGCACTTTGCAAGGGATTACAGAAGCGCGATATCAAGATCGTTTCCGATGGAACAGACAATCATCTGATGCTGGTTGACCTGACACCATATAACATCACCGGTAAAGTGGTAGAGAAGCTTCTTGACAGCGCACATATTACAGCAAACAAGAATACAATTCCAAACGATCCACAGAAGCCATTCGTAACAAGTGGTATCCGTCTTGGAACACCTGCCGCTACATCCAGAGGCTTAAAAGAAGACGACTTCGACCAGGTAGCAGAAGCAATTGCAATGCTGATCAAAGAGGGAGAGCCGGCAGTAGAGAAAGCACAGGCAATCATTAAGACATTGACCGACAAATATCCTTTACAGCCAATGCATTAATTCTTGCTTTTGGGCATGATTGATTGTATAATTGCAAAATTAGATGAGAGGTTTTATTCTCAGAAAAAAGGGTGATGTAAAGCAGACATATCTGCTTTATGCATAGGAGGAAAAATGATTGATTTAAAGTTTTTAAGAGAGAATCCGGAAGTCGTAAAGGAAAACATTAAGAAGAAATTTCAGGATCACAAGCTTCCACTCGTTGATGAAGTAATCGAGCTGGATGCAAAGGCTCGTGCAGCACAGTCTGAGGCAGATGAGCTTCGTGCAAATAAAAATAAAATTTCCAAGCAGATCGGTGCTTTGATGGCACAGGGAAAGAAGGAAGAAGCTGAGGAAGTTAAGGCACAGGTTGCAGCCAATGCAGCACGTCTTAGCGAACTTGAGGCACAGGAGAAGGAACTGTCTGAAAAGGTTACACAGATTATGATGACAATTCCAAACATCATTGATCCATCTGTTCCGATTGGAAAAGATGACAGCTGCAATGTAGAGATTGAAAAGTTTGGTGAGCCGGTAGTTCCTGATTTCGAAGTTCCATATCATACAGATATTATGGAGCGTTTTGATGGTATTGACCTTGACGCAGCCGGAAAAGTTGCCGGAAATGGTTTCTATTATCTGATGGGAGATATTGCAAGAATTCATTCCGCAGTCATCTCTTATGCAAGAGACTTTATGATTGATCGTGGATTTACCTATTGTGTTCCACCATTTATGATCCGTTCTAATGTAGTAACAGGTGTTATGAGTTTTGATGAGATGGATGCCATGATGTATAAGATCGAGGGAGAGGATCTCTATCTGATCGGTACTTCCGAGCATTCTATGATCGGTAAATTCATTGATACCATTAACGACGAAGAAAAATTACCATATACATTGACAAGCTATTCTCCATGTTTCCGTAAAGAGAAAGGGGCTCATGGAATCGAGGAACGTGGTGTATATCGTATTCATCAGTTTGAAAAACAGGAAATGATCGTTGTATGCAAGCCGGAAGATTCAAAGGTATGGTATGACAAGCTTTGGCAGAATACCGTTGATTTGTTCCGCAGCCTGGATATTCCGGTACGTACCTTAGAGTGCTGCTCGGGTGATCTGGCAGATCTGAAAGTGAAGTCTTGTGATGTTGAGGCGTGGTCTCCTCGTCAGAAGAAATACTTTGAAGTAGGAAGCTGTTCAAATCTTGGCGATGCACAGGCAAGACGTCTGAAAATCCGTGTAAAGGGTAAGGATGGAAAGAAGTATTTTGCACATACTTTAAATAATACAGTAGTTGCACCACCACGTATGCTGATTGCATTCCTTGAGAACAACCTGAATGAAGATGGTTCTGTGAACATTCCAAAGGCACTTCAACCATATATGGGTGGAACAGAAAAGATTATTCCAAAGCATTAATTATTTGAGGAAACATATGAGCAGAGTAGGTTGTTTGCGAAAAATGAATATGTGATTTAGTTATGAAGTAACTGTTTGAAAAGGCAATTGCCTTTTTGAACGGTTACTTATTTTGTTATTTAAAGGAACATGTAATATAGTGAGAGATTTATTAAGACAAAAATTATTTGAATTTGAAAATACATTCTTTTCGAAGGTCATTCGCCGCGCGCTTGGAATGATGATTCCGTTTGTTTTGGCTGCAGGGATTGCTTCGGCGATACGTGATCTGCCCATTCCGGCTTTTCAAAGTCTGCTGCAGGGTTCGCTGCAGTGGCTGTATTTGATTTTGAATATTATTGGAGGGGGCTTTTCAGCCATATTTTCCCTGGTTCTTGTCATTACTTTGTCATACTGTTTTGCAATGGAAAAAAATGAAAGTTTTGAATATGCGATGATGTATGTCATTATATCTCTGGGGGCTTTTGTCTCCCAGCTGGATTGGCAGGATGGAAAGTTGAATACAGTCGGATTGGGAACGGAAGGTTGCTTTTGTGCAATCTTTGTGACATATCTGGTGTGCATAGCCTATGGGGCTCTCCGAAAGAATAAATATATAACATTACAGCGTTATACGGCGGGGGTTGGAGGCATCTGTGCTCCTGCAATACAGGCGCTTTTACCAATGGCACTGATCATATTTGCGGTAGGTATTGTGAATCGTATTGTATGTGCATGGTTTCATGTGGAGGCACTGTATGAAGTAATGGATTACCTCATGCAGCGTTTGTTTGAGATTGCATCGGCACACAATTCCTTTCTTTTGGGGCTGATTTATATTGTTGCAGTACAGCTGTTGTGGTTTCTTGGATTTCATGGAAGCAATGTACTCAACCCAGTGGCACAGACGGTAGCATTTACAGATGGAGCATCTTTTTTCTTAAAAAATTTTTCAGATACCTTTGTTTCCATGGGAGGAAGTGGCACAGCAATCTGTATCTGGCTGGCACTGATTTTGTTTATGAGAAAAAAACGGAGCGGAAAACTCGCAGGAGTTGCGACGATTCCGATATTGTTTAATATGAATGAGATACTTATGTTTGGTATTCCAATTATATTGAATCCGGTATTATTTTTGCCATTTGTCATGACCCCGGTCGTTATGTATATGATTTCATATACGGCTGTTTGGCTGGATTTTGTGCCGGCTGTTTCGAACGAAGTGGCATGGACGATGCCACCAATCCTCAGTGGATATGTAGCGACTGGCAGTATTCGGGGAGCGGTGCTTCAGATCATCTGTATTGCAATTGGTGTCGGTATCTATATGCCTTTCCTGAAATTAAATGAAGAACTTGAGACAGTTCGGGGGCAGCATCAGCTTTCCCTTCTGGTGGAAGAACTCAAGGAAAAAGAAAATGATATTGAACATCCAATGTTTTTGCTACAGGGAAATTCTGTCGGTATTATTTCCCGAACACTTTTGCAGGAACTGAAGAGTGCGATACAAAAAAGAGAATTGTATATGCTGTATCAGCCACAGGTAGATGCCGACGGCAAATGTGTGGGAGCGGAGGCAAATCTGCGATGGAATCATCCGGTATATGGTATGATTTATCCGCCACTGATCATTTATCTGGCAGAGGATGGTGGAATTTTGCCGGAACTTGAAGACTATATCGTGGATACTGTATGTCATGCAATTCAAAAAGTAAAGAGCCGGTATCATTCCACGTTTAAAATCTCGGTCAATTTTACAGCACATTCTTTGCTGGGAGATATTGAAAGCTGTATCAACAATGCAATGAAGAAATATGATGTAAGGCCACAAGAATTGTGGATTGAAATTACAGAGCAGGATGTTCTTCTGCAGGTGGATACCGTAACTGAAAAAATGAAACGCCTGCGTGCAGCCGGACATAAACTGCTTATCGACGATTTTGGAATGGGACATACTTCTTTGTTATATCTGAATTCCCATACGTTTGATATTGTAAAGCTTGACGGATCACTTGTAAGGGATCTTTTGATCAATGAAACCAATCAGACGATTGTGCGCTCAATCGTGGAATTGACTGACAAACTGGGAATGAGCGTGATTGCAGAGTTCGTGGAGACAGAAGAACAGAAAATGGTATTGGAGCAGCTTGGATGCAGGTGCTATCAGGGACATTTGTATAGCAAGCCGGTCGTGCTGGAGTCTTTCATTGCTTTTTTAAATGAACATAATCAAATTTCATAAAAAACGATTGTATTTCACAAATCAGGGGTATACTATGAAAAGTGTTGATTTTGAAAAAATCAACATGCAGCGTCAGCCCCTTTGCCGAAGGCAAATTTAAATGGGCTGATGTTCCCGTAAAAGTGTTGATTTTGAAAAATTACTTTTTTTATCGTATGAAATTCCGAGATAGGAGGATCTGAATTATGAGAAAGAAATCACACATTTCACTGGCTCGTTACATTGTTGCAAATACAAAGGATGAAGAGTTAAAAAAGCATAAGCTTTCCTTTTATATCGGGAGTATCCTGCCGGACTGTAAACCGTCATTCGTATACAAACGACATGAGATCAGCGGAACATTTCCACTGGTCAAGAAAAATATTGAATATCTTGTAGAAGGCAAAAAGAATCATACGCCGAAGAGAAAGCGTATGTACTATAAAAATCTCGGTGAGATTACACACTATGTGGCAGATTATTTTACGTTTCCACATAATAAAACCTATCCGGGATCGCTCAAAGATCACTGTGCATATGAGGAAAAACTCAAACAGGATCTGCGTGCTTTTCTGAAAACAGAAAAAGCAAAACAGATCGGAAGAGAAAAAGACAGGGATTTTGCTTCCCTGGAGGAGTTGTTTTCCTATGTAAAGCAGCAACATGAAGCATATCTTAAGAAACGTTCAAATGTGGAAAAAGATATCGAGCATATCGTTGTGATCAACCGGCAGCTGGTGGATGCAATCGCCCAACTGTTCCACAATCACAAAAGTCATCATAAGATGGCGTAGGAGATTGACAAATTTTTATCAAAGTGTTACGATTGAACCATCGGAGTGTCAAAAGACACAATACAATCGAACACAATCTTAGGAGGAATTTTACAATGAGCGAATTTAAGAATTTAACACTTGATGTAGCTGACGGAATTGCTGTTCTTGCTATTTCCAGACCAGCAGCACTTAACGCATTAAACAGTGAGACTCTTGACGAGTTAAACGTATGCTTGAGCGAGATCGAGGCAAATGATGATATCAAGGCTGTCATCTTAACAGGTGGTCCAGACAAGAAGGGTAACGAGTTCAAGTCATTCGTAGCTGGTGCTGATATCGCCGAGATGGTTAACTTTACTGCTCCAGAGGCTCGCGCATTCGGAATCAAGGCTTCTGAGCCATTCTTCAAGTTAATGAACATGCGTCAGGTTACAATCGCAGCTGTTAACGGATTCGCACTTGGTGGAGGATGTGAGATCTCTATGGCATGTGATATCCGTATCGCAAGCGATAACGCAATCTTCGGACAGCCAGAGTGTGGTCTTGGAATCATCCCTGGATTTGGTGGAACACAGAGACTTGCCCGTCTGGTAGGAATGGGACGTGCGAAAGAAATGATTTTCACATGCGAGAATATCGATGCTAACGAAGCATACCGTATCGGCCTTGTAAACAAGGTAGTTGCTAAGGAAGAGTTAATGTCAACTGCTAAGGCTATGGCTGCAAAGATCATCTCTAAGGGAAGCTATGCAGTATCTGTAGCAAAGGCTGCAATCAACAATGGTTATGACATGGATATCAAGAACGCAGTTGAGATGGAAGCAAACCTCTTCGGTGTTGTAAATGATACACATGACAAGAAGGAAGGAATGGGAGCATTCTTAGAGAAGAGAGCTGCTACATTAACAGACTTCTAATTCATTTTGATGAATACATACGTGATGAAATCGGCATGAGAGATCTCATGCCGATTTTTTGACTGTATAGGAATTTCCTTGGGAATTCCCTATACAGCAAAAGCAAGCACACACTTTATTTATAAGGAGGCCCCTGATTGATTGACAATTTTGATTTCAAGCAAATTGTAAAACCGCTGCAGGTCTGGTTCGATGGTCATGCCCGTGTATTGCCATGGCGGGAAAATCCGACAGCGTATTATGTGTGGATTTCAGAAATTATGCTGCAGCAGACGCGTGTGGAGGCAGTGAAACCATATTTTCAGCGTTTCATCACAGAGTTGCCGGATGTAAAATCTCTGGCAGAATGTCCGGAGAACCGGTATCTGAAATTGTGGGAAGGGCTCGGCTATTATAACCGGGTGCGTAACCTCAATGCAGCGGCTGTTCAGATCATGGAGACATACGATGGGTTTATCCCGCAGTCTTATGAGGAACTGTTGAAACTCAAAGGGATTGGCAGCTATACAGCAGGGGCGATATCTTCCATTGCCTATAACCAGCCGGTTCCGGCAGTAGATGGAAACGTACTTCGCGTGATCTCCCGCGTGTGTGCGGATGATTCGGATATTATGAAACAGTCGGTCCGGACTGCAATGGAGCGGAAATTGAGAGAACTGATGGAAGGAATGACAGATGTGCTCATCCCGCGCAAGTTCAATCAGGCGCTGATGGAACTGGGGGCAATGATCTGTGTGCCGAATGGGGCACCGCATTGTGAGGAATGCCCGTGGCAGGCATTCTGTGAGGCGCGTTTACAGAATCGCATTGCGGAACTTCCGGTAAAAAAGAAAGCCAAGGCAAGACGTGTGGAAGAAAAGACGGTGTTTGTCATCTGCGATGGAGAGAAAGTTGCATTGCACAAGCGGGGGAGCAAAGGCCTGCTCGCCGGTTTATATGAACTGCCGAACTGCGAAGGAAAGAAAAGCCAGGAAGAAGCACTTGCCTATGTCAAGGAAATTGGATGCAAGCCAATCCGTATCCGGGAACTGACAGAAGCAAAGCACATATTTTCCCATGTGGAGTGGCACATGAAAGGCTATACGATTCTGATCGAGGAACCGGAACAGCCGATTGGTGATCTGGTATTTGTGGAAGCAGCGGATGCAAAAGAACGCTATGCTGTGCCGAGCGCATTTTCTGCATATTGGAATGCGATAAAGGAAAGTGTAGAACCAGAGGCATAAAAAGTTGTAAAAAAGGAGCTGTGGCTCCGGTAGATTATTTATCTGCCGGGGTCGCAGCTTTTTTTCGTGCTTTGATTTTTGTAAATTCAATAATTTCTTTTTTATCTTCTTCGGAAATCTTATCAAAATAAAAAAGCAATTCTTTTTCTAAAGTCGTATTGAACATGTATTTCTTCTTATTCGCTGGATTGTTGAAGAACTCAAGATATTCTGACAGGTCGTTGCTGGATGTTGTTGGCTTGGGAGCATCGTAAGAAATGTCTCGGTCGATGTTGATCGTAAGATGCAAAAGATCGTCGATGGAAATGTTGTACAGGCCTGCCAGCTTGTATAAAGCCTCGGCATCCGGCGTTCGTTTGCCGGTCTCATAATGACTGTACGTTTGTCGGACGACTCCAAGTACTTCGGCGACGTAGTCCTGAGTGTAATTGTTTACTTTTCGTAATTCCTTTAGTTTTTGCGGAAGAAGTTTCCCTCTCATAAATGATACCACCTTTACTAACTTAGTATATTTTCACCCATAGTGTGGTTTGCGACAAAATGTAGCGAAAATAGAAATAAATGTTAAATCATGGTGGTTCTGATTGGAAGATTTCGTAACATTTTGTTGCTGCACGAATTGATTATTATAGATATTGCACAAAAAATGGGATTTTATACCTACCGCAAACGGATATCTAATTGGCAAAAAGTTACAAAGTGTAGCAAAAGTGAAAATAAGAGGTTAACAAACTGTAGCATTCCGACGATATATAAGTTACAAAACGTAGCAAACAGTTTTATGGAGGTAGCAATGCTCAAGATTTCTTTAAAAGAAGGACAATATGTAAATATCGGAGATGATATCCGCGTTGTCTATGTGGGAAGATCCGGAAGCAATGGAAAACTCATGATCGAGGCACCAAAGGAACTGCGTATCTTCAGAAGCGTGGAGGACGTGGATGGCAAGAAATATTATGCGGATCCGAAACTCTCCATCGAAGCGCAGAACGAAATCAAACAGATTTTGAAAAGAGAGCGCTTGAAAAACGGAACCCGATAACCGGTTCCATAGAAAAATACGTTAATAGGCGGGGCACACCCGGGACGCCTTGCTTATTTATAAATTGTGGTAATGCTTATTTATTATCACTTGAGTACTTTGTTTCCGCGAAGCGGAATTATCATACAAAGTGCTCTACATATGCAATGCATCATAAGGTGCATTACAGGAAATGCAAGGATACATGCATTTCGACCCTCTTGGGAAAGGACTCCCGGAGGTAACAAACATAATAACCCATCAAAGGATGGGACAAGGAGGAAAATATTATGGTAGTACAACACAACATGCAGGCGATGAACGCCAACAGAATGCTCAACGTTACAACATCTACACAGGCTAAGTCAACAGAGAAGTTATCCAGCGGTTACAAGATCAACCGTGCAGCAGATGATGCAGCAGGACTTACAATTTCTGAGAAGATGCGTAAGCAGATCAAAGGATTGGATCAGGCTTCTACAAATGCTGAAGACGGTGTTTCTTCTGTACAGACAGCTGAAGGTGCTTTAACAGAAGTTCACTCTATGTTACAGAGAATGAATGAGTTAGCAGTACAGGCTTCTAACGGAACAAACAGCGAGTCTGACCGTTCTGCAATCCAGGATGAGATTTCCCAGTTAACAACTGAGATTGATCGTGTATCTGAGACAACTAAGTTCAATGAGACTTATCTGTTAAAAGGTAATACTGACGGAAGTTCTTCCAAGGTTAATGTAAATGCTCATGATGCTGGTCTTGCTGGAAAGTTAGGCGAATCAGTTAATGGAAAAACTACATTTACAGCAGATGCACTTTCTGTTGGAAGTAAAGTGTCTATTGGTGGAACGGAGTATAATATTGTAGAATCTTCAAAAACATCTGGTTATACATCTATTGAAGGTTATACTGCTGTAGCTGGAGATAAGATTACACAGGATGGAAAGACATATACGTATGTTGCCAATAGTAGTACTACACCTGGTGGTGCTACTGCTGCTGCAGCCGGATGGTTTGCAGATGACAATACAACAACAACGGCTGATTTCACAGATAATGCAGGTATTAAAGCAGGCTCAACTTTATTAGCAAAAGCAGATGGAAAAACAACAACATTTGTGGGAGCTGATGGCTTAGACTTATCAGCTGCCACAGGTACAAATCCAACCAATTGGGCTGTAGGCGATACAATTGAGCATGATGGTAAAACCTACACTGTAACTGTATCTACCGCAGGTGCAGCTGGTGTTGGAAAGTGGAAAGATGAAGAAGGAAAAGAATCTACCATTGCAACTTTATCTGCTGGGGATACCTATACCCAGAAAGCTACTGGAAAGACAGGCCAGATTGATAATAAGGGTATTTCTACCGTAGAAAATATTCAGGATGCAATTAAGAAACTAACTGATAATGATACTGTCATAATTAAGACATCTGCATCTGATAACGGAAAAACATATACTGTAGGTGTATCCACGAAAGAAGATGGTTCTGCATATACTGCAGACGATATCGCTGCATTAGTAAAAGAAAATACTTATGTTAATGACGGAACAAATACTTATTATGCAGTTCCTAAAAATTCTGATAGTGATAAAGACATCACTCTGCAGGATGCATACAATAAGATGGCTAAGGAACTTGAGAGTGCAAGCTCTATTGGAACCGATAAGGGTGCTACTGTAAAGAATAATGGTGATGGAACTTTTGAAATTACTCAGGGTACTGTTGAAGTTAAAGATTCTCTTTCTTTCAGTTTACATGTAGGTGCTGATGCTGACATGACCAATAAGATCAACGTTGATATTGAGTCTATGAGCGCTGCTGGTCTTGGCATTAAAGGAATCAATGTTAAGGATGATTCTGGCAAGGCTGCAACATACGCTATCGATGCAATCGCCGACGCTGTAGCTAAGGTTTCCGCACAGAGATCTGCTCTTGGTGCTGTTCAGAACAGACTTGAGCATACAATCGCTAACGTTGACAACGTTGTTGAGAACACCACATCTGCTGAATCACGTATCCGTGATACAGATATGGCTGAAGAGATGGTTGAGTACAGCAAGAACAATATTCTTGCTCAGGCAGGACAGTCTATGCTGGCTCAGGCTAACCAGTCTAATCAGGGTGTATTATCATTACTTCAGTAATATTCATATTATGAAGCTATTTAAAAGGAGAAGAGCATTTGCCCTTCTCCTTTTTGCATAAAATAAAGTGTCGCTTGTCGTACACTTTCATGACCGCCAGCTTTCTTATGTTTCAACTAACATCGCTTTTTCTGCTTCCTCGTATTCTTCTTCCGAATATTTTGTAAGAATCTTTTCTTTTGTTAATCCAAGCGAAATCATATTTTCAATCGCTTTGATTCGTTCCTCTTGCCGACCTTCTTCCCTTGACGCATCCCGTTCCTGCTGGATATATTTTTCCTGATCATATTCAAATATACTCATTCGCAACACCTCCGCTTTATTTTTCTTAAGGAATGATTCCAAAATTCCTTTTTGAATACATTCATTGATTGCTTTTTCTACTGCTATTTTGAAAGGAAAATCTTTTTGATAGGTCCTGATGCACTCCACAAACTGCATATACTGATGCAACGTCGGACTTTTCTCCATCAGTTCCTGATTGTTTCCAGGATTAATATTAACCACTTCTATGATCAGTTCCATAGATTTCTTTTCTGATTTACGTTCATATGCATCGGATAGTCGAAGTTCCTGTCGCTCCGGCATCATTTTTTGACCATTATAAAACACAACAAACTTTGGTTCTGGAATCTGAATTAACTTTTCTCCATAGAGATTTTCATTCATAATCAATGCTGAATATACGCAAGCTACATAAAATAAATCTCTTAGTGGCATATTCGGATTTACCGATGACTGGTGTTCGTACAATACAAGCTGGGAATCTATAATAAAAGATACATCATTTTTCATTCCCATATACACAGCATTCTCCAATGTAGTTATAATCAATTCCTCTGGATCCGTGTAATTGGTACCATTCATTGCGTTGTACACTTCAAGCGCTATGTGACGATCCTTTAGGAGCATACGAAACACATGATCTTTGTACATACGATCTGGTTCTCCTAAGATCCGTATCAGATGCTGCGCTGACTGCTCCATTAACTCCGTTGATTTGTGTTCATATACGCTTGAAAACATAATGCTTTGCATGGATTGTAACATGATTTTCGTATCATGTCATCTCCCTTTTTGCATACTCCACTCCACCTCTGCGCATACTATTCCCATCCCCAAAAACAAATCACTATCAGGAGGTCCTACGCATGGGCAAAAGCAAAAATCGAAATAAATACAGCCATTATCCACATGCTTCTTTATTAAAAGGAACCGATGCCGATCCATTCACCGCCGGCCCAAAATATTTTTCCGAGGAAGACGATGAGATTCCGGCGATCCGCCAAAGCAGCATGTATAACGAAAAGAATCGTGCTCGCATCGACAACAATCAGTTCTTCGAGTCGCGCAGCAATCCTCTCAGCAGCAAAGGTAATTAATTGTCGCTGTGATTTAGGCGTAAACCAGTCCGCCTTTTACTTTCTCCACAGCCGCATCATCCTTGAAATAGCGCACGATTTCCAGCGCAAACGGGATTGCGGTACCCATACCGCGGCTGGTTATGATATTGCCATCACATACAACCGGATCAAGCTTGCAGTCTGCGCCAGTCAGCTTCTCTTCAAAGCCCGGATGACAGGTTGCTTTCTTTCCTTCCAGGATGCCGGCCTGTCCTAATACACTTGGTGCGGCACAGATTGCAGCTACCAGCTTTCCTGCTGTTGCAAACTCTTTGATCACGCGGTTTACTGTCTCATCCTCACCGAGATGGATGGTTCCCGGCATACCGCCCGGCAATACAATACCGTCATAGCTTGCAAAATCAGCCTCTTCTTTGGTTGTATCTGTCTCAAACGTAACTTTGTGGGAGCTGGTCACTACCGGCTTTCCTGTAATAGAAATCGTGTCGATTTCGATGCCTGCTCTTCTTGCGATATCTACAACAGTGAGTCCTTCGATTTCCTCACATCCGTCAGCCATAAAAATTCCAATTTTACTCATTACTTATTTCCTCCATTATATTATTTGTTCCTATTCGTATTTAACAAAATTATATGAATTTGTCTGCTTGTTGTCAAACCTGCCTCTGCACTTTTTCCTGTTTGTCTTCATTGCTGTTTTCCACAATACTTTTCCACAATGTTACATATTTTTCTTGTATTTACCAACCACAATCTATTACAATGAAAACATAAAATGTGAATAACCCTTTTCTTAAACAACAGGAGGTCTTCATGGAAATCGAACGCAAATATCTGGTAAAAACACTTCCGGAAAATTTAGAGAATTATGAATGCAAGCAAATCGCGCAGGGCTATCTGTGCACAAGTCCGGTGGTACGCATCCGCCGCTCCAACGACACGTATTATCTCACCTACAAAGGCGAAGGTCTTATGGTCCGGGAAGAATATAACCTGCCGTTGACCAAAGAAGCTTACACGCATCTGCTCCCGAAAATTGACGGATTGCTCATTGCCAAAAAGCGCTATCTCATACCTTTAAACGAAAAATTAACCGCTGAACTCGATGTCTTTGAACAGGAGTTAAGCGGCTTATTGCTCGTCGAAGTGGAATTTGATACCGTGGAAGAAGCAAATAGTTTCGTTCCACCAGCATGGTTCGGAGAGGATGTCACCAACTCTGGCAAATACCACAACAGTTATATGAGCGCACACGGGCTTCACTAGCGAAGCCTGTTTGCGTACTCGTATTGTTGTCTCGTACGAATCGTGTATTTCAAATCATCATAACGTTTCTCAATATCCCCCTCCGGGATTACCACATCCATAACCACAGCCATGGTATCGATCATGCTGTCCGTGATAATATCCTGCATGGAAACCAGAATATTGTATTTTTCCTGAAAACTGTCGGCCTCTAAGAATTCCATCAGTTTCGGCTCCACCTGCGATTCTGCATCTGTGTTCGCATCTGCCACAATTGCATCATCCGTAGTATTTGCTTCTGTCTCTTTCTCCGTTGCAACTGCATCTGCCACCAAATCTTCTGCTGTCTGATTTTCATCTTCCACCAGCTCGAACCGGTACTTCTGCTGCACCTGCGGATATTTCTCATGATCCACTTCGCTTACAAACATTGCAAGCGGTCTTGCATACACACCAAAGTCACCATATAATGCCTGATAAATAACCAATTCTTCGCCCGTCTCCGAATGTTTCGCAATGGTGATGACCTGATACAGTTTATTTTTAAAATGCCGGTATTTTTCTCCCGGCTTTGGTCTACGTTCCATTTTTATGCCTCCAATTCTATTGAACATCAGCCCATGCATAATTTGCTTTCAGCAAATGGGCTGACGCTACATGTCAAGTTTTCATAGAAAACTTGACACTATCTCTTACCCGTTTACTGAACGGTAAATGAATTTAACAAATCCATCGCTTCTCCGACGAAATCACGCTCAAAGCTCAGATTTCCGTCATATCCCTTGATCATAAGATCCTGCACACTTCCTAACAGGCTTTCTTCCTCAACCGGTGGAATCGGCTCTGTATGAAGCTTTCTGTGTTCCTCACGTTCCTTTGCCACATAAGCCGCCTCCGCTTTGCTCTCGCGTTCGGAATGCTTATGTTCTTTCTCTAACTGTTCTAAAGTCGTGTCTTCTGCATATTTATTTGTATTCTGCTTCGCACGATCCACGATATTGGTCGGCTGCGCCGACTTTGCAGCAGCTTTCTGCTGACGGTATGCATCTAATTTTGCACGCTCAGCCGCTGTCATCTGACGTTTCGGCTGCTTCGGCTGCGCATACGCATTCTGCTGCGCGTTGTATGATCTCTGTGTCTGATTATAGGAAGTTTTGTTGCCTGTACTTGTACCCTGCTCGGCTGCATCGGCATAAGCACTGATCTCACTTATAATCTTCTGTGCACCGCTCTTGAACTGCTGCACCGTCTTCTGTGTGGAATTTTGAGTTGGCTGTGTCTTCTTGCTATCATTTCCGGAAAAGCCCTTTACAATACCAACAATCACAACAATCCAGATTAAAATGGAAAGTACACTTACCATGTCATTCTCCTTTACATTATGTTTTTCTATGCTGTTTTTATTATTACTCTACCTCTACGAATCCTCCTAGAATACGCTTTGCGCGTTCATCGAGTGTATCCTCATTCCCCTGCCGGTTGTCGAGTACCGCCGTCGCCTCTGCCAGCTTTCTACTTTTGCGATCTGTCGCAGCTGTAAACGTTTCTCTTCTGGCATCTGCCCGGTCAATGGCAAATACGAGCAATGCAATGATTGGCTGAAGGAATTCCTGCTGATACGTAGTATCGATGCAATTGAGTTTTTCTGCCGGTGGAAGTTCTATCAGCTCCTGTTCCCCGTGATTTAATGTAAAAAAGCACAGTTTCCAGGCAGATGGCTGCTTCTTCTCGAGATTTTCCTCCAGCAAAGCGATCAGATTTTCCACTTCGCTCTGCAAAATGAGTTTCTGGTCTTCCTTATCCACCGCTTTGATTCCCAGACGCACGATTGTGTCATATGTCGAATGAAATTCCCTGTCTTCCTTACTGATAAGAAATTCATGGTCAAATCCATTCTGCAGACGTTTCCAGTCCTTCAGTATCTGTGCGGCTTCTTTCCTCTGTCCCTGCGTATCGTCCACCAGAATTTCTTCGAGTTGCTTTGCGTTCCTATGTACCTGTTCCGTTATCTGGCGTGCCTTCTGATACCGTTCCTGCACCGCCTGCCACTGCCGGTTCAACTTGTCATACTGCTTCTGCCATACACGAAATGCCGACATATCCCCGTCCATCGCAGCTAATGCGCTTTTTACTTTCTCCAGTTCATCGTCTTTTCCAAACATGTTCCTTACCCGTATCTGTTATACCTTTCCCAAACCGTATAGAATTATTATAGCGCATATTCGTTCCTTTGTCTCCAATAAATTTGGTAAGTGTTTCCACAAAAACATGCCTCTCTTTTTGTAAATGTGTGGTAAACTGATAGAGGATAGTCAAAAGAAATTTGTAAGAGGGAGAACGCTTATGCTTACATTTGATGAAGTATTGAATCTCAATTATTATAGAAAGACCAGCTACACCGGCTGGATCAATGGAATGCGCTTTCTTATTAAAAGGGAAGCCCCGGAGGATGGGGATGAAATTTTCCATGCATGGGTATGGCCTGGTCCGCTGATTTTTGACCTGACCGATGATGACAAAAAGTTTGACTTCACTGTGCCTTTTTCAGATGAAGGAAAACAGCAGGTCGTAGACTGGATCAACGCCCAGTATGAAGAGCATCCGGAACTGTGGTCGCATGAGAAGAAAACGATTTTTGTTTAATCCGGTGATCTGCAATATGATGCATCTGTATATAGACATGAAAAAAGCCCGTGACCTAAGTCGCGGACTTTTTAATTATGGGCTTAAGTGGACTCGAACCACCGACCTCACGCTTATCAGGCGTGCGCTCTAACCGGCTGAGCTATAAGCCCATTCGCATTTCCTGCGCTTTTAGTATACTACAATATTTTTTCTTATTCGTCAAGACATTTTTTAAAAAAATATTGACATTCTTATATCAAATCTGTATAGTTAATAAGTAACGTTATATACTACTCTACAAAAATTTTATAACGAACAGCGGGCATGGCGGAATTGGCAGACGCGCTAGATTTAGGTTCTAGTGTCTACGACGTGCAGGTTCAAGTCCTGTTGCCCGCAGTCAGAGACTAACTTTTCGTTAGTCTCTTTCTTTACGTAATTTTTCGGAGCAGTATATTGTTTGATAAAATTTAATAAGAGGAGTACAAACAATGAGAAAAGATATGACAATCGGTAATCCGATGAAAATTATTCTTCTTTTTTCAATTCCGGTTTTGCTTGGAAATATTTTTCAGCAGTTCTACAACATGGTGGATACCATCATTGTAGGCCGGTATCTTGGGGAGGATGCTCTGGCCGCCGTCGGTTCTACGGGCTGCCTGATGTTTCTGGTTCTCGGTTTCGCCAACGGAATCGCCCAGGGTTTTGGTGTCATGATCTCCCACGCATTCGGAGCGAAAGATTATAAGCTTCTGAAGCATAATGTCGCACTTTCCCTTGTTCTGACAGTGATCATTTCAATCGTATTGAGTGTACCGACCGTGCTTGCTTCCAGACAGCTGTTGCTTTGGCTGAATACACCCGAGAACATCCTTTCTCTAGCGGACAGCTATATCAGTGTGATTTTCGCTGGTATCATCTGTACGATGGCCTACAATGTGGCTTCCGGCATTCTCCGTGGCATCGGAGACAGTCGGACCCCACTGTATTTTCTGATTTTTTCCTCTGCATTGAATATCGCATTGGATATTTTCTTAATTGTAGCTGTCAAGCTTGGTACCGCAGGCGCTGCTTATGCCACAGTAATTTCCCAGGGCGTTGCCGCAGCACTCTGCTTTGTTGTCATGTTCAAAAAGTATGATATTCTGCGCACCAGCCGGGATGACTATTACTGGGATCTGCGCGGAATTGGACGCATGCTTTCCATTGGTATCCCGATGGCTTTGAATTATTCGATCACAGCAATCGGAACAATGATTCTGCAGAGTGCAATCAATGTGTTCGGTTCTGGTGTTGTGGCCGCTTTCACTGCCGCATCCAAGGTATCCAACATTGCGACACAGACCATGCCTACCATGGGAACTGCCATGGCTACCTACTGTGGTCAGAACCTCGGTGCTGGAAAATACGAACGCATTTATCACGGAATGAAAAACGCTTTCTTCCTGAGCTTTATTGCTGCCGGACTTGCTGCTGCGATCTGCTGCCTCGCCGGTCCATATATGATTGGCTGGTTCATCAAAAATCCATCGGCAGAAACCGTTGCATCCGCTATGCGTTATCTCTATATCGCAAGCATCTTCATGCTGCCGCTTGCCTGGATTTTCATATACCGCAATGCATTACAGGGGCTTAATCGCGGCATCGTGCCAATGCTCAGCGGTGTTCTGGAATTAGTAAGCCGCTATGTTGTAATCCTGTTTGCAGCCAAACCATACGGTTATACGGGTGTCTGCTTTGCAGATCCATTCGCCTGGCTTACAACAGGAATTCTTCTGATTGTGACTTACATACTTTGGAAGAGGAAAATGAAACGGAATATTATTCATGTCTAAAAAAACGGCTGCTATTTGGCAGCCGTTTTCTTGTATTGGGGTATTATCTATCTTTCCATTTAATTTCCCGAGCTCGGAAAAAGGCAACAAATTTTTTAACAAGACAACAAAAAAACCATGGCAAACTGCCATGGATTTTAAAGAATGAGACACGGGGGATTCGAACCCCCGACAACTTGATTAAAAGTCAAGTGCTCTACCAACTGAGCTAGTATCCCATAATTTAATTTTTAAGCAAGCTGGGCTAGTTGGATTCGAACCAACGAATGCAGGAATCAAAATCCTGTGCCTTACCG
>ERZ780198.235-NODE-235-length-64371-cov-11.257168_pt1 | contig 64371 bp, 51 predicted proteins | sample MGYA00510979_ERZ780198 | MGnify/ENA primary metagenome ERZ780198 (study PRJEB29588, sample SAMEA2158039) | human gut metagenome | biome: human gut; feature: human-associated habitat; material: faeces | place: Denmark | collected 2008/2010 ...
AGGTTTTTGCAGCCTTGGAGAAAGTCGTTGATCGTCTCTGCGATACCATTTGCTCGCTTATCCCTAATACCATTTTCAGCATTACCGGACGCGATTGGATTATTAAAGCGCTTAATTAGGTTTTAGTATGAATTATAACACTGGCGGAGGGAATTTACAACATATAATGTATATAGAAGACGCCCCCCGTTTTGGCAGGATTTCCGGTAAAAGTGCCGCCTTAACCGCCTTGATTTATTTCTTAAGATTCTGTAACTTCTCCAAAAATCGGCAGCATTTTTCATTGACTTTATGCGCAGGTTCTACTATAATTCTACCAGAAAGGTAATGGAGGCGTTACTGTAACAAGTGGTCTGTGCCTCTGGCGCGGACCTGAAATGAAAGGAGAGTATTTCATTATGAACAACGCTAGTTTACGCAGAATTTTCAGTCTGCTGTTGGCCGTGATGATGGTCTGCGCCCTTCTGCCGACGGCTGCGTTCGCGGAGGATATTGCGGAACCGCAGGACGGGAATGGCGGCGTAGCTGCTTATGCCAATAGCAGTGTGCCGCTTACGCTGAATGTTTCCAGCTACAGCGCACCGTTTTATAACCCCACAAAAGGAACGCATGACGTAAGCTCATTTAAGTTTTCCAAATACATAAACAGGAGCGATGTCGGCAGCGACAATCCAAAAGACTGCTCCGCGACTGCGCATTTTGTAGGGAGTAATGAAACCGGCTGGCAGCTGTATGTCAAATTGAAAATTGACAATTACGAAGCAGACCTCCCGCAGAATGCATGGATCTACAACAAGGATATGTCGGCAGCGACAGGCACTGTCACGTTTGGTCTTTCTTTTAACACAGCTGGCGGCACCTCCACATATGTCCATATAAGTGGCGGCAAAGACCTGCCCACGCCTCCCCAGCCTGACAAGCCCACCAAGCCCACGGCTGAAGACGTCAAGGCTCTGCTGGGCAATGAGGTAGTGAAAATTTTCTGCGGCACCGCCGGTTCTGGTGTCCACCCCGCTGCTGCATACCCCCTCAAGGATGGTTCCTTCACCGTGGGCGACGTTAATAGCAGCGGTGACATTCCCACGTGTGATATTACCGTGAACGCGCAGCCGTATGTGGAGGACTACAATACGAAATATACTGGGCATACGCTCTCCACCGCCGATCACACTCCGAAGGTCATCACTCTGGAATACGACAGCAGCACGAAGACCTGGTCTTCTAAGACTCCCCTCCCCATTATTTTCAACGTTGTGTGCGACACCGCTCCCTCCGTGCCTGAGCAGGCCACGAAGGACGATGTCCTCGGCGCAAATATCAAGGTAACGATCGTATGTGACAATACAGACGTTAATCACGGGAGTAAGGATTTCGACCTGATCGAGGATGCTATCAAAGAAATCAGCGCACCTCGTCAATCCAGCGTTGGTACATATATCTGCGATGTTACCATCAGCTCGGAAAGTTATGTGCCGCAGTTCGACCAGGATAAGAAGGCAACGCATACCCCTCCTGCGGCTACCAAGAAAATCACGCTGAGTTATGTCGATGGCAAGTGGATCGCGCCGTCCATTGATACTGCTTATCCCCATGTCAATTTCACGGTTCGCTGCGGCACAAAACCCGCTGCTCCCAACCACGACGAGCTTAGCAAGCTGATCGGCGACATCACCGTCAACTGCACCAACGGCGCGGCCACTCATGACCCCAAGAGCAAGGGCTACGCCCTGATCGCCGATTCCTACACCACCAGCGGTGTCGAAGGCGACGCCGAGAATGGCTACACCTACACCGTTACCATCAAGTCCGAGAAGTACGTAAATCAGTTCGATACCGATACCGGCTCGGCTCACACCCCCAAGGACGGCGAAGCCACCGTTGTGCTGGAATACAAGGATAAGACATGGGCTGTGAAGCGCGCCACCCCCGTTTCCTTCAATGTTGCGTGCGTGACCGAGATCGTTCCGCCCGAAAAGCCCGTCCCCGCTGATCTGGGCAGCTTCATAAAAGTGATCTGCACAACGAAGAAAGATGTTCACGCCACCGCGATCTACCCTTTGCACGAAGGCAAGTATGCGATCGGTGAAGTTGAGAGCAATGCCAAGGACGGCTACACCTGCACCATCACCATCGAGGCAGCCGGATATGTTGCTACATACAGCAACGCCAAGGGCGAGGAGCACACCCTCGTCCACGAAAACGATGCGAGCAAGACCGTTACTCTGACGTGGGACAGTGAGGCCAAGGACTGGAGCAGACCGGACGATGTCACCTTCGAGGTCAAGTGCGAGACCGAGATCGTCCCGCCCACAGCCCCCACCTTTGAACAGCTCCCGAAGATCTCCGTGATCGTGGACTGCGGCACCACTGGCGAACATAAGGACGCGACCTTGCTTCTGATGAAGGACTCCTATGAGGTCAGCAAGGTCGAGCTCAAGAACGATGTATACACCTGCATCCTCACCGTCAAGGCAGGGAAGTATGTCGATGAGTATAGCGGCACCATGTATCGCGTAGGCAAGCATGAGCTGGATGACGATGCCACCAAGGACATCGTGCTCACTTGGAATGGCCAGAAGTGGACTGCCGAAAAGGACAGTGTCACCTTCAAGGTCAAGTGTACGCTTTACACCGTTATCTACACCGACGGCGTGAAGAACAAGGTGATCTTCAAGGATGAACTCCACGAGAATCTGGCCTACGGCTCCGATACACCCAAGTTCACCGGCGGCACTCCCAAGCGCACCGGCTACACCTTCACCGGTTGGTCTCCCAAGGTCACCGACACCGTGACCGGAGATGTCACCTACAAGGCCCAGTGGAAGTCCAACTCCGGCAAGGACAACGTTCCCAAGACCGGCAGCGGTGAGATTGCCATGATTCTGGGCAGCGTTCTGATGTTCTCCTTCTGCGGCGCGGCTGCTGTCTGCGTCTACGACCGCAAGAGAAGACAGGGTTAAGAAAACAACGTAAACTGTTGGACGAGGGCGGTGGCGGAGATTCCGTCGCCGCCCTTTTCCGGCGGATGCCCTTCCGGAGCATCCCATATTGAGAGGAAAGAAACATGGCAAACAGGCAAGGCAAATTCCAGACACCCCGCACCCCCGTCCCGCCCCGCCGCAATGACGCCGGGCAGCGCAGACGGAGAAGAAGAGGCCCCAATCCCCTTTTCATCATTCTCATGGCAGTGTTCTGCGTCGCGCTGATCGCGGTGGCTGCCATCCTGATCCATATGGGCAAAGCCCGCAGTGATTTCCGCAAACTCTCCGAAATGGTGGAGGAAAACGCCACGGCCACCGCTGCCCCCGTGGAGACCACGCCGCCGGAGACCCGGTCCACCGGGCCGACCACGGAAACCACCGTCCCCACGGAGCCTGAGCCGACGGAGCCGGTGATGCTGGCGAAGTATGCCCCCCTGTATGAGCAGAACCACGATCTGTTTGGCTGGCTGCGCATCGACGGCACCGTCATCGACTACCCGGTGATGCACACCCCCACCGATCCGGAAAAATATCTGCACACGAATTTTAAGCGGGAGTACAGCTTCGGCGGCATTCCCTTCATCGACGCCAACTGCTCCGCCGACAGCGACAATCTGCTGATCTACGGCCACAACATGCTGGACGGCAGCATGTTCCGCTCCCTGCCCAAGTATGAGAGCAAATCCTACTGGCAGGCGCACCCCACCATCCACTTTGACACCCTCTATGAGGAGGGCGAGTACGAGGTGCTTGCAGCCTTCTATGACCGGGTCTATTACACCTACGAGAACTGCTTCAAGTTCTATCAGTTCATCGACGCGGCGGACGAAGCGGACTTCAACAACGCCATCTCGAATTTCCGCTCCAAGGCGCTCTACGACACCGGCGTCACCGCGGCCTACGGTGACAAGCTCATCACGCTGGTGACCTGCGCCTACCACGTGGAGGACGGCCGCTTCGTCGTCGTCGCCCGAAAAAAGTGACCGTCATTCCATCCCCGCATATAACAGGGCTGTCTCATGGAGACGGCCCTGTTTTTTTGCCAATTGCAGAAAATCGACGTGTTTTTCCATTGACTTTTGGCGTGATATTGCGTATAATTCAGGCATAAAGGTAATGATGGCATTACCGTGCAGACAGTCTGTGCCTCCGGCATGGATCGCCAAATGAAAGGAGAGTATTTCAAGATGAAAAACCATGGTTTGCGCAGAATTTTCAGTCTGTTTCTGGCACTGTTCATGGTCTTCACCCTTCTGCCCACGACTGCGTTGGCAGAGGATACGACGGGGGCTGACGAAACCCAGGCCAAGACCGTCGTAGTGAACGAGGGCGAGAAGAAGACCGACCCCCCTGCGCAGGAGCAGCCTAAGAACGAGAATCCCCCTGCACCGGAAGAGCCGAAAACATTCACCGTTACATACACTGACGGTGCAGACGGCGCAGTATTTCCCAATCAGGTTTACAGCAACCTGTCGTCCGGTACCGCGACCCCCGCTTTCAGCGGCACCCCTGCCCGGGAAGGCTATACCTTCGTCGGCTGGAATCCCGCCGTTGCGGGAACCGTGACTGCGGATGTCACCTATGTTGCCCAATGGGAGGCAGGCAAGACCGGTCCAAAAAGAGTGACCGTGCCGCCGATTCCCGACCCCGGTGTAGCTCCCGCCGCTTTGAACACCGGGCATAAGATCGATGTCCGATTCACCGTCCTGTATGTGGGTGACGAATTCAACATTGGCTACAACTACGGTTCTTCCGAAAAGACCAAGTTTGTTTGCCAGTACAAGACGAATCACTCCGATACCGCGTATAACAACCACACAATTGCGATTTCTGACATCAAGGCCGCCGCAAGCCGCGCTTCTGTCAACAGCGGCTACCAGATCGTCGGTTGGTCGAAAGAATCCAATGCCAATCCCACAACGTGGTCGCTTAACAAGAGCGGTACGACCGCCTGCAATAAGGGCACTACGATTTATCTCGTAGCGAAGAATCCCAATCCCACCACGAAATATACATACACGCTGAACTATGATGCCAATGGCGGCACCGGCGCGCCCAGTGCTGATTCGTGGTCTACAACAGATGCAGCTATCAGATACCACTCCTTTACGGTGAAGGATACCGTCCCCACCCGGGAAGGCTATGTCTTTAAGGGCTGGAAGGCCAAGGATGGATCTGATACGATCTACACTGGTGGCACGCTATGTTCCGTATCCCAGCAAGGCAATGATGTTGTCAAGAATGGCAACACCTGGACCAGAACGCTGTACGCCGTGTGGGAGGAGGACGCTCCCGCCCAGCCCACTCCCCTCGACGAGGCGGGTGTCAAGGCTCTGCTGGGCGAAAATGCGGTACAGATTATCTGCACCAACGAGCAAATCGGCCATGGCAGCAAGACCTTCGGTCTGATCGACGGCACGTTCACCGTTTATCAGAGCAATAACCGCCGCTGTGAGGTCGTCATCAATGGCTTCAGCTCCTACATGAGCAAGTTCGACGCCGCTGTTAGCGTCCCTGCGGGAACGCACATTACCGACAACAGCATGGCGGGTCAGAATCGGACAAAAATCAATCTGGTATGGAGCGACGGAAAATGGACTGCGGCGGATGCTCCCGCGAAGCACCATGTTCTGTGCAGCTTGCAGCCCGCGCCGTCCTCTCCTCCCACCTTCGATGAACTTGTGAACATTCTGGGCGCGGAGGCGGTGAAGGTTCACTGCTCCACCCCCAACTCTGGCCACACTGATGCTACATATCCCCTCCTGGACGGTTCCTTCACTGTCGGCGCCGTTGGGGGCAGCAACGGCAACTACACCTGTGTTGTCACCGTTCATGCAGATCAGTATGTGACCGCTTACGGCAACGGGCATACCCTTGCCGGTGCCAATGAATCCCCGAAGACCATCACGCTGAAATACAATGAGACGGCCAAGAAGTGGGAGCGTCCGAGTTCTCTTCCCATCACTTTCAACGTCGCGTGTGATAACGCTGTGCCGCCCGTCGCCCCTTCGGAAGCGGAAGTCGCTGCCATGGACATTTGGGTAACGGTCATCTGCACTAAGAATCACGCCAATCATCCTGACGTGATGTCCCCCCTAACAGAGGAATCTATCGTCCGTATCGGCGATGTTCAGACGAATCCGGTCTCCGGTGAACACACCTGCACTGTTGAAGTCAACTCCAGCGACTATGTGACGCAGTTTGATAAGACCCACGGCTACGCAGTGCACAGACCAACCGGCAAGAGCGGGTACATTGATCTGACTTATTCCAAGGAAGCGAACAGGTGGGTCGCCCCCGCTTCCCCTTACAATGTTATCACCTTCCAGGTCAAGTGTGTGACAAGCCCCACCTTCAACGATCTGAAGACCATCTTCAATCAGAACATTCATGTAGACTGCACGACGGAATCCATGCACACTGAAGCTCTCTATGATCTGATTGAGAATTCTTACGTCATTAATGACTATACGCCCTATACGCCTGCGACTGATAATCCTACCTGCACTGTTATCATCAGACCCAGGCTGTACGTAGAAGAGTACAATACAAGCTTCGGCGCTCACGCCACCGACAGCGAAGGCAAGAGCATTGCGCTGTATTACGCGGACAATGGCTGGACTGCAGCGGAAGGCGCTGTTCCCGTTGTTTTCAAGGTGAAGTGCAATACGGAAATCGTTCCGCCCCCCAAGCCCGACGATGAGAAGCTCGGCGAGCTGGACGCACCTGTTAAAGTGGTCTGCACCACGAAGCCCGAGACGCACGCCGCCGCACAATTCTCGCTGAGCAATGGAACATACACCATCGGCAATGTTGTCGGCAACGAAACTGACGGCTACACCTGCGACATTACCGTCACTGCTGACAGATATGTGGCGTGGTACAACTTGGACTATGGCAAGCACACCCTGCCCGGTGACAACACCAAGACTCTTACGCTGAAGTACGTAGAGGGTCGGTGGGCTGTCGATACCCCCGTTACCTTCCCTGTCGAGTGCGGAACCGCGCCCGAAACCACCTACACCGTGACCTACACCGACGGCGTGGAGAATGAAGAGATTTTTGCCGATCAGGTTTACGGCAATCTGCTGTCCGGCACCGCAACGCCCGCTTTCAACGGCACTCCCACTCGCGCGGGCTACAAGTTCCTCGGCTGGGAACCCACGGTTGCTGAAACCGTGACCGAAAGTGCGACCTACGTCGCTCAGTGGGAAAAGCTCTACACCGTCACCTACACCGATGGCGTTGGCGGAAAAGCCTTTAAGGACGATGTCCATTCCGATCTGGAGAAGGACACCAAGACTCCTGCCTATAAGGATGGCATCCCCACTCGTAAGGGCTTCAAATTCCTGGGCTGGGAACCCGAAGTTGCCGACACCGTGACCGAGGACGTGACCTACACCGCCAAGTGGGGAGAACTCTACACCGTTACCTACACCGATGGCGCGAAGGGCAAGGCGTTCGAGGATCAGGTCTATGAGAACGTTCTGTCCGGCACCAAGACCCCCAATTTCGACGGCACTCCTACCCGTAAGGGCTACAAGTTCGCCGGTTGGGAACCCGAGGTTTCCGAGACCGTGACCAAGAACGTGACCTACACCGCCAAGTGGGAGAAGCTCTACACCGTTACCTACACCGACGGCGCGAAGGGTAAGGCGTTCAAGGATCAGGTTTACAGCGATCTTGAGGCCGGAACCGATACCCCCAAGTTCGATGGCAAGCCCACCCGCAAGGGCTACACCTTCACCGGTTGGTCCCCCAAGGTCACTGACACCGTGACCAAGGATGTCACCTATGTCGCTCAGTGGAAGTCCGTGAAGAACGGCAAGGACAATATCCCTAAGACCGGCGACAGCGAGATCGTCATGGTTCTTGGCAGCGTACTGCTGTTCTCCTTCTGCGGCGCGGCTGCTGTAAGCGTCTACGACCGCAAGAGAAAACATTTCTAAAATACGCAAGGGAGGCGACGGATTTCCGTCGCCTCCCATTTTTTGCCCCCATAACGCGGCTGCCCCCACTCCGGCATTGACTTTTTCTGCCTGATGAACTATATTATACGTGCATTTATATGAAGAAAAGGTGATAACGATGTACATAGATGATTATAGGCGCTGGCTGAGCGCTGATCTGGAAGATCCCGCCCTCACCGACGAACTGAGGAAAATCGAGGGACAGGACAATGAGATCAAGGAGCGCTTTGCTGTGGCGCTGAAATTCGGCACCGCCGGTCTGCGGGGCATTCTGGGCGCGGGCAGCAACCGGATGAATATTTACGTCGTCCGGCAGGCCACCCAGGGACTGGCGAACTGGGTCAAGACCCAGGGCGGCAGCCAGCTGGTCGCCATTTCCTATGACAGCCGCATCAATTCCGACGTATTTGCCAGAAACGCTGCCTGCGTTCTGGCCGCCAACGGCATTCGGGTGCGGATTTACGACGCGCTGATGCCCGTCCCCGCCCTATCCTTTGCCACCCGGTATTACAAAGCGAACGCCGGTATCATGATCACCGCCTCCCACAACCCCGCCAAATACAACGGCTACAAGGCCTACGGCCCCGACGGCTGCCAGATGACGGACGATGCCGCCGCCGTGGTGTACGCGGAGATTCAGAAAACCGACATTCTCACCGGTGCGGAGATGATGTCCTTTGAAGACGGCATCGCCAAGGGTCTGATCGAATACGTGGGCGAGGACTGCAAGGAGGCGCTGTACAGCGCCATTGAAGCCTGCGCCGTCCGCCCCGGCATCTGCAAAACCGCCGGACTGAAGCTGGTGTACTCCCCCCTGAACGGCTCCGGTCTGGTGCCGGTCACCCGGGTGCTTCATGACATCGGCATTGACGACATCACCATTGTCCCCGAGCAGCAGTACCCCGACGGCAACTTCCCCACCTGCCCCTATCCCAACCCGGAGATTTTCGAGGCTCTGCGGCTGGGTCTGGAGCTGGCCGAGAAAACCGGCGCCGATCTGATGCTGGCCACCGACCCCGACGCCGACCGGGTTGGCATTGCCATCCGCTGCCCCGACGGCTCCTACGAGCTGGTCTCCGGCAACGAGGTGGGCGTGCTGCTGCTGGACTACATCTGTCAGGGCCGCATTGAAAAAGGCACCATGCCCAAGCGCCCCGTGGCGGTAAAGTCTCTGGTCTCCACTCCCCTCGCGGACATCGTGGCCGCGGATTACGGCGTGGAAATGCGCAACGTTCTCACCGGCTTCAAGTGGATCGGCGACCAGATCGCCAAGCTGGAGGCCGCCGGTGAGGTGGATCGCTTCATTCTGGGCTTCGAGGAATCCTACGGCTACCTTGCAGGCCCTTACGTCCGGGACAAGGACGCCATCATTGGCTCCATGCTGATCTGTGAAATGGCGGCCTACTACCGTTCCATCGGCTCGTCCATCAAGGCGCGGCTGGAAGCCATTTACGCAAAATACGGCCGGTATCTGAACAAGGTGAACTCCTTTGAGTTCCCCGGCCTGTCCGGCATGGACAAGATGGCCGGTATCATGGCCTCCCTGCGGGAGAAGCCCCCTGTAGAGATTGGCGGCTACAAGGTGACCAAAATCACCGACTACCAGAACACCGCTCAGACCGGCCTGCCCGCCGCCAATGTGCTGGTGTACAATCTGGAAGGCGGCGCGACGGTCATCGTCCGCCCCTCCGGCACCGAGCCGAAGATCAAGACCTATTTCACCACTCTGGGCAAGGATCTGGCGGAAGCCGAAGCACAGGAAAAGGTTCTCGCCGACGCTTTGAAGCCTATTCTCGCGTAATTCCGTGCAAAAAAGGCAAGCCGAAAAACGGCTTGCCTTTTTTGAACATTGTACATTACTCGATGATCCGGATCCAGCCTTCGGGGGCTTCCAGGCGCCCCATCTGGATGCCGGTGAGGGTGTCATAGAGCTTCTGGATGGTGGGACCCATGCCCGCGTAGTGAATCTCCTTGCCGTGGTCCACGATGGTTCCCACGGGGGAGATGACCGCCGCCGTGCCGCACAGGCCGCACTCGGCAAATTCGCCGATCTCCGCCAGCGCCACGGGGCGCTCCTCCACCTCCATGCCGAGATAATCCTTCGCCACCTGCAGCAGGCTGCGCCGGGTGATGGAGGGGAGAATGGTGTCGGACTTGGGGGTGACCAGCTTGCCGTCCTTGGTGACAAAGATCACGTTGGCGCCGCCGGTTTCCTCGATGTGGGTGCGGGTGGCGGAATCCACGTAGACGTTCTCGTCAAAGCCCTTCTCGTGGGCGTCCACAATGTTGTAAAGGCTCATGGCGTAGTTTAAGCCCGCCTTGACGTCGCCGGTGCCCTTGGGCGCCGCCCGGTCAAGATCGGAGATGCGCAGCTTCAGGGGCTTGATGCCGCCCTTGAAATAGGGGCCGACCGGGGTGACGAACACTCGGAACTGATACTCCGTCGCGGGCTTGACGCCGATGATGGCGTCGCTGCCAAACATGAACGGACGGACGTACAGCGTCGCGCCGGAGCCGTAGGGCGGCACCCACTGGGAGTTTGCGCGGACAGTCTCCACTACGGCCTGCACGAATCTGTCCTCGGGGAACACGGGCATTTTCAGGCGGCGGCAGGAACTGGCCATCCGCTGGGCGTTCAGGTCAGGGCGGAAGCAGACGATGTGGCCATCCTCGGTGGTGTATGCTTTCAGCCCCTCAAAGCAGGTCTGGGCGTATTGCAGAACGCAGGCGCACTCACTCATGGTAATGGTGGCCTGATCGGTCAGGCAGCCGTCGTCCCACTGGCCGTTTCGGAAATTGGAGACATAGCGCATGTCGGTCTGGACGTAGCCAAATCCCAGATTGCCCCAGTCAATATCTTTTCTTTCCATTGTAAACACCTCTCTGAAATTTTATTTCCCAATTCTAGCACCGCAGGAGGCGCAAGTCAAGCATTTGGCGCGGAAAAAAGTATCTCATACGGGGACATTTGTCTTTTTCAGAGGAACCCACAAAAACCGCCCCTTCTTCCCCCCTTTTTCCTGCGAAAAACTCCAAAAGGGACTTGTATTCAATATGGTAAAGTGGTAAAGTATAGGAAAGCACCCCAGAAGAAAGGACTCCGTGTTATGGATATCGTTCGGCATCCCGGTGAAGATCTGTTTTTTGAGGCCATCCTGTCTCTGCGGACGGTGGAGGACTGCCGCCTGTTTTTTGAGGACGTGGCCACCATCAAGGAATTGCAGGCCATGTCCCAGCGGTTCAGGGTCGCCTGCCTGCTGGACAGCGGCGAAAACTATATCGAAGTCTCGGAATCCACCGGTGCCAGCTCGGCTACCATCAGCCGGGTCAACCGGTGCCTCGTATATGGCGGCGGCTACCGGACGGCGCTGGACAGGCTCAAGGAATCGGGAGTCCTCCCGGAAGGCGAAGAAAAATAAAACAGGGTACACCCCTTGGCTCTCCCTCTGGGAGAGCTGTCACCGAAGGTGACTGAGAGGGCTTTTTCCCTGTTTTCCCTCTCCGTCTTCGCTTCGCTCAACCGCCTCTCCCAGAAAGAGACAAGGGGGCAGTTCAATCGCGCCCCTATGCCCAAAAGCCCCGCCGTTTTCGGGTGTATCCATGTCCATTTTTCCCAATTGACAACCACTCCTGCCCATGCTATAATTTAGCGGATAAGTTCAGCGGCTCATCCCGCCCGTCTTGCCGCTTTTGGCAGGACGTTTTTTTAAGAAAGGAGATCAGCATGACGGATATGACGAAAGCCAAGGTTTACGCTGCTTCTTTGGGGTCCGTATTTTCCGAGGGGGTTTGTTCCTCCCTTTCCGCCCCCGGTCTTTCCGGGTTCGATTCTTCTGAATATGTTGTTTTTCCCGGCTTTTGTGACGTGCATGTGCATTTCAGAGAGCCGGGTTTTTCTTATAAGGAGACCATCGCCACAGGCAGCCGGGCGGCCGCCCGGGGCGGCTATACCGCGGTCTGCACCATGCCAAACCTGAACCCGGTGCCGGACAGCGTGGAGCATCTGGAGGTTCAGCGCCGTCTCATCGAGGAAACCGCCTGCATCCACGTCTACCCCTACGGTGCCATCACAATCGGCGAACAGGGCGAAGCGCTTTCCGACCTGGAGGGCATGGCGCCCGACGTAGTGGGGTTTTCCGACGACGGCCGGGGCGTGCAGAGTGACGACCTGATGCGGCAGGCCATGCTTCGTGCAAAAGCCCTTGGAAAGCCCATTATCGCCCACTGCGAGGTCAACTCGCTCTTGCGGGGCGGGTACATCCACGACGGTGATTATGCCAAAGCCCATGGCCATCGGGGCATCTGCTCCGAAAGCGAATGGGGGCAAATTGCCCGGGACTTGCAGCTGGTAAAAGAAACCGGCTGCGCCTACCACGTTTGTCACGTCTCCGCCAAGGAAAGCGTGGCGCTCATCCGCAAGGCCAAGACCGAGGGACTGGACGTGACCTGCGAGACCGGCCCCCACTATCTGGTGATGGACGACAGCGACCTGCAGGAGGACGGCCGTTTCAAAATGAACCCGCCCCTGCGAGGAAAGGAAGACCGGGAGGCCCTGATTCAGGGAATTCTGGACGGCACCATCGACATGATCGCCACCGACCACGCCCCCCACTCCGCCGAGGAAAAATCCCGAGGGCTGGAAAAAAGCGCCTTCGGCATCGTGGGCATTGAGACCGCTTTCCCGATTTTGTATACCTGTCTGGTAAAACCGGGCATTCTAAGCCTGAACAAACTATTGGAGCTTTTGTGCGTCAATCCCCGCAGACGCTTCGGTCTTCCTCTGGGAACGGACTACAGCATCTGGGACTTGAATGCCGCATACCCCATCGACCCGGAGGACTTTCTTTCCAAAGGCCGAGCCACCCCCTTCGCGGGCTGGCAGGTCAACGGAAAATGTATCGCCACCGTCTGCGACGGAAAGCTGGTATACGCCGCTCCGGAAACCCATACCGCCAAATAACGAGAGGAGAAACACCATGGCAAAAAGAACCGACATCAAGAAAATTCTCATCATTGGCTCCGGCCCCATCGTCATCGGTCAGGCTGCTGAGTTTGACTACGCCGGGACGCAGGCCTGTCTTGCCCTGAAAGAAGAGGGCTACGAGGTGGTGCTGTGCAACTCCAACCCCGCCACCATCATGACCGACACCATCATCGCCGACAAGGTCTACATGGAGCCGCTGACGCTGGAATATATCGCCAAGATTATCCGCTACGAGCGTCCCGACGCCATCATCCCCGGCATCGGCGGTCAGACAGGTCTGAATCTGGCCATGCAGCTGGAAAAGAAGGGCATTTTGCGGGAATGCCGGGTCAGGCTGCTGGGCACCTCCAGCGAGTCCATCGAGCGTGCCGAAGATCGTGAGCTTTTCAAGGAGCTGTGCCAGTCCATCGGCGAGCCGGTCATCCCCTCCGAAATTTCCTACTCCCTGGAGGAGGCCAAGGAGGCCGCCAAGCGCATCGGCTATCCTGTGGTGCTTCGTCCCGCCTTTACTCTCGGCGGCACCGGCGGCGGCTTTGCTTACAATGAAGACGAGCTGGTGGAAATCGGTCTCAACGCCTTTGCCCTCTCCCCTGTCCATCAGGTTCTGGTGGAAAAGTCCGTCAAGGGCTACAAGGAGATCGAATTCGAGGTCATGCGGGACTCTAACGACCATGCCATCACCATCTGCGGCATGGAGAACATCGACCCCGTGGGCGTCCACACCGGCGACAGCATGGTAGTCGCCCCCATCATGACCCTCAGCGACCACGACATGAAGATGCTCAACGACTCCGCCATCAAGATCATCCGGGCGCTGAAGGTGGAGGGCGGCTGCAACGTTCAGTTTGCCCTTGACCCCAATTCCTCCAAATACTATCTCATTGAGGTCAACCCCCGTGTCTCCCGTTCCTCCGCGCTGGCCTCCAAGGCCTCCGGCTACCCCATTGCCCGGGTCACCGCGAAAATCGCCGTGGGCATGGCGCTGGAGGACATCAAAATCGCCAACACCAACGCCGCCTTTGAGCCGAAGCTGGACTACGTCATCACCAAGCTGCCCCGGTTCCCCTTCGACAAATTCACCTCCGCCATCAACATTCTGGGTACCCAGATGATGGCCACCGGTGAGGTCATGGGCATCGGCTCCAATCTGGAGGAATCCCTGCTCAAGGGCATCCGCTCTCTGGAGGTAGGCGCGAACCACATCTACCATCACAAATTCGACGACATGACCACGGAGGAGCTGCTTGACTATATCAGCGTGTTCCGCTCCGACAACATTTTCGCCATTGCGGAAATGGTCTACCGGGGTGTCACCGTGGAGCAGATTCATGAAATTACAGCCATCGACGTGTATTTCCTGAACGCCATCAAGCGCATTGTGGATATGGAGGAATACCTGAAACTCCACGTCAAAGAGCCGGAAGCCCTTCTGGATGCGAAGAAGATGGGCTTCAGCGATAAATATGTGAGCAGGCTCTGGAAATGCTCCGAGACGGACGTGTCCGATTTCCGCAGAGAACACGGTATGTTCCCGGCCTTCCGTATGGTGGACACCTGCCACACCGGCGCGTATATCCCCTACTTCTACTCCTCCTACACCGGCGGGAACGTCTCCCGGCTGACGAACAAAAAGAAGATCGTGGTACTGGGCGCAGGCCCCATCCGCATCGGTCAAGGCGTGGAATTCGACTACTCCACCGTCCACGCCGTCATGACCATCAAAAAGGCGGGCTACGAGGCCATCATCATCAACAATAACCCCGAGACCGTCTCCACCGACTACACCACCGCCGACAAGCTGTACTTTGAGCCTCTGACTCCCGAGGATGTGATGAACATCATCGATTTTGAAAAGCCCGACGGCGTGATCGCGTCCCTGGGCGGTCAGACCGCCATCAATCTGGCCCAGCCCCTCCATGACCGGGGCGTGAAGATCATCGGCACCGGCTGCGAGGCCATCGACAGAGCCGAAAACCGGGACGCCTTTGAAAAGCTCCTGAAAGAGCTGGACATCCCCCAGCCCAAGGGAAAGGCCGTCACCAAAATCGAGGACGGTCTCGCGGCGGCGAATGAGATCGGCTACCCCGTGCTGGTACGTCCCAGCTTCGTGCTGGGCGGCCGCGCCATGCAGATCGTGGCGAACGAGAGCCAGCTGCGCCGCTACCTGAAAAGCGCCGTGGAAATCGACGAGGACAAGCCCGTTCTGGTGGACAAATACATTCAGGGTCGGGAAGTGGAGATCGACGCCATCTGCGACGGCCGGGACGTGTTCGTCCCCGGCATTATGGAGCTGGTGGAGCGCACCGGCGTCCACTCCGGCGACTCCATCTCCGTCTACCCCTCCTTCTCCATCTCCGACAAGGTCAAGGGCATCATTCTGCAATACGCCAAAAAGCTGGGTCTGGGCATCGGCATTGTCGGCCTGTTCAATGTGCAGTTCATTGTGGATCCGGAGGACAACGTGTCCGTCATCGAGGTCAACCCCCGTTCCTCCCGCACGGTTCCCTTCCTGAGCAAGGCCACGGGCTACAGCCTGGCGGACATCGCCACTGACGTGATTCTGGGTCTGAGCCTGAAGGAGCAGGGCTTCTTCGACATCTACCCCGCCGAAAAGGAGCGCTGGTACGTCAAAGCGCCAGTGTTCTCCTTCAACAAAATTCGCGGTCTGGACGCCTATCTGACTCCCGAAATGAAGTCCACCGGCGAGGCCATCGGCTATGACCGCACCATGACCCGCGCCCTGTACAAGGCGCTGCAGGCCTCCGGCATGAAGCTGCAGAACTACGGCACCGTGCTTGCCACCATCGCCGACCGGGACAAGGAAGAAGCGCTGCCCCTGATCCGCCGGTTCTACCGTCTGGGCTTCAACATCGAGGCCACCGCCGGAACTGCCACATTCCTGAAGGAAAACGGCATCCGCACCCATGTTCTGGGCAAGATCAGCGACGGCAGCAACGAAATCCCCAACGCCCTGCGTCAGGGACACATTGCCTACGTCATCAACACCCGCGACCCCGGTTCCAGCGGCCGGGACGGCATAAAAATCCGCCGGATCGCCACGGAGCATAACGTGACGCTGTTTACCGCGCTGGACACCATCCGGGTTCTGCTGGATGTGCTGGAAGAAACCACGCTGACCATCTCCACGATAGATGCTTGACGTGCAACCCAATTCCCGGAAGGAGCGACCATGAAACAGAGCATTTTCACAATCCTATCCAATACCCCCCTGACGGACTGCGTCTACAAAATGGTGCTTTCCGGCGACACCTCCGCCATTACCGCCCCGGGGCAGTTTGTCAACATTCAAATCACAGGGAAGTTCCTCCGCCGTCCCATTTCCGTGTGCGACTGTGACGGGGATACCCTCACCATCGTCTACAAGGTGGTGGGCAAGGGTACGGAAATTCTCTCCCGGATGGCTTCCGGGGAGAAGCTGGACATCCTGACCGGCCTTGGCAACGGCTACGACCTCACCCCCGCCGGGAACAGCCCCGTCTTACTGGGCGGCGGCGTGGGCGTCCCGCCGCTGTACCACCTTGCAAAACGGCTGCTTGCCATGGGCAAGCAGGTAACGGTGATTCTGGGCTTCAACACCCAATCGGAAGTGTTCTATGAAGCCGAATTCCGGGCGCTGGGCTGCCGGGTGATCGTCGCCACCGCCGACGGAAGCTATGGCGTCAAGGGCTTCGCCACCACGCCCCTGAACGATCTTAATTATTCCTATTTCTACACCTGCGGCCCGGAGCCGATGCTCAAGGCCGTGTATAAAGCCACCCGCACCTCCGGCCAGATGAGCTTTGAGGAGCGGATGGGCTGCGGCTTCGGCGCCTGCATGGGCTGCTCCTGCAAGACCCTCACGGGATACAAGCGCATCTGTAAGGACGGCCCCGTCATGCGGAAGGAGGAAATTCTATGGGAAGCCTGAGCGTCAATCTCTGCGGCATCGAGCTGGACAACCCGGTCATCCCCGCCTCCGGCACCTTTGGCTATGGCTATGAGTTTGCCGAACTGTACGACATTAACTGCCTTGGCACCTTCTCCTTCAAGGGAACCACGAAAGAACCCCGTTTTGGAAATCCCACGCCCCGCATCGCCGAGTGTACCGGCGGCATGATCAACGCCGTGGGGCTGCAAAATCCCGGCGTGGACAAAGTCATATCCGAGGAACTCCCGAAGCTGAAACAGTGCTTCCACAAGCCCGTCATGGCCAACGTCTCCGGCTTTTCTGTGGCGGATTACGCCTACACCTGCGAGCGGCTGGACAAAGAGGAACAGGTGGGCTGGCTGGAGGTCAACGTCAGCTGCCCCAACGTTCACGGCGGCGGCATGAGCTTCGGCACCTGCCCGGAAGCCGCCGCAGAGGTGACGGCAGCGGTGAAAAAGGTCACGAAAAAGCCTGTTATCGTCAAGCTCTCCCCCAACGTCACCGACATTGTGTCCATTGCCAAAGCCTGCGAGGACGCGGGGGCGGACGGCATCAGCCTGATCAACACGATGCTAGGTATGCGCATTGATCTGCGCACCCGCAGGCCGGTCATTGCCAACAAAATGGGCGGTTTTTCCGGCCCCGCCATCTTCCCGGTAGCGCTTCGCATGGTCTATCAGGTCGCGGGCGCAGTGAAAATCCCCGTGGTGGGCATGGGCGGCGTCAGCAGTGCCGAGGACGTGGTGGAAATGATGCTGGCAGGCGCTACCGCCGTAGAGGTGGGCGCGGCCAACCTCGTAAACCCTTACGTCTGCCGGGACATCATCCGGGAGCTTCCCACCGTCATGGAAAAATACAAAATTGAGAACCTGAAAGACATTATTGGAGGTGCAAAGTAAATGGGTAAGGACGTCATTGTAGCCTGCGATTTTTCATCCGCCGAGGCGACCTTCGCTTTTCTGGACAAATTCACCGGCCGCAAGCCCTTCGTGAAGATCGGCATGGAGCTGTACTACGCGGAAGGCCCCGCCATCGTCCGGGAGATCAAAGCCCGGGGGCACAAGATTTTTCTGGACTTAAAGCTCCACGACATTCCCAACACCGTGAAAAAAGCCATGTCCGTCCTGCGGAATCTGGACGTGGACATCACCAACCTCCACGCCGCCGGTACCACCGCCATGATGAAGGCCGCGCTGGAAGGGCTGACCCGGGAGGACGGCACCCGTCCCCTGCTGATCGCCGTGACCCAGCTGACCTCCACCGATCAGGCGGCCATGGAGTCCGACCTGCTCATTCATGAACCCATTGACGAAGTGGTCATGCACTACGCCGAGACCGCGAAAAGCGCGGGTCTGGACGGCGTGGTCTGCTCTCCTCTGGAAGCGGGGAAGGTGCATGAGCGCTGCGGTCAGCGCTTTCTCACCGTGACCCCCGGCGTCCGCTTCGCCGACGGAGACGTAGGCGACCAGAAGCGGGTGATGACCCCAGCCGCCGCCAAGGCCATCGGTTCGGACTACATCGTGGTCGGCCGTCCCATCACGGCCGCCGCCGACCCCGTGGCCGCTTATGAACGCTGCGTGGCGGAATTCTGCGACTGAAATAAGGAGGAAGCATTTTGGAAAGCTACAAAAGAGAATTCATTCAGTTTCTGGAGATGGCCGGTGTGCTGAAATTCGGCGATTTCACCGCCAAATCCGGCCGGAAAATCCCCTATTTCATCAACGCCGGGGAGATCAAAACCGGTAAGGAAATTGCGACTCTGGGCGAATTCTACGCCCGCGCCTACCGGGAAAAGCTGGGGCAGCGGAAGGCCGTCCTCTATGGCCCCGCCTACAAGGGCATTTCCATCGCCGTGTCCGCCGCCGTCGCCCTGAGTCGGGACGGGCTGGACGTTCCCTTCTTCTTCAATCGCAAGGAAGCTAAGGATCACGGCGAGGGCGGCGTGTTCGTGGGCTACGTCCCCAAGGCCGGTGAGGACGTGGTCATCGTAGAGGACGTCATCACCGCCGGGACTGCCATCCGGGAAAGCATGGCTATCTTAAGCCGTCTGGAGGGCGTCAAGGTCGCCGCCACATTTATTATGGTTGACCGCAAGGAGCGGGGCAAGGGCGAAAAGCTGGCCATGGAGGAAGTGGAAGAGGAATTTGGCTTCCCCGTCTACTCCGTGGTGGATGTGTATGACATCATCGCCTATCTGGAAGAAAATCCCGCCAACGCCGAAAATGTGGCGCGGATCAGAAATTATCTTGCCGTGAATGGAGCGAACGCATGAGAAGTCTGAACAGCATTCTGGATTTAGGCGTAGACGAGTTGGATGGGCTGATCGCCACCGCCAAGGACATCATTGCCCACCCGGAAAACTACTGGGACAGATGCGCCCACAAGAAGCTGGCGACGCTGTTCTTTGAGCCCTCCACCCGCACCCGCCTGAGCTTTGAGGCCGCGATGCTGGAGCTGGGCGGAAGCGTCATCGGCTTCAGCGAAGCCAGTTCTTCCTCCGCCTCCAAGGGCGAAAGCGTGGCGGATACCGCCAAAATCGTCAGCTGCTACGCCGACATCATCGCCATGCGCCACCCCAAAGAGGGCGCACCCTATGTGGCAAGTCAGGCGGCCTCTATCCCCGTCATCAACGCCGGAGACGGCGGCCACAACCACCCCACCCAGACCCTTGCCGACCTGCTGACCATTTCCCGAGAAATGGGGCGGCTGGACAACCTCACCATCGGTCTGTGCGGCGACCTGAAATACGGCCGGACTGTCCACTCCCTGATTGAGGCCATGAGCCGCTACAAAGGCATTCAATTTGTTCTGATTTCCCCGGAGGAATTGAAAATCCCCGGTTTTATCCGGTATAATGTTTTTGAAAATCAGGGAATCCCCTACACGGAAGTGTCCTCTCTGGAGGAAGCCATGCCCAAGCTTGACGTGCTGTACATGACCCGCATCCAGCGGGAGCGCTTCGACGACCCATGGGAATACGAGCGGCTCAAGGACAGCTACGTCCTCGATGCCGAGAAAATGAAACTTGCGAAAGGAAAAATGTGCGTCCTGCACCCCCTGCCCCGGGTCAATGAGATCAGCGTCAAGGTGGACGACGACCCGAGAGCCGCCTATTTCCGTCAGGCGCTGAACGGCAAGTACATGCGCATGGCGCTCATCCTGAAGCTTCTGGACGAAGCCGCCCGGAATCCCGCAAAAGAAGCCATCGACGTTAGCGGTTTGGAATACGACCGTGTCTGCCGCAATCCCAAGTGCATCACCCAGACCGAGCAGGAGCTGCCCCAGCTGTCCCGCTGCACCGACAAGGCCGCGGACATCCACAGGTGCATCTACTGCGAGCAGAGAGCCTAATCTTTATCCCACAAAAAATGCAGAATGCCGTTGTTTCGGCATTCTGCATTTTTATTTATCCCTTATATCTCGGCTCGCAGGTCAGGTTGACGCCCAGACGCTTGAAGGTCTTTTCGTCCACCGGGGACAAGATCACCGAGGAATGTACCTCGCAGCCCCGCAGCTTGTCCAGCTGCTCCATGGCCAGCTCCGCCATGGGGTTGGTGGCGGCGCAGATGGACAGGGCGATCAGCGTCTCGTCGGTGTGGAGACGGGGATTGCGGTTGCCTAAGTGGTCAACCTTCAGGTGCTGGATGGGGTCAAGCACCACCGGGGAAATCAGGTGCAGGCTGTCCCGCATACCCGCCAGCTTTTTCAGCGCGTTCAGCAGCAGCGCCGAGGACGCACCCAGAAGGTCGGAGGTCTTGCCGGTGACGATGGTACCGTCGGGCAGTTCCATGGCGGCGGCAGGCGCGCCGGTCTGCTCCGCCCGTTGCAAGGCGGGGGCGACCACCTTCCGTTCCTCCGGGGTCACACCGGCCTTTTTCATCAGCAGCTCCAGCTTGCGCACCGTTTCGTCGCTGCCCTTGCCCTGCTTCTGCTCGCACATGGCCACATAGTATCGGCGGATGATCTCCTGTCGGGAGGCGAACCGGACGGCTTCGTCATCCACGATGCAGTTGCCCACCATATTCACGCCCATATCCGTGGGGGATTTGTAGGGGCAATGCCCCAGAATTTTCTCAAAAATCGCCACCAGCACAGGGAACGCTTCCACGTCCCGGTTGTAGTTGACGGTGGTGACCCCGTAGGCTTCCAGATGGAAGGGGTCGATCATGTTCACGTCGTTCAAGTCCGCCGTGGCGGCCTCGTAGGCAAGGTTCACCGGGTGGTTCAGCGGCACGTTCCAGATGGGGAAAGTCTCGAATTTGGCGTAGCCCGCCGTGTTGCCCCGGATATGCTCGTGATACAGCTGGCTCAGGCAGGTCGCCAGCTTTCCGCTGCCGGGGCCGGGAGCCGTGACCACCACCAGCGACCGGGTCGTCTCAATGTAGTCATTTTTCCCGAAGCCGTCGGGGCTGACGATGTAGCCAGTGTCGGAGGGGTAGCCCGGAATCTCAAAATGGTGATAGACCCGGATGCCCAGCCCTTCCAAGCGGGACTGGAACGCCTTCGCCAGCGCCTGTTCATGGAAGCGGGTCAGCACCACGCTGGAAACGTACAGGCCGAAGCCCCGGAAAATGTCGATCAGGCGAATGACGTCCCGGTCATAGGTGATGCCAAGATCGCCCCGAACCTTGTTCTTTTCGATATCGTCGGCGTTGATGGCAATGACCATCTCCACCTGCTCCTTCAGCTGCAGCAGCATCCGCAGCTTGCTGTCCGGCTGGAAGCCCGGCAGGACGCGGGAAGCATGGTTGTCGTCATAGAGCTTGCCGCCGAATTCCAGATACAGCTTGCCGCCGAACTGGGCAATGCGCTCCCGGATGTGGGCGGACTGCATTTGCAGGTATTTATCGTTATCAAACGCCGCTTTTGTCATTTCCGTTGCCTCTTTCCCAAAAACTTTCCACCATTTTACCCTATCCGACGGGAAATAGCAAGGCCATTTCGCGGGAAAATCTTCTCTTTCGCGGGATTGCTTCTTGTTTCGGGAACGGCGCCGTGCTATAATGAACGCATCTATTTTTTCGGAGGTGTTTCCATGGAATTCAGCGTCAACCATCCGGTGCTTTACCTGCTTGCCGGAATTCTGATTGCCGTGGTTCTGGCTCAGTCGATTTTCTTCCTTATTAAGGCTCTGCGCCGCAGTAAGGAAATCGGCATGGATCAGGCCAAAATCAAAAAAACCATCAAAACCGCCGCGCTGTTCACCATCGCCCCGGCCGTGTCCATCGTCATCAGCGTCATCACCCTAAGCAAAAGTCTGGGCATTCCCCTGCCCTGGCTGCGGCTTAGCGTAGTCGGCTCATTGAGCTATGAGGCCATCGCGGCATCCAACGCCGTCAGCGCCATGGGCTTAGAGCTGGGCAAAATCAGCGCCCTGACCGCCCAGCAATACGTCAACATCGCGCTGGTGATGACCCTGTCCATCATGGTGGGCATCTGGCTGGTGCCTGTCATCGGCAAGAAGCTGCTGCGGGGCATGACCGTTCTGGAAAACCGGGACGCCAAATGGGCGGATATTTTCCAGAATGCCATGTTTATCGGCATGATCTCCGCGTTTCTGGGCTATGTGTTCTGCGATTTCTCCCGCCTGTGGACGCCGGGGGATTACGCCGCCACCTCCGGGCTTGTGCCGGTATGCGTTATGGCGGTATCCGCTGCAATCATGGTGGTCTGCGGGCTGCTCATGAAGAAATTCAAGTGGAGCTGGGTCAACGATTACGCGCTGCCCATTTCTCTGGTGCTGGGCATGGCTTCCGCCATTCCCCTCACCGCGTGGCTGGGTTAAGGAGGTGCCGATATGAAAAAGCAGCTTAGCTACATCGACTCCGTTCACCGCAGCGGCACCATCTGGAACATTTCCGTGATGATTTTGCTGCTGGCCTTCCCCCTGACGGTGGCCGCCCTGTTTGGCGCCGCCCCGGACTGGGGCGCGCTGGTGGTGGGTCTGATCGCCACCGCGCCCATGTATTGGGCGGTGGGCGTCATTGAGACAATTACCTTCGTTCCCATGCTGGGCGCGGGCGGCTCCTACCTCAGCTTTGTCACCGGCAACATCTCCAACCTGAAGCTTCCCTGCGCCATCAACGCTCTGGAGCAGAACAACGTCAGCGCCAACTCCGAGGAGGGCGAGGTCATCTCCACCATCGCCATTGCCACCTCCTCCATCGTCACCACCGTCATTATCATCATCGGCGTCATTCTCATCGTCCCTCTGACCCCCGTTCTGGAAGCACCGGTGCTGGAACCGGCCTTTGCCCAGATGCTGCCCGCCCTGTTCGGCGGACTGGGCGTAGCCTTCGTCAGCCGGAACTGGAAGATCGCCGTCGCGCCGGTGGTGCTGATGCTGGTTCTGTTCATTTTCGTCCCCGCCCTGAACGCCGGTACCGTGGGCATTATGGTGCCTGTGAGCGTGCTGTTCACCATCGCCGTTTCCCGGCTGCTTTATAAGAGAGGAGTTCTGTAAACATGATCGGATATTGGATTCTCGCAATTCTCGTCGTATTCATCGCCGTGGTCGCCATCCGCACCATCCGCTTCCGTCCCAAGCCCCAGCCCGAAGTCACCAAGGAAGAAATCGCCTTTGACCGGGACGCCGCCGTGGATTCCCTCGCCCAGCTGGTTCGCTGCAAGACCGTGTCCTACAACGACCATTCTTTAGAGGACGAGGGGGAATTTCAGAAGCTGATCTCCCTGCTGCCCACCCTGTACCCCAATGTGTTCGCCGCCTGCACCTTCCAGCAGCTTCCCGACCGGGCGCTGCTGCTGCGGTGGCCGGGCAAGCAGGAAGGCGACCCTGCCGTTATGATGGCGCACTATGACGTGGTGCCTGTCAACGAGGAAAAGTGGGACAAGCCTCCCTTCGCCGGGGTCATCGAGGGCGGCATTCTCTGGGGCCGCGGCACGCTGGACACCAAGGTCACCTTCAACGGCGTTCTTTCCGCCGCCAATTACCTCATCGGTCAGGGCTTCCAGCCGGAAAAGGATATTTACTTTGCCTTCTCCGGCGGTGAGGAGATCAACGGTCAGGGCGCAGTCAACATTGTGGCGTATTTCACTGAGCACGGCATCCACCCCGCCATTGTGGTGGACGAGGGCGGCGCCGTGGTGGAGAATGTGTTCCCCGGCGTAAAGCAGCCCTGCGGTCTCATCGGCATTGCGGAAAAAGGTATGCTGAACGCCCAGTACCGCACCGTCTCCGCCGGCGGCCACGCCTCCGCCCCCAAGCCCCATACCCCGGTGGGCGTTCTGGCGGCGGCCTGCAAGCGGGTGGAGGATCATCCCTTCAAGGCCCACATCGACGGCCCCGCTGCCCAGATGTTCGACACGCTGGGACGGTATTCAACGCCATTGTACCGGGTGATTTTTGCCAACATGTGGTGCTTCGGCTGGATCATTGACACTCTCGGCAAAAAGAGCGGCGGCGAAATGAACGCGCTGGTGCGCACCACCGTGGCCTTTACCCAGATGGAGGGCAGCTCCGCCCGGAACGTGATCCCTCCCGAAGCAAAAATGGTGTCCAACATCCGCCTGAATCCCACCGACAGCGTCGCTTCCGCGCTGGCGTATCTGGAAAAGGCCGTCAACGACCCCGCCGTGGAGATCACGTCTCTGGAATCCTTCGAGCCAAGTCCCGTCTCCGAAACCGGCTGCGACGCATGGGAAAAGGTCGCCGCCGCCGTGGCCAACACCTGGCCGGGCTGCATCGTCTCGCCGTACCTGATGGTGCAATGCTCCGACTCGCGGCACTACCGTGACCTGAGCAACCACGTCTACCGCTTCTCCGCCATGGACTTGACCGCCGAAGAACGTTCCACCATCCACGGCAACAACGAGCGCATCCGTCTGGAAACCGTCGCCAAGGCCGTAGAATTCTACATCCGCCTGATGCGTCAGTGCTGAAATCAAAAAAGATGTCCCCCACCCCGGGAAAATCCGGGTTGGGGGATTTGTCTTAGTCCAGCAGATATGCCAGGAAAGCGCCGCCGGTGATGGCGTACACCAGAATGGTGAAAGCCACAACGATCAGCGTCAGGATAAACTGGGCGATCGCCCAATTTTTCCGGGAGCGCTTCTCCGGGGAGCTGCTCACCGCCCAAACGATCAGGCAGATGAAGCCGACAATGGGAATTGCCGAGAGGATCAGCGTGCCGATCCAGGAGCCGACGGACATGTCCGTATCCTGCCGTGCGTAGGTATTGCCGTTGTAGTTGTCCATGTTATATTCCTCCTGCTTTCCAAATTTAGGGGATATAATGATTATAACACATATCTGTGAAAATGGGAATACTTTTTCGGCAAAATCTTTTCTGCAAATCGCCCCGCACACCGCAAAAAATCCCGGCAGCCGAAGCTGCCGGGATTTTTTTAGCTTAGCGTATTCTCGATTACCGGGCGCTGCGCTTCTTGTTGTAGAAGTACACACCGGCAATGGCGGCGCCGGAGACGACCATAAAGATCACGGGAATGAAGATCATATCACCGGTCTTGGGGTTGGTCTTATCGGCCTTCTCGTTGGTGGTGCTCTTGGCGTTGGCGTTGGTGATCATCACGTTGATGTGGACTTCGCTCTCCTTGCGGAGCTCGTTGGTGTCGGAGATGGTGTCATACTTCTGGGTGTCGTTGACAAAGTTTCCGACCCAGTTGCCCTTGGCCATGTACATGCCGTCATACTTGATGCCGTCGCTGGTCTTGGCGGTGTAGTAGTTCTTCACAACGGTCTTGACCTCATCCAGCGTGACCTTGCCGTCCAGCGCAATGCCCTCGGTGATATTGATGGTCTTGGCGGGATCGTCGACCTTGTTGTCCTTGAAGATGTGCAGGTAAACCTTGTAGGGGAACTTGTTGTTGGTAGTGGTGGTGTCCTTCTCGAGGTAAGCGTAGAATTCTACGTTGCCCTTGATGACAAGCTTGGCAACCTGAGCGCTGGTGTAGAGGTCACCCTTGTTGTCAATCTTCCAGCCCTTGAAGGTGTAGCCGGTCTTGTTATCGGCCTTGCTCTGAGCGTCGGAAACCTTCTTGCTGTCAATGCTGCTGCCGCTGGTCACGTTGTAGGTGGAAACGGCCTTGCCGTCGGTGCCGTAGAAGGTCACTCTGACAGTGTCGCCCTCGGGAGTGCTGCCGCTCTTGGCCTTCAGGGTGACGGTCAGGGAGTCGCCGGCATTGATTGTGGTGGACAGGGGCAGGTTGTTGCCCTTTTCATCGCTCTTGGCGGTGACGAACTCATAGGAATCCTTCCAGTTGCCCATCCAGCGGTAGCTCAGGATGTCGCTGATAACGGAGGACTTACCGTTCACAGGCTCGACCTGGAACTCTCTGGCAATCGTGTTGCCCTTGTCGTCAATAATCTTAAGAGTGATATACTTGACAGGCTCTTCCGCCTTCTTGGTGTTGACAAACAGCTTCAGGAAGTAGCCGTCGGTGATCTTGTCATACTTGATGGTGACATCGGTGGCCTCATCGCCGGAAGCGCCGGTCCACTTGACGAACTCCTTGTCGGAGTTGACCAGGCTCAGACCCAGCTCCTTGGTCAGCTTCACGCTGCCGTCAACAGGAACGGTGATCTCGCCCTTTCTTGCATAAGAACCGTCAACATAAATCTCAACAGGAACCTTCGCGTCAACGCGGGTATCCTCGACCTTCTTGTTGAGGTACAGGTTTACGTAGTAGCCATTCGCATTTGCCTTCTTCAGGTTGTCATAGCTGATGGGGCCGGTGGTCTCTTCGTCCTTCATGTTCGTCCACTTGACGAATTCCTTGTCGCCGTAAATCAGAGTCTCGGCCAGTTCCTTCGTCAGTTCCAGTTTCTGACCGGGCTTCACGGTAACATACTTGTCAGTGACATACTTTCCGTCAACGTAGGTCTTGACGGTCAGGGTTTCATCAGCTTCCGTAGCAGCGGCCTGGAAAGGAACCGCGCAGACCAGCAGCATAGCCACCAATACGAGGCTAAGCAGCTTCTTCATCGTGTTTTTCATAGTTTCTAACCTCCTAGAAAATTGGTTGTTTTAGAAATGCTGCCGGCTCTGGAACCTTTGGTGTCGCCAATCGGGGAGGCTTTCCGCCGCTTCCGCACCCGGCATCTCTTTCATGTCTGCATGATATCACATCCGTTCCCGGATGTCAATAGGAAAATTACAAAATGTAACAGAATTCTTTACACTTTATAACATTCTTAAACATTTGCCCTTATCTTAAGAAATTTACTCCAAATTTTACCATAAAATTCGTTTTTTACCAGCTACGAAAAATGACAATCTCTGATTTCGATATCTTTTTTCTTTCAAAGGTTACAATTTTGTTGCAGCCGCCTGTGGTCTCCCGAAGCGGCCTCCGCCGCCCAGGGGGGTGGAAAACCCCGGTGCCAGCATGGCACCGGGGTTTCCGCGAAAGGGTTTGGAAAGAAGAGAGGTAGAAAAGAGGATCTACGGAGTTGAAAGGGAGCGGCTCACGGCTTCCGCAACCTTTCTGTTATTAAGATACCGTTCGGTTTTGAACAGGCAATAACGGAAATGAAAATAAAAAGCGACGAAATTGTGAACAGTTTTTCTTCATGCCGGAATATCTCCCTGTTTTTTGCGCCTATTCCTTCGGCAAACGGGGCGGCGCGGAATTTTCCGCGCCGCCCTTGGCCTATTTCATTCCGTTGCTCCGGGAAAGATCAGCGTTACCTTGAACAGATCGCCATCCACCAGCAATTGCAGCTGTCCCTTCTGCAGCTCCATCAGGGTCTTGGCAATGTTCAGGCCCAGACCGCTGCCCTCGGTGTTCCGGGAGTCGTCGCCCCGGACAAAGCGCTCCATCAGCTCGTCGGCGTCCACGTTCAGCTCGTCACGGGAGATGTTCTTCAGGGAAATGATGACCTTCCCCTCCAGCGCCATCACGTCGATATACACCCGCGTGCCGGGCAGGGCATATTTCACGGTGTTGCTCAGGAGATTGCTCAGCACCCGCCACGCAAGTCTTCCGTCCGCCATCATGGCGACAGACTCTTCCGGATGGCGGAATACGGGGGTCAGCTGGGCTTTTTCCAGCTTGTCGGCGAATTCGCCCAATGCCTGATTCACGGATTCCACCGCGTCCAGCTTCGTAATGTCCGCCGTCAGGTTCCCCGTGCTGGCCTTGCTCATTTCCATCAGATCCTCGATCAGCTTTTTTAAGCGCTGGGACTGCCGGTTGAGGACTTCCAGATAGGTCTTCTCCTCCTCCGGCGTGTGGGGCTTTTGCAGCAAGTCCACGTAGTTGATGATGGAGGTCAACGGCGTTTTGATATCGTGGGAAACATTGGTAATCAGTTCTGTTTTCATACGCTCCGATTTTAATTGCTTCTGCGCCGCCACTACGGCAACGCCCGCGAGGTCATTCAAGTCACCGGCAAAGGTCTTGAACGCGCCGGTGAGATATTTGTCGTCCACCTTGGTGTCCAGGTCGCCCTTGCCCATGCGCTTGGCGCTTTCCAGCAGGATGCCGAAGCAGTACGCCCCATACAGCACCACGGCCACGCAGGCGCACAGGCTCAGCACCACCATCAGATTCGATCTGCCCGCAAGGGCGGCGAACAGGAGCATCACCATGATGAAGCCCGTCAGCAGCCACTGCCATGTCAGCGGCATCATGGAATACACCCGGTTGACGGATTTTCCGATTTTTGCACAGGTCTTCTTTATCTGCTTCCACAGCCATCTCAGGGGTGTAAGCAGCATCAGCAGGAAGTCCCAGAATACAGCCGCCTTGGGCAGCTTCCGCAGCAGCCAGCCGCAGCCGGAGAAGCAGCCCTTGACGCACTTCACCAGCAAATCTAAGCACCGCCAGCAGACGCTGTTGCGCCACCAGTAGCCGCCGGGGGTCTTGAACTGGGCTGCGCAGGCGAAGCAGAAGCCTACGAAAATCAGGCTCATGACGTAGCCCGCCATCAGCACCCCGGCGCAGACCGTTTGAATGCTCTGGCTGAACAGGTCGGCGGCATCGTAGAATTGGACGATCACCATGAAAAGGCCGAAGACGATCAGCCCGCCCCCGGCGAGGTAAATGTCCAGGGGGATGCAGTTGAAGCCTGCGGCATGGACTTCCTCACTGCCGGGCTTTCTGCCCGCCGCGCAGCAGAGATACACGGCCAGAACCGCAAACAGCAGCAGGCACGCGCCCATAATGAAGAACAGGCTGTCGCGGTAGCTCCACACCTGGGTAAGCAGAGCGTACCCGCCGTCATAGCGGTACGCGCCGGGGGCTAACGTCAGCTCCATGGTGTAGGCCGGGAGCTTCGCGTAGCGGTACGCCACCACCATGGTCTTCTGGGCGTCATCGTCCCAGTATTCCATGGTACGGGTCTCGCTCTCCGTGAAGGTCACGTCTTCGGGCGCCGTGTCGGTCACCACCGGCTTGGTGGGAATCGCAGACAGCGTCTCGAAGGGGACGGTTTCCTCCGTCGTGTCCGGGACGGTCTCGGCGGTGGTTTCGGGAATCGTTACGGTAACGGCGGTTTCGTCGGTGGTTTCCGGTGCCGTCTCTGCGGTGGTCTCCGGGACAGTCTCGGCTTCCGTCGCCGCCTTCTGCGTCAGGCCGGGCGTGACCAGGAACACCAGCGCCGTGCCGTCGGCGTCCCAATCGAATTCGCCGACACCTGCGGGGTTTGCCGCTTTATAAATCAGGGAATCGTCCTCACCCCAGAATTCCACAGCGGTGATGATGGCGTCCTCCCCCAGATTCTTCCGGTAGAAGGGACTGTTCGCCTGGAAGGAAAGGACGCCCGCGTCATTGCGTTTCAGCACGCCCGCCGGCTTGCCGCTCCGACCCCATCCGCCCTTGTCTCCCGACGCCGATTCCGTGGTAAATTCCACACGATATATATCCGCGCCCCGGTTGGGGATGTCGCCCGTCAGGACTTCGCTCCGGCTCGGTTCACCGGTCGTGTCGAACACCAGATAGCCGGATTCGTTTTCCGAGAAGCAGTCCGATACGTCGTTGTAGGTCTGATACAGGACATTGCCGTCTACACCAACGAACGTCACGCACGTGGTAGGCGCGTCAGGCAGGTCTATCACGCCCATCGATGGATTGGCCTCAAAGCGAACGCCGTTTCCGGTGTCGTAGATATTACCGATCGGTTCGACGCTGTCCACGCTCCCACTGGAGTCTTCCGTTTCGATGCTGAGACTGAGAACCAATGCCCCGCCCTCCGGGATGGCGTTATAGGTGCTCGCGTCCGCCTGAGGCGTTGCCTCCGACTTTTCCGTGATGGACAGGACATATTTATAAGAGCCGCTGACGGGGAAGGAATAAAATTCGGCGTCCGACAGATTTTCCGCGCCGCCGGATTCCAGCACATTTCCTTCGGCGTCCTTCAGCACGTAGCCCGCCAGCGCCGGGTTGAACACGCCGTAAAGCCAGCCGGTCTTCCCCGACGGCCCCAGATCGTACACGGTCGGCCCCGCGATCGCCTCCGGCACGCCGCCCAGGTTCGCTTCGGCGTAGTCCACGGCGATACGGCCAGCCATGGATTCGCCGTCCGAGCGGATGTATCTGTCCCGCAGCTCCTCCACGGAGATGTCGTACAGTCCCGATTCCGTCATGCCGATGATGGCGGCGGCGCTTCCGGCGGCTCCCAGAAGCATCAGGGCACACAGGGCGATGGCAAGGAATTTGAATACAATATTGTATTTCAAATTATTTTCCTCCTTCCATTTTATAGCCCTGTCCCCACACGACTTTCAGATAGCGCGGCTCCGAGGGGTTGATCTCGATTTTCTCCCGCAGGTGACGGATATGCACCGCCACGGCGCCCTCGCTGCCCAGCGCCGCCTCCTGCCAGACGGATTCATAGAGCACCTTGGTGGAGAATACCTTTCCGGGGTTTGCCATCAGCAGGTGCAGAATGGCATACTCCGTGGGCGTGAGGGACACAGGTTCCCCCTCCACGGTGACGGTTTTGGTGCGGTCGTCCAGGACGATGCCGCCGATGGTGATGCTGCCGCTGCCCTCCTCCGGGCGGCTGCCCAGTTGGGCATACCGGCGCAGCTGGGAACGCACCCGCGCCAGTACCTCCACCGGCACAAAGGGCTTGGTGATATAGTCGTCCGCCCCCACGTTCAGCCCCAGCACCTTGTCCTCCGTCTCGGACTTTGCGGTGAGCAGAATGATGGGCGCGTTGGAAAATTCCCGGATCTTGGAGGTCGCCGTGATACCGTCCATCACGGGCATCATCACGTCCAGCAGAATCAGGTGGATGTCATTGTTTTTCGCAATTTCCACCGCCTGGGTGCCGGTGAACGCCTCGAACAGATTGTACCCCTCGGGGGTCAGGTATATTTTCAGCGCGTTGACGATATCCGGCTGGTCGTCGCAAATCAGAACATTGTACATATGGTTTTCCTTCCTCTCGTCATCTTTTTTTCTTATTATATCACCGGCTTCTTTAAGATGAAAGAGGTCTATTTCTTAAAATGGGATTAACATTTGAAAAAGCGCCTTTTGCCAACTTCTGCGCCACATTTTTTCTTGCTATTTCCCCGTTCCCGTTTTATAATTACATCATTCAATTGTTACACCGAAGGAGTTGTTTTCCATGCTGAAAGATTTTTTTACCGCTCTGGGAACCGGCGCGCTGAATAAGGTGCTCCACGCCGTTCTCGTGCTGGTCATTGGCCTTCTGATCATTCGCGTCGTCACAAAGCTGCTTCAGGGGGGACTGGAAAAATCCCACCTGGAAAAGGCCGCCCACAGCCTGATTCTGTCTCTCGCCAAGGTGGCCATGTATATCCTGCTGGGTCTGAGCGTGGCCTCCAGCCTTGACATTGACGTTACCGGCATCGTCGCTTTGGCAAGCGTCCTGACATTGGCCGTTTCCCTGTCGCTGCAGAATATGCTCACCAACGTCATCGGCGGCTTCACCATTCTTTCCACCCACCCCTTCCACTCCGGCGACTATGTGGAGATCGCCGGACAGTCCGGCACGGTGCAGGAGATCAACATGACCTACACCCGCCTTGCCACCTTTGACAACAAGCTCATTTCCATTCCCAACAGCGCCGTAGTCGCGGCGCAGATCGTCAACTACTCCGCCGCCGACACCCGCCGGGTGGATATCCCCGTCTCCGCCTCCTACGATGCCCCCACCCAGAAGGTCATCGACGCGCTGGTGCAGGCCGGAACCATGGACAATGTGCTTCTGACCCCCGCCCCCAGCGCCTGCGTGAGCAGCTACGGCGACAGCGCCATTGCCTACACCCTCCGCGTCTGGGTGAAGACCGAGGATTACTGGGACGTGTATTTCGCCCTGACCCAGCGGGTCAAGGACGTCTTCGACGAACAGGGCATCACCATGACCTATCCCCATCTGAACGTACATCTGGATAAGTAAAGCATACCGCCCTCCCAAATGGGGAGGGCGGTACTGCGTTAAACTACATCGACAGCACTTCCAGCAGCGCCATAACGCCGATTCCGGGCAATCCCAGAAATCCCGCCACCAGCACCGTCACGGCGTTGATGGGGAAGTACGCCCCCGTGAACGCCGCCACGGAATTCAGCAGCCACAGGCACAGAAAACCGCACCCGGAGTGTATGCCGATTTTGAAAATCAGCTTCATGGGCATCAGCAGCAGCCGCACCAGCACCAGCGCGACAAGGGCGGGAATGAGCAACGTTACAAATTTTTCCATAGGCACCTCCGAATAATCAGGCTTGTTCCGGTTAAGCTACCTGCGGACAGCAAAGGAACGGGAACCAAACGTGACGACGGTTGCTTTCGCCCATTTCATTTACTGTCAAGTGTGTCGCCGAATGCGCAGCGGTATGACGCGAATTAGGAACTCTGAAAACAAGCTTCTTCTGCTTTCTCGCGGCATCAGACAGAATGTATTTTCTCTTTGATACCCTTTTCTGATTAAAATACTTATTTTAATCAGAAACGAGCGGGCAAAAAAGATTTGCGTTCAGCGATTCCTGCGCAGGGAGAAGGGAACGGCTCTCCTGCGTACATTCTGCCACAGATTTTTTGCGAATAAACGAAAACCGGAGTACAGCTGCGCACGCGATTGGTGCCCTGACTCCGGTTTTTGTACTTGTCCTCTCCCCTGCCCACAACATCCTGTGTCCTGCCAAAAAAAATCTTCGTTTTTCTGCGAAATTCTCTGCCGCCCCGCCGTTGTCCCTGTTGGGAAGGTGTGGTATAATGACGGAAAACGACTTTTTCTGCGAGGCACCGAAATGATAACCGAACCTGTCAAAATTTCCCAGAGCGACATTCGCAGGCTGCTTTCCGCCGCCAATCCGGATGCAGCGCTGCTTTACCTTTACATAAACAGCGGCAACCGCCCCGAGGGCGCGGAAGCCGATCTGCATTTCAGCGCCCCCCGCTACGGCTGCGCCGCCGCTACCCTGCGGCAGCTGGGTCTGTGGCCGGAAGACCGTCCCAGCCACATTGCCCCCGGCGAGCGTCCCAGCTACTGCGAAAAGGACGTGCTGGACGCCATGGATTCGGACAACACCTTTAGGAGCCTATACGGCGAAGTGCAGCGTCTGCTGGGTCGGAGCCTGAACACGGAAGAGCTGAAAATTCTTCTGGGCTTTGTGCGCTACTTGGGACTGACCGCGGACGTGATCTCCCTGCTGGTGTGCTACTGTAAAGAACGCGCTCGACAGAGAGGAAGTCTGCGCAACCCGTCTCTGCGCACCATCGAGAAGGAAGCCTACAACTGGGCGGAACGGGGCATCGACACCGTGGAGGAAGCCGCCGCCTTCATTCAGGCGCAGAACGTGCGCAATTCCCAGCTGTCCCGGCTGATGAACCTGATCCAGATCCGGGGGCGCAGTCTCACCGCCGCCGAGGAGCGCTATGCCCAGAGCTGGCTGGACATGGGCATGGACGACGAGCTGATCTCCATGGCCTACGAACGCACCTGCCTGAACACCGGCGGACTGAACTGGGCGTACATGAATAAAATTTTGCAGCGCTGGCAGCAGCAGGGCTTCCACAGCGCCGAGGACGTCCGCACCGGCGACCGGAAGACGGGCGTCCCGAAGGGTGCCTCCGGCCAGCTGGGCGAAGCAGAGCTGGAAGCCATTCAGAAAGTATTGCAGGAGGGATAATTCGTGGGATACAGTGCGGAAGTGGTCCAGCGTGCCCGGGCGCGTCTGGCGCAGGCAAAGGAAGACCGGGAGTCGGAAAACAGGCAGCATCTGGCAGAAGCCTACGCCAAAGTCCCCCGCATCCGGGAAATCGACATGCTTCTGCGCCGCACCATGGCGCAGGCCGCTCAGGCGGCCTTTTTGCAGGGTTCTGACGGTCAGGCGCTGCTGGAACAGGCGCGGCGGGAAAACCTCAGCTTACAGCAGGAACGGGCAGCGCTGGCCGCAGCGAACTTTGAGGATGGCTTCTTGGACGAAAGCCCCATCTGTGACAAATGCGGCGGCAGCGGCTATGTGGGCACTACCATGTGCGAGTGCCTGAGCGAGCTTTGCCGTCAGGAGCAGAAAAAGGAAATTTCCGTGCTGTCCAACAGCCGGGAAACCTTCAGCCAGTTCCGGCTGGACTACTACCCCGACGCCGTTGACCCCAAATACGGCGCCAGCCCCCGCACCATTATGGAGCGGACGCTGAACATCTGCCGCCGGTATGCCGCGACCTTCACGCCCAATGCGGGGAACTTGCTGTTCATCGGCGGAACGGGTCTCGGAAAGACCTTCCTGTCGGCGTGCATCGCCCGGACAGTGACCGACCGGGGCTACAGCGTTGTTTACGAAACTTCCAGCCACCTGTTCTCCAAGCTGGAGCAGGCGAAATTCAGTCCCAGTGATGACACCCGCCGGGAAGCGGCCAAGCTGACGAACAGCGATCTTCTGATTCTGGACGATCTCGGCACAGAGATGCCCGGGCAGTTCGTCACAGCCGCGCTGTACAGCTTACTCAACGACAGAATGATGGCCGTCAAGCCCATGGTCATCTCCACCAACCTGAATGTGGACGAGCTGAGCCGTCGCTACTCCCCCCAGATCGCGTCCCGGCTCCACGGTGACTTCCAGCGTCTGACCTTCGTGGGAAACGACATTCGGGTACTGAAAAACAGAGGTTTATGATGAAAACAGGTATTTTATTCGATTTGGACGGCACGCTTCTGGACACGCTAGCCGACCTTGCCGACAGCGTCAACCACGTTCTTGCATCCTTCGGCTATCCTCCGCGCACGGTGGAGGAAGTCCGGCAGTTCGTAGGCAACGGCGCTGCCCGTCTGATTGCTCAGGCCGTCCCGGAGGGTGCGAACCCCGCCCCGGTGCTTGCGGCGTTCCAGCCCTATTACAGCGCCCACTGCCAGATCAAAACCAAGCCCTATGAGGGCATTCCGGAAGCACTGGCCGCCCTTGGGAAGCGCTATTCCCTCGCCATTGTCTCCAACAAGCCGAACATTGCGGTGAAAACCCTCTGCGCCGACATTTTCCCCGGCATTTACGCCCGTGGGGAAAGCCCTGACTGTCCCCGTAAGCCCGCCGCGGACATGGTTTACAAGGCCATGGCATCCATCGGCGCCGATACGTGCATCTACGTCGGCGACAGCGACGTGGACGTCCTGACGGCGAACAACGCCGGTGTCCCCTGCCTCAGCGTTCTCTGGGGCTTCCGGGACAGAGCCTGCATGGAGGCAGTCGGCGCGAAGCATTTCTGCGAGACGCCCGCCCAGCTGGTCGCGGACATAGAGGAGATCATCCATGGCAAATGAATTTTACGCTCTCATGGGCCGTATGCGCTACATAACCCGCTGGGGTCTGATGCGCAACACCTTTTCCGAAAACATTTCCGAGCACAGCCACATGACCGCGGTGCTGGCCCATGCTCTGGCGCTGATCCGCCGGGACATTCTGAACCTCCCCGCCCCCGACCCTGACCGCTGCGCCGTGGCGGCGCTGTACCACGACGCTTCGGAGATCCTGACCGGCGACCTGCCCACGCCCATCAAATACTACAATCCGGACATCAAAACCGCCTACAAAGAGGTGGAGCGCATTGCGGGCAACCGTCTGCTGGATATGCTCCCCCCCGAGCTGCGTTCCAGCTACACCCATTATGTGCTGGAGGACGACGCGGAGCTGGAACCCTTCGTCAAGGCCGCGGACAAGCTGTCCGCCCACATCAAGTGTCTGGAGGAGCAGAAGGCAGGCAACACAGAATTCGACTCCGCGGCGCAGCAGACTCTGGACGCGCTGAAAGCCATGAACAGCCCTGAGCTGGAATGGTTTCTAAACAACTGCCTGCAAGCCTTCACGCTGAATCTCGACCAGCTGTAGCACTTGACGGTTGGCAGAAAATATGCTACCATAGGCTGTGTTGATGTGCTGACATTTGTTATGTAATTTTATATCCCCCGCTATGGGGGGACATGCCGCTGTGGTGGAATAGGTAGACACCCGAGACTTAAAATCCCGCGGGCCGGATGCAGCACCCAATCCGAATTGTGCTTGCAAACAGCTAACTTTTTGACTTTTTCTTTCCTCTGTTTTGGAGCATCCCTCCAAAACATCCCTCCAACTTCATATCCCTTCATTTGAAGGGATTGAATACGCCGCTATGGTGGAATTGGTAGACACCCGAGACTTAAAATCTCGTTCTGGTTTCCAGAGTACCGGTTCGAGCCCGGTTAGCGGCACCATCTGGAGTCTCAGAGCAGTTTTTCTGCTCTGAGATTCTATTTTTCTGGCAAAATGGAAAGAATTGCGTTCGCGGACGATAGCTTATTATTCTCGTCCAGATGCGTGTAAATATTGGCTGTTGTACCTATTGTGCTGTGACCAAGCCAAGCCTGAATTTCTTTTAAGCTGACACCCTGGGAGAACAAAAGTGAAGCACAGCTGTGACGAAGATCATGAAATCTAATGGGGGGCATGTTATGCTCCTTAAGAACGGCTGGTACATGAGAGGATAGATATCCAGGCTTGATTAGTTCTCCAAGTTCATTCACATAGATGTATCCAAGATAGTCTTGGCAATAACAATTACCACATAGCTTCCTATTCTCATCCTCCTCTGCTTTCATTCTCTTGAGAATCGCTTCAAAAGGAGCAACAAGAGGAAGTGTACGATAGCTTGATTTTGTTTTAGTGGTATCTGCCAGAACCAGTGTGTATTTGCCATCGATGCGAGTCTCATTGACGGTGTGACGAATGGTAATTGTCTTTTCTTCAAAGTCAATGGCATCCCACCTTAAACCAAGAACCTCACTACGGCGTAAACCGTAAAATGAAGCAGCAATTACGCCAAATTCTGCTGGATCGCCTTTGAAGATTTTGAACATCTCCTCAAGCTGTGCAGCGTTATAGAAATGACCAACAAACTTATCGATTGTCGGCAGTTCAACTTTGTCAGCTGGATTGGTTTGAATCAAATCAGTCTTGTAGGCATAGGATAGTGCCTTATGAATGTTCGCGTGACGATGCTTTACAGTATTTGCGGACACCTTGCGAACATTCATCTCATAAGCGTAGTAGTCTTGGATATGCTTTGCGGTTACCGCATCCAAGCGAAGCTTTGGATGCTTTTCCTTGAAATAGGGAATCACCCTCGATTCAATCGTGATTTCATAACTGGCATAGGTCGTCGGACGCACTTTTAGCTTCATAATTTTCAGCCAGTCAAGCAGGAAATCGGTGAAGTATGGGGTGGTGCTCATCAGGCACGGATTGATGTCATGTGCCGGATTGTCTGACCTCCAGCCGATGGTTACGGCATAGTCCAGCGCCGTGCAGATCGTGCGGTTGATTGACAGCAAGGCTTTGTTGCCGGTGCCGTTTTGCAAGCGTTCGGTTTCGAAGTATGCAATTAGCTCCTGATCAGTGATTTCCGTGACTTTTGCGTTGTGTGCAGAAAAGTAAGGCGCGATGTTCGATTTTACATAGTAGGCAAAGTTGGAATACTCCTCTGCGGGAATATCTGTAACCTTGTCATTGAGCCATTTACCAAGGAAATCGGTGAACAGCATTCCCTTGTTGACAGCGAGATTGTCCGGGTTAAACTCGGAACGGGCTTTCATGAGCATTTTCTCTGCCCGCTTCTTGTTTCCCTTAACGGTGAGTCCTGTGCTGATGGACTTGCTCCGCCGCTTTCCAGTGGCATCCTTCCATGTCAGAATCATCTGGAAATAGCCGTTTTGCTCTATTAGGTGACCTGTAACCATATGCGTTCCTCCTGTTCATTAGCATTGTGGTCTTTTGCGTGGCTATATGGTATCATCAGCAGTAAATTCCGGCAAGTTTGTCAACCCCTGCTCTCACTCTCCATGAAGGCAAACACATTTGCCTTCGGGATACGATAAGCCCTGCCAACCTTGAAATGTTTAATCTGGTTGGTCACCAAGAGACGATATACTGTGCGCTCACTGACACCGAGCATTTCGCATAATTGCAGGGTAGAAACGACATCGGGGTAGTTTTGAAAGGGCTGAGTATATGTAGCTGTGATTTCTTCCATTGGGAAAACCTCCTTAAAAAATCTATGTATAAAGCTGGGCAGGTAGCGTCTGCCCAGCTGGTTTGTCATAATTCAAGACTGCATTTCAGTGCGGTGTTGACCTGTTTCATTTGGGAATCGGAGAGCGAGCCGATATAGCCCAATAAGCGGGATTTGTCAAGTGTGTGAATCTGCTCCAGCAGGACGAGAGATGGGATTCGGGCGTACATTCCGGGGATGTGGTCTAAGAACACATGAGTGGGTAACTTCGCTTTAGTAGCCGTCCTGCTCGTCAGGGCCGATACAATAAGCGTTTTGGAATGCTTATTTCCGACATTGTTCTGCACCACCAGAACGGGGCGGATGCCGCCCTGTTCACAGCCCAGATGCGGTTCGAGATTTGCGTAATAAATATCACCACGGTGATACTTCTGAGGCGTGGTATCCATTGTGCTTCCTTTCTATCGTTCCGCAGCGTGGGAACGCCGTTGGTTTTTGATTGGCTGCCCGGTGGCCCCCAGCGTACTGAAACAGCTCTCCGGGAGCGACTTCCGCAGCGGAATGATGCCGTGACAGCCATGATTCTGGTACAGTTCTGCAAACTCGCAGATGTGGTACAGGCTCTTCCCCCGGTCGCTGGTTGCCTCAAAATGGTAGTCGTCAATGTAGCGGCAAATCAAATGTCGGGGCTCTCCGCTGTTTGTGAAGTACCGAATTATGTCACCATCTTCTATCCGAAACAGCTCTTTGTAGTTCGGATCAATAAAGCGGATTCCCTTCTCCGCGTTATTCAGGTGCCGGTCAAACCAGTCCTTGCGATAGCAGTAGCAGTACAGATTGTAATCGCCTTTTTTAGGATTGAGGCGGAGAATGTAAGCGTGTTTCTGCGTATCGGCTCTGAGAGTCAGCTCCCTGCCGTAGAAACCTGGTCTCTTGCTGTCCGGGTGTTGATAGCAGTACGATGTGAGCGTTGCTCCGTCGCTAAGGATTGCCTTGTGTTGGGGCCGTGAAGCATCGGTATCTTCCAAACCACATCTTCCAAACCACGCAGCGTGTTTATCAGATGATCAAATTCATCCTTGAACGCTTGATCCTTCAGACTTGCGTTGTGGTCTGCCCAGGAGGAATAAAAGCTGTTTCCATCCGAATCGAAGTCAGCTCGGAGATGTCCGATGCAGCCGGTTTGACCTTCTATCTGACTGCTTTGGCTGTAGGCATACATCTGCTCTGCCGGGGTTGCAGTTCTGATTGAGAAATCCATTATCGTGCCGCCTCCTTTGATTTGTCTTTCTTTTGCTGAGATTGAAGTGCCTCGCGGAGCTTCTCCTGCGCCCACTTGGGTACTGCATCAGCTTCAAGCGTGGCCAGAATGTCGCTACGTTCAAAACGGCTGTGCTTACCGGAAAACAGATTGGTACAGAAGCAGGCAGATCCTATGCTGTTCGGGGAAGCGCCAAATCCTCCGGTACATAGATAAAGCTGCCTGGTGGCAAGCTGGTATTCCGGCTTCAGAACATCCGGCTTAATGATAACCACCTTCTGATGAAGGTCGTCCGCATGAGATACCAGGCTGCATTGGTCCGTGCTCAAGCATTTCTGCTGGTTATAGGGCCTGTTGTCTACCGCTGCTGCGTTTTCAGCGGATAGCTGGCGTTCCAGCTCTTTGACGGCGTCTGTCATGCGTTCAGAGAAAATGCCCAGAATATGGGGATAGCTGTCATCCGCAATGCAGTGCTGGTATACAGTAAACAATTCGTTTTGGGTACAGAACGCGGTCATGTAAGGAAGGGCTTCATTCTCAGGAGAATAACCCAGCACAATTTCCGTAGGGCCGACGGAAATTGCCTGAACGATCTCGTACTCTCCTGCCATTCTCTTCTCAGTCATGATAGCCTCCATTGCGATTGCCGCGGGGGTTTCTGGGAACAACGCGGTAGTCAAATCCGGAACCGGTCTGGCAGAATGTGCAGTCATCTTTTTCGACCTGATAAGGGTCAACCCGTGTGATATAGAACTTCTTGGCACTGAAGAACATGGCCCGGCACTTTGGACACAGGCAGTATACCGAGGCTCTGTTTTTTTCTTTGTTGGTCAAATTGGTGGTCTCCTTCTGATTCTGGGGCACAGAGGGAACGGTTGCCTCAATGTTCACAATCAGTACGGGAAAGCCCATGGTACGAACATTTTCATTGCAGCCGCCTCCGGCAAAGTGGTAGTGATTGATCATTTTGAATCATCCTTTCTGATTTCGCTGTTTATTCTTTCGCAAAACACAAGATACCGCTGCCGCCCACCAGACGCATAGGGATGGCAGGTAAAGAGCGTAATCATATCTTTTTCGGGCTGGATTTTGATGGCATCCACATCATCCGGCGAGATAATCCTTGTCCCGACGACCGTGTATTCCAGGGTTTCCCATAGGTTAGTTATCGTGATGCGGTCTCCCGGCACCAGCTCGGTAATGTACCGAAAGTAATCCGCCCCATTCCATCCCCGATGACCCGCGATAACCGTGTTTGTGTTCTTCCCTCCCACTGGAACACTGGTCTGCCCCAGCTGGGCTGCTCCCAGAGCCATATTCTGGCTGGATGCACCGAGGTACACTGGCATCTCCAGATCAAGAGCCGGGATTGCTAGAACGCCAAACACTTCGCTGCTGATACCGTAGTCCGATAGTTGGAAACAGGATTCTTCCAGGCTCTCAAGGCCCTTTATTCCTTCCTGCCGGGTCTGAAACAGCTTCCTGTTATACTGCTGAATATCGTTCCACAGCTCCTGATACTTTGTTTCATCCAGAGCATCGGCGTTGATGTAGCGCTGTGCGCCGTCAGCCAGATTCAGAGCTTTCAGGAAGTCCGCACCTTTGGTCTTGTCAATGGCATACAGAATCTCCACATGGCTGTCGGTGCGGCTGTCATTCTCGGACTCGGAGAAGGTCACAATGTCCGCGACCTTGAGGTAGCTGAACTCCACGCCCTTGATGGCATAACCGTAGCCGGTTTCGCCATTGCCCAGGGTGGAGCTGCTGCCGCCCAGCACATCGTTTACGCCGGTCTGGTCGAACACACCGGTGGACACATAGGAGGAATCCCACACGCCGTCCTTTTCGGCATTGGTCAGGCCATACTTGTAGATGGTCAGGGAGCCGGTTCTGGATTCATCAATGGAGGCATCCTCCAGCTCGGCGGCAGACACGGAAAAAGGAATAGAAAGAGCCATCATGACGGCAAGGCCCATTGTGAAAAGCTTTTTGATAGATTTCATAGTAATTGTCCTCTCTTGAAGTCATTTTGTTTTTGTTTGCGGCATGAAAATAGCCAGAGGATGATCTCTGGCAAAGATGTGGGAGGGATTCATTTACGATCTCCTTTTACGAAGAATAGAAAAAACAAGAGCGGAGGAACAGGTAAAAGCCGGAATCAGTGCAAAAACCGGGAAAAGACGAAGTCCGGAAGAACCGGTCTTGGGAAGTGTATAGGTCCTGGTATTTACCACTCGAAGGCTGACAGTCATATTGTCAGCGGCAAGTTCTCCCTCAAAGGCAGTTCCATCCAGAAGATTGTATCCATCTGGGGCTTTGGTTTCGGTCAGGCGATACTGTAGTCCCGGATAGAGGTTGTCCCATTCCAGAATACCGTCCGCCCCGGTGGTCAGGCTCCCGTCCGTTACATCGGGATTGGAGCAACCGCCTCGGACGATGCTTTCGGAGTAGGTTACGGGATACCACAGGGAACCCTCCGCGCTCCATTCCAGCCGGAAGGTGGCTCCAGCCAGAGGGCTTCCGGTAATGTCGATCTTCTCCACAGTCACTTTGCCGGTGCGCAGCGCATTGACAAAGGCTACCTCGGCAATTTCACCCTGAGTGATGGTGACGGTCTGGGGGTTATCCCCCTTGCACTCGTACAGACTGTCTTCCGGGAGTAGTTCTTCCACGGTGTAAGTTCCGGGCAGCAGATTCCCGGTCAGAATAAAGCCGTCCTCATCGGTGGCAAAGGGAGAACCGTCCAGAACCTTTCCTTCTGCATCGGTGATCTTGAACTGCCAACCCTCTACAGAGCCGCCGCCCTCCACGGTCTTGGTGATTTTCAGCCTGCCATACTGAACATTGGTGAAGGTGATGGATACATCCTCATGGGGCTTGATTTCAAATCTCTGGACAATTTCATCCACCATCCAGTATTCGTCCTCAAAGCGTCCGTGTTCGTCGCCGGTTTCCTTCGCCCAATAGGTGCCGGGGTCAAGGTAGTAGCCCGCCTTACCGTCCGCATTGGTAATAAGGGTGCCGACTTTCTGGGTGCAGGCTTCATCCGAATAGACAGTGATGTGCCAACCCTCCACGGACTGCCCGGTATTGGTCTTTTTGTAAAACCAAGCCCTGCTCCTTGTTGAGCCATGTGTCCACGGTGGTTTCACCAGCTTTTACGGTCACATCATGGAAGCCCAGCTCTGTCAGCCAGTAATTGTCCTCAGTGGGCAGCTCTACAACCGTGTACCGACCTAACGGAAGATTCTCGGTGCAGGCATAGCCATTGTCATCGGTGGTGAAGTCTCCGTAGGAGTTGCCCTCGGAATCTCTCACCCGGAATGTCCAGCCGCCAAGCTGATTGCCGGTGTTTGTAGTTTTCCTGAACTCAATGCGTCCGTAATGGGTGTTGGTGAAGGTGACTTCTGCGGTCTGACCGACTGTAACCGTTACAGACTTCACAGCGGTGTCAAACTCCCAAAAGGGATCGTCCGTAGGAATCTCTTTCGCATAGTAGGTTCCCTTCTGTAAGCCCGCAGCCGTTACCGTGCCATCTGCCCCGGTGGTAAAGGGAGAGCCAGACACAGCGTTGGAGTAAGCGGCATCCGTATAAATCCCAATCTGCCAGCCGCTCAGGTTTGCACCCGTGTTCGTGGCCTTGACCAGCTTTACGCTGCCGGTGCTCAACTTATTTGTGAAGCTGACCGTTGCCGTGGCACCAGCGGTCACAGTCACCGCCTGTGGGTTGGTGCTGGAGCAGTAGTACAGAGCGTTGATTGCGCTGTCCGTATGACCTAGTTCCTTCACATAGTAGGTGCCGGGGGTAAGCCCGGTGACGGAAATCTTACCGCTGGTATTTGTGGTGTGTGGTCCCGAAACCAATGTGGTGCAGGCAGAATTGGAGTAGATTCCAAACTGCCAGCCAGAGAGATTCTGACCGTCCTCTGTGGTTTTTGTCAGGCTGATGGAGCCGGTGTTCAGCTTGTTATAGAAACTGACCGAAGTAGTGCCTCCGCTGGTAACTGTCACCTTCTGGGGATTCGTGTTGGAACAGGTGTACAGCGCATTGATGGTACTGTCGGTGTGCCCCAGTTTCAAGATTCAGGTTTTGGGTTTTGCTTACATACGTATTGTACCGATTCCAAAGGGCTTCCAACATGGACGGGTTGTGCTACTTTGCTAGCACAAATAGTGCTAGTTACAAACTGTCTGCCAATTTCTGAAGCAATCGGGAAGATTCCATAAGTGCTTTCTTCATTTCATCAGTGTTGCTCCATTTCCCGGTGAGCAGATAGTCCGTTGACACATGGAGATGTTCTGCAATGCACACAAGGATATCCAGTGAGCATGTTCTTACGCCTCGTTCCAGCTTTTGGTAATAGCTGGCACTGACATCGATCTCCTCAGCGAATTCCTCTTGCGTGATTCCGCGGCTCATTCGTGCTTCTTGGATTCGCTGTCCAGACATTTTCTGATTAAACTCCATTTTCCTCTTCCTTTCTGCTGGGTGCAGAGCAGTGAGGACACAGGAGCGTCAGGGCGCAATTACTGCATTTGGGCGCAGCAAATGAAGGGTACTGAATCTGCATTTCCTGTTTTGAAAATGCTCTCCCGTATCCTCTGCCCTGATGATCACTCAGGCTTTAGATTTTTGATTGTGATGAAAAATAAAAAGCCACCGGCAAGAACACACAATAGCTATAGCTACTGTGTTGTTCCTGCCGGTGGCTTCAACATGTAATATTTCTGGATTACCTACCGGTTGCCAACAGATACGACCGCGAGATGGATTTACTGAGGAACGATGCCACGACCATCACTTCTTTATCTGGTATTGAATTGTAAAACTGGGCTGTCTGTATTAGAGCATTATCTCCCATAGGCGCACCTCATAGGTACTGTACCCTTTGGCGGAAATAATTCTATGATATCCCGTCTTCTGCTTTTCAGCTTTCTGACCATCACCAGCTGGCAATGTCTGCATGTTACTTTGATGGTCCCCGATTCATCTTTCAAACCGGTGACGATTTTGCCACAGTTTGAGCAGTGCCATGAAAACGGCACCCATGCTTCCTATGCTTGAGTTCCGTAATGAAATCGCCGGACATGGAGATTGGCAGACAGGCCGTGACCGTCGAGACTTTCGTAAAAGGGATGGCCGGCTGCAGTGGCATAATAACCGCCTTGTTCACGGCCCCTACACGAAAGAGACCCGCGAGTTTTTCCTTCGCAGATTGCTTGAAGTCGAACTCCTTGTCCACGAGATCGGACCGGATGAAATCAAGGACGTTCCTCTGATTACAATGGAAGAACTCAAGTTTATTCGTCAGCTCTGGCTTGACGAGTTCCACGAGTTTGATGATTCTCTGCCGAGAATTTACGAAGAAGTCACAGGCAAGAAGTATTCCGACGGCACCATCAGCAAAAACAAATACTTTGGTGCGCCGGAAGCAGAACTTCTCAAAGAGGTTTGTACAGAACTGTATCCCGATGAACAGCTGCTTGCAGAAATGCAAAGAGCACTTCTGGACACGGAAGCAAAGGCTGCTGCCATTTCAAACAAGCGCAATGTTATTCTAAATTTTGAAAAGGAAATCAAAAAGGCGTTCTATCGGGACGAGGCTGATGCGGAAGCTATTGCATCTACCCGTGCTCATAGAATCTCTGGCATCACAGATGAGGCAAGCCCGGAAGATTTCGTGGATTGAGGTGAGTGAACATGTATTTTACTAAGGTTGAACTTCATAATTTCGGTATATACAAGGGCACTCACGAGATGTGTCTCACAGACCAGATTGGCAACCGAAACATTACATTGGTTGGCGGTCTGAACGGCAGAGGCAAGACCACATTTCATGACAGTATTTTGATAGCCCTCTATGGCAAGCAGGCATTGAAATACATACAGGAAAAGGCCCGGTCATATGATAAGCTGCTGCTTGATCATATCAACAAACACGCTACCGACGATGAAACCTATGTTGCGGTTTCATTATGCCTTGATGACGGAACGGCTCTGCGTGTTAAGCGCTCTTGGACAGCGAAAGGCAAAAAAGTAGAACAGCAGATCACCGTTGAAAAAAACGGCGTGGTGGATAAGTATCTTGGTGAGAGCTGGAGCTATTATATTGAAGAAATCTTGCCATTTGGTATAGCCCGTTTCTTCTTCTTTAACAATGAGAAGATTGACGATTTCACCAATCTGATTGACATAGATGTAATCAAGGTAATCCTGACAATAACAGCGGCCACACAGCCTCTTATTTTCTTCTTGTTCCCGTTTCATTTTCAATAGAATTTCCTCAAAAGGCTTTACAAGAGGCAGCGACCGATAGCTGGATTTGGTTTTCGTTGTATCGGAAGCCACAATCCTGGTTTTGCCGTCTATCGTCACTTCGTGGACAGTATGCCCCAGCTCCTTGACATAATAGGTACCGGGGGTAAGTTCGGTGACGGAAATTTTACCGCTGGTATTGGTGCTGTGCGGCCCCGAAACCAGCGTGGTGCAGGCGGAATTGGAGTAAATCCCGAACTGTCAGCCGGACAGGTTCTTGCCGTCCTCCGTGTTTTTGGTCAGGCTGATGGAGCCGGTGTTCAGCTTGTTATAGAAGCTGAACGAAGTGGTGCCGCCGCTGGTAACTGTTACCTTCTGGGGATTCGTGCTGGAACAGGTGTACAGAGCGTTGATGGAACTGTCGGTGTGCCCCAGCTCCTTCACATAGTAAGTGCCAGCGGTCAGCCCGGTAATGGAAATCTTGCCGCTGCTGTTGGTGGTGTAAGGTCCCGCCGCAAGGCTGGTGCAGGCAGAGTTGGTGTACACGGCAAACCGCCAGTCGGAAAGATTCTGCCTGTCCTCCGTGGTTTTCGTCAGGCTGATTGTTCCCGGATCAGGGGCTTTCAGCTTGAAATAGGAATTGAGATTGCCACTGGAAGCGCTGGCGAGGGATACCGTTGTCTGATAACTGGAACCCGACATATACCAAATGTTATAGGTGGAGTTGGTAGCGGAGGGCAGATACCGGGTCGCCTTGAAAACAGTAGAGGAAGAAATCGTGCCGGTCTGGGTGATGTACAGAGTGCTGCCGCTCTTATAGAACTCCGCTCCATTTCCGTCTGTGAAAGAGAAGTTGGAGAGAACGCCGTTACTGTCATAGACGCTGGTTTCTTCTCCCGTCATCGTGATAGTAGAAGCGCTCCTGCTGGATGCGGAAGTGAAACTGGGAATTTTCTTTGCCGCCTGAATGTTGGACACCAGCGTATTGTAGTTGGAAGTAAAATTGTTAACAGATGCCGCACCGGCATTGTAGAAGATATTTCCAGCCGTTCCGCATTCATTAGTGGAATTCAGGGTGAATGTGCTGGGGTCACGCAGACCGCAGACAATCTCATAAATGAGGAACTGGGTTGCGATTCTCAGCGGCACATTGGGATTGTTGGCTTTGGATGCGGTGGTCACGCTGATAGAGTGATTCCACATCTGGTTGCTGTACAGCAGGATCAGGCCAATGGCTTCCCGTCGTGCGGCAGGCAGAGCGTACCACACATTGCTGCCAGTGGTGCTGCCACTGCCGTCCAAGGTCACATCCCGGTCAACAGAGTTGCCGGAGGTGCTGGCCGCGTAGCTGCGCCAAGGCTCAATGCAGTACAGGGGGTCATCCGCATAGGCAACACCGCCATACCGTGCAAAGTGCCAGCCCAAATTCTTGATGTACGCAGTCCGGGTGGTGCCGGTACCATTAGGTTTGTAGGCACAGGCAACCTGAGAGTTCAGAACAGTGGTGTAATTGCCGTTATCAGCAAAGTCAAACAGCATAATACTTTTCTGGGTGCTGCCGATAGCCCAGGTAGAACTATCGCCGGGTGACAACCCCATTATGCCAGGACCATCCTGGGGGACATCTTCTGCAGATGGTTCAGAGCTTTCTGTTTCCGGTTCAGGTTCTGTTTCCGGGATAGTATCTTCCGGAACCGAATCGGGATCAGGCTCTGAACTGGTGATCGTTGGTTCTGTGATGGGAGTTTCATCTTCAGGCAGGGATTCTTCGGTAGGAGGATCTACACCAGATTCAAATTGCGAAGAAGGCATTTCAGCCGCATAGCCGAAGGGCACCATACTGAAGAACATCAAAAATACAAGCACCAACGCCAGCGGCTTACGAAGTTTGGTAAACAGCATCCGTCACCTCGTCGGGCAGCCTTACCGTCCAACCCTCGGCTATCTGGAGCACAGGGCCAAGACCCTTGACGAGATTCAGACGGATCATGGTAACGGGCATTTCCGCGCGGGTGACAAAGTGGCTGGAGAAGCCGCCGCGGAAGTTGTCAAAGCCCGCCTCGCACCATACGGTAGCATCGGTCATTTTCTTTATGTCCTCGTCGGTGACCTCCCACCAGCGCTTCATGACGGCGTTGCCGTCTTCATCGGTGCATTCGCCGCAGGCGTCGAGACAGGCCGCGCCGGAGTTGAGTAGGTGTATGATGCCGCCGTTGTCCTTGGCCTTGCCCTCGAGGTCGTAGCCGGTGACGCGCTTGGTGGCCTCGGGAGACCAGTATGTGCGCACGTCGGCGAAGATCTGGGCGCGGTTGGTCAGCAGCTCCATAAAGAGCATGCCAAGGCCGTTGAGCACGTCGTTTTCGGTCGCAAAGACCATCGGTTCCTTCGTGCCTTCAAAGTCGAAGGAGGAGTTGAGCACGGCCTCGGGATAGTCGCAGTTGGGCCAGTGATCGGTCCACTGCCTCTGACCCTGGAAGCCAGCGGCAATGGCGTTGTGACCTACCATCTCCTCCTTGAATTCCTCGGGGAGATTGGGGTTTCCTTGTATGAGATCCTTTATGATGCAGTACATTTTTATGGTAAATTCCCACTGCCTGCACTTTTCCTCGTCGGTAAACCTTATGCGGCGCTCCTTACCCAGAAACTCCACGGATTCAGGATTGTCGTCACGGCCCTCCTTGCAGTGCTCGAACGTCCACGCCAGAGCCTTTTCATAGGCCTCGCGGTCATAGATACCCTCCTCCATGCGGCGGAGTATCTCCACCTCATCGACGGATTCGACGCGCAGGCCGAGGTATTCCTCCATAAACTGCTGATCTATGATGGAGCCGCCTATGCCCATACACATGGAGCCTATCTGCAAATAGCTCTTGCCATGCATGGTGGCAGCCGCAACCGCCGCCCTGCCAAAGCGCAGCAGCTTTTCCTTTACGTCCTCAGGTATCTCGGCGACCTGATCCGCGTTCTGTACCTCGTGGCCGTAAATGCCGAAGGCCGGAAGTCCCTTCTGGGCATGGGTGGCAAGTACGGAGGCGAGGTATACGGCGCCGGGGCGCTCTGTGCCGTTAAAGCCCCATACGCCCTTTATCGTCATGGGATCCATATCCATGGTTTCGGAGCCGTAGCACCAGCAGGGAGTGACGGAGAGGGTTATGGGCACGCCTTCTCTGCGGAACTTTTCGGCGCAGGCAGCGGATTCCGGCACGCGGCCGATGGTGGAGTCGGCTATGACCACCTTTACATGGTCGCCGTTGGAGTAGTAAAGGGTATCCTCGAAGAGCTTTTTCGCAGCCTCCGCCATGGCCCTTACCTGACTCTCAAGACTCTCGCGCAGCTTCATGGGGCCTCTGCGGCCGTCGATGATGGGACGGATGCCGATGACTGGATAGCTGCCTACGTAACGATTCTTTGCCATTCCAAATTCCTCCTCTGTGTGGTTCAAGGTTCGGATTGATGTCCTTGTTGTTTTCTCTTGTATCGTTTTCCAACAGGAGCCCCGTTTTGCGGTTCAGTTCTTCATCCCAAACGATAATGTCAGCCAGCTTACCCGGTGCGGTCGAGCCATTTTCCTTTTCACAGTCCAGTTCCTTTGCCGGGTTCATCGGGCAGTTGTCCATGATGCGGCTCTGTCACGCCGGCTTTTTCCGTTCGTTCGGGAACTTCAGTGTATAGGCGGCATAGACGTTCGCTCCGCGCTGATCTGCGCCCAAAACGATTGCGGAAATTGGCTTCATAGGCACGCATCCTTGTATTCAATCTCCAGTACGGTATCAGTCGGGTCTGGAAGCATATAGGTAAAGCTTTTTGGAACCACCAGCCCGGCTGGTGGTTTTCTTTAACCAATGAAGGCCGTCTGAATTCTTCGTAGAATTCAGACGGCTTTTTGCATAGATTTGCAGTTCAAAAAAAGGGGGGCACATTATAATAAAACTACTTCCGCCTGTTCGTGGTGCTCAAAGGAAATAATGTAAGTATCTCACGCACATTATTCTATATCTCTGACGCAGTTCCAAATCTCAGATCAGGCTTACCCAAGCCCCTGTACGATTGCTTTCCAGGCAAGCATCCACCAACTTTACAATTTCCGCACCGCCTTCAAAATCTACGAAACGCTTTTCCCCACCCTTGCAGAGATAGGAATAAAAGCTGCTGAATCCGTTCTTCATTGCATCGGGCCATGCAACAGGATGCCCAGCAGGCAGGGGGGCGTAGTCGTTCGCGTCTCCGGTCATCGCGCCGCTGGATGCATAAGTCAGCAATCTGCCGGTTTCACGGCTGCTAATCACAAGCTTATCCGGATTCTCCTGATCCCAGCTCATAGAATAGGCCGCTCCATCCACATTCACCTTAAATGCATTTTTGTACCCCGCCGACACCTGAGACAGTTCCACGATACCTCTGATGCCGCTTTCAAACTCCAGCAGAACAGCTGCCATGTCTTCCGTGTCGATATTCACCAGCGTATAGTCCTCGCCGGACTGGGCCTGGTATGTTGCTGCCTGCTTTGCGAACTTCTTTCTCTGAGGAATAACCGTGTCCAGTTTTGCAAACACCTTTACGATCCGTTCCCCCAGAATATACTGCAGTGTATCAAAGCAGTGACTGCCAATATCTGCTACCGTTCGGCTCTTTCCGCCCAGAGCCGGGACACAGCGCCAGTTATAGTCTGTATCGTACATCATCCAATCCTGGATGTATTCAGCGCGAACTAAGTAAGTCTTTCCCCATTTGTCCTGTGCCACCCGTTCGTGCATTTCTTGAACCATAGCGTTCTGACGGTAATTGAAGTCCACGCCGCAGACTACATTGTGAGTCTTTGCGAGTGCGACCAATTCTTCCGCTTCAGCAGTGGTATTGGTCATTGGTTTTTCACTGAATACATTGACGCCGGCCTCAATGGCAAACCTGCTGATTTCAAAATGGGTGAAATTAGGCGTGCAGATATGAACGCAGTCCAGTTTCTCATTTTCAATCATTTTCTTATAATCCGTATAGAAAGTCGGAATAGCAAGTTCCTCAGCCATCTTCCGCCCTAACGCTTCATTCATTTCGGCCAGTGAAACGACCTCAACGCAGGGGATGCGGCGCAGCGCTTCAACGTGCTGCTTGCCAATCATGCCGCTTCCAATAACACCAACTCTTTTTTTCTCCATCACGATACCTCCCTTTGTCGTTTTGATACGCAAATACGCAGATTACAGTCCATTGAGACTTCTTGCATGGCAGCACGCAACATAATGCTTTGGCAAAACCTCTTCCAAGTGCTGTGGTTTTGTGCATTCCTCTGTTGCATAGGGACACCGGGCATAAAATCTGCATCCGGGCTTTGGTTCGATGGGAGATACAAGCTCTCCTTTAACCAGAATTCGCTGCTTTGGATGGTCAATGTCCGTAGAAGGTATCGCGGACAACAGAACCTTCGTGTAAGGGTGCAGAGTTTTTAAGAATATTTCCTTGGCCGGGCTGATTTCCACCATTTGTCCAAGGTACATAACCGCAATATCCGTTGAAAGATGCCGCACCACGGACATGTCATGGGTAATGAACATATATGTGAGGTGCCGTTCTTCCTGCAGATCCTGCAGCAAATTCAGAATCTGGGCCTGGATGGAAACATCCAGCGCCGACACAGGCTCATCACAGACAATAAATCTGGGATTCATTGCCAGGGCGCGCGCAATACCCACACGCTGGCGGCGGCCGCCGTCCAATTCGTGAGGATAGGCCCGGCGCATACGGCTGTCAATGCCAACCAATTCCATAAGTTTGGTAGTCTCTCGGGCAATTTCATCCTTACTGTACTTTCCACTGCGGCGGATCGGCTCGTTGATGGTGTCATCCACTGTCATACGGGGATTTAGAGAACTGAAAGGATCCTGGAAAATAATCTGCATTTTGTGACGCAGTTCGCTAAGCTGCTTCCGGTCCACATGGGTAATGTCCTCTCCGTCAAAAAGGATCTGACCGTCCGTACTGTCCTGCAGATGAATAATCGTTCTGCCCAGCGTGCTCTTGCCGCATCCGCTCTCGCCAACCACGCCAAGAGTCGTACCCTCTTCAATTTTGAAGGATACATCATCTACCGCGTGCAGTGCCCCTTTTGGAGTTGGGAAATATTTCTTCAAGTGTTTGACTTCAACAATTGCTCCCATGTTTCAACCTTATCCTTCCTGCTTTTTATCAAAGCGGCAGCACTTGCACAGGTGGCCTTCTCCCAAATCCACTACTGCCACATCTCCGCTGCGGCAGGCGTCTGTCACATATGGGCATCGTGTCCTGAAGTAACAGCCTTCGGGCAGATGCGTCGGATCGGGCGGAGCACCGTTGATAGGGCTCAGCCTGTGCACATCCTTGTCCAGCATTGGAATTGCGCCAAACAGCCCCAGCGAATAGGGGTGCGACGGATTCTTGAACAGCTGGCGGACAGTACCGTATTCTACAATCTGTCCCGCGTAGACGACAGCTACCTTGTCGCAGGTCTCCGCAACAATCGCAAGATCATGCGTAATCATGATCAGCGCCATATTTCGTTTCTTCTTCAAATCTGTGATCATATCCAGGACCTGCGCCTGTATGGTAACGTCCAGGGCAGTTGTAGGCTCATCGCAGATCAGCAAATCCGGGTTGCAGGCCAAGGCAATGGCAATGACCACACGCTGCTTCATACCGCCGGAAAACTGATGGGGATACTCGCGAAATCGTTCTGCGGGGATACCGACCATTTCGAAAATCTCCAGTGCCTTCTTGTCAGCATCTTCCTTGGAGATTTTCTGGTGCATTCGGATTCCTTCGGCAATTTGCCAACCAACGCGCTTTACGGGATTCAAGGCCGTCATGGGATCCTGGAAAACCATTGCCATTTTGTTGCCGCGGATCTTTTCCAGTTCTGTCTCGCTCTTTTTGTACAGGTCTTCTCCTTCCAGCTCTACGGTGCCGCTCACAATTTGCGCCGGAGGCGCAGGCAGGATATGCATAATAGTACGAGCAATCGTTGTCTTGCCGGCACCGGTTTCGCCAACCAGGCCAATGGTTTCGCCCTTTCGCAGTTCAAAACTGACATTGTTGACTGCTTTGACTGTCTCGGACCGGGTCACATAATGAACAGTCAGGTTTTTCACCTTTAAGAGCACATCTTCCATAATCGTTCCTCCTTACTGACGCATTTTAGGATCCAGCGCATCGCGAAGTCCGTCTCCGATCAGATTGAAGGAGAGGACGACCAGCATGATAAAGATGCCAGGCATGATAATAATGTAGGGATATGCCATGAACGAGGTTTTTGCGGCAGAAATCATAGCGCCCCACTCAGCCAGCGGCTCCTGAACACCCAATCCGATATAGCTCAGGCCGGCGGATTGCAGGATCTTACTGCCCGCGCTCATGGAAATGCTGACGATAATGGGGGACAGGCAGTTAGGCAGAACATGACGGAACATAATGCTGATCTTGGAACAGTCAATTGCCTCGGCAGCTTCCACAAATTCCTGACCACGGACACCCATCATGCTGGCTCTGAGTAAGCGCACCAGTCCGGGTACGCTGGTAACAGACAAAGCAACCAGCGTCGGCACAAGGCCGCCGCCCATAGCCTGTGAGACACAGATTGCCAGCAGCACATCAGGGATGTTCTGCACAACATCGCAACAGCGCATAATAACGTTATCCACCGTTCCGCCGAAGTAGCCGGCAATGGTACCCAGAATGATTCCCAGAACTGCGCCAATGATGGAACTTCCAATGCCCAGGGCCAGAGAGTTCCGGCCGCCGTAGAGGATCCGGGCAAACATATCACGTCCCATGCTGTCCGTCCCGAACCAGTGGACCGCATTGGGTGTCTGGTACTGCTCAATCGGGTTGACCTCATATGGGGAGAAATTGCACAGCAGTGGTGCTGCCACACAGGCCACGACAATTACGAGCATTACCGCAAAGCCAAGCAGCGCAGTAGGGTTACGAACGAACTGGGACATCACCGTGTAAAAAGCGCCGTCTTTCCAGGTACCTTCCTTAATGTACTCCTCATCGCCCTTGTTCTGAAGGGAAACGGCATTTTTTTCCTTATCCTTCAAATCCATCTCAGCCATTTTTCTTCCCTCTCTTTTTCTGCTGTCCCTCGTACTGTGCCTTGATCCTTGGATCAATATAGGCATAACACAAGTCCACTGCCAGCATAACTATGCTGAACAGCAGCGCAAGCACAACAACTGTGCCGCGCACGACCGGATAGTCACGCTGGTTAATGCCATTTACCAGATACAGTCCCAAGCCCGGAATTGCAAACACGTTTTCAATCACGACGGTGCCGCCCAAAGCACGTCCAAACGAACCGCCGATATCGGTGATGATCGGGATCAAAGCATTGGGCAGTGCGTGGGTGTACAGAATTCTTTTTGCCGGAACACCCTTTGCCTTTGCGGTAACACAATAATCGGAACTGATGACATCCAGCATCTGACTGCGCGTCTGTCTTGCCAACCCCGCGATACCCATGATCGCGGAAGCGGCACAGGGAAGCACGTAGCTGTACCAGTGCTTGATACCATAGGCCGGAAGCCAGTTCAGGTTTACGGAGAATATCAGCACCATCATCATTGCAAACAGAAAGCCTGGAAGGGAGTTGCCCACCATGGCAATGAAAATGCAGAAACGGTCAATGAATTTTCCTTTATGCGTAGCAGCTGCTACACCCAGGGGAATCGCAATTATCATCTGAACAATGCAGACAATTGCTGCAATTTTTGCAGTGTATGGAAGCTTCTTTAAAATTTCACTTTTGACATCGACCTTGTTCATATAGGAAGAACCGAAGTCAAACTTCAGGAAAGCATTCTTCAGGAAATCGCCCAGCTGAACCAGGAAGGGTCTGTCTATGCCAAGCTGGTGCTTCAGCTCCGCAACCTGTTCCGCCGTGCCTACGCCGCCCAGCATCTGCTGGGCAGGGTCACCAGGTGTGATATACAAAAGGGAGAAAATCAGAATTGCAACCGCAAAGATAACCGGGATAAACTGCAGGATTCTTTTACCAAGATAACGCCACATATGCTCACCTCTCTGAGTATCAGCAGCCGCTCCTCAGGGGTAATCGAGGAGCGGCCGCCTTTGGGTCTAAAAATCAGGCAATTATTTTATCTGCTGTATTCGCATGCGCCGGGGATAGGCTGGCGCTCAATTCGTGCCCATTTGGTGATACGGTCGCTGCCGTAGAACACGTGGGTGCAGTAGAACAGGCTGTAAGCATAACACTGCTCATCAACATAGTCAGCCAGTGCCTGGATGTCTTCGGGAGTACCGTCTGCGCTGGCAGCTGCGTCATACAGCTCCTGCAGATGGTCATCCTTAATGAACAGGTGGTTCACACCGCTGGAATAACTGTTAATGTCCAGAGTGGTATTTGCATTCCAGAATGCGAAGAAGTTAGAGATCTCGCTCAGATCAATATCATACAAGGTGCCGGACTCATCTGCGTGCTGGTCAGCATACAGCGCGGTATCGTAACTCAGCAGTTCGTACTTGATACCGATAGCGTCCAGGTAAGCTCCGATAACGGTGCCCGCCGCCATCCAGCCGGCAGGATTGACTAAGATCCGGATCGTCTCGCCATTATAGCTGGACTTTGCCAGGTATTCCTTAGCCAGATCAACATCGTATTCCCAGTAGCTGCCTGCTTCCTTCAGCATGGAAGCGGGAACATCGGTGTAGCTGGGGCAGGCACTATATTCATTGTAACGCGCACCGATGTAACGGTCACAGGAGGCAATGACACCATCAATGTCAATGGCATGGCAGATGGCCTTCCGCAGATTGACGTCCTGGCAGGGGCTATTGGTGCTGCAGTTGAAAGTGATATGGCGATGCGCGCCGTTGGGCATGAAACATGCGCTGTAGCCTTCCTTAGCCGTCATGGAATCAAAGTCCACAAAGGTCTGCTGATCCTCGTCAGCAATTGAGTAGGTGATGTCGATTTCGCCGGAGCGGAGCGACATGGCATTGGCAGTCTTATCAGCCAGCGCCTGGAAGGCAATACGCTTGGTATTCTGGGTGGAAATCCAGTTACGAACGGAATCGTCAGTCTGCCAATAATCCTCACGGGCTACAACAACGGCCTCTGCAGCGGAAACAAAGCTCTCGACCACATAAGCGCCGGTGCCGCAGGGCTTATCCGTAGCCATTCCGTCGCTGGATGCCTCGTAAGCAGTCTTGGAAATGATGTTGATATTGGACAGCACCTGCTTGTAAACGTCCTTACGCATATTGGTGAACACCAGTCGGATGTTGTAATCATCGATCTTCTCAACCGCAGTCAAAGTAGACATGATGTTGTTGAAGAAGCCGCTTTCCCGTGCCTTTTCAAAGGAATAAAGGACATCATCAGCCGTGATATGGTTGCCGTTGCTATCGGTAACGTAGTCGAAAATTTCAACCTCATAGACGCCCTCACTGGGGTTGGTCAGCTTTTTTCCGATAAAAGGAACCATCTCATTGGTCTCATAGTCCATGGACATCAAAGGCTCGTAGACACTGTAGGTCAGCATTTTGCTGGTAAAGCCGTTGGTAAAGGGCGCCAGGGTAGTAACGCTGGTAGAAACATTTACCAGCTCCGTCTGATAGGTCTTGCCGGAAGCACTTGCATCTTCCTTTGTGCCATCATTGGAACCGGAGCCGCCGCAGCCGGTCAAAAGCAGCCCCATCAGAAGTGCACAGGCCAACAGGACGCATGTCAATCTCTTTGAATACTTCTTCATTTCGATTCTCCTTTTTTGTTTTCTATCTAAACCGATACATTCGGTCCAGAACAAGATGAAGGTGTTTAACTTCCGTTCTTCAGTGCGCTGTCAAAGGCTACATCGGAACGTTCAAAGTTCATTTTCCGAATAAATGCAAGGGATTCCGTAGCCCCCGCGATCCGCTCCATGCCGCTGTCTTCCCATTCCACGGATAGCGGCCCGCAATATCCGATCTGGTTCAGTTCCCGGATAATGCTGTCGAAATCCACGTCTCCATGACCCACAGAAACAAAGTTCCAGCCCCGGCGGGTATCCCCAAAGGTCAGGTGGCTGCCCAGAATTCCGTTACGCCCATCCATATTCATCTTCACGTCCTTGATGTGAACGTGATAGATGCGGTCTGCAAAATCCCGGATGAAGATCGCCGGATTGACCCCCTGCCAGAGCAGATGGCTGGGATCAAAATTGAAGCCCAAGGTAGGGCGGTAATGGAATTTCTCCAGAAGCTTCTTTGCGCTGTAGTAGTCGAAGGCAATCTCCGTAGGGTGAACCTCCAGTGCAAACTTTACACCGCACGCATCAAACACATCAAAGATCGGAGACCATAGCGCAACAATTTCGTCAAATCCTCCCATCACCTGCTCATCGCTGGTCTGCGGGAAGCTATACCAATACTTCCAGATGGGACTGCCCAGAAAACCCGTCACCACAGACACGCCCAGGTTCTTGGCCGCCCGTGCCACGTCTTTCATTTCCTCGATTGCCCAGGCACGGATCTCTTCCGGTTTTCCCGCCAGGGCAGCCGGGGCGAAATTGTCCAGACGACTGTCCCACACATCGCCGACGCACTGGCCAATCAAATGCGCGCTGATTGCCCAAAGGCCCAGATTGTTTTCTTGCAGCATTTCCCGGATCTTCTGTGCATATTCCGTATCCGTTGCCGCTCTGTGGACATCCAGCCCTGACTGTGTAGCCAGTTCAACGCCGTCATAGCCCATTTTTGCAAACGTTCGGAAGCCTTCTTCCAATCCGAGATCCGACCACTGGCCGGAGATGATTGTAATCGGTCTTGCCAAAGTTTTCACATCCTTTGCTGTTCATGAAAATTTTCATGAATCAATTTCTGATTTCGTTCATAGGTGGTTCACGCTTTACGCCTTGATTATAAGCACACATTCTGTATATGTCAACACATTTGTTGCATTTCCAAGTATATTTTCACAAAGCAACGAAAATTATTATTCAAATTTTAGCACAATTCACATCTTTTTATTTTCTTTCTGAAAATAAAATTTCAGAAAATTTTCTATTATGTATTGAAAATCTTTTTCAAGTATTGTATAATCAGGCTATCCCAAATAATGATGCAGGAGGTCTACTATGAAAACACTCAAACTTGCGCTGGCAGGCGCATGGCACGTCCATACACGGATTTTTATGCCGATGGTCAAGAAAGCCCTCGGCGAAGCCGTAGACTGGGTAAGTGTCTATGACAGGGATGCCGTCCGCGGAAAAGAGGCAGCCAAGCTGCTTTCCTGTCCCTTTGTATCCAGCTATCAAGAAATACTGGACAACCCCGAAATTGACCTGATCGTAATCGAAGCAGAGACCTGCGACCACAAGGAAATGATTCTGCAAGCAGCGAAGGCCAGAAAGAATGTTTTCTGCGAAAAAATCCTCGCGATCACCACCGACGACGCTTTGGAGATCAAGCGTGCCATAGAAGAAAGCGGTATTAAATTCGGCGTATCTCACGAAGCGCTGACCGTAGCCCCTTATATGTACACCAAGAAACTTCTGGATGAGGGCGTTTTTGGGGATTTCGTTTCCATGCACTTCCGCCGTGCCCACGGCATGGCCAAGAAAACGCTGAATGACGAGTGGTTTTCCAGGAAGATCGCCGGCGGCGGCGATCTGATTGATTTAGGTATCCACGGTGCCTCCATGTTGGCCTTCCTGGGAGGGAAACCCAAGCGGGTCAGTGCCTTTACTCACAACTTCACAGGGCATGAAACTGAGGACAGCGCCACTATTCTGGTCGAGTTCGAAAACGGGGGCATTGGAACCGCCCATACCGACATGGTCACCAGCATCATGGAAAACAACTTCGAGCTGGTCGGCACAGATGGCATGATAACAGTGACCGGCACAGACCGCAGCAATGTCACATCTCTTCAGAGCACTCACATTCCTTCCACCGGCAGTGAGATGTGCGTGATCCCCGCCGAGCAATACAGCAATGACTGCCTGACCCCTATCGTCCATTTTATCCGGGAAGTAATGCTATCTGACTCCGGTAGGCGCAGCGTTCCCGGGCTGGACATCGATACCGCCGTTACCGTTGTCCGCCTGGTTGAAGCTGCCTATGAATCTGCCGCCACCGGCACAAGCGTAGCCTTCTGATTTCCTGCAAAAACAATCTGCCCGGATCCAGCCGGGCAGATTGTTTTTATACATTCACTTTAATGTCGTCAGCCACATGGATCCATTTTCTGCTTCGCAGTCTCGCTATGCACCACACCGACTTAATGATATAGTCGACTCGGAGACAGAACAGCACAGCCCAAGCCGGCCACTGCAGCACCAAGCCGGTCAATGCCCCCGCAGGGACAGAAAGCAGCCACAGGAACAATGCGTCCGCGATCATCAAAAACTTTGTATCCCCACCGCCCCGCAGCACGCCTTTGGTCATGATCGCCTGAACGGCATTGAAAAGCGTGATCACAATATAGGCGCGCATAAGCTGACGGGTCACTGTCACCGTTTCCGGTGTCAGCGTATACATCCGGATGGTCATAGGCCCCACAGCATACATCATCAGTGCTGCAAGAGCGCCAAACACAATGCTCAGCAAATAGAATGTCTCGCCCTGAACGCACGCTTTCTCAATCTCGCCTCTGCCCAGGGTACTGCCTGTGATAATGCTGGAAGCATTGGAAACACCGGAAATTACCACGCTGAACATCCGCTCCACAACCATACACACAGAGTTGGCCGCCACAACCGCAGCACCCATATGCCCCAGGACCACGCTGACAAGGTTGCTTCCCAGCCCCAGCAGGCCGTCGCTAACCAATACCGGAGCACCCAGGTGAAAATAGTTGCGGTAAAAGTCCGACGATGGATTTTTCAGGATGTTCTTCACACGCAGTCCGAGTCTGCGGTCAATAAAGAATATGTAAATAAAGGTCAGCAAAAACTCAGCCGTTCTGGAGATCAGTGTGCCAAGAGCCGCACCGGCAATTCCCATCTTCGGTGCTCCGAATTTTCCAAAAATGAACACATAGTTCGAACCCAGGTTGACAAAGAACGCAACGATTGACACCACAAGGCCCAACCGCGCTTGTCCCACCGAGCGCATAAGCTGTGCCAGCACGAACCCCAGTCCATGCAGCAGGAAGACGAATGTCGTTATCTTCAGATAACGGGTTCCCGCCTCAATCACCGCCGTCTCCGGGGAATACAGCCGCATGATCTCCGCCGGAAAGAGCCAGGTAATTCCCGCAAACAGGACTGCAAGTCCCGCAGAAAGCCGCAGCGCCATGGCAAACGTTTCATACACTCTCTCCCGATCGCCTGCGCCCCAATACTGGGCACACAGCACGCTGCAGCCGCCAATGATCCCAAGATTAAAAATCACAAAGAAATTGTAATACTGATTTGCCAGGCCGGACGCAGACAGAGCCACCTCTCCGAAAGATCCCAGCATCATTGTATCAAGCATATTCACGCCCATATTGATCGCTTGCTGCAGCGCAACAGGGAACATAATAGAAAGAACAGACTTATAGAAGGTCTTGTCCCTTACAATCGTCATTTTTCGCATAAAAACTCCTATTAAAAAGGCTGCCCTGCCCTTCGAAAAGAGCAGAGCAGCTTGCAATCTGCACTTACAGTTTTACCAGTTCCCCCGTTTGTGCGCTTCTGTAGATGCCGTCAATGATCCGGCTGACAGTGTACGCTTCAAAAGGTTTTACGAAAGGCTCCGTGTCGTTGAGGATCGCATCGATCCACAGCCTGCTCTCGCTCACCTTTTTGACCCCCTTGTTGAACATTGGAAGGTCACAGGCAGACCTGCCCTGCAAGTCGGGTTTCGTAACCGTGAGGACACCATTGTGCTCGCCATTCAGACGAACGCCGTCCAGCAGGTCCGCACCGGCCTCTGTGCCGCACAGGACAACCTTGTTCTCATATACCTCCAAGGTATTCAGCGCCCAGCTGCAGTCTACAGAGATCGTTGCGCCGTTCTTCATGCGAATCAGCGCGAAGGCAGAATCCTCCACCTCGAACTTATCCGCGTCCCACAGTCCTGTCGCGTTGGCAGGCGTGGGCTTCTTGCCCAAATACTGATAGGTGTTGCCCATAACGCTGTCTACATCATAATGATTCATCAGGTACAGCGCCATGTCGATGGCATGGGTGCCCATGTCGATCAGGCAGCCGCCCCCTTGTGCAGCCTTATTCAGGAAGCTTCCCCACGCAGGAATATGTCTGCGGCGGACGGCCAACGCACGGGCGTGGTAGATGTGGCCAAGTTCCCCTGCATCACAGACACGCTTGAGATATTGCACTTCAGGAATCAAGCGGCACTGGTAACCAATGGTCAGCTTCTTGCCGGACCTCTCCACAGCATCCATCATCTTTGTCGCTTCTTCGATGGACATGGCCATCGGCTTCTCACACAGGACATGCTTGCCGGCATCCAGCGCCCGGACAGCATACTCCGAATGGGTGACATTGCTCGTCAGGATGTAAACGGTATCTACATTGGGATCCCGGATCACTTCTTCAAAGTCCGTACAGACCTTGCAGCCCACAGCGCCAAAATTCTCAGCAACCTCCTGTGCCCGCCCGGCGTTAAAGTCAAAAACTGACACGATTTCCGCTTCAGGGATTTCCTTTAGTGCGGGCAAATGCTTCATATGTGCCACGAAACCGCAGCCAACAATGCCTACACCAACTTTTGATTCTGTTTTAGCCATAATATAACCTCCAGATTTTATTTCACTTCATAATTGTAACGCATGTGGAATGCCCCACAGGGCAGCTAGCAATCGCTCCTCCGACTTCACCGGTCACCGGGTCTCGTGGCAGGACTGCAACCATGTTCGCATTTGCCGCCACAATAAATTTATCATCTTCTGTGATCGCCATTGCCCTTGGCGATTTTCCACCGCTGGGGAACCAGTTCGGAGCCGAAAGTCTATCGCCATCAAAAGAGAAGCAGCACAGCTGGTCTGTCCCGCGAACGCACACGTATACATATCTTCCGTCATGAGAAAGCTGGATATCCGCCAATTTCGTAAAGCCGACAGGAGGCGCTTGAAGGACAGAGATCTCTTGAAGCATGTCCCCCACCCCAGCTTCCTCGGACCACTCATAAACCAGTACAGTATTGCTGCACTCACAGGAAATAAGGAGTCTGCTCCCATCCCTGGAAAAACACATATGGCGCGGCCCTCTGCCGGCAGGGGTTCTGACGCTCATATTCTCCATGCGGTGCAGCTTATCCTCCGCATCCATTTTGTAAACTGTCACAGTATCGCAGCCAAGGTTTGCAACCAGCAGATAGCCGCCCGGCGAAATCAGGCTGAAGTGCACATGGCTTCCGTCCTGCTGCTTGTCCGGCCCGGATCCTTCGTAAATCAAGGTATTACATATCCGATCCATCTCACCATTTTCTCCCAGTGTGCAAACAGAGAGACTTCCACCACGATAATTTGCGCTGGAAATATGACGATTGTCCGGCCAAAGGGTAAGCTGTGTCCCGTAGCCCGTATGATTACCCAAGGGAAGTTTGTTGATTAGTGTCACCTGCGTCTTATCTTCGGAAATTCGGAATGCGGATATCTCGCTCTCATCCAGCTCCCCGACCGAATACAGCAGGCTGCCCCTTTGCTGCAAAAATGTAGGGTTTTCCGCCTGATGATTCGTACTCCGAAGAGTCAGTGCGCCGGTCTCAGGATTCATTCCGAATACATAAATTCCTTCTCCGCCCTCTTTTCCGAAAAACGGGCGGGTATATCCGCCAACAAACAACGTATACTCCTTCATTTACTCCCTTCTTTCTGAAATTTTCATTTCTTACGGGAATATAATAGCATTTTTCTCAGCATTTATCAAGCACATAACAAAACTTCGTTATTTTTTGCCCATTTTCCTTAAATATTTTGTATCTTTCATCCAGTAATTATTAGTATTTTCTGAAATATAATTGCTTTTTCAGAAAATATATTTTACAGTTTCTTATGCTTCCAAATGTATCCCCGGGCATTGCGTCAAATTAATTTCTGAAAATTTCAAAGTTTTTCAATATTTTCATTGATTTTTGCGAATTCGTCATGTATAATTAAATTCATCTTTTGCTAAAGGGGAATTATCATGCCTAAAGACACGAAATCACGGCTTCTGCAAATTTCCAAGGCAGCAGGCGTCTCTCCCGCAACCGTATCCCGCGTCATGAATCATCCGGAGCTTGTAAAAAAGGAGACCGCGCAGCTCGTCACGAACGCCATGCAGGCGCTGGGAATCGAGGGCAAAAAAAAGGAGACTGCGCCCCTGCCGAAAAAGAAAACCATCCTGATGAACGCACCATACCTGGACCAGTTTTACCTGGAGATTTCCAACGGTGTAAAGAATGCCATTGAGGCCAGCGGATACTTCATGGTCACATCCTACTATGACATTGGCGAAAACAACATCAAGTCGTTTCTGGAGCTCATTCGGGAGGTCAACGCCTGTGGCGTGATCATCACCAACAGCCTCAGCAAAGAGCTTCTGGATGCTATTGAAAAGGAAGTCCCCGCTGTCCAGTGCTGCGAATTTAATCCCGATGTCAGCATTCCCTATGTAACAGTGGACGATTTTTCCGGAGCCCAGAGGGCAACAGAGTACATGATCAACTGCGGCAGGACAAAGATTGGCTTTGTCAGCGGTCCTAGAAAATACAAGTACGCCACCGAGCGCCGCCATGGTTATCACTATGCCATGAGTCAGGCACGGCTTCCCATCGAACGCTTCTGGGAGATCGAGCTGCCTTCCAACAGCTATGAGATGGCATACTCCGCGGTAAAACAGTTGCTGCAATTTGACGACGGCCATCCAGACGCCTTTTTATGCACCTCAGATATCCTGGCCATGGCAACCATTCGTGCTGCTGTTCAAAAAGGCTTGTCCGTCCCAAATGACGTCATGGTGATCGGTTTTGATGACATACAATTCGCCTCTATGATGATTCCTTCTCTCACGACTGTGCGCCAGCCTGTAAATCAAATTGGATATACCGCCTGCAATATGCTGATTCAGCGTTTGGTCAATCCCACAATGCCGCTAAACGCAATGATTCTGGATACCGAACTGATAATTCGGGAATCCACATCTTCACAAAATCTTATACGCTGACAGACGTACTGCCAAAGCCCACGGGAATATGATGCCTTGGCTTCATATTCCCGTGGGCTTTCCTGAATCTTTGCTTCTTCATCTCTGGATGCCGCTTCCGCCAAATGAACGAGCGAACCTGGCAGAACCGTTGGAAACCGATCTGCTACCGTTTAAACGGCATCGGCAGCAATCTGCTTCGGAAGATGTAAAAGAACTGTCTTTGAATCTGAATCCGAAGACCAATCGCAATCTCATTTTCGAGGCGCAAGCAATACACACGAATGGATGAAGCCTGATAGCCCATCTTTGAACATCGCATCGCAGAAATGAAATAGGCTATTGGGGCCCTCATACTGAACTCCAATTAAAATCTTAAAAAAGATAATGCTTATCGACTTAACACAGCACGCTACAAGATGTAGCGACAGCTCTGGTCAAGCGCAGGAATATCTGATTG
>ERZ780198.242-NODE-242-length-63439-cov-8.756547_pt1 | contig 63439 bp, 119 predicted proteins | sample MGYA00510979_ERZ780198 | MGnify/ENA primary metagenome ERZ780198 (study PRJEB29588, sample SAMEA2158039) | human gut metagenome | biome: human gut; feature: human-associated habitat; material: faeces | place: Denmark | collected 2008/2010 ...
TTTACAGCACCTTTTCTGTCTACAATTTTTGCGCCGTAGACAAGCTTTATTTTTTCCTGTTTGCAATGAGGGCAGCACTGCTTGCCTTCTGCTGTTGTTCCAAGTAGATATTTCACTGTTGCTCCTCCGTTACAGCCAGGAATTTTAACACTCTGCCTGTATTACTGATTCTATATTCTTCCAGATCGTCACGCTTCAGGTACTGCCTTCCATATAGCGACTTCATATTCTCCCATACAAGGAACGGCACGTTGTAAAAATCTGTCAGATTAAACGATACCAGGATAAAGCACCTTGCTCCTAAAAAATGATGAACCTTTAGGTATTCAAGCTGGTGCGGTTCAAGTCTGCTTCGCAGCATCTTGTCGCCGTCGGTGTGCTTCGCTTCAAAGCACACCGCTAAACCGCCTCTAAGAGTCCCCTTGTAGTCAACACCGCTTTTCTTTGCATAGTTGGCAATGAACTGTCCATGCGCTCCATAAGGGCGGATATAATGTACAGGTTCGCTCTGTTTCTCTATCTTCGCAATGCCGTGTTCCTCGTAATACCGGCAGCCTGCGTCAATCATCTTTTCAAAGAATGAACCGCTTGCCTTACTCCGCTTGCCTACAATGATACTTTTAAGCTGATTCATGTTTCTTGTACCCCTTGAATTTCATCCTGCTGAAAGCGTATCTCAGATAAGCTAAGTCCTGAAGCACATCAATGTATTCAATTTTATCAACATACACCTTGCTTCTTCCCCACGTGCTAATCAGCTTCATGCTAGGATTGTAGGTCTGGTGATATATCGTTTTGTACAAAAAACAATATTCACTGCAAATCTTCTTGAAATCATCTTTCTTTAATTCGATTTCAGTGAACGCCAGCTTACGCAAGCGGTTAACTTCGTCTTTAATCTTCATTCTGCACCTCGCTTAAAACGGAATTTCCTCATTAAAAGGTACTGCGCTGCCAAAACCTTGGAAGTCCTGGCTTTCTTCTCCCGGTGTATGCTGAGATTCGCCGCCTTGCTCTCTACGCTCAATGAATTCAAAGTGCTCCGCAATGACCTCGGTTACATACTTCTTTTGACCGTCTTTAGCTTCATAACTGCGAATTTGCAGTCTGCCTTCAACTAACACACGCTTTCCCTTGCTAAGGTAGTTGCCACAGATTTCAGCTTGTTTACCCCAAATAACAACAGGGATAAAATCCGCTTCACGCTGCTTGTCTTTCGAATAAGGTCTGTCCACAGCAAGCGTGAACTGAGCAACAACCTTGCTTGTAGAAGTGTATCTTACCTCCGGGTCTTTTGTCAGTCTGCCTAATAAAACGATTTTGTTCATGCTTTTTGTTCCTTTCTCTTTAACGGATTGTCCTGGCAGAAAATTTCGCCGCCTTCTTTTTTGATTTTTGCTTTGATTTCGGCAATAGCTTTATGCAGATAATAAACCTCACCGCTGTCATGATACATATTGATATAGAAATTTACTATTGTCGTAAAATATCTCTTATCTTTATCACGATTTGCACTTTCAGTGATTCTCGTAAGCTCTTTATCGTCCATAATTCCCTCCTATAATCCTAATAATTTGTTAGTCGCAGCAAAGCCTTCCGCAACCTTCTTCCTGCGTCTGCTTGCGTGTGTAACCTCTACCGGGTGGCACATCTGCAAAATGCGGTCATAGATTCTTGTTTCCGTTATCGTCTGCGGCTTTTTGATTGCTTCAATCGGCAAATTCGTTGTGATGATTGTAGGCAATCCGCTCCGGCAACGGCTGTCGATGATCTGGAACACCAGCTCCTGAGCAAACTCCGTGCGCCGTTCTGCTCCTAAATCATCAAGCACTAACAACTCAAATTGATTAAATCCATCAAGATACGCTTGCTTTTGTTCAGTGCCCCACAAGGTATTGAACACTCTGCCAAAATTAGTCATTAAGCAAGCTACACCTTTATCAATCAGTGCATTGACAACACACGCAGCAGCGAACGTCTTTCCGCTCCCGGAATTTCCGTAAAGCAGCAATCCTTTATGCATCCTGCGAAAATCATCGTAGTGCTCAACAAAATTCTTCATTGCTCGCATCGTCCGCTCATCTGCGCCGTCATCATGGCTGAAAGTCTGTGACTGAAGCTCACGCTCCGGGAAGCCAGCTTTTCTAAGCTCTTGTACCCTAGCAAGTCGCTTTTCATGTTCCTCACGTTCACGCTCTGCCTGAAGCTCTTCCGCTCTGCACTTGCAGATACAAGTTACAGTTCGTTCAACGCCAAACAAGAAACCTCTGCATTGCTTCGGCGTGTGACATTTACCACACATAAGCAATCCGTTTTCGTAATAATCATTTTCGTTTTGCTTATTAAGCTGTGAAGCATTTTTAGCAATGTGATCTACAGCAAGCGTAATCGAATTCTGAACATCATTCGCATTCATGCTATCACCTCACTAAAAATATTTGTCCAGGTCTGTTTGGTCGTCCGGCGGTTTCTTTGGCTTTTGATTGTCACCGCTCGCAAGGTTTCTTGCAACTCCCTCACAATAGGCTATTGACTTCTTTCCTTGCTGCGCTGTTATTGTTACCGCTTGCATAGCTATTAGCTCGCCGTGCTCCTTAACAATAGCCTGTAACCGCTCTGCAATATATGGCGTTATCGGCGTAACATTTTGATTCCAAAAGCCAACAGGATTATTATCGCTCGTAACATTTTCGTAACTGTTACACGTAACAACAGAATTTTCATTGCAACAACCACTACTAAAGTTGTTGTTGTTACTCTTACTCTTATTCTCTTTCTTATTCTTACTCTTATTCTTATCCGTAACATCTGTGTTTGTTACATCGTTGTTACACGTAACATCTTGACTTGTTACGCTTTTGTTACACGTAACATCTTCGTAACATTCCGTAACATTTGCATTTGTTACATCAGTGTTACATGTTTTGGATTCCCTCTCACGCTGCCTTTTAGCTCTCATTGCTTCCTTGCACCGTTCACGCTCCTTAAGCTTTGAAAGCTCTTCAGCGTTCTGATGCTCACTCCAGCCTACAATATAGATATATCCGTTGTCCTCTATATCAATCATGTTGTACTGCCGAAATACTTCTAAAGCAGTTTCCGCAATTTTAGGCTTAAAACCACCAACAGCAGCTAAGGTTTTAGGTGTATACGCTACACCTTCGGTAGCGTATACATAACCACCATCGTTTTTTTTACGAGCTAAAGCTAACAAGAAGAACCACATTAATGCCAGGCTATCACCAATCTTCGTATCAGCACGAAGTATCTTGATTTTTTCGCTGTCGAATACATCAGCGCTAACCTTGAACCAGTTCTCCATGTCGCCCTCCTACAATAACTTCTTCCATAATGGTTGCCGTCTAAGTAACCTTACATACTTCATAAGTGCTTTCTTTCTCATGCAGTCTGCCCCATTTCTTCAAGTAAGGTCTTAATAGCCGTATGAGCAAGCGCATATTGAGGAATTGTAACCATTTTTTCAAGCTCTTCAATAGTCAAGTCCTTAATGTTTTTGTATGCAGCAAGCGGTCTGCCGTTCTTATCGTGACCATTAGCAACAGTTACAACAATCTCACCTTGAGGGGTAATCTTAACAAATTTATCTCCGGTAGCTTGCGGTTGAGCTTTAGGCTTCTGCTCTGTGTTTTTGGCTTTAAAATCTTGCTTCGGTTCCGGTGCACAAGCTGAATTTCCGTCATCGTCCTCTTGCGCAAGTCCAAGAGCCGCTGCAAGGCTGTATCTTCTAGCATATGTCAGCGTACTGCCAAAACCCTGGGCATCATTTTTCTGAATAGGATAACTGCTCGTTACCTTAATAAATTGACCGCTGCTATGCATGATCAGTGTAGTAACAGCAAGCTTATTATTTTCTACAATTCCTTCGTTAGCCTGGAATATACTTAAGCCGTTCTTGCTAAGCGGCTCACGTGCTACGTTCAGGCATTCCGCTAAATCCGCATATTTGCTTTTAAAAAACGGATTGTCACAGCCTTTAACAGCATTTTTCATTTCGCCCTGAGCCTTTGCTAAAGATTCAGCCAAAGCGTCGATTTTTTCGCTCATTTCCATTTAAATCACCTTTCCTTCCTTAACCAGCTCTTCAAGTCTGCTATGAAGCTTAAGAGTTGTTTCAGCATCCCAGTGACAGCATTCACGATAGCTGCCAACTTTAGGATATGTTTGCATATTCACCGACAAGCTGTTAACGTTATAGCTTAATACATCACCTTCACGCACAGCCTGTTTTTCCTGGTGGTATCCGAAGTGTTGATACTTACATTTGCCATCCCTGGTACAATGTGCGCAAGTCTTAAAGTCTTTCAACCAGCTCTCTTTCGTCTGCTTCTGTTCGCCGTGCTTTCTTTTTCTAAAAGCTTCAAATCCTTCCATGCTAAGTCCGCTGCGAGCTAACACGGCGTTAACCTGTTCATTAGTTACCATATACATCCTCCTTTTGAATTCCGAAACCAAGCTTTAAATCAGCATAGGCTTTGACTACTCTGCCTTGTGCAGTTGTATAGCCTTTTAGCTGAAGCTCTTTGTTCCATTCCCTTATAAGCGAGTAGCCTTTTCCAACGCCTACGCCTAAAAGGTTGGCAATGTCTTTAGCTGTGTAGAATCTGCTTTCCATGTTTGACAACCTCTTTTCCGTATGCTATACTATATATGACCTATTTTTTAAACCGATTTCCTTTCGACTTTATTTATAGGTTAAAGGCTCTCTATTAGCGTGGGGGGTCTTTTCTTTTTGCTCTTCTTCAATACCAATCAATACAAGTAAAGCCTGTGCACCTTCCCGGCATTCTTTTAAAAGACTGTCGCCTAGGTGCTTTTTTTGTACCGTTTTTGCTACCATTTGCGGAAACAATTCAACCACTTCTCCGACTTCTTTTTGCGCCCTCAACATATTCACTGCTAAATCATCAGCAGGAGGAATAAGTCCAAAAACGTCGCAGAACACAATGTTATTTTGCAGGTGCTGTACACGTAACCACGGTGTACGATAGAGTTTTGCCATTGCTAGTGCAATAACATCAGGGCATTGCCGCCAGTTAATCTCATAATCTTTCAAGCAGCTAGAAGAAATACCTAGTTTTTCTGCCGCCTTAACGCGGTTCAAACCTGCATATTCTCTAGCTGTTTTGTAGATATTAGTTTGAGTTTCAGACATCTTAAAAAACTCCTTTCTGGTATAATACAAGTATGGCAGTTAACCAATCGTTATAAATCTGCCATCATTGATTCTTCACTGTGTAGTAATTAACAGTGACTACATCTCCAGGCTGGAGATAACGGCGGTTGGCGGTCAGATGCTGGTTGTCTTTGCTCACGTTATACCAAAATTCATCGAAGCACATTCTTGTTTTGTTAAGCAGAAAATACTTATCAGCGATTCCATACATTGTTTCGCCTTCCTGTACAACGTGTGTGATTGTATGCCTTTGCACCTGGCTGTCCGAAAATCCGCCAACTAAACTAAGGCAAAACCATGTCGCTGCAATCAAGCAGCAGACTTTGAATGTCTTAACTAACATTCTTTATCACTCCTTTGTAGTAATTTCCAGCTTTTCTACTACCGTTAAGATTTTGTAATTTCCATGACGATAGCAAGCCCAAAAGCACTTACATGCTTCAGTCTCGTTTCTTTCGGTAAAAATATCAAGTCTTACCTTACCAGTTTCCAAACTTTGAAAAACTACTACCCAATCTTTACATTTATACATCTCTTCTTCCCTCCTTTACGCTTCCAAAAAGTAATCAACGCTTACGCCGAAGTATTCGGCGAGTTTTTGTAATGCTTCAACATTAGGTTTGTTTCTGCCATTTTTCCAAGTTGAAAAAGCTGAATTGCTAAGTCCTGTTGCCTTCGCAACTTGATAAGCAGTAACATTGTTTTTCTGCATTAATTCAGCAATTTTTCTATACATTTCAGCACTCCTTTCTTGACGTTCAATTTTGAACGTGATATACTTTAATTGACAAATGTAGAATATAGTAAAGTGTTGTACATTTGTAGATGTTTTTATTTTACTTTCTAGTAATATTATACTACATTGTTCTACTTTTGTAAAGTAGTTTATTGCGTTTTTGTGAAATATTTTGTCGAAATGAAATAGGTGAAAATGTACGAAAAATTTGAAATATTACTTAATTCAAAAGGTGTAACTGCATATCAGGTTGCCAAAGCAACGGGCGTTAGTAATTCCATGCTTTCATCATGGAAGAAAAATCGAACAACACCAAAAATGAATACGTTGCAGTTAATCGCCGATTATTTTAATGTCCCGGTGTCATATTTTTATAGTGACACAGAATATGCTCTCGGTGTAACAGAACAACAAGCAAAGTCCCTCGGCATAGACACTGAAGCAGTAAAGCAGCAGCTCAACGCCCAGCTTCTCGACGAACAGGCTATTGAGATTGCAAAACAGATTCAGAAGCTCGATGACACCCAAAAGATGGCTATCGAGCAAATTATAAAAGGGCTGTTGCAAGGCAAAGGCAAGGCCTGACTTCCCCTTCGCCAGCATGGCATAATACCTTGCAATCTAAAGGAAGGAGGTTAAAACGAAGTCGATGTCATACCACTAACGAGTATGCACAGCTGATTCGACAATTACCAACAGAGCATGTGTATTTTCTGCTACTCTGCATAGAAATTGCCAACCAACTGGTTGCAAAAAAAGCAAGCTGAAACTGTAAAATGCGGACTTAACGATTCAACTTGATGTTAGGGGGATTCTCTTTAGGGAGCCATTTTGTAGAAGAACTACAGCGATAAGAGGGCGTATATGTCCGTCCTCTTTTTCGTGTACAGAAAAGAGGTTATACAATGAAAAAATTCACAGTATTCATGCTGTTAGCACTTTGTTTGCTCACTGTTGCCTGCGGTGGTCCTTCAGCTAAAGAAGAAGCAGAACGGTTGCATAAAGACCACACGCTGGCTACAAGAGTGATTTGGAACGATAATTTTGTTCCTAAATTGAAAAAAATTCATAACGAATTACCGGAAGATAAAAAGGATGCAGAAGCAGCTAAACTAGCAGAAGAATACAAGCCGAAATTAGAAGATGCATACAAAAAAATTCAAGCTGAAAAAGTTCAAGACAAAAACAAACATCTTGCGGAGCTGATTCAGCAGCAAGATAAAAACTCGCTAGAATTTTTAAATTTGCTAATAATGCTCAACGATAAGCAGAATCTAAAAGAGCAAAACTGGCAGCAAGATTTCGCAAACGTAACAATGAGCTTGTTTAACACTAAATTAGAATATGACAACGAATATTCTAAAATCACTACCGGGAAAGGCACTTATGAATTAACATTAGCCAACTTCCAAAAAATCCATAAGGGAGATACATATCAGAAAGTTGCTGAAACATTCAAGATGCCCGGCGTTTTAAAAAGCTCAAGTTCATCTCAGCTTAGCTACGGACTTCACACCCTTAATACATGGGAATGGGAGCTTAATGATTCCAGGGTTAGTATAATTTTTGAAAATAATAAGGCAGAATTAATTCACCAATTCAATTTAAAGTAACAGACTATTCCCCTAGCCTGTTAAAAAAAATCACTAGCAGGCGTAAAGCCTGCTTTTGTGCTTTTTGAAATAAAAAAGGCTTGAAAAACAGTCTGAACATAAAATCCCAGGTTGCTTTTCAAGCCAGCGTTTTTATACAGTTTATATTACTATTTTTATAGATTAAAAATCTTATCAGAGCTTCATATTTAGCTTATATGAGCATTTAATTTTTACTAATATAAATATAAGCAGAAGCCTTGAAAAGTCGCTTATAAGCTAAATACTAAAGAGAATTTTTAGCGTTTTTGGCAAAAATTTACATGAAAGGAGCTGCAGAACATGACAGTAACAAAAAATCTGAAAACAGGAAAATGGGACTGTGCTTTTTGGTATAAGGATTGGCAAGGCGTACGCAAACATACAACAAAAAGAGGTTTTGACAAAAAGCGCGATGCTGAAAAATACGAAAGCGATATGAGAAACAAAACTCATACGCATGATCCGAAATTCAGTGAAGTTATTGCAGCATACCGGGAAGAGCTGGACAGCAAACTAAAGCTAGGAGAATTAAAGCAATCGACAGTTGACGGGAAAATCCAGGCATTGGAATATTACGTTCTCCCCTTCTTCGAAAATATGAACGTCGATAAAGTTACTCCGCTTCAAGTTATGCGTTGGCTTGCACTTCAAAATGAGAAATCAGAAAAAGAACGTCTTTCAAGCAGACTGCTAAACCGCATTCGCTCAGAGCTGAACCAGGTATTTGAATTCTCAAAAAGAAACTTCGGGACAAAAAATAACCCTGTCACTCTAACCGACAGGGTAAAGCCATATTCCAACGATACACGTGCAAAGTTATGGACAGTTGAACAGTATAAAGTTTTCTATGATGATATTGAGATAGCTTCGCATAGGGTGCTATTCAATATCATCTTTTGGGCAGGCTTGCGAATAGGTGAAGTTTTGGCACTAAAAATCGAGGATATATCTCCATATAAAATTCACGTTGACAAATCACTCATGAGGATAAACAATAAAGACGAATACGTCATCAGCACAACCAAGACAAGAAGCTCCGTTCGTGATGTTGAGATACCGAAATACCTCTATCATCAAATCATGGACTACATAAGCACCCTTTACAAGGTCAAAGCCGAAGATTATATCTTTGACGGCATAAAGCCGACGGCTATCAGAACATATATGCGCTATCACTGCATTAAGTTAGGCTTGCCAAGAATCAGCCCTCATATTCTCCGGCACAGCTATGCTTCCATGCTTTACGCAACTACCGGAGATATTTTGGCAGTCGCTGAACAGATTGGTCACGCAGATACAAATACAACCTTTAAATTTTATGCTCACATGATGCCTGAAGCTAATAGAAAGGCTGTCGACAAATTAGAGAGCTTAACTGTGGATAACTTGCCCCAAAATAGCGAATTTTAATTTTTGGAACTCATTTTGAACTCATTCGATAAAAAAAGAACCGCCAAACCCCATGAATACTAGGGTTTAGCGGTTTTTGTTTATAGTCCCTTTTACTGATTTTACCAAATCAGCCACTTTTTTGCAAGTGTTTTTTTACTGCATAGTGCATATCTTTTCGTTTATTTTTTTCATTTTTTTAGTTGCTTTTATTTTGGAACTCATTTGGAACTCACAAGCAAAAAAGCAGGCTGACTAAACCTGCTTTTTTTAGCCGTATGTAATAGTAAGAAGATAATTGAGATACCGAAATGGAAACAAATTCAAACTCTTAAATAGAAAAAGACACTTGCGCAAACGCAGATGCCTTTTTCCATAACTAGAACACATCTACAATGTTGGCTAGACACTTAATGAAAGACGTGAACTATTACTAGCATATATATAATATACCATTTTATTTTTTTTAGCAATTAGAAAATTATTGTCTTTCCTTTGCTCTCATTTGAGCTACCCATAAGTCAAGGACTTTTCCGCTAGGAGCATCAGGGTCACACATATAAGCTTTAGCAATCTTGACAAGTGTTCCGGTATCACCGCTGAACACTGCACCATAATCACTATACACCATATTCAGCACATAATACCAATCAGCTTTATGCTTGATATTATGCTGCTCTGCAAGTTGATTGGTCTGCTCATACGTCCAATGCTCACCATTAGTGCCATCCGTGTTCTGCATCTTGCTAACTGCAAGCTTTGCAAGTGCTTCGTCAAAGTGAGGGCCATAGGCTACGCAGTGCAGGTCATACAACGTGCGATAAAAAAGGTCTGGGCAATGCATCTTAAGCTTTTCTAATGCACTGCAAACAATTTCTTCCATTGCTCTCTCTTTTGTATCATCACCTATAATCTTGTTCCAATACTCTTTATAGGAGTGCATAACCACACCTCCTTACGCAAGCTTAACCACGCTAATAGCTGCCCTGTTAATTGTTGCCGCTGCCGTTGCCTGTACCTGTAAACTTGTTATGTTGTTTACTGCACAGCAAGAAGGACGAACACGAATCAGCGTAGTAAAAGAAATATTCACAGCTGTGTCAGCAACGCCAGTAACAATGCTTTCCGCACCATTAATAACAGAAGATGTGCTTTCCGTGGTACTCAGAAGCTGTAAGCCAACATTGCCAGCAGCAGCAGGAACAACATCAGCATTTACACTGACAAGGTACAGGCCACGAATCAGGCTAACACTAGAGCTTCCAGCAGGATGCTTAATAGCAACGCCAGTCAGAAGATTATTTATAGGAAAGCTAACAAAAGCATTAGCTGCAACAGACTGAGCAGCAACAGCCGCAGCGTTCAAAGAAGATTTTTCGTAGCAAATCATTTATTTTCACCTCTTTACGCAATCAAGGTATTTTCTTGATACCTTTAAATTTTATCGTTTTTTAAAGCAATAGGGACGGCTTGCACCGTCCCTAATACAGTGCAGTTAATGCACATAACTTATTTTTAGCCTACATTATAAGCGCAGCCACAAGCACCAGCTACATTGGCAGCGACACTTTGATACGGACTAGACGTAATATAAGCAGGTTGAGGATAAGGTCTCAGCGTGCCGATGAGAGCAGCACTCTGTGCTTGCTGACTTAATTGGAAGTTAGCGGTCTGCAAGTCGCGGTCGCGGTCTGAGAGCTTGTCTCTCAAATCTTGAATCTGGTTAGCTACCATAATTGCCCTGGTCTTTTCTCCGTCCTCTTTGACGGCGTTTACGATAGCACAAGTATTTTGTGCATTTTCGTAACGCACTGCGTCAATATTTCGGTTAGTTTCGTAGCCAAGAGAAGCAATAGCTTGTTTTTGCTCGCAGCAGCATTGCTGAGCGGCGAAACGATTTTGTGCAATCTCGCTGCCGAGCTGATAACCAGTCTGCATAATGTCTCGCTGAACACCGTTAAACCCATTCAGCATAGTGCTGTTCTGAGCGTAAAAACCATCACATAAGCCATTCTGAACACCACGAATACCGTCTTTAATATCCTGCATGGAAAATTGGTCTGCAATCTGATCACGTGTCATACTTCCATTAGCAAAAATTTCAGCACCCATGTTACCACGGTTATTCCAGTTGCCGCCCCAACCGCCCATAAGAGCGAAAAGAACGATAATCCACATAAACCACATACCGCCGCCCCAGCAGTCACCATAACCATTGTTTCGATTCATGTCCATTACAGGGACAATGTTTGCACCTTCCATGATTTTTTCACCTCCGTAAAAATCTATCTAAAGCTTCATTGCGCGCTTATTGAAGCCTTAAACCAAATTGACTTAAAAATTGATTAAGCTGTTCATCGTTCATGCCTTTTTGTTTGGCAAGATTCCTCACAAGAGTTTGCATCTGCTCTGGCGATTTACCTTGCCCCATCTGCATCGCCCTACTCATTAGCGGATTTTGTCCTGCGAACTGTTGCATTAGTCCCATTGGATTTCCTGCCTGCTGTACCATCTGCATCATCTGGAATATGTTCATCATTCGTCATTCCTCCAATCTGCTCTTCGAGCTTTTCAATGCGTCTTTGCAATGCCAGCACTGTGTTATTGTCAGCGTAGGCAGGAGCTTGCATACCACCGTCCTGCTGAAGCTGATAAACTCTAAAAATCGGCAAGCCGTCCATGCCTATAAGCTTTTCATAAATTTTTCCTTCGGCAGGAGCAGGAAAATATGTACTCGTTCCGTCAAGGTCAACTTGCGCTGCTCGTGCTTCTTCAATGCTTGTAACAGGTCTGCCTTTAATTTGCTGTACAGGCTGATATGCATTTGGCTGTGCAGGGGGCATCATTGCAGGCATTGGTTGTTGATACATTTGTTGTTGCTGTTGCAGATTAGCTAACCTCTGTTGCATCTGCTGTGTAGCTCCATAAGGATTGTAATAATTTCCGTACATCTTTATCACCTCACCTATATTTTAAGTGGTAGCAATAAAAACAATCCCTAAAGCTAAAGACACATTCTCCTATACATTCGGACATAATTTAGACACGATTCAGGCAGCAAAAAATGAGAAAAAAAAATAATCCCCATTAAGAAAAGCTTTTACACTTCTCTTAATGGGGATTACTTCATTTAGAAAGCACTCGATTAATAGCCTTATACGCAGTGCTTATTTCTCTGTCAACATTTTTAGTGGAGATGTTCAGCTCCATTGCGATTTGGTAATTCATTTTGCCGTCAACAAATTTCATCTCACAGATTTTCATTTGCCGTGGCGTTATCTTCGCTTCTTGAAGCACTGCATAAAATGAGCGGCGCGAGCTTTCGGTCATCCATACCCTCGCGCTTTTTAGCAGTTCTCTCATTAAATCACCTTTTTAAAACATAAGCAAGCAGTGCAATCAGACCGATGTTGGCAAACAACATTCCAGCCATGATATAAAACTGCTTATCAATAATTCTTTTGTTTTCAGCAAACAACATTGTTACCATACCAGCAGGCAAAACTTCCTGCTTAATATTTTCGTTATCATTCATCCTATCACCCCATATAATATATTTAATAAATATATTATATCACATCGACAAACAGACAGTCACTAATAAATCAAAGCATAATAAAAGCGTCCTGCTTTCACAGAACGCTCTAATGGATATCGAATGAAATCCACCAATCAACAGTTTTAAGCAGGAAGGAATTGCACCTTCATAGGCTATATCCGGCAGTGTTCGACTGCCCCACATTCGCTAACTCGTGGACTCTGCTTTGTGATTAAACACATAAAACCGATAAAGTTACAATATTGCGCACTACCATAACTTTATTCGAATGTTAATAATAACACTCATTACATTTATATTATACCACAGCTATTATCATTTTGCAACCGCACATGCAAGAACGAACACCGCACACCCTGCATACAAGTTACGTTGATGCTTAATTCTTCTCGTTCTCTTGCGTTCTAACTCCATTTGCTCGATCAACGTCTTGTATAATGCCTTGCTGTCGTCTAACGATTGTTTGGCATTCGCTAATGAGTTTTTGGAGCTGTTCAGTGCTTTCCTCGTTTCGTTTAGCTGTAACCTCGCTTCTGCTAATTGTTGCATCAGCTCGCTCGACGTGCTTTTCTGCGTCGCTAACATATCGCTCGCTATCTGCAATTTCGCTTCTAGCAGATTCGTTTCTTGCTTTAAGCTGTTCCACTGTTCCAGTGATATTGTTATCTGCTGAGGTGCCGCTTCTGCCGTGCCACCGCCAGTACATGTCATTACATATAAGGAAAATCCCAGCAACAATAAGACCAATCTTAACAGCTTTATCGATTTTACGTCTTGTTTCATCTTTCATTATAACCTCGTACGATTAATAAGTAAGCTTCGCCTACAAGCGACGGTTGAACGCTCATAGGCGAAGTGCTTTTGCGCAATTTGCGCCTTCTTGTAGATATTCAGGTTAAAGAGCAAAGTAATGATGCAGTGCGCCAAGCGTGAAGCCTATAATAAGGCCAGCCAAAAATTTTTTGTCAGTCACAAAAGATTTTACCGTTTCCATTGTATCACCTCCAATCATTATAAATGCGTCACCGACTATTACGCAAAAATTACCAGAAAATGCTACACGTATAGGAGAGAATAACTAAACCTCTTGTCGGTGACTATATCTAAAGCATGAGCTTTAAATCATCTTCCATTGCCAGCTTCACCATAGGCAGGTACGCCGTATGGTGAAGTTAAATCAATGCCAGCAACATACTCATAAGTAATTTGTGCTCTGTTTGCATAACCGGGGCGGTACATCTCGCCAACATCGGCAGCAATCCAGTAATAATTTTCAAACAGTTTATAGAGTGCTTCCAGGCTGCGCAGGTCGACACGTTCAAAACGATTCTCTAAAAAACGCTTTACAACATAAGTGCTAGTCGGGCACCACATACCGGCATAAATCAAGCAGCGTGTATCATCCAACGTCGGCACCTGCTGAAGCGCCTCGACGTATTGCAGGCAGTCACGTGATAATTGTTCCAACTGTGCCTGCTGTCCTGCTTCACTTCTCAAAAGCTCTTTCAGCATCGGCAGTTCGCCGCTTGCCTTAATGTCGATATAGGTTCTGCCGACAAAGTCTTCACCGCCGGGAATAGCCCTCAAAAGCTCATCGGCTCTGTTGCCTTCCCATTGTGACACGCCGATTGACGGATAAGCGTAGGCGGTAGACTTCGCCACGCTGTCATAGCCACCCTCGATACCTGTTGCGATAATGCCTTTGGCGATTTCTCTCGCAAGGCTTTTGTTCCAGTCCATAGCTATCACCTCACTCACTTTTTAAGCAGCGATTAGAAGCTTTTTTGTATACGTCCTCATACATTTCTTGCTTGTCGCCGTTGTATGTATACTCAGCATAAATACCGTCACCGCTCACGGTCGTTGATAACAACGCCTTGTAATTCTGCAACGTCTTGCACGCCCAAACCACATAGACATTCTCCAGCGTAATAGGCTGAACGTCGTTCGGGCCATGGTTAATGTTGTCGGATTGGTTATACCACTCCACTAATTTGTTTTTGCACACAGATTCAAAGTGCGCCATACCGGTAATAATCATAACTATCACTCCTTTAATTTCACTTCTTAATTTCACATTTTAGTTGTTTTGTTAAGTTGTTGCTTATCTTCTAAAATGTGTGTTAAATATGTGTCACTTGACTTTTTGCAACAACATCATTACACCTTAAAACCCTTGCTGCATCTAGCTTTCAGCGTTTTTAGCGAAAATTAGTCAAGTGCATTTTTGTAAAAAAGTCAAGTGGCGTTACTCAAAATTTACTCGTCATTCTTCACTTTCATTGCTTTAGTCTCTACATACTTGTTACCAAGCTGCGCAAGCATGAAAGATACACAAGCCATAGCAAAGGCTTCATAATTGCCCCACGTTTTTACAAAAAACGCAAGGTAAAGAGAAATTACACAGAACAAGACGAACGCCAGCACAGCGCATAGTCTGCCGATACTAAGCGTATTCTCGTCCTTTTTTAGCATATTTAATAGCTTCTTCATTTCTTATCCTTTCTGATGCGGCTCATAGTTCGGCAAGTCGTTAAGCTGTTCCATTAAGCCGTTAATAACGCCATTTTCTCCGAGAGCTTCATAGCTTCTAAAGCATGCGTTGATGCTTTCTAAAGCGTAAATGGGAATCCACTTCTTATCGTCGCAGTAATGGTTGTAAGCCTGGATGATTCTATCTCTCAGCAATGCTTGTAAGCCTGCCTTTAAGGCATTGTTTTCTTTTTGCTTTGCGCGATACAAAGCAAAAAGGTAGGAAATAACAGCGCCAGCAATAATGTTTATTACGGTTTGCATAGTTGATTCAAACATAAAACACCTCACCACTCCAATTTAGGCAACATCGCCAGCAGCTCCGACTCCGACGGCACGGCACGTCTGCCAGCGTTGACATCAGCTAATACGTCATAGCATAATCGCCACACCTTATCACGCCATGCAAGCACGATGTTTGCCTCACGCTTAAAAATCTCGTCAGTGCTATCTACATAACTGATGCACGTAAACACATCATCATAACCTCTTGCCTGTACAGCCTTGTCCATGTAATCCTGTACAAGGCGTGTATATTTAGCCTGCAAATCCTCAACGCCAAAATCAGCAGGCGTTAAGTTTAATTTTTTTGCCATTGATAGTCTGCTCATGCTGTCACCTCGTTTAATGCGATAAGATATTCTTCCTCATTCGGGACGGGCAAATGGTAGTCGCTGTTGCCAACAAACGTGATTTTATCGCCAGCCTTGCAGTCGACGGCATCAAAGCGGTTGTCCACCTCTGTTACTGTGACGATTGGCGTCGCAAGCTCATAGTAAATTGTGATATCATCGTCAACTAAATGCTTTTGAAAAGCTTCGGCTGACTGAATGCTGTCATTGCGCCAACAAAGATTATATGCGCTAGCACCATCGTTGATACACATCATGTCTACATCTACGTGTCTGCCTAATTCCATCGCGCTTGTATATCTGTTAATTTGTATAGTTTGAATAGGCTTGGAGCGTTCCTTAAGTTTGTCGCAAATCATAACAAAACAGGGGATATCATGTGATTGCACACGTTCCACTTGACAGCTAGCTAATTCGATAGACGGCACCACCCCTACCCTCTGCGTATGGCGTTGGTAATATTTGCCGTTCTGCTCGTAAAACTCTAAGCTGTCATATACACTGCCTGCTGATTTTAGGGAGATTTTGTTGGGCAGTGAGATAACCTTATCACCCACCTGTACATCTGTAACATCAGCTGACACGAGTGTGCCTGCATTGTAAGGGTAATCGGGACGCGTGAGCATTGCTTGAAATTGCTCTAACGTAGGCTCGTTACCTGCGCCAAACATTTGGGTAAGGTCGATACATTGAATGTTTTTGCATGAAATTGTAGCGCCGATGACTGTAGTAGCGCCTGCAGCACGCACTCCTACAACAGATTTTATTGATTTAGCGGCAATATTCATCGCAGCATAGCCGCTCCATTCCGTGCCGTGTAACACAACACTGTTTTCCGTCCCAAAAGCATCTTGGTAAACATAAGGACACAGTATGGTGTTGTTCTCACGGTCACTTTTTGCTTCAGCGTACATATAATATTTATGATTTTTTATAAATTTCACGAATTGAGCCACGCCCTGCCATTTCTCCGTCACAGTAAACATAGCAACATTATTATTGACAATTATTGGTTGTGTGCCATACACGCGCCAAACGCTATTTGCATCTATATCTGTTTCAAATTTTACATCTTGTATACTCTGATTACTCGCCACGCTCCGGCCGCCAATCAATTTGACGTCCATAACCTTAGCCCCGCTAGGCACATCCTTGCTGTACGCTGTCTCGCTGTCAGTCTCATAGCGGTGGGTAATGCCTTTGCCCAAGTCGTAAAGCACGGATATACGGCGGTTAGCGTGTTTTAGCTCAGCTTTAAGGTGCTCGTTGTCAGCCTGCAATGTATCAGCAGTATCTCTGATGCCGTCAGCCGCTCCCTGCGCCCTGTCAGCCTGTGCCGTTGCCTGTGTGATAATCTCTGCTCCCTGCGCATCAATATCGGCTTTTGCCTTAGTGATAACCTCAGCCATGGCCTGTGATGCATTGTCGAGCATTGTCTGCGTGTCAGTCTTGATTTGCCCTGCCTGCTCCATGTATGTTTGAGCATTGCCCGCCGCCTCGACCGCCTGACCTGTCAACTCAGTAACAGATTTTTTATCAGACGCCACCTGTTCAGCGTCACGATTAACTTGCTCCGCTTGCTCTGTGACCTGCTGTGCTGACAACTCTGCATTATCAGCAGATGCCCCGGCATCGGTAGAGTGTTTTTCTGCGCTCTTGTTGCTCTTCTCTGCGTTTGCAGCAGACTGAGCGGACTCGTAAGCACTGCTCTGAGCATTTATTTCGCTGGTCTTCGCGTTACCTTCGCTAAGCTTAGCATTGCCTTCAGACAGCGCGGCTTTCTTTTCAGATTCGGCAGCCTGCTTCGCAGATTCAGCAGCAGCTTTTGCACTTGCAGCAGCGTTAACCGTCAGCGCAGTTGTCGCGCCCTTGCTTGCCTCTGCATCATCAGCATAACCTCTTGCAGCATCTTCAGTTGGCTTCACTCTGAGCCGCCGCCTCTTTACTAGTCTCAGCAGCCTTTTCGCTCGCCTTAGCGTTCTTTTCAGACTGTAATGCTGCCGCCGCACTGTCTGCTGCTTCCTTCGCGCTCTGAGCGGCGTTGGTTGCGCTTGTAGCGGTCTTTAAACTCTCATCGCGTACCTTGCCAAGAACTTCTTCTAGATAAGTCGGCGTTAATCGTTCTTCGTCAGGATTATCAAAAGCTCGACCGGAGATAAGTAACAATTTGTCTTCTGCTGTTGCCGTTATATTCTTACCGTTGTTTCGTCCAACAACAGACATAATAACTTCGCCTTGATCAGAAATGCATTGGGCAGGAATGATACATTTGTTATCTTGGATATACATTTCATAGGTATTTTGCCCATCCTTAAATAATGCCCATTTTTCAAGTTCGGTCCAGTCAGAAGACTGAAAATCAAATAAACATTCAATAAAATTATTAGTTCCACACACAATTTTATTGCTGCTTAAAGTAAGGCGTTGTGTTTTTATAATAATTTTAATTTGCATTGTTTTAACCTCTTACAATTCTATGTTGTCGAGTTCAAAAACAGTTTTGCAAGCTTCTACTTCAGCCTGTTTTTTCCATCCTTCTTGCTTGCAACCTCCTATATGCATTGACAAATCAGCCATCCATTTCATGACCTGCGACGGATTAAGCCAAAATACAGATTTGCTGTTCTGCCCGTCAGCAACTCCGCGCACCGGGCAACCTGCAGGATATTTTTCCGCAAATTGTTCCGTGTTTACATTAAGAGCAATCCCTTGCATAGTAAGCTGAGTATCTACATCACTGTCATAGGTGACTTTTTTTCCACTTGCTTCACTAACAAAACCTCCAGTAATTTTACTTGCAGTCCACTCATCAATCTCTTTCAGTTTAAGTTTCTTTTGAAATGCTAAAATAAGTTCCTCATCATCTTTTGGGAAAACAACATCACCATTTTCATCAAGAGAAAAATCGGTGGGAGTAGCAGAAGAACTAATATTTTTAATAACATACTCGTCAACACCATTATCCATGCCTACAATATAGTTTTTCAAAGAATCTTCGGAAGCACTAATAGCAATACCTTTTTTGTTTTTAAACAAATAAAACATTTATTTCACCTCTTTAATACTTAACGCCATAAATTTCAATAATAGAGCAGTTTTGAGTTTCAGTGTACCAAATAGTATCTGTCGAAAGAGGATGAGTAGTTGTTCCAGATTGTACTCCCGAATACAGTAACCAATAAATAGAGTCAGTGTTCAAAAGATTAAAATAAGACCCCTCAGAAAATGCTTTTTGTAATTCCCAAACATCCCACAAAGTGTATTTTGAACTATTACCTCTATCATCATTGCCAACCACCAAAATCTTATCATACAGTGTGTAAGATTCTTTAAGCATTATTGTGCTTGGCATGTTGTCACTTCCACCAGATGTTGTCGGGAAAGAAGCATCACCACCATAAGCTTTGATTCCTGTACCTGTATTAATAATATTTCTTACATCTGTACCGCCATTTCTTGTTTTCATTGTGTCCCAATCAATCAACGCTACAAGGGTAGGTGTAGTGTTTCCTGCTAATTTGTCGAGCAAATCAGTCTTAACAAAAGCAAAATCATCACTCCCTACACTAGAGATATTTTTATTGAAACTGTTATAACTAGGAAATACATGAATTTTATCTAACTTACCTGTTGTACTTGCCATTTTTTTACCTCCTTATAAATCACTCACCGTTGCAGTCAACTCATTAATATCAGTGCCCCAACTAAATGTAACCCCATCAACAGAATCAGAAATATTAAGGGTCAGATTATACGTTTTCCCCGATGTAACAGCAACTATACTGTGCATGTCTTGATGGTCGGAGTTACCTTCATCCTCAAAACGGGAGTCACTATACCCACTGCCCCATATTTTTTTGTACTGTTGTTTATAACAGAAATTGCATAGCTATCCTCCTCTTCAAGTGGCGCATCCGCTGTTAAGCAATCTGCATCAACTTTAATTTTTGTAATACCAATTGGAACAGTAAAGGATGTAGAGGTTTCAGAAGAACTAAAGTGCTTTTCTCCTGTTATTACAGATATAAATTTCACTTCTAGCACTTCTATTGCCCCGTATTGCACGTTATATACCGCAGTATGTAAAACTCCACTACTATCAATATATTCAAATGTAAGCTTCTCTTTACTACCCCATGTTTTAAAGGACAGAGAGAATACCCCTAATTGATTAGTATGGTGTGTTTCTCCATTAACTGTAACTGTGCTTCCCATAATAGCATTATCATCTAAATAGCATCTACACGTCAATTCAGCTTTTTTATTTACTGTAGGTATATATGGTGTTGTTCCATCGTATTCAATAATAACAAAACCTTGTGTTCCGTCGCTTACTCTATATCTAAATGCACGGTCATTGTCATTACTATAAAAGGTATTTTTACCACCTGCGCCTACAACAATCTGAATAGTGCTGTTAGGAGTTACTTCAACCTCTGCATCTACAATAAATGCACCACTATTTCCTGCGACACCAATTTGATTAGAAGTTCCGTCAGTGTCATAAAAATGATAAGAGCCACCACCTGCACCATAGATGTTAAACGATTCAAAAGTTCCTGTAGGTGCATATGTTACGCTATCTTTAGTTCCAAGCACATCAGCATAGTAATACCCAACCTTTCCCATTACGTCTGCTAAAGTAGCAATACCATTCTTGTTAAGTAAAAAACCATATCCATGTACAGTAAAGTCTCTATTTCTAGCGGTAACATATTCCCCTCTTACACCATTTTTAGAAGCAACAGGCTGATTAACAGTCATTACATTACCACTTCTTAAAGTAGCAGTTGCACCTTGTCCTCCGGGGATAACATAACTGCCAACTTTCGTATCTCCGCCGTTTCCTGCTTGCATATCCAACGTGGGGCAGGAATTATAAGCACCAACAGTAATACCGCCTGCTCCACCACCACAACCAGTAACATATAATTTTGTAATTCTAGCAGGGATTCTCAAACTGTAAGTACCTACATTTTTATAGACAAGCCTTGTACGCTTTAACGTAACTACATCTTTATACAGTAGATACTTTGAGCCGTCTTTTTTTTGCATCTCAAAAACAGTTTTCGGAATGCTACTCATTTTTTGGGAATACTTATCTTTATCAACCTTATAAGATAAAATGCAAAATCCGTCTACACCGTTACCGCCTGTACTGCCTTTCGTAGAACTCGACTTACCAACAGGAGAACCACTATCAGCATAGTTGGATGTATTGCTCGCATTATAAATTCCACCTCTAGCAGTTACACCTAATGCAGAAGAATCCTCTCCTGTTGTACCATAAACATAGTTAGAATTATTGGCTGTTACACCCTTGCCACCTTTTCCACCAGCACCAATAGTAATAGTGTACTGTGTTCCAGGTATAACACTAATAACTCTTGTTACACGTTCTCCATAACCTATAGTCATTTCTACATCACCTCTTTTATTGCTCCCCAAAATTCTCGCAAGTAATCACAATAACATAATTCACCATCTTTCTGCACTGCAATGGGACAAATGCAACGGCAAATATCCAAATGCTCGCAAGTTTTGCATTTAACAGGCAGAAGTTCCTCAAAAATTTTTCTATGTTTTTCTTGCAACTCTATAAAGTTATCTGTAATATAACCCACAATTCTATCAGTATTGTGACACAGCATAACTTCTCCATTAAAATTTACACTAAGACTTACAATAGCAGGACGGCAAGGGGGATATGGATATTCATAAAATTCTTCTTTATCAAAATTCCTTACACGCAAAATTTTTGAGAAAAACCAATGTCTTGCATAAGGTGCAATTTTACTATCAGAATTAGCAAATAACCACAAATTCTTAACCGCTTTTTTTATTACACTAGGCTCAAATTGGTATAGGTCAAGTGGTGTATGCTCACTCAACACATTAATAAACCCACAAGTAATTTCTGTTTCGGGGAAAGTGTAATGTAGCCAATCAAAAGCTTCTACCATATTGTCATTAATAGCACTAAAAACAGTATTAACCGTTCTTTTTCTTATACGTAAAAACTTTTTGCAGGCTTCTTTACTAGGGACTGCATTTCTCGCCGCTCTTGCGTTTGGCGCATCATAACTCATAATAAACCAAATATTATTCTCATTACAGAAGTCAACTATCTCATCATTTAAAAGCAATCCGTTACTAAAAATCCTATAGCTAACATTCTTTACACCGTTTTTCTTAAATTCAAGCACAAGCTTCTTAATGGTTTCCCAATAAAGTAAAGGTTCTCCACCCCAAAAATATAATCGGCGAGGATTATTTTCAGCGTACTTCCAAGGCAGGTTACTCCACATAACTATAAAGTCTTTAACATCTTGTGATAACTCTTTTCCATGTGGAGAAAGATTAAAGCAACTTTTAATAGGTGTTTGAACACAATGCCTACATGACATATTACAAGCAGCCCCAAGTAAAAGATAAATAGCACCCAGGTCATTAAGGTCATGTATTTCTTCGCTAAAGTTTTTCATACGCACTTTAGTTGCCTTCGCCGCCACTGCCTTCTCCATAACTGCCGCCCCCACTTCCACTATTATTTCTGTTTTTGCCACGACCACCAGCTCCTGCTCCCGAAATTTCTACTGTAATTTCAGTAACACCTTCGGGAACAGTAAATGTATAAGTTCCAGCATTGCTCCATGATGTAACTACATCTACTTTATCAGCCATAATATACCTCTTATTCTGTATAGGTAATCATCGTTACGCCTATACTATCAATGCCAAGATTTTTTCTTGCAGCTTCAGGAGTTGTAGCTCCTGTGCCACCATTAGCAATAGGCAATGCACCGTCTGTATTGCCCAAACCTAAAACATTGCGAACGCCAGCAACAGTAGTTTGCCCGGTGCCACCACCAGCAATAGGAAGAACCTTAAATTTTGCGTCACCGCACAATGCCATGTCCTGCTTTCCTGCCGCTGGAATAGGAACAAGTCCCGCTTTGCCAGCGGCGTTAGATGTTGCCCCTTCCATATTAGCAATATTGACATTGCCTTTAGAATCGGGTTTTGCGCCATTAACCGAACGAACAAATTTTGCTTTTATTTGTCCTAAAAAATAGCTTAATCCGTCAAGGTCAATTAATTTTTGCAAGTTAGCCATTATGCCAGCTCCTTTGTAATCAAATTCTGAATTTCAGATTCAGTTGCCGTCTTCAGCTTGTAAGCCCTGGGAATAACTTCCCAGGTTACTGAGCCGTCGGTATAAGTTGCTCCGAGCACAGCTTCACGAAAATCTGGTTCACTTACAGCCGTATCGCCGCCAACAGTACATGCTAAGACAAGACTTTTAGGCAAGTTAGGTGACAATACGATGTCACCATTAACATAAGATGTATTGTTCTTGCGAATGTTTAAGCTGTTAAAAAGGTACTGACTTTTTAAATCACTCACATTCTGTAATTTGTTAAAGTATTCAAGCGGCGGCGCTTCTCCTTTGTCAAGATAGCCCCAACCACGCAGGTAATCAAGCTCAGGCCAAGAATCAATCATCTCACCAATGCTTGCGCTACTACCAAAAATCAAATCAAAAGTAGGCTGTTTCATTACCATTATTCAACAAGTCCCCCTTTCACCTTTATAATCCTTGCGAATGTTCCTTGATTAAATCCTTTAAATCTATAGGGATTTTCTCCGCTTCTACTAAAACCGAACGTATTCGCAGCATCGAACGAATATACATAAATAACGCCGATACCTGCGCCACGGATAATAAGGTTCAGTGCATCAATCAAACGGCTTTCCTTGCTGGTTACTACGCGCCCTATTCCTATGCGCATTTTAGCATTTCCTGCATTAACAGCGGAAACGCGTTCGACATTAAAAACATTCTTTATACTATGTATTGTGCTAACGCGAGAGCAGTCAGTCGTGTTTTTCTCAATTTTAGAGATAACAGCAAGACGGTAGTGCTGGTCGTTCAAGTCGCTGGATGCAAGATAATTATCATACATACGTCTAAACGGAGCTTGTCCGAATCCCATGTTGCCATGATCGGGAAAGCCAAAAAAATCCATTGCAATAGCGTTTTCAACACGGCGAGAAATATCAGCGACTTCACCGCACATATCAAGCTGCTTACCAACTGCCGTATCTGGCCATATCTGTGTCCTTATCTGCTCCCTTACTTTATCTATGCTGTCGAGTTCGTTTCCGACGGCATTAAGAAAAGCTTTAATGTTGGGTTTGTTACGAAACTGACTTAACAAATGGTTATACATTCTTTCGCTTGTAGTCATGATTACAACTCCAAAGCTACAGTAACATTAGCAAGTTTTGTTACTGCCAGCTCATTACGTTCAATCGAAATATTTTCCTGTTTATACGTTTGACCGTCTTTAGACACGCTGCACTCAATATAGCTAATGCCGTCAACGCCGCTGTAAATAGGACCAAGAAAACGCTGATAAATAACATCATTACCCATCGACAGTTTGCCAATCTGTTTGACAACGATATTTTTAATTTTGTCGATTGCGTCACCGGGTAAAATTTCCTCATTATATTCTTTAATGATAACTTTAACATAAATTTGTACCTCGTGCGGACGGCTAAAGCATACATCTTGCGCTGCACCCTCGCTATCCTCAATGCGAACGCAAATATCGCCGTTCGTATCAATGCCTAAAGGTGCGACATTCAAGATTGTACGTGCAATAGCTTCTTCGTCACCGCCGAAAACAATAGCTTGAAAGGAATGAGGTTTTAAGCCATCAACTGTTTCATCAGTGCGGTTTTCATAAATAGTTACGCTGGTAACATCCTGCAATTCAAGCAAGGCAGCCTTAATACTTTCTTTCATTCCTATGCTGTTTCTGAACACTGCAGACGCATAACGCTGACGAACTTCGGATGCTGTTTCGTAGTCACGACCTACATATGTTTCAGATTCGTTGTTAACAGAAAACCAGCCGTCATAATTTGTGTTGATATAATTCACGCTATTTAGCAAAGGTTCGATTTCTCCGTATTCTTCACAGTCAAAACGAATAGGACTTCCAACCTGCGTTACTACAAATGATTCATTAGGCACAACCACAGCTCCATATCGCCTGTCAGAGCGTTCAAAAACCAGCTTGCCTTCAACAATACTGCCTTGCCACTTTTCAAGGCTCTGAGAAGCCAAGGCAACAGCGACATTTAACGCAGTATCATTTTCTTGCGCTGTATATTTTATAACTGCATCATTATCAAACTGCACACTGTAAACTTTTCCTTTAGCTGGCGTTTCAACTTCCAGGGTTACATGCACGCAGTCATTAAGAGTGATCGTGCTTTCTTCAATAATATTCCATTTGTAGCCAGAAGCATCTTTAATTTGGCAGTTAGCAGGAAGAACCATTCCGCTGCGTCCATAACAAACAGCATAGAGATAGCTTGCCTGAGCTTTCTTGCGCTGCACATTGGTGTAAGCAAGCGTATTATCTAAACTGCCTTCGCTGGCACTAATCGGCGAACGGTCATAATAATCACGCTCTAAAAGCTGCCACATTCGGTCAAGCTCAGCAGCATACACACCAACAAGAACGCCTATCATGCTGTTAGGCTGACGGCTAACTGTCGAGCCTAAATTTTGCTCCAAGCTTTTAAAAATATCTTCTCGAATCTCCGGCAAACGCTTTCTAACAAAACCGTTAACTGTTACTCCGTACTCCATAGCCTAAAACCTCCTTCCTTACAATCATGCCGTATTCACTTTCCGCTTCATAGCTTAATAACATTTTTCGTGTAGCAGATTCAAAATCAATATCAATGCTGACTAAATTGCTTACGCCGTCAACTTTTAAAATTTGCTCACGGAAAAGCTCTCTAATTAGCGTAAAATTAGGATTTTTGATAAGCACATAATCGAGATAAGGTACGCCATGCGTAACGTCTAAAAACCATTCACCAAGGAAAGTAAGCAACTGTATTTTTATCTGCTGTGCTACACGCTCAACATCATCAATAAACATTACATCTCCATTAAGTGCAAGGTCATGTGTCTTTGCGTTTAAAGCAAGGTCAAGCATTGCCGACACCTCCTAAATAACTAGGAACATATATATCCAAGCCGTTTTCTTGAATTTGTGTAAGCAAACCACAATCAATATAAAGTTTTTTAACAATCGCTTTCTTATCGGGTGTTTTTACAACATTACCTCTATCCTCTACAAGGCAAATGAAGTCCATCTTGCTGTTACCTTGCCAAAACGATTCCGCATAATCATTAATATGCGCAGCTTCAGTAACCCTAGCTGTCGAAATATCCTTGATAACAAAATCAAGCTCCGGCTGTTCAGCATCAACAATCTTTTCGCCAGCACTGCCTTCTGCCTGCCCCGATGCCTCAGATGTAGTATATCTGATTTTATCGGCAAGATTTTCTTTCAGCCATTCCCACGCATACCAATATGGTGTTAAATCAATACTGCCTACCTCACTATTGTATTCAATGCCATACTTTTCGTCATCTTTGCACTTTAATGCCGCTTTTGTCTGCGATACATAAGCACCACGAATAACAGCACGAACAGAATCAGATACACTATCAGCATTGCTAAAATAACTATCAATAGCTTTTTCAAGCTGGACAAAATACGTCCATGAGCTTGTTAGTGTAGGAAACGCCGCAATGCAAGACGCTTTTTGTTCCTCGTAGGCTCTCAAAACTTCTTCTTTCTTCATAACGCGACTCCTTTACTGTGACGAACTCGTTGTTCCGTGATGGTACGAATGTGTATGACCTATAAGGCTGATGCCGCCACCCTGCACATCACCTGTACAAGTTATCGTCCCTTGCACATTGATATTTCCGACAACATTAATCGTGTTGCCAGGAGTAAGGCTAATTTTCGTGCCTCCGTTAATAACTTCAACATTTTCGGCAGATATTGACTGTGACGGCATCATTCCAACAAAACAGAAGCCATCAGTCAAATCATATTGTCGAGGATCATGGTTATCATCGGTTCCAGCACCAAGCCATTCATCAATACTGCGTTCAGAAAAAACAATTAAGCAACTATCACCAGGCTTTACAGGATAAGTAATCTGAGCCGCTCCTGCGTGTGGCATAAAAACAGGAACACCATCAATAACCGGGTATTCAAGAACTCTGCCGTCGGAGGTAAATTTCTTTAACGTTGACTTCACGCTGGCAAGGCAAGTAGAAGCATCAAATGACAAGATTGTACCAGGCAAGCAAGTGTGAATATTGCCTATTTTTTGCTGCATCAGATTTTCCAATCCTTCCAGCGTATCTGTTGTTGCATCAAGGCTCATATCTAATCACTCCTTCGGTACAATCTCATACACTTCAAGCTCCGTATACCAATTCTGTCCGCTATACGAGCCGTTGTGTTTTAAGCTTTCTATTTTAAACCAGCCTTTTATTTTCTGCGAATCAATGTAAACCAAATCTCCAGGATTTAATACAGGCTGTAAAAGGCATTTAACATTCCAGCCTGCTTTCTTATCCCTTTTAGGTTGGGTAGTCTTTTTACTTGTTTTTTGTTTTGCTGCTTTTGTTGGACCTTTAAGAAGTTTTTCAACAAAACCAATTAATCCGCTTTCAGGAGTAAGCTTTATAGCTTGCACATTAGTATTGCCACCTTGCTTAATAATCTGCAAGGTATTGTTTTGAATACTCCATTCTAAATCAGTGCCAGCGCACACTTTATCAAGGCACTCACGTCCTGCACCAACAAAAGAAAAACCATTCGCAAAAGTCGCAAACTCACAATCATCAGCATACGTTACTACAAGTCCCATATCTGCTGCCACATCGTCAATAGCTTTCTTCCTGCTAACATCTTTAGCGTAAGACAAGGACACGATACTATCACGGATAGCAACGTGCCCATCATAAAGCTTCATCTCTGTTACTTTGTCAGAACCGCTCATGTAGGAATAACAGTCGGTTACCCAGCCGATGAATATTCTTTTCAAGCCAGCGTCCTCGCTGTACCCCACTTCAAGGATGCAGATTGTATCTGCTCTTTCCAATTTATCGGCTGTCGCTTTTGACAAGTTATAAATTTTCAGTGAACAGGAATTGCTTTGCTTAGCAAGACTTTTTGCAATGTCAAACTCAATCTCTAATCCTTGTTCTTTCGCCTTTGCTTCAATGACAACACCGTCCGAACCTTGTACGCCTAGAGTAATTTTATAGATGCGGTCAAACTGTGCCATAGTTAACCTCCATAAAATTCATCTTCTGTACAATACACGAGCGTTGCTGCTCCGCTTTGAAAATCATCTCTGCCTACACTTTCTTTGTCCGTTAAGACAAGTAATTCTCCCCTTGGAGCATTACTTTTATGATGATTCATCAACAAAGGAAATTTCGGCACAACGCAAGCGTTAGCAAGAATTACATTGTTGTTAGCGTCCCAAAGGTGCAATGCCCAAAATTGCCCTTCATGGTTCCAGCACATTCTTACCTTATATTTCTTGCCGTCAAAAGGAACGCTAAAAACAACATCATTGCCGTCAGCAAAATTAATCATAATCATGTTACCTCCTAAAACAGCAAGCCTAATCCGCTTTTAATATTATCTACTCCGCCAACGTCAACAGAAGATGTTTTTGCTGCGCCTGCGTTCGCTGCTGTTTCTCCTGCGTTTTCTTCCTGCGAAGCAGTAACGACATTCTCTGGTATCGTTGTTGTCTGCGTTGTTACCTTAACAATCTGTTGAAAAGCCAAGTCAGCATAAATAATGCTTTTGGACGAATCCTGTTTGCTTACCCGGCACGAAGTCATAACCATGTTGTCATACTTCTTTTCAGGACGAATAATGGACACAGGCTCTTTCTTATCTCTGATTTCCTCTAAAAGCTGGAGGCCATTAGCAAATTTCTTTTCTCCCCACCCATTCTTATAAAACCACGTTACAGGAGTAGACGAAATGCCGACAGTCATTGTCAGTTTTAAAGGCTTGTTAACAATATGGTCAGCAATTTCAAAGCCTGTTTCTACCGGGTGTCCTGTTACGTCCTGATCATAGGTGTATTCAAAAGATTTTACTATATCAACCTTCAGAGAACCAACTTGCGTAGGATTTTTAATGTTGTAACCTAAAATATCTGCCAGCATAACATTATCACTCCTAGCAATACTCGAAAGCAGGGTTAGAGCTATCGATTGCGCCGCTTAGACCACCATTACTACGCTGAATGCCGTTTGCAACACCTGCGCCGATATCTGACGGAGAAGCATTGCTACTCGTGTTAACAGTAATATAATTGGTTTGGTTACCGCTATTGTTAACACTAGTAGACGCACTCATAGGCGTATACCCAACCTTCCCATAATAACTCAAATCATTAGGAGCAGCAGGGCCAGTGCCGTTAACGCCATTATTAACAAAATTGGAAAAACCTTCTTTAATTGACGGCCAAAGAGGTCCACCAAATTTTTCTTTCAAGCTCTCTCCCCATGACCTTGCTGTTTTGGCAATCTTATCACCAAGTTTACCAAGCCAATCAATAGCAAGCTTAATAATACCAATGACGCGCATGTTACAGAAATCTTCAAATGCTTTAGAAACGGAATCCCATGCTTCCTTAAACCAATTACAGAAGTTTTGCCATTTTTCGCCCCAGCCAGTCAATGCACTGCCGATAACGCTATCACCGCCAGAAAACCAACGGTAAAGGTCACGGATAAGCTCGAGTACAACCCAAATCCATGTTACAATCGGCAAGAAGCGGATAGGACTATTTTCGAGCATAGTAAGAAATTCATTAGCCTTATTCTTCACAGCGTCAAAGTCGCCAAACCATCGTTTCATCATTGTATCAGCCGTTGGATCAGTTATCCATTTGTAAAAGTCTTGAATAAGCAAGACAACAAATGCAATCGCAGCTGCGATTAAGAGGAATTTACCCATTATTAGCATCTGCATAGCTGCTCCCTTTCGCGTTTGGCTGTTAAACACTATTTGAGCACCTGTTGCCAGCATTAACGCATCTCTAACGGCAACAATCCATTTCACAGCAGTTCCAAGCATCATTACAAAGCTACTCCATTTTGCCATGCCAAAAAGAACACCTGCGTAAATTGCTGCAATTCGCAAACCCGAAATAAAGTTATCGAGATTGATTTTTTCAACATAATCTGCAAATTTCGCAATGCTTTTTGCCATGCTGTCTATAATGCCTGTCTTATCTTCAAATTCCTTAAAAAACTTTCCGACCGCGTTTTGCATTTTGTTAGATGCCTGCCCGATAGTCCAGGGCATTTTACCTAACTCCATTTTTAAGCGGTCAGATTGCCCACGAATAGCATTAAAAACATCTTGTGCAGTTAATTTGCCTTCGCTGCCCATCTGCCTTAACTGACCGATTGTAGTTCCCATGCCATCGGCAATAGCTTTCGCAAGGCGAGGTGCTTGCTCTAAAATGGAGTTCAGTTCATCACCACGCAACGTACCAGAACCTAAAGCCTGTCCTAACTGCACCAACGCAGCTTGCTGAGATGAAGCATCACCGCCACCCAGCAACATTGCGTTTGAAACATCTTCGGTAAACAGCAAAATGTCTTTAGTGCTTTTCTTTAGCTCCTGTGCATTACGTGCGACAGATGTAAAAAGCTCGGCGGTAGAGCCGTATTGCTGACGAGTACGGCTTGCAATATTGTAAATCTCTTTTTGAACAGCTTTTGATTCCTGCTGGCTTTTGGTTACGTTGTTTACCTGACCTTCAATAACCTTCCATTCGTCAATCGTTTTAACGATGCTTCCAAGAGTTAGTGATACGCCAGCAAACATAGCCAGACCGCTTAACTTAGAAAATAAACTATCTACTTTATTGCCAGCTTTATCAGCAGAATCCCCAACACGTTCAAGTCCTGTTTTAACTTTTTTAGTTGTCTGCTCTACTTGCTTAACATTCGAATTGTTTACCTTAAAGCCAATCGCAATAACCAGACTTCTTACGTCCACGGCGCATCAGCTCCTTTCTTTTTTGGGTGGTCAAGATGATACTTCTGAATATCGCTCTGCATATCAAGTAGGGCGTTTATTTTGCACAAGTCACCTAAAGTTACCGTGCCATCTTTAATTTCAGTTACTGTAACGACTTTTGCCAGCACTGGCCGCCAAACAAATGATTCAGCGGTCAGCTCCGGGCTAACCGCACCAGGTATCTCTATTTGTTCGCCAACATCTCGCGGAATCCAGAGAGGTTGGGAATTAAATCGAAAAAATCACCAAAATTTACCTCGATAATAAATTTCTCCAATTTCAGCATATCAACAAGCTTGCCGGTAAACAGCTCATTAATAACGTCTTCGGTTAACATAATAGCTTCTTCTTCACCCTTAATCTTTACGCTGACATATTCAGCATCAAGCAGACGTTCAGAGAACTGTGCCAGCACTTCACCATTAAAGCTTTCGCCTAACTGAGCAATGATAGCACCGACGTTAATCTGCGCTCCTAACAATGCTTCTTTCATGTCCTCAGTTTCGCCGTTCGGAGTTAACCCGCCTTTTAAAGCTGATGTAACAGCTCTTTGCAGGTCACCATACAGCTTTAAGCCTTGTAATGGAGGGAAAGCACGAACGTAGAAGGTGTTCGCGCCAATCTTGCGATTTTTAACATCATATTTTGCTTGTCTCATTTTTTTACCTCTTAGCTATGCCCGCCAACTAAAAATGCTTCATCGGGGACAACAGCCATGAATACCCATTCGCATTTACCGTCAGAAGCAGACTTACCACGCTGGAAGTTCGGCTTCTTTACAATCCATGCCTGATCACTAATCATAACGCTGTCACCGCTCAAATCCTTAATAACCAACGGTAACAAGCCTGCGCCGCTTTGATTGTCAGCATCTTGAATTAAGCTCAACGCCGCATTGCTAGAGCTAGACTGCAACAACGTTACGGTGACTTGCTTTAAGACAGAGGACGGGTCGATACTGCGGACAATTTCCTGGTCACAGCCTACGACAGCACTAATGCCGTCACCCTGCGTTTCGACGTTAATAAAAGTACCTTCGTCAACGCCAGTCAAAATAAGCGAGCCGAACAATACTTTAACCTTCTTCGGGTCGTATGTCTTTACTCTTGCCATTTATTCCACCATCCTTATGCTTGAATAAGATTCTCGTAGGTCAACGAGCCTTTGATGTTAACTGCGTGAATAGCACCTGCTAAACGAGCAGTGAATTTCACATCGTCAAGAACACGTTGAGCTTTCTTGTTTGCGCTGATGTTCGCAGCTTTCGGAACGCTAATCGTGTAGCCAAGATTCTTATTGCCGTTATCGTCGTATTCTGTAGGAGCAATACCGCCACGGTCTTGACCAAGCTTTAAGACTTTATTCAGCACGCCCTCGACAAGCGCAATACCTGCATCAGTGTAAGGCAATTTTTCACGGTTAATAAGCATTGCAAATTCTTCTGTTTTAATTGTTTCGATAAGCCAAGCACGAAAACGGATAACATCAATCCATTCGCCTGCGCAAGTCTTGCCGTTTTGCGTAATGCTAACACCGTCAGAGAAGTTTTCAAAAGTATTGTAGTTTTTTGCAGTTAAAGCAAGGTACTCTGTCTCAGTCAAATTGTCATTTGTAATGCCAGAAAGCTTTTTGTTTGCCCACGTTTCACCGCCAGGATATACAGTAAAGCAGCTCGACATCAAAGCTGCTTCGGGAAATTCCTTTTCTGATTCTTTATGATAAAAAATAAAAGTGTTGAAATAATTCTTTTCTTTTAATTTACTGCCTGTATCTGTTGCAACGCCAGTTTGCAAAGCGTCGGGTTCAGCCACGGACGTTCCATAAAGCTTCGTATGAGCCTCAGCCCATTCAGCCATCTCCATAATCTTTGCAGAGGTGCGTTCAACATAGCACAAGCCAAACCAGTCATTGTCAACAGCGCAAATTTTAGCCATGTTATCCGCCACAGAGCTATCAGTGTTCATTCTGCCAATTTTAATTCTTTCATAATGCGGAATCTGGCTAAACGCTTGTAATGCAGCTTTATACACTGCATCATCTGCGCTCCAGCCTAAATCCAAAAGCTGGTCTGCGTCAGTAATTGTCAGCACATACGCAGGAGCAGCGTGTTCATGAGCCGACACAATCATAAGCGTGTTAAAGCCATTGGACGAAATGCCAGTGGTGTTTAAGGCAATCTGCACGTTGACTAATCTGTCAATATTCGCCATTCAATTCACTCTCCTATTCTAATTCACCAGTAATTTCAATTTTTACAATTTCCCCATCCACAGCAGGGCGTTCTTCTTTATCTTTGCCGTTGCTCGTCGTGCCGTTGATTTTTAGCTTATCAAACCAGTCTACGCCGTCCTGCAACAGCTCACGACTATACGACACAGTAAGGTCGACAGAACCTCTTTCCTGCCACGTAGAGCCATCAAGCGCAGCAGTCAAATTTTGTACCTGCTCAACGCTGTTTATAGCAACATTAGCTTCGCTGCACAGGTCAACAACATTTGGCATTTCCACCAAATATTTAAGCTGGTCTAAAAGCTCTAATGAGCCTTCTCCAATAGCCTGTACATTTACCGTGGCTTCTTGAAAGCCTACATTGCTGTATTGTTGGCTCTTAGGCAAAAAAACGACCTCGTTGCCTATATTTCTTTCAGACAAGAGGTCTACAACAATGTTTAATTCATTCGTAGCAGGAGCATTTGTTTTTGCCCTGCGCACTGGCACAGAAGGATAAAGCTTCTGCATTAAGGCGATAAAGAAGGTATGGACTTCGTTTCGGGTGTTAGCTTCACTCAAAATTCGCTCACCTCCACAGCGTAGGCACGATAGTGGTTTATAACGTCGCTCTGAAAAATATCGCTAGCAACAATCTCAAACGTCCTGCCACGCCAAATAAAGCGGTCAGCCTGCGTTCCTGTATGTTGGTCAGCAGTGTACAGCTCAACATCTGTATAAATCTTTACCGCTCTGCCTTGCCTGCGTCCTTCTGGCAGTGCGTACATCTCATTCGCCTTTAAAGCCTGTACGCTCGCATAAACTTCAAGCTCCGTTGCATCGGGATAAAGATACGTTCCGTCAGCGAGTAATTCGGGTTTACCGTCATAACGCAGGACTGTGATAGGCTTGCGAAAGCTACTCATCATCACTACCGCCTTTCTCGATAACGTAGCGAATTGATTGACGCAGGTGTCCTGTATCAATCAATGGTCTAGAGCTTTTCTTTCGTTTAATTGTAGCGGGTGAGTTCGGAACAAATGGTCCGTCAACTATTTTCTTCTGAACCATGCCCTGTACAACATTACCTAACTGATCAAGAGCTGTTTCCGTGCTAATGCCTTTTATAGCACTGTTAACAATATGGTCACCCATCTTATTAATCATTGGCTTATTTTCATCAAAAGCAGAGCGCAGGAATGAGCGTTGTGGCATACCACCTAACCCAAACTCATGTATCGCTGCAATAACAGCCAACGGCTGGTCAGTGTTGCGTATGCCGCCGTCCTTCCCGCGCTTCACAGTTTTATCCTTAGCTTGAACGCCAACTTTAATTACAACATCGCTTAGCTCTTCCTTAAGCGTAACTATAATACGGTTTAAGCCTAAATCGGTATCTTCCACCTTGCTCATAACGCACCATCCAATCTTGTTACTATCGGAACAACGCACATAGAGCGCAGACGTTTAAATTCAATGCCATAGTACGTCTTGTCCAGCATATCAAAAGAAGCCGACCTGTTACCATATGAACGCTGCAAGTCACCTTCTTTTTCCGACGTCACAGAGCCTGTAATACCAACATCAGATGAGCCGTTTTCTCCAGACTGCGCAATAAGCTGACGCAGGACAATGTGATGCGCCATGAGATAAACAAATGCTGTTATATACATGTTGCCAAAAACACTTTCTGACAGCATAGGCGAAACAAGATTAATGTAGACCTCTAATTCTTCATCAGTAAGAATCAGTTCGGGGCAGATAACAGAAAAAGCTTGCTTTATTTTATCTTTAGTTTCCGTTAACATTTTTCTTTGCCACGTTTACAAAAGCAAAAATAACGGAATAAATATCTTCTGCTGTTTCTGCGCCCTCTACATTAATATTGTATTTCTTAGCGAAAGCAGTCAAAGAACGCTTGCTGGATTCAGCGGACAGTCCTGCAAGGTCTGCTGCCATATCATCAACATTTGCTTCTTTAGCATTGCCTTTCTCAACAGTAATCATTTGTTCTTTGATGTAGGCTTTTACAATAATGTTTTCGCCCCATTCATCACCAACGATGCCGCACTGATCAGGAATGATATATTTACCGTCGATATTAATTACAGCTTTAGAGATGTTTTTAACTTTCATTTGTGTTCCTCCTAAAAAGAAAATGCCCTCTCATGCGAAAGGGCAGTATATAGTCAGATTAGATGCCAGAAGCCTTGTTCATGGACAGCGGATAGTAAATCAACACGCCAGCGGTACGAACCTCGCAGGGGACTTCAAATTCCAAGCCTTTTTGCTGAATAGTGTGCTGAGTGAACGGCAACGGAACTTCCAAAGTTTGATGGTCTGCATCCTTAACGTATGCAATCATCATATCCAAGCCGCCCACACCTGCGCCAGCCAGCTCATTGGCTTTCAATACAGTTACATCCGGGTTATTGCGTTTAAACACAGACAGGATGGAATCTGCAACTACATCAGAATACGGAGTGGAAGCAATGTAGTTGTATTGGTCTGGCGGCAGTACCAAGGTATTCGGGTTTTCTACGTCATTGGTCTGTTTGCTAACAGAATTGATAATGCCGTTCATATCACGCAGAATCTGAACAGCGGTTTTATCCTTGAATTTAGTAGAAGAACCGGAGCCATCACCGGGAACAGTATAGTTACCGATGTTAGGATTGTCCAGGATACCAACAACGCCATATTTAGCATCACCATGAAAAGCAATGCGGTTAATATATTCGTCGAGAGCACGGCGAACAGCAATAGCCTTGCGAGCAGTCAGCGGTTTTCTTGCCATAGCAGCACGGCGCAAGTCCTGCATGGTGTAGCCATATGCTGCACCGCCAGCAATAACTTTAGCAATGTGTTCTTCAGCCAGTACATCTACACGAGTAAAGTCGGTTGCATAGTTGGCGATAGTCTTTGCCATGCCGACAGAACCCAAGGACTGATAGCTGATAGTGTCAGCGCCGGGGTCAACGTCAGAGGACATATCAAACAGTTTCAGCGCATTCAGATTAGCGAATTTCTGGTCATAGGTTTTTGCCTTTACAGCTTCAAGTTCTTTTGCAACAAAAATAGTATCGCCTGCGTCTTTACGCAAGCCGTCGCAACGCTCAATAACATTCAGGTCTAATTCATCATAGTGCATTTGAGTCATTACTATTTCACCTCGTCTTTTCTAATTAACCAATTTCGATAACTGCCAAGCCTGCTTTATCGCAGGAAGTAATAAATTTAGCACCGCAGCCAAGAGCTTCAATAGTGCCAGCAGCAACAGCATCTTTAACGAAAGTGCCGTCAGCAAGCTTCAGATGAGCTTCGTCGCCTGCGTTAACCGCACCTCCGGTAGTTACCCATACACGACCTTTAGTTACAACAGGAACAGTGTAATTTTGCGGATAATATTTTTTGCCAGCTTCAGGCGGCTCAATATGGGTATGCAAAGTAACGCCGATAACTTTCGCACCGTCACCAGATGCGGACGGAGATTTTACCTGATGCTCTGCGTCAGTGCCACGGATAACGGCGCAAGCAACGCCAATGCCGTCAGCTTCTTCAACAGCAAAGGAATCTACAGTATGAGAGGACAAATCATACAGTGCACCAGCAAAAGCTTTGTCCATGGTTAATGCATAATTAGTAATTGCCATTGTATTCACCTCTTTCTTATTCTTCGCCGCGCATACGTGCAATCATGCGGCTACGTGCATCGTTAGCAGAATCATTCTTAGTTTCTTGCTTTTCAGCACCGCCTTTAGCTTTTGCGGCTTGATTTTTTGCGTTATCGTTACGAAGCATCTCTTTAGCAGCAGAATATGCGCCGTCAAGATAAGCATCAGACGCACCGTCAAGCTTAAAGCTTTCGCCGAATGCAGCTTTAACAATGCCAGCTTTCAACTCAGCGTTGGTCAAGCCATCGGTTTTTTCAACCTTTGCAATTTTAGCGGTTTCTTCAAGCTCCGCACGTTCCTGCATATCAGCCTTTACAGCTTCAACAGCCTCTTTTACAGCTTTCTCCTTTTCAGCGTCAGCAGCATCAACTTTAGCTTTCAAGCCGTCACGTTCAGCGGTCATTGCGTCAAGTTTAGCTTTTTTGTCGTCAGCATCAGCTTTAAGAGCGGTATTTTGCTCCTTTACAGATTTAAGCTCAGTGTTAGCTGTATCAAGCTTTACACGAGCGTTTTCTTCTTTGTTTTGCAGAGAGTTGACGTAGTTGGCAATTTTTTCATCAACTTCAAAATCAACAGAATCAATTTTAATTTTCATTTTTGTTTCTACTCCTTCGATAATTTCGTCACCGTCAAGATTCAGACGTGCTTTTGCTCCTGCACGTCCCCTATCAACAACGGCTAAATGATTGATACGAATGTTGCGCTGGATAACATCATATTGCTGTCCGTCAGGTGTAATGCCTGGGGCTTCTTCGATATCCACTCTGTAGCCTAAAGACAAGCCACGCTTTTCACCGATGGCAGAGGGATTATGGATAACAATATCGCAGGCAATATTTGTTTCGTCCTTCTGATAGCCGCTGGATAGAATTGTACCAATGGCTAAATCTTGTGCGGTATCGCTGTTTACAATGCCGCTGGCAGGATGTCCTACCACAATAGGCTTGCCGATAAAGCTTGCTTCACTGTCAGCGTCGAATACTTCCTCCGGCGGTCTGTATTCTCGTCTAATAGTCCCGTCTGGCTGTTGGTAGATATAGATGCCAGTACGTGCCACGATTGGAGAATCACGCAAGAAGCCGTCAGCGTCAGTAACTGCACAGCCAACAAGCATCCATGAGTCAAGGCGCTCATATCGTTGTACACTTCCCAAAAAATTCACCTCCTTATTTTTGGGGTATATAAAAAGCATATGCAATTTCTTACATACGCCTTCTAGCTTAATTCTTTACTTTTCTTTACATTCACCCTACCCATTGGAACTGCTGTTGTCATGTTCCATTGCTCCAGGTCAATAACAGGTAATGCTACGCAACGGCAGTTATAATCCATACACGGATGATATTTCGGAGAAGGATAAACCTTTATGCCGTTAATTTCACCAACCTTGTCGCTATTCCAATAGAAGTATTTCCCATCCATCTCAGCATGAGAAGGTCTAACACGTTCATCATGTGACGATGACCATTGGTACACGCTTATACCGCAATCAACCTGCCTACGCATTGTTATAATGCCGTTCAGATTGCCTACCTCGTTCCTTGCGATAAATTTCGCCCGCTTGTCGGTAGTGTTAAGCAGTACCTTGATTTCTTCTTTAACTTCACTCATAGCAGTGCCACGCTGAACAGCATTGCTAACAATAATTTGCAGTTTTTCGATGTAGGTATTTACTATGCTGTCCACAAGCCTGCTCTGCTGCGCTTTCCATTCTGCTTTTACTGTATCAAGTAAGGCTGAATCATTTAGAAACACATCAACGCTGACTGCTTCTGCGAAAGCACTGATAACATTAGCATCGACAACGCTGGACACGCCAGCAAGAATAAGCTCTAATTCGCTCATAGCTTCCTCAATAGTCATACTCTTTAAAAGCTCGGCAAGTATCGCCTGAACGAAAGCATCCGTAACAGTGCTGTCATCGTCCTGGCGCAACGAATATGCCAGCATAGGTATATTGTTATTCGTGGCACTTTTTAAACGTCTTACAACGGCTCTGAGGACGCGATAATAATCACGCTCAAAATTCTTTGGATATTTCGGACGCTTCTTTACTTTAAGGTAGCGTATCGATTTCTTCTGTTTCTTCATCATCTAAATCCAGCTCACTTTCTGTAACTGGAATATCTCCACGCTCTTTGAGGTATTGGCGTGCTTGCGTTGCATCTAACAGTTGATTATCAACCAGGTCAAAAACAAGCTTAACAACGGCGGCTCTTACTTCCGCCTGTGTCTTGTCAACATTGGCTTGCTCCAGATCATTTAGCGGTTCGATTGCCTTAAACTTAATGCTCCACTTTTCAAGTTCCTTGCCGTTGGTCGGCCCTTCTTTCGCAAGCTGAATAAGTCTTACAAGATACTCTAACGCAGGACGAATCTTCCTGCGTTGAATACGTCTGACGGTATCGTAGTAAATCTGCAAGTCGCTCTTGCCTGTGCTGTTCATGCCAGCCGGAGAACGCCCAAACAAAACAGTAAAAGGATACCCGGTAACAGCACATAAAGCCTGCTCAAACTCTTGAATAATATCCGTTAAACCTGTAAGCGGAATATTGAAAATGCCGTATTCATCTTCCTTGTCGACGGCTACACTGCCATTAAATCTGCGTGAGTAGTCTATCAGCTCTAAACGCCGAATAACAGTTTGCGTGCCGTCTTCTTTTGCCAGCAGATTGCTTAAGCCTTCTAGCTTTAACAGTGACGTGCTAACCTTATCCATTATGTCGATTGTTTTATTCATTGCAGTTTTTACACGGTTCAGCGCAGCCGGAACACCATCCAGGCAGGATAAGCCAGCACCATTATTAGCAACGCGCTCTATCTTTGGCAGCATTTCGCCGTCAAAAACCAGCAGTCTGCTTCTGTGTGCTTTAAACTGAGTTCCGTTCGGTGGCGAAATTGTGTAAAACTCCGGCTTGCCAAAGTTCGCATCTCGAATATCTGTATCAAGATAAATTGAGGTTGTGTCCGGATAAATATCTCGCTTGTCAAAAATTTCTAATCCGTTAATCCTGCGTAAACGGTTGATATTAATAGGCTCGCTTAATTCCTGCCCATCGTCAGCAAGGATAAGAGCACAAGACATACCGAACAGTCTGTCCCAATATAAAGCCTCTGTAAGCTTTTCCTGAACAAACAGCGTTTCAAGTTCCTGCAAGATACAATCGTCAGAATCGCCTTCGATTTCTATAAAATTTTTCATAGCATCATCGGCAACAAGTGTAACAATCCTTCGCACGAGAGCATTTCTGTACATTGTAGCCAATGTTAAGTCTGTGAGTTTTCGCTCATTTAACAGACCTTCATAATTGCGAGCTTTACGTGTAATAAAAGCATCTTTAAAGCCGCTATCTGCACGAATTGAATTATCTTTTCTTTTTACCATTATTCCTCCTAGCTCGTTAAGCCGCCCCAGCTGCGGGAGTTCATGAGCTTGTTAAACGCATCACTGGACGCATCAACCATATCATCATGCTTGCTTTCGGGGAAAGATTCAAGCTCTGACAAATACATATCATTCCACTCGCCTTTAAGGAGAAGCACGTTCCCTGCCTGTACCTGTGAAGCAAATGGAGTAGCACGAACCTCTTTGCTGCCTGTCGGCGATACAATCTCCACCGAGTAACCTGCAAGCATTGATACAAGGCTTTGAGCTTGCGCCTTGCCTGCCTGCCCTGGGTCTTGCGGTATCGTGATTTGTACAAATTTATATTTGCCCTGGTCTATTGCTGCCATGTTACGCAGAAGATTCCTAGCGTCATTCGCCTTTATCTGCTTGCGCTTTACATCAAGAACAATTACTCTGCCATCGTCAAGCAGTCCCATTAACACGCCTGCTGTTGCGTCCGGGTCTGGGTTAAGCGGCGTAGGCTCTGTTGCTGCCAAGTCCCAAGAACGTGCATAAGCAACGATATTTTTCGGTACAGCATCAACAAAAGTGAAGTTTTCTGTTTTAAAGTACATACCAGCAGCAGGACGGATTTTCCAGTTGCCATATAAAAGACGTTCTTTGTCAATTTCTGCCAACGCTTTAAGGTTAGCCATGTACGACGGGTCTTTAGCCATTAAAACCTTGTTGTCTGTCAGTTTAGACGCTATAAACGTAACCGACTTGCATTCTTCAACATTTACGCCGTGTTCCTTTGCGAGTTCATGCGGATTACTTCCCCAATAAATCGTATCATTCAGGACGCACATATAACGCACAACACCGCTGCGCTCGTAGATTGGATAGCCTGTATCTTGATTTATCCACCAAGAAATAAAATCAGCTACCCAACTATCGCTGTCCGGGTTGCACGTCGCTCTTACATAAGGACGGATACCGCACGTTGAACGGTTACGAGAAAGCATATACAAAAATTGGTGTCGGCTAAAATGCGTCAGCTCGTCAAATGCTAGATAGCAGATTTCTGAGCCTTGCCAGCCTTGCAAATCTTCGTCACGCTCCAAATGCGCAAAATGAATTCTTGCTCCGCTGGGACTAAAAAACCAATGTAGTTTTGGAGTTTTCTTAGGTTTTGCGCCTTGCACTTGTCCATATATTTTGTTAGCAGCATCCCACAAACCGCCTGAAGCTGTGATTTGAGTATAATTTTTTCGAAACACAACGCCGCTAAATCCTGCTATATCTTTATGCCTTAATCCTTCCAGGAGAAGTGCAAAAGTTTTTCCGCCGCCAGCTGCTCCACCATAAATTACTATATCAGCAGAAGAACACATAAAAGCTGTTTGCGGTCCTGGTTGCGGAGTTAGATACAGCGGCTCAAATGTATCTCTGCCGTTATTTGGAATGTAGATAGATTGGTAAGCGTCTATTGTTTCAACGCTTGCATCTTCCGCCAGCGACAATATACCTCCGTCAGCTCCTGCCAATGTAGCAAGAGTGCGAATTGCATTAACATCACTTTCTTTTAAAGCTTTGTTAAGCAACTTCGCTATCATTAAGGCTTGATAGTTTTGATCTTGCTCGTCTAAGCCGAAAGCGTGTAAAAAGCTTTTTGCTTTATCGTCGTGTACTTGTGATTCAAGTATCGTTTTTGCTATCTGCTGTAAGTTTTTTTTCGCCCGTCTTATTTCACCGGATTTTTTGCCGCCAACAGTTCCTCTTTTTCTTGCTTCATCCTTGCTTTGGACAGGCCTTAAATTGCTAACATTTCCTCGTGCTGGCACATTAAAACACCTGTCCTTTCTTTAGATTTTATTTGCTGTTTACAAGGTAAAATTCTTTTCGCAGTTCGGCGTTTACTAAAAATTGTCCGCCACATGAAGCAGTCTTTGTTTTTACTCCTGGTTTTTTAATTCCTCTAGCAGTCATACAAGAGTGTTCGCCTTGAATAACTACAATAACGTCCTCTGTCCCTAAAATTTTTGTAAGAATATCGCGAATTTCCTTGCCGATACGCTCTTGAATTTGTAGACGTTTTGTTACTGCGTCAGCAATACGTGCAATTTTGCTAATGCCGATAACTTTACCGTTAGGGATATAGCCTACATCAACAGTCATGTTATACATGAGTGCGATATGATGCTCGCAATAAGAAAAGCAGTTAATGCCTTTTAGCACTACCATATCATCATTATCGCAGGAAAAGCATTTGTTGAATTTTTTTGCGATTTCGTCGTTGCTAACACTGGCGTACTCTAATTGCTCCATTAGCATTTTTGCGAACCGTTTAGGGGTTTCAATAAGTCCCTCTCGGTTCGGGTTTTCGCCGATGCCCTCAATAATAAGCCTTGCGGCTTGTTCTAGCTTTTTAGCGTCCATGTTACACACCCCTTTTATCTTTATCCCAAATAATTTTATGAAGCTGCACTTGTACGCAGATGTTATGCGGCGATTTTTTTGCGTACTCTACAAGCTCCGCAGGTTCGATTGCGCCCCACACTGGCGAGATGTAAACTTTTGCCTGGCATTTGATTTTTTTGCAATAGTCAAGCACACGATCTACGTCGTTAAAATCTTCTTTGCTGCCAACTACAAATTTTATAACGTCCTTTGCGTTAAGGTGCTTGTAATTATCCATTAGCATTTTATTAGATTCGCCAGACGTGCCGCACTTGTAATCAATGGTATAAAAAATACCGCTTAACCTTTTTTTGTAAAGCGGTACAGCACCATTTGTTTCAATATTCACCTCATATTTGGCTTTGTGCAGCAGTTCAAGAAGTGGTTGCAAGTCGTGCAGGAGTGGTTCACCGCCGGTAATAGTTACACGCTTGCAGTTATACTCGCTTATCTCATCCATAAGCTCCTGCTCATTATAACTGCTGGCAGCATCTGCGAATTGTTGAGCATAGATTGTATCGCAATAGCTACAACGCAGGTTGCAGCCAGCCAAACGAACAAATACAGAAGGATAGCCAGTTCGCTTTCCTTCTCCTTCGATACTTTTAAAAATTTCCACTACATTATATTTCATACACGGCAACATTCCCTTCGCTTTCCTGTACCGACACCTTAACGCAGTGCGGAACTTTTTCGCAAATCCAACGAGCAATGTTTTCTGCTGTCGGATTGCATTGTAACACGTCGTTTAAATATTGATGGTCAAGCATATCAGAAACAAGGTTTTTAATATGCTTGAAATCTACTACCATGCCGTTAGCGTCTAAGGTTTCGCTTTGGCAAGTTACGCAGATAATCCAATTATGGCCATGTAAATTTTTGCACTTACTTTCATAATTTAAAGAAAGTTGGTGTGCTGCCGAAATTTCTAATCGTTTTGTTACTGTATACATATTAATCCTCCAACGCAGGGTCTTTCACGCCGTTAGCTTCAAATGCCATCGCACGGTCAATACACGTTCCGCAAGTTCCGCAAGGCTTTTCTCCGCCCTCGTAGCAGCTCCATGTAAACTGATATGGTGCGTTAAGCTCTAATCCAAGCTTAACAACGCCTGCTTTATTTAGATTGATAAGCGGTGCTTCAAGATGTGTGGTTCGTCCGCTACCCTCAAAAATCGCTTTATTCATATAATCAACGAACTCAGGCGTGCAATCAGGGTACGCTCGCCCTGCTGCATCGTCAGCATGAGCACCATAATAAATAGCTTCTGCTTCTACGCTTACAGCAACAGCGGCCGCATAAGAAAGTAACAAGCCGTTTCTGAAAGGTACGTAAGTATCAACAGTACCTTCACCGCCAAGCTCTTTAAGCTGCTTTGCATAGGATTCATGTTTAATATCATGCGTGCTTTTAGCTAGCAATGGGCAATCGCTCATAGAGAACGCCAGCGACAAATCAGTTTCTTTATGCTCTACACCATAAAAAGCAGCGACTTTTCTTGCGCTTTCAATTTCTCTTTTATGCCTTTGTCCATAAAAAGCAGATAAGGCTAAAACTTTTTCTGTACCATATTTTTTGACTGCAACGGCTAAACAAGTAGTACTATCTACACCACCACTTAATAAAACAACTGCTTTTTTCATTTTTATTACCTCTTTTCAAAAATGAGTTTTTGCATACTCCTGAAATTTTACCCATTCTATAAAATTATTAATAGCTACTTCTTTATTTCTCACTCGCATGCCTGCAGGCTTATTATATTTAACCATCGTTTTTCCATTGAACTTATATACTGCGCCGAATCTATTGCCAGATACCCACGCAGTAGAATCTACACTGTCAAAATGAAAGCGCGGCAAATATTTTAATTGAGTAAATCCTAAACCGTGAATTTTAGCTCCATGCGAGTGTGCTTCTTTGATAAGCAAAGGAAATTTTTCAACTTCACCTTTTGTAAATTCACCGCTAACATAACCGCCTATTGCAACATACTTATACCGCTTGCACATTTCAATAAAGTCTTTCATTCCACGACTTTTATGCCATACAGGAATCGGTGACCTTCCGACTTTTTCAGCAATGTATTTTCTGATTTTCAAAACTTCTTCGTAGCCTACAACAGGGTCAATGTCAAGCTCAAAGAATTTCTGTACATTGTATTTTTGGACATAAGCAATATAAGAGTCTACATAGGTTTTTAAATCAACTTTTTTTGCATTACCCATCAACATGCTGAATGCTCCAGAATCGAGCATGTAATCACCATAATAAGGCAAATATTTTACTGACTTCTCGGTTGTTTGCAAAAACGATTCGAGAATATAAGGTTTATATTTTTTTCTTTGCTCTCCCACCTGATTTTCTTCGGCAGTAGGACAATTAATTATCGCCTTACTATATATCAATTCGCGCCACGGAACATCACCTGCAAGAAATAATTTCATTATTGCCCCCCCAAATAGCAACTCACGGTAGCCTATACCGCCAGCTAAATACAGTTTCATATTTCAAATTCTTCGCCGCAGTGTGGGCAAGTAATAGTTTTAGGCTTATGCTCGTTACTATTAGATGTAGAAGCATTTTCAAAAAAATCTCCTATTTCGCCGCCTAAATCATGCGATTCAAATCCAAAATCGCCCATATCAATATCCTCGATTTGCTCCAGCTCTAACGCTAACTTTTCAAAATCCCAGCCAGCAAGTTCCCCGGTTTTATTATCTGCCAGGCGATAAGCTCTTGCTTGCTCATCTGATAAGTTTCCGGCAACAATTACCGGAGCTTCAGTTAAACCTAGCTCCTGAGCAGCAAGATAGCGTGTATGACCAACGATGATAACATTATCCTTGTCAACTACGATAGGCTGATTAAAGCCAAACTCCTTAATGGAGTTAGCAACCTTCTCAACAGCTTCTTCGTTGTTTCTTGGATTGTTTTCATAAGGCGTAATGTCTGCCAACGCCATTAATGTAATTTTGCTTCTTAAATCCATGATGTACCTCCATTTTTTGCAATAAAAAAGGACAGTGCTTTTTTACAAGGTTTCATTATGAAGCTCTCTGGCTTTTTCTTTTTCTTCGTCATTTTTTGCTGCATCAAACGCAGCTATTGCTTGGAATTCCTTTTGATAAGCTTCTTCAAAAATATTTTTCATTTTAACCGACTTCCTTTACTCTTTATTTAGCAGGTACTTTATCTTCCTTACACTTATATTATACTACATTATACTATTTTTGTAAAGATTTTTCTTTATAGAACATCGGTTATATTTTATATATTTAAAAAGCCGTCTACATATCAATCATTTGTAGGCGGCTTTTTGAGTACACAACATATTTTTAGGAGAAGGCTTTATCATCCAACTGTTGCATCTTAATTATATCATTCCTTTAATTGCCTTGTAAATGACACCTTACTGACATGATTTTAAAAGGTGCTCTATTTGTATCCTGGCAAACTCTGCATCTTCGGCTGTGTAGGCTTTTTCGCAGTAACCATTACAGGCAGGCTTTGTTTGGTCTTTCTTATAGCTAAAAATAACATTCTGGTATACAGCAAGCTGGCGCATCTGCTCATAAGCTCCTATGCTTATAACATACTCCCAAAACGCTCTTAAGCTATCCTCGCCTTTGCTATAAGCTTCTATATACTCATTTAGCAGCTCGTTTAAAGGCTTATCCATTTTTAGCTCTGCACTTTCTTATTTTAAGAGCATTGCTGGAAGGATTTTCGCCAAGATACACGCCTTTGGTGTACGGCAGATATGCCGAAACAGTGCTCTTGCTTACACGCAATTTTTCGGCTATGTTCTCCACGCTGTAACCTTGCTCATACAAATCATTGACCTGTATGGACATATCACTTTCGTACTCACCGGCATCAATGAGAACCTTCCTGACTTTCTGTTCCGAAATGCGGAACAACGCAGCAACTTTTTTAATGCTGCCTTCTGTGCCATACGCTCTGACAATATCTCCTGGCTTCACAAAATCACTTCCTTTGTTTTGATTAATTTTCAACCCGAAATTCAATATTTTTTAAAATCTGTTTACTTACGATTGCAAATATGGCTCTAAATTTTTCTATTGCTTTTTTTTGAATATACGCTTTGTCGCCTTCAATCGCTGCGAATGCAGAACCTTGGCTTATATTTTCTGTTTCATCGTAAATTCTCATTATGTAGAAACCTATTTTTTCATCAGAATATACATCGATATAGATATTTAAGCCGTATATATTACCAACATTTTTCCTTTTAAACTCCTTCATTTTTTCTCTGCCTTTCAACATTAATGTTAACAACATTCGCAAGGCAGTCAAGATATTCGTTTATTAAATTGCCCTCGAAAGCATCACTATAAGTTATTATTAGCTTGTTGTCGTCATCGTTGATTTCGACATTGCTAAACCGCTCCAAATACATTCTAATAAGTTTTTCTTCATCGATTGTAATGTTGCTAACTACAATCGTTTTTGTGGTATTCAGCTCTTGATGAATCTTATCAGCAAGCTCTTTTAAACAGTTGTCGCACAGATGGAGCGACGAACTTTGTACATCGTTACTGCTTATTGTGACGGTTCTGCTTTGTTTTGAACCGCACGCTTGACACCAAAACAATTGCTTTGATTGTCTGCGCTCTACATGAATTTTAATCATTATAACTCATCCTCATCCCAAATTATCATTTTTCGATATTTAACGGTTTTATTGCCAAAAATAGCAGCTGGCTTAAGTTGTTTTTCCAGAACTCTTACGCAAGCATTGCCGTCGCCGTTTATACAAACATCGTCGCTCTGAAAACCTTTGCATTCAAAGCTATATTTTCCGTTTTCGGCTTTTACGAAAATATCATCATCAGCGCCAGTATTGACGATGACACCGTAAACACGATGAGCGTTTTCGCCTTTATACTGACTGTAACCGTCTGCATTATGCCACAGTTGGATGATGACGGTATCAACGGGATTGAACCGTTCGGTGTAATGCGGGATAAATCCCATAAATTTTTGCTTCCCGGTTACTTCCAGAATATAGCATTTTGTAAATCAAATATCCGTACCGAAGGTTCCGTTTTCGTAGCACTTAACGCCCTTCCAGGCTTTGCGGGCCTCATCATAGCAGCCTGGGAACATTGCGTATCTAGTTGAATAAGATGTATCGGCGATTACTTTAACAGCTCCGGCTACATTGTTATTAGCCTCGTTATACATGCTCTCTGTCCTCCTTTTAGTTAATTTTTTACAGCTTTCAAATACAAATTTTTTGGAGCTTTGCCGCTACAATCTACAATGTAGGGCACTGCGATATCGCCTTTATGCTCGGTGAAAACTTCGTAAGCCAACGTAATTTGACCATCTGGCCATTCAATGGCTTTAGTTTCGTCCTGCATTGTAACTTCCTTGAAACCTTCCGGAAGAATGATTTCCACTTCATCGTAGATTTCAGCAGGAACAACAGCATAAGTACCGCTTTCCCAGATGCTGTTAAAATTCAAAAACATCTTCATTTGCTCGCCCTCTTTCCGTAGCAGTACAAATTCCACGCTTGGTCATCTTGTTTCCACAAGTCTACCAATGCTTGACGCTCAGCACGAATTTCTGCGTCAATTTTACGCTCATATTCGATTGGGTTAACACCTTCAGGAATGTACTGTAACGCTTCACTGAAAGAAAACTCCTTAATATTGCCAACACCTTCACGATTGATGTCGGCAGCTTGCTGAGCGCATTCACCGCACAGAAAGTTGTGCGAGTTTACACGAAGTAATGCTTACCGCAATGCTGGCAAACCTTTTGGGTACCAGCTGCTTCTGCAATTAAGGAGCGAATTTTCGCAAACAGCTCCTTACGAGTCGTTTTCTTATTGAAGCGGAAAACTCTTTGTTCACCGCCGATTTTTACAACACACGCCTGACGATGTGCACGCCAGGTGAACTCGACTTGACCTATCTTCATGATTTCCTCCCTCCTTAATTCATGCGGCTGAGAATTTCCGCCTTAATTGCTTCTTCATACTGACCAGATTTACCCAAGCAAGCTTCCAGGTGCTGCGTATTATACAGCACAATTTTTTCAAACTCACCAACTAATTCCTCTTTACTCATATTTTTTAAAGCAGCAATTTTCTTTTCCAGCATTATAACCGACTTCCTTTCTTGTAAGTTCTTATATCTTCCTTACAATTATATTATACTATATTTCTCCGCTTTTGTAAAGAGCTTTCTTTATAGAATGTCAGTTTTCTTCTAAATCTTCTTTGGTTACTTCATACTCAATACTGCCGTCACGCTTGCGCAGAACTACCTCAAAGTCACAGGCAGTTGCAAGCTCCAGCAGAAGCTTAAGTGATTTGCATTTTTTAACCTTGTAGTTCAGGGACATTGGCGTAATGCCCATTTCCCTAGCTAATGTAGCCTGGTTTTTTCCTGTTGAAGCGATTAATACCTTGATTTTGTTTTCTATTGACATAGTAGCACCACCTTAATTATTATATCTCTTATCATTATACAGTGTTCTCTTTATGTAATCAATATAATCTTTTATAAAAATATTGCCTGCGAGATTTCCCGCAGGCTTTTTGTTAAGATACTTCAATCATCGTGTTTAACCACGAATCGCTTGACGCATTAATGAGCCATTTCTTATTATAGCCGTTATAATGCCTGATCAAGTAAAACTTTGTCTTGTCGCCTTCGTCATTGTACAGAGAGAAGTTAGGGAACTTCTTGCCTTCTGATTGCTCCAGCTGGTAAAAGTATTCGCGAATTTCTTTTGCTCTCTTTATAACCTCCCAGTCTGGCGTAAACTCATCAGCATAGTTGTATCGCTTTGCCCGGTCATCTGAATGTACTCTATATCCGGCAAGGTTGGGCAGCACACATATTTTATCAAACGATGCTCCCAGGCTATTCACAAAAGCAAGAATCGAATCGAAGTCATAGGCAAAATGAGTGTTACGCATACCGGGCAATTTATACTTATTGCAGTCATCGTTCGGTTCTTCGTCTGTAATGTAGAATAAGAAGTCTACGAATCCTACATACTGCAAGCCGCCATAAAGCTTCTTTCTTTCGCCAAGCATTTCACAGCAAACAATTTCAAGATAAACGCCCTTGCCGTTATCGAGGTGAAATGCTGTTCTAACACGGCAGTTGCCTATGGTGTTGATGCTGCGCTCTGCCTTTTCCCAGCCAGCACCTTCAAAATACAATGTTTTCACGTTAACCACTACCTTTCTATTGCTCATCGGTAGGAACTATTTCAAATTCTCCTATGTCAAACGCAGTTTCCTTAAATTTATCAAAAGGTGTCATATTAGCATACCCCCTTTCTGATAATCATGTGTCGGAGTATTTCTTCAGTAATCTCCATTGCTTTGTGAAGCTCAAGTACACATTTCTTGCTTGCATGAAACGTAACCAGGACATAAATACCATTCTCGTAGTCCTGAATCACGTAAGGCATCCTTCTTTCTCCCCAGCGTTCTGTCTTTTCAACTACACCACCATTAGAAGCTATTAAGTCATTGAATTTCAAGATAACATCCTCGACTATTTCCTGCTCCGGGCGCATAACGTACATAATTTCATAAGCGTTCATTTTTCTTTCCTCCTTACATTTGTTCATCTTCCTGAAAACTGTAGTAACTGCCGTCACCTATAATGATATGATCATAGCAAGGTATTCCCATTATTGCCCCGGCTTTAACAATATCCCTGGTTAACTTTTTATCGTCAGCACTAGGTGTTGCAAGGCCTGAAGGATGATTATGCGCTACAAAGATTGCAGCAGCATTTTTCATGATGGCATACTTGAAAATCTCTCTAGGATGAACATAACAGTTAGTCAGCGTTCCTTTCAGTATAGCTCTTGCCTCAATTATTCTGTTTTTGCTGTCTGCTGCAATTACCCAGAATTCTTCATGATTTAAATACCGCAACTTCGGCATCATATATTCAGCTAAGTCTTGCGGAGCACAGCAGTGTCTCTTTTCCTCAGCTTTGGTTTCGGTGAAAGCTCTTTTGCCTAACTCTACACCACACAAGAAAGCTTCTGCTTTCTGTTTGTCTAATCCATATGCTTTCAGTTCGTCGGTATCTTCCAAGCGATACAATTTCTGCGCCGTTAATTCGGAAACCTTATAAGCTTCTTGCCCTAGCAACGCTTCGCATAACTCTTTGTAACTTTTATCTGCTACTTTACACATGATTTTCACTCCAATCTTTTTTCCAGCGCACACCTTTCGGTGTACGCTGGTTCTTTCTTTTATTTATGGCTGTTTGTAGGGGTAGTAGCTTCTCGGCATCAGAAGCTTTTCACGCAATGCATTGATTCTCTTTTCGCGGCGTTTAGTATTTTCCATGAGTTCATGGAATTTATCTCCGGCAAGAGGGAGCGTTTCCAACATCAGTACATACTTTATAAGTTGTCTTGTTCTCACATTAATCACATCCAATCTTCGCAATTCTTAAGATATTCTTTCTTTGCTTCAAATAAAGCTTTTTTCATAACCGGGTCAGAGTTAACTTGCTCATAAGTCAAAAGCAAAGCATCCAGCGTATCGTCAAGCTCATAAGTTATACAAAACTCATGGTTAGCAAGTTCGTAACGGAAGGCTGATTTCAAGAAGTCGAAATCTTTCATGTGCTCCTTCTTTTCGATGTTCAGGCGTTTTACTAAATCATTATGAGCCTTAGCCTGGGCACGAAGGATATATCCTCCGAAGCCGATTTGATAAACCTTGTCGGTATCATTAGGAGCTAACCCAAATCTTTTCATGCCTTCGTTGAACTGTTCTTCAGTAAAAGCAAAGAACATTTTATCTTTGGTAAAGCTTTCGTATTCCTTTTGCTGTTCTTTGATTAAGGTTGAGTAATCTTTGTATTTCAACATCCTAGCATCCCTCCTAAAACGTCATAAATTTCATCATTGGTTTTTGGATTTTAAATTCCATATCTCCAATATGATTGTTGATTCTTGTCAAACACTTCACAACGGCGTTTGCTTCACTCTCACTGAACGGCATGCAGTCGCCTTCCTCGTTTGTGTAGCACAGCAGCACGTTACCGCACAGGCACTGATCATGTAATCTGCCGTAACCATAAATAACACTTGCAAGCTCATTGGCTACAGGCTTTTCGTTTTTCAGAAGAAATTCTTCATCGAACACCAGGGTGACTGCCGGGATGATTCCAAGCTCGCCGTCAAATTCTACTAATTGAAGCGGCATATCCTTAATATCAACAAGCTCGCATTCGCAAAGCTTGTACATAGATTCCAGGGAAATAGTTGGGAATACCTCCATCATTGGCACTTTCTCCACAGAGTTTGTTTTGCCATTGGCATCAACCACAGTTTTCAGTAAAATTGCATAGTTCATAAAATCGACTTCCTTTCTAAAGCTATTGGCAAGGACTTTGAACCTTCTGCCCGGTAGCTTTACAGGAGCTTAAGCTCCTGTCATCAGCTTTTAAAGCTCTATACCTCTTTCCGCTGCAATTTCTTCCAGCTCTTCAAAATGCTCATTCAAGCATTGATGATGCCATGGGTCGCGCGAGCTGTTGTAAATCTTAATCAGCCTAGCGTTTTCCTGCTTTAATTCTTCGTTAGTCATGTCTTTAGGTTCTTTCATTGGTTCTTCCTCCTTAAATTTCAATCTCGCCTTCAGCAAATGCCTGATAAATATCTTGAGCCATCAAGTAAGCATCACTAGCTTTTTGGTATCTCTCGTCAGCTTCTTCAGTAATTTCATCATACACATCGGCTTGTTCTGCTCTGGAAGCATTCGGATTATTCTCAAGCCATGCATAGTAATCATTTTTGGCTTCTTCCAAAGCTAGCTCTTGCTTCCTCTTTTCTTGGTAAAATTTGAGTTTTGCTTCTTTCAGCACACCTACGATGTAGGTTAACTGCTTGTAGTTTAATTTCATTTTGTTCTACTCATTTCTATTGTTCAATCATAGTAACATCGTAGCGGCAATATTTATACTCCACGGTGTCTTTACCCCAGGTAAAGGTTCTTCTGAGCTGAAATTCTCTTCCGTTATAGCCGATGCTGAACAGAAGATAATCAACTGTATATCCATTGCTTGCACTTTCAAGCAGAACAATCTGCTTCATCGCCGGAGCAAAGCCGAAGTATTTTTCCAGGCATTTGCAGGCAAGCTTTTTCATTTCTTGCTTTTCTTGATAAGTCATTTTTAAGTCCTCCTTAAAGTTTAAGCTTTAGGCACAGGGTTTGAACTGTCTGCCTGCCAGCTTTACAAGGGCTATCGCCCTTGTCATCAGCTTTTATTTAGCTTCTTCGATTGCTTGCAGCATATTTGCAAGCTTTTCAACCTCATTCCATTTTCGTTGCGCTTTATTTCTAGCAACGCTGCTTTTAGGGAATTTTTCTGCAATTTTTTTAAGGTCGCACCAAACTAGCACTGCTTCACTTAATGCTGATTTTAATTCTTCTTGTGTCATTGTTACGACTTCCTTTCTTGTAGGTTACTCTCTCTTCCCTACACTTATATTATACTATGAAACTCACCTTTTGTAAAGATTTTTCTTTATAAAAGGTGAGTTTTTCTTATTGTTTTTCGATATTTTTTTCTTTGGCAAGACGAGCTGCCCTTCTGCGCTTTTTATCTTCCAGCAGGTTCACGCCATCTACGCCAAACAGCAAAGCGGTTAGCTGCTCGACAGCATCGTTTGTGTCACGCCATATCTGCCTTTCGCTCACTGACCATTTTTGCGCAAGACTTGCTACCATATCGGTAACATACGCTTCTGGCGGACAAGGTTTAAGGAACAGCACGTCAAGCACATCTGCCCGGCGCAAATCTTCCTGCTTGCCGCTGTTATACCTGGTCTGCTTGTAAAGTGCTATCATGTCGTCCATGTAGTTTATCAGCACTTTTGTTCGCATTGTTGAGCTTATAATGCTTTCAAGTTTTAGCTCATTAGCTCCCATGCTTTTCAGGTTTTGGAACGAATCAAGAATTTCGATAGCCGAAATCTGTTCATCGTCGATATTGACAATCTCGCTAGTCTTTAACGCTGCGTGCTCCTGAAGGCTTCTGTAATTCTTTAGCAGCAAGCGCACGTTATACAGTCGCTTATCGAAATCCCTCCGCTGTGCTTCTTTGCTGTACAAATCATCACACAACTTTTTAGATGTCTTTTTTGCGGTCTGTTCTGCCACACGTTCGATAAGTTCTTCGAAATACGCCAGCGGAACGGTTATCGTGCTTTGATTTTCATTTACAGTCATATCTTCCATGCGCTTACTCCCTTCTGTTATTTAAGTTCTTTGATAAGGCGGTCAAGATACCATCTTGCTTTTAGGCAATCTTCTACGCCGTTTTTTTCTTCGTAACGCCATAAATATTTGATGATGTTGGCAACGCAGACAGCTTCAATGCCTGTTTTGCCAACTGTAGCAGCCTTTAGGGCATCTATACACTCAATACCGCCTTTGGTGTAGTGTTTCGGATGATTTACGTTATCCTCAGGGAGCGGCATTGTAAAGCTATCCTTTGAATTCTTCGGTGCTTCTTTGACAATAACGTATTTATCATCTTTTAATCCGATAAAACTAAATGGAGATTTAAACGCACTCATTATTTATGCTCCTTTATCCATTTTTCGTGTCTGGCAACTGCTCCAGCTGTAGGTGAAAGCGTTTCAAGATACATGGCTTTCAGTATTTTACACTGCTGGATTTTCCATTCGCTAAAAGCATTACAAGTAGCGTGGCAGCCTATTTTTCTTTCTGTGCATCCTCTGCATGGTGTTTTCATGTAGCACCTCTAAAATAATTCTTGTTGGTTGCTTATATCATTCGGTGTTTTAGTGGTAATGCCTGGATATGATCCTGCGAACTTTTTCATCCGGTAATCATAATACTTTCCGTCGGCAGCCATATAGTTTGCGTCAACTTCCTCAGGTGTCGGCATATAATATTGGGCTGGCAAAGGAATATTGGTACACAGCTCTTCAAGTCTGCTCTTTCCGTAAATTATATGATTCCTTACTAAATTCATGTTTTCGCCGTCAGGATAAAAAGGGTCTTGGCATCCATAGGTCCGGATATGTTCCCACCGCAAAAAACTGTCTATAAGCATAGCTGTTTCTTCTTTAATTTGTTCTTCAATGCTTTTTTCTTTTTTTGGCATTTTACACACTCCCTACATTTCTTCTACTTCCGGGTCGTACAGCTCAAGAAGTTCTAAAAATTCTCCTTTGCTAGCTATCTTTATAGCTTCTTCAGGCGAAGAAGCTAACACTCTGTCGTGAAAATCAACCTCGCCCGAAATCAAACTGCGCCAGCTAATAAGATAAAGCTTAGCGTCCTGTTGAGCCATAACCGCCACCACGAACAGCACTTGCTTCATCGTCCGAGGTTACGCAGTAACGCACGAAGATTCCCTGTGCACAGCGTTCACCTTCTCTGATGATGATAGTTTCTCTGCCGTTGTTTCTGAATTTAACACCTATATTGCCGTCATTGTCCTGGTTGTTGGCATAATCGCTATCAATAATGCCTACGCCGTTAACTAGCGACAAATTCAACTTAACCGCAAGACTGCTGCGGATGAACAGCATTAGGACCATATCGCCAGGCATAATAGCTTTGATGTTCAGCGGAATAAGTACGCTTTCACCGCCAGCTGGAACAAAAATATCTGTCGGTGCGTAAAAATCATAGCCAGCAGAAAACTGTGTGCTACGTTGCGGAAGCTTCGTGTTTGCTGGTGCGTCAATCGTCGGTAAAAATTTAATCATCTTAAAAACCTCCTAAAATATCTCTCCAGATTATAACCAGGATTCCAATAGTACCCATAATAGCAAAAATTTCCATACAAATACTTGCAACAAGATGTAAATATTTTAAATTACCACTCCCTGTTTAACATCCATAAAGCTACACACATAACAGCTACGTCAAGCAGTGTGCAACTGACAATATCAACTAAGCATATTTCCATTGGTTGTACCTCTGGCAATCTCTGCTAACTTTGCTCTTTGTGCTTTTACTGCATCAAGCAGCGGCTTTTGAAAGCGGCAATCATCGTCTAAAGCGATTCTTCCGGTTTCCTCTAGTCTGCTTTGCATTAATTCAAAATTCCATTCAATGTCTCTTTCCATCTGCGTCAACATCCAATCTGGCATTTTATGGAGATTATCGAACAGCTCGTTTTGAATTTCACGCAATGCCTGTGTGGGAATTCTATGCACGGCGTACCTAAACGCGAACAGCAGGACTATTAATTTTTCATCTTTCATTTTTTTACTCCTTATTGTAATGAACTAATTTCGCCGCTTCTGTCATCATGCTCATTAATTCTTGCATAGCCATTTCTTCACCATATTTGCCACGCACACCTAATGCTGCCTGCGCCATCGTACCAATGATCAAGCTTTTAAGGATAATATAATTACCTGATGCACAAACAACATCATCGTTATTGCTGTCATTATAGGCAATTATAAAAGATGCTCCACATTCTTGTAGCAGTTCTTTCGCCTGTTCGGCTTTCTTGTAATTAATCATCATTTTTCCGTCTTTCTTATCCAAACGCCATTAGCTAACTTTTCCAAATCTATTTTCTCCCGGCAATGCGGACAAATCGGCATCATATCATTCTTTCGTCCCATATGTTCCTGTAGCATCTTTAGCACACGTTTATATGGTCGAAACTTCGTGCCAATCTCATAGCACCTCAACGTCTGTTTCCTAGCTCTGTCATAGTCCTTTGCTATTGCTTGCCAATCGTTACACATCAGCTCCAGTACAACGATAGGTTCAACCATGTTGCCACAGTGATTGCAGAAGCAGATTTTGGTGTCCGGGTCGACTGTAAAACTGATAGGCTTTTTACTGCCACCATAGATGTCTGTTTCTTTATAGCAATGGCAAGTATTTCTGCCCTGCTCACGCTTAATTGGTGAAAACTTTAATATTTTCATTTTTCCTGCTCTTTCCAGTATACAATTTCTCGCCCACAATAAGGACAATAGCCGTATTCTTCATAACGGTCAATAAATTCAGCATTACACTCGTTGCACCTGTATTCTGACACTAATTCATCACATACAAAACGTTGCAACCGTATTACTGTTGTTTTTTCCATGTTCTTTATCACTCCTTTATAAAAAAGCGGCGGCGTGAGAATTCTCAGCAATGCCTACTGCCATTCGGCAACCCAGCCGCCGCACCCTAGGGCTAGTTATTTATTTTTTGCTGTTGATAGTTGCAGCCAAGTAATCGAGAATTCGCAAGGCCTCATCCTTAGTATCGTAAGTGCCATAGACACATTTCTCTCTGTCTGTATACACGCAAACATCCCACTGTTTCTTGATGCCTCTTTGATGTAATTTAACCGCATTTATTTTCTTTGCTTTAATCCATTGCGTTTCGCCAATCTTAATCAGCATTTTTTCACTCCTTACTGTCTACGATTTTTCGGCCATTTTTTGACGGCTTCCGGGTGCTTTGCTTTCATTCTTTGCACAAACAATTTTTTTAAACTGAACCACGCATATCTATTTCTTCTAAAAACAACATTTACGGCACGTCTAATCATTACTAATCGTGGCAAGAATTCACTTCCGGGCGGTTTCAAATGTTTGTAGTCGTTTAGCTTATTGCCAATGGTTCTTTTCATAATTTTCACCTCAACTTTTTCAAGGGACTTTTTGCCCCAACCTACAACTTTTTCAAGGAAGTTTTACGCAAAACCCTATCTTCCAAGCAAACCAATTCCGCCCCACATTTTCCACAATAGGCTTTATCGTCATTATATGTCGGCAAATCGTTATCATCACTGTTAATTACTCCGCAATTAGGACATTCCAGCCCCCACCCGGCAGCAAGTAATGCAACCGCTGAAATATCCTTATCATGGTATGCGTCAAGCTCTGGCTCGCGCCATACTTTAATATCCTCGGTTTCATCAGCGTTCCAGCCTTCAGCAACGGCTACCATAGATTTCGCTTCTTCTGAATTGTCAGCAAAAACGATGTAGTTGTAAAAGTTTATGTAATTTTCGTAGCTATATGCCTTCATTTTCCTTTCTCCCACTCATCAAAACACTTCTTGCAACAGAACCCTTCATTGTTGATGTAAAAATTTGTCGCATCTTCTATTATTGCACCACAGGTATTGCAAGTGAAATGCCAGCCGTGGTCTAACCATTCCTTAACAGGGATTTTGTCAACGCTCTCGTATTTGTCTGCCCAAGGCATACGCCAGACTCTGATGTCCTTATAATTTATGCCGTTCATCATGCTGAAATCTTGTTTAGCCTTTCCTGCTGTTTCAGCAAATGTTATTTCTTCCGATATATCATCAATATCGTAGTCTGCGGCGTTCGCAAAAACATATGCTTTATTCATGCATTTTCACCTCCTTAAATTTTCAAGGGAGTTTTTGTCCCCACGTGCAGCTTTTTCAAAGGACTTTGAGCTGTTGCGTTTTTTGCAACAACTTTTACACGAGAAAATTGCAACATGTTGCAATTTTCTCGTGTAAAGCTCTATTCAGTGCATTTAATCAGTATATCGCTGCTATTATCACGCACTTTCAACAACCATACATCGTCAAGCCATGTTTCTGATACATCACCATCTTCATCGTAGCACTCGATGTTGATTTCATAGTCGACGCATTCATTAGCTTTCGCCCATTGATACAGCTCTTTAATCGTCATTGTTTTCCCTCCTTCTTACCCACTTTTTGGCAAACAACCGGATATAATGTAAATACCTGCTATCAGTCAACGGCTCAACGCTTTTACGTTGTGGTGCTTTTTTAATCACCTTGAATTCATTGCTTTCGACGATTAATCCAGCATCTTTTTCCTTGCATACACGCAAGACTTCTTCTTTGTGTTTAGCGTAAAGCTCCATCGGCATACAATAGTAGAAACCTCTTACATCCGGAAAGTTGTGATATAAGGTTTTCTGTTGGTCTGCTCTGAAATCAGCAATACTCAGCTTTATCTCGACTTCGTATAGATATCTGCCTTGAGTGATATACAGGAAATCCGCCTCGTATTCAAAACTGCAATATACTTCACGTCCATCTTGCATGATTTTTGAAAATACCCATTCACCATCCGCTTTGTATTGCGACATTATAATGTTTGGACCGCAATCAAGCCCTCTCTCGATGCCGTAGTGCCGCCCTAAGCGCAAACAAAGACTATCTTCTGTATGTTTATCGCCATAATTCATTTAAAGCCTCCTACAGCTTATACTCCACTCCAAATTCGGCAGCCACCTTAGGCAATGCAGCTTCTGCTTCTTCCTGGGTACGGTATACCCAGCCTTTGGCTAATAAAGCTAAGTCAAACGGATGATTCGACCATTGTTGCTGCCAAGCGCACCATTCCCCGAGGAACCTGCAGAATGAGTAATAGGTTTCTCCGACTTTCGGTTCCCATTGCTCTACGGTTTCGGTGTAACTGGTCGGTAATTCGTACTCCGCTCCTATTTCTTTTGCCACAGCAGGCAAGGCTGCTTGCGCTTCTGCGCACGTGCGGTAAACCCAGCCTTTTTCAAGCAAGCCATACTCATTCGGAAAGCCGCCCCAGTGCAACGAGCCTACACCCCATTTGTCGCCCATGAGTACAAAGGTAAAATAAACATCGCCTTTCTTCGGCTTCCACGGTAATTTGACAATTTCGTCTTTGCCATTCAGTAAAGCAACAAACGCTACCTTAGCAGCTAAATCGGATAGTTCTATATTATTGTCATAAGTTAATTGTAATCTGTCGCTAGCAAATCTATACGTCAACTCCTCATGTCCTTTAATTTTAAATTCTTCGCCCAGCTCCACGCCGAGCATCTTTGCAATTTCCTGGATTAAATTTTTAGTCATTATTTTTCCTCCGTTTCTTTTTACATTCGCAACATCTATTGCATCCATCACAAAAAAAGCCTATATATACAAGATACGCAAAAAGCGGCGTAACAATTAGACCAAGGATAGTGAATATTTCGTCGTCGGTTCCAGCGGTCAATAATAATTCTGCCATGTTATCACTCCTTTATTTCCGAATAACCACCGCTGTGGTGCTACTGTCTAATTTGGCGATTGCCAAATTGCTTTCTACAACCAACTCGTTGAAAAGCTCATTCCATGTATCTACGTGCAATGTCATATCTTCTGCGTTTCGTTCTTTTGCCCATTCGTAAAGTTCTTTGACGGTCATGGTTTTCTCTCCTTCTTCATTTTTTCTTGGCATTTAGGGCAATAGGCTTTATAGCCTAATTGTTTATCCTTAATAAATTTCCAATCTGTTTGTGCTTCGATTATAGATTTTTCGGACGGCAAGTCTCGTCTGCGCATAACTCCTGTCGGTTCAAAGAAATCACCACACCCATCGCAAAAAAGCGTTAGCTCGTATTGAAAACTCATTGCTCTTCCTCCTTTATGGCCTTACTTGCCTTTGCTATTTTCTCAATTAGTGCATCTACGGCTTTATCCGCAAATTCACCTGTAGCCTTGATGTTTGCTGGTGTTATATGTTCTGCAGCATACATAGCGTATATTTCTTTTTCTGTCGGGAGAAATACTCCCAAAATATCTAAAAGCAAAGCTGTACAAACAAGTATTTTAACTGCCTTAACGGATTCTTTATTCTTATTAACATCTGTCATGACTGCTATTGTAGCAATCACGGTATATATAGTTACAATAAAACCTACTATAAGGCAAAACCCTTGTATAAAGTCTATTCTTCCTGCCCAGTAAATCAACCACGGCGAAACAATCGGTTCGTTCATTACTCTTCCTCCTCCCTTTATCAGCGACAATCCCATGTTTCGAGATATGCCCATTCACGTTCCATATCGTATTCTATTTGTTTATCATCATAGATTTCTTTTCGTGTGGGCAAATATCCATACTCCGCTATTGCCTGCTTTACTACTTCACGAGCTTCCATTTTATCAAGTAGCATACAATATTTTGCAAGCATTCTTCGTCTCGGCTTCGCCCCTAACCTAGCTAAAAACTCGTCAGTCCAATCATTTTGATGATAATACCATGAAAACTTTTGTCGGCAAGGTACTTTCCGCTTTGCACAGCTATGCTTACATTTTCTGCACGATTTATACGTTACAAATTCTTTGTACTCTGCGGCGCTATCGCATAGACACCTTTTTAATCTACTCATTACTCTTACACCCCACAATCTTTCTGCCGCACCAGCAGCAGTACGACTGCCCAAAATTTTCAAACGTACCACCGCACTTTTTGCAGCGATACATCGGGAACGCCTCTTGATAGTATCCCATATACGTCGCCACTGCTTTATTGTCAAGCTCATGCTTTAAAGCTGTTAATACAACCTTTTTCTTTTTTATCCGGGAGATAACCCATTTTTTATCGTTATCTGTCAAACGGCCACGTTGAAGCGCAAACTTCGACTTCGAGATTGTCCCTTTAGTCTCCAAAATTTGTTCACGTAACATCTTTTCGCGTTCCGGCAGGCTATCCCACCATTGTTTACGTTCTGGAGTCATTACCTCTTCCTCCTTTAGTCAATTTCTTCAGCTTCGGTATATTCAATTTCCTCGTCACAGTTAATGCTAACAGTAGCAGAATCGGTGTCACACACGCCAATTATCTTATCAGTGCCACCATTGCCAACAAAAGCCATTACCGAGGAACATTCATTGTAAGCTCTTTCAATAGCATCTTCCTTATCTTCCGCTTCCAATTCTACTCGCACCCATGTCGATACTTTTCCATAAACCGCATATTTTTTCATTCACTCTTCCTCCGCAACCAGAATTATACTTTTGCTCATTGCTACTACCTCCGCTTTCTTTCAACTTTTATCTCAAATTAATAACCACTTCCTTGCATTGACGTTCTTCAATACACTGGTCGTTAATGATCCAGCATTCATCTTCTTTACCATTTCCGTCATAGCATTTGACTGTTATTTCCATTCCTTCGCAGTCATGTTTGACTGCCCATTTATAAAACTCTTCGACGGTCATTATTATCACCTCTTTATTTTTACAAAAAACGTCCAACGTGTTTTTCCTTGCTTATCTCCGGCAAGCGGAAGATAAGGTAACGCACACCTCAGCACATCCTTATGCGGAATGTCCTCATCGCTCCATTTAAACAGCAACATCCCACCAGGTTTAAGCACTCTAAAGCACTCAGAAAACGCTTTTGTCATCCACTCTTCCCATAGCACCGGAAGTTGCCCATACTTCTGTGCCAACCAGCTGCTCTCGCCAACTTTTACCAGGTGCGGCGGGTCAAAAATGATGTAGCTGAATGCTTCATCTGCTATATTCTCCATGTTGGTTACATCAATTATCTTGTCTGGCTGAATATGTAATTCTCTTCCGTCGCAGAGCTTTGTATGCAGCTCTCGTATGTCACAAAACATAACAGCGTCGCTCTCTTTGCCATGGAAGAACATCTTGCTTCCACAGCATGGGTCTAAGATAAACGGCTTATCCATTATTGCCTCCTTGCGCTGCATTGATTTTTTTAGCAAGCTCATCCATAGCTTTCTCTGCTTCTTCATAATCGCTACATTCTTTATAACCGAATTCTTCTCCGTTTTTCATGCTTACGAGGATTGTATAATAGCAGCGACTCATACCTTTGCACAGCGCCACTCTTAAGCCAACAACATTGCTCATATCTTGCCACGTGCCATTCTTAAGCTTAATTAACATTCCTTTCGCTCTTCCTCCTTGCGTCCGCCGACATTCTCCAGCTCATCACCGATACGCTTAATGGTTCTGCCCAGGATTTTACACATTTTCTTCAACCACTGAACGCTATGCCCTTCAAGCACCTTGTCCATTTCTTCGTCGGTCAAGTCCGAGAAGCAAACGCTTTCCCAACGATTGTTACGTTTAACTCTAAAATAAATTCCGTCTAAATCTCTATTTACCATATTTTTTCCTCATTTCCATACGCACTTCATAGTCTACAACGCTCACCCGGAACAGCTCACGTGCTTTACGCAAGCAGTAACGATAATATTTCAGCTTCTGCTGTCTTCGCTTTACCACAGCCATATTAACCACCCAATCGCAGCACCTAACAGAGCACCAAACATAGCAGGTATGCCGATGATTAGTATAACCGTGATCATGTCGATGATTACATTTAGCAATTTACTCATTTGCATTACCTCTGTTTGGATTCTGTTTCCAGCCACCTACAGGACGATACAGATGTAAAACATCGTATATCCCGCCTACGCCGTGTAAATACTCGCTTTCTTTTGGGTGAATCTGATGAACTTCTTCTTCCGGTAGCCAGAACACGTCTTTAACCTGGCACATAACCTCCCATGAAGGTGTTTTATTCGTCGTGCCGCAAAATTTCACGCTCACGTGCTCCCATTGGTTGCCGTCCTGATCAGGCTCAACGCCTACAACACACTGCAAGCTCTTTTTGATTCCTGGCAGATGCAGGAAGCCTATTAACACCAAGCCTTCAAAAGCAAAATCATTTTTCTTGTCGGCTTGAAACTTTTCATTTGCCAAAATCTCATTAACACTTCTCATCTTAATCTCCTTGCTCCGCACAGTTGCGGATTATTACTGCACTGTTTACATTCCTTATCGCACTCCCAGCAGCATACGTGGCAAACCTCGCTTCTTACGCAGCCGGGGAACGGAAAAGGGCAAACATATTTATTTTTCAGCTTTTTCGTGATTATCGGCTCTGTATCTTTCAAAAAATTTTCGGCAGGCTTTTGAGATATAGCCTTACTTTTGTTAGTTGCCTGCCTTCTAGTTTGCGCAAGGCTCATGATTTTGTGCTTGCACTCCTTGCCACCGCAGCTCATTCCTTGCCGCCGGGCTAGGTTAGATACATCTCTGTAACATTCAGTGCCACATTCGCAAAGGCATTTTGCAACCGAAACCTTCTTTTTAGGTCTGATGCTGATAACGCCTGGAGGATAAATTTCAAGCACTGTCAGCATACCTATTTTCTGCCCTAGCAGATAGCTCCAATCCTTATTCTGCATTAAACCGACTTCCTTTCGCTTTACTTTAACCAAACTGTTCCATAGCACGATGAGCATCTAAACGCCCATTTTACAGCACCTTTTCTGTCTACAATTTTTGCGCCGTAGACAAGCTTTATTTTTT
>ERZ780198.254-NODE-254-length-62571-cov-11.314256_pt1 | contig 62571 bp, 58 predicted proteins | sample MGYA00510979_ERZ780198 | MGnify/ENA primary metagenome ERZ780198 (study PRJEB29588, sample SAMEA2158039) | human gut metagenome | biome: human gut; feature: human-associated habitat; material: faeces | place: Denmark | collected 2008/2010 ...
GGCTGCCCGTATGGGCAGCCGCCGTTTTCTCGATTTCCTGCGCCGTAAAAGCGGTGCAGGAAGTTTTTGTTATGGCATCTCCGGATTTTCCGCCAGAGAGACGGTGTAGGGCTGTGCCGTCGCGCCTTCTGGCAGCAGCTTCGCCATGACCACCAGACGCTGGTTGCCGGTCTTGGCCGTGTCATACTTCCGGCAGCAGGTGGAGAGGGTCAGGACAGTGTCGCCCTCCGAGAAGGTCACGCCGTCAAAGTTCAGCCAGTTCTTTCGTGCGACCGTCCGGAAGAACTCCGTCAGCTCGCTTCCCGTGGGATTGGGGACAATGTAGTCGAACTCGATGTCCGTGATGAACAGCGCCGTGATCTGGAAAACCAGATCTTCCCCTGTCACGGAGAGGTAAATGTAGGGATGATCTTTCACGTAGTCCGCATCCATGTACCGGTAGAGCTTGGTGAACTTGGGGCCGTTGGGGTCGCAGTTGCTGGCGGAGTGGCCGAAAATCGTGGTGCTGGTGTCCAGCTTGTCCCGGCCGCCGAAATGGTTTTCGCAGTGGGCGTAGTAGCAGCCCCATGTGCTGTACTCGCCGTCCTCGCCCAGCCACAGGTAGTGGCCGTTGTCCTCCGCCTGCATCACGGGGTCGTCCACCTCCGCGCCGGGGATGTACAGCCACGCCACGGTGTCGGGGTTTTTCTTTCTGGCCGCGGCCAGCTCCGACTGCTTATCCACGGTGGGGATGACCTCCCCCACGGGAACCGTGGGGGGCTGGGTCTCGGCTTCGGTGGGGACGGCCTGGGTGGCCTCGGTGGCCGGGGCGGTGGTGGGAGGGACGATTGGTTCCTCCCGGTGGCAGCCCCTGACCGCTATCAGCAGAGCGGCAATGACCGCAATGGCCAGAACCGCGCAGCAGATTTTCATGACATTTTTCTTCATAAGCTTGTCTCCTCGCGCGCCCAACGGACGCGCGAAACGCGGTGGGCGTTACCCCACATAGTACTCGCCGGTGACTTCGTCCACCATTACGCCGGTCTGGGGGTTGCCGTTGGCCTTCATGAAGGTGACCTCAATGGTGTGGTTGCCGGTGACGTTCTCGAAGGTGTAGGACTTCACCGCGCCGATGCTCACACCGTCGATCTTGACGTTGGAGATGGCGTAGCCTCTGTTCGCGGCGATGGTGAAGGTCTGGCTGCCGCCGTGGAGGACGTCAACGTCGCCGGAGGGCGTGATGGAGCCGTGGATGCCCGCCGTGGCCTTGATGGTGTAGACCGGGCGCTCGTCGAGGGTCAGCGTGCCGTCCACGAAAACGACGGTGTAGTTGCCGTTGGGGGCGGTCAGCCCGCTGGCGCGGATAATGACCTTGCCGACCTTCGCCGTGTCGGGGGTGATCCCAGTGCCATTCGCGTCCACGTAGGCGAGCTTTATGTCGCCGGTCAGCGCATCCTCGCCGAACATGGCGCTGACGGTGTAGTCCTTGTCCAGTACGGGCTTGCTCAGATCGGGGGCCTTGCCATCGGTGTAGATGCGCTTGTCCAACGCCTTGACCGTGACCTTTGCCTTATCGATGGTGACGGTAAGGCTCTGCACCTCCGAGTCGCGGTGGTTAACGTCGCCCTCGACCATGCAGTACACGGTGTAGGTGCCCGCGTCCGTGGCCTTGGGAAGCTCCGCTGTGAACTCGCCGGTCTCGCCCAGACGGTATTTCAGCTTGCCGCCGAGGGCAGTTCCGGCTGTGATGAGGGTCTGCTCACCGCCGTTGTAGACAAGGCCGGCGTTCGCCCCGGGGGCGGTCCTGACCTCGGAAGCGGCCTTGCCGATCTCGAAGGTGGCGCTGCCGCTGACGGTGTAGTTGCCGCCTGCCTTGTTCCTGACGGTCACGGTGGCGGTGCCCGCGTTCACGTTATCCCTGTAGGAAACGTCGTATTCCTCCGGGCTGATGACCGTGTCGCCGTCCTTCACGATGACATCGGGCTTCAGCGGGTCGCCGGTGTAGGTGAGGGAACCGCCGCTGACCGTCACGGTGGCGGTCACGGTCTTGGGAGCGATGGTTGCGGTGACGGACTCGGGCTGGGAATCTTTATGGTTGCTGTCGCCCTCGACCTTGTACCAGACGGTGTATTCCCCGGCGTCCGTGCCGGTGGGGATGGTTTCGGAGTAGGTGCCGTCTTTGCTCAGGCTGTAGAGCAGCTTGCCGTGGGCGGTGGAGCCTGCCCTGACCAGCGCCTGCGCGCTGCCACTGTAGGTCAGGCCGTCAATGGCAGCGGGCGCGGTATAGTCCGGCGCGACGCGGGAGATGATGACATAAACCTCGCCCTCCACCGGGTGGTAATTGACCAGATCGGCGGGGGTAAAGACAATGGCCTTACTGCCGGTGTCGGTCGCGTTGGTGATCGCCTGACCGGCTTTCCAGCTCCATGTACCCGGCACATCCTTGACGTCAAAGGCGGCGCTCTTGCCGGTGACCGCGCTGACGGGAATTTCCGCGCCGGTGTAGTCCACAGTGATGATGTCCGGCAGGGTCAGGATGGGCGCGTCCCGCTCCGTCAGGGTGAGGATGACCGTAACGGTGGCGTTCTCGTAGTTCTTGGAGCGAACCAGAAGGGTGAAGGTGATGACGTCGCCAGCGGCGGCACCGTCCGCCAGAGCGTAGGTGATCGCGCCGGTGTTCACGTCAATGCCCCAACCGTCCTGAATCTTGCCTGCGGGAGAATAAGACCCGCTGTGGAACGCGTTCGCGTCGGATACCTGCGCGTCATCGGGCATTCCCAGACTCTTGAGGTCGGGGAGGGTGATGGTCTGCTCCGTTTTTAGAGTGTACTTCCGGGTGACCGGATAGGCGGTCAGCGCGGGCGCGGCGGCCTTGTTGATCGTGAAGGTCGTGCCGGCCGTGCCGAGGACATAGCTGCCGCCTTCCTTATCGGTGATGGTAACGGTGGCAGTACCCGCGTTTGTGTTATCGCTGTAGGAGACGTCGTATTCCTTCGGGTCAATGGTATTGCCGAGGTCGTCTGTGAGGGTAACGGTCGGCTGAACGGGATTTCCGCCGTTATAGGTGCCGTCCGCGACGGTGATCGTGGGTGTCACTTCTCTTGGCGTGATCGACCACGTGAACTTTATCTCGCCGGTGTAGTTACCCAGACCGCTGAGAGAAAAATCATCGTAGTATGTGCCGACCTGCGACGTTCTGTTGCAGGAAAAGCCATAATCTGTGCCTCCGCCAATGCCTGTCAGTGTTACGCCGTCCAGAACGACACTGATTATCTGGGGACATTTTTCCGTCCCGTCATACACGAAGGTGTCTTCCAGCGTGACGACCGCACCTACAATGGACTTGGGATTGACCGTGACCCGCACCTTTCCGGTGGCCGTCGCGTACTCCGGCGCGTCCGGGGTGAACGTCCATTCGGCCTTACGGCTGCCCGCGTTGAACATGAGCGTGCCGTCCGTCCATGTGAAGGTGCCGGGAACCTCTTCACCGGTGGTGGGGTCTTTCATCTTGCCCGTGATCGTGCTCGCATTCAGCGGCTGACCGTAGGTGATCTCGCTTGCGATCACCTCGCCATCCGGAACGGGCGTGATTTTGTTCTTTGCGAAGATGTTGACGGTCAGGGTGATGTCCTCGTAGTTGCTGGTTGTGACAATCACCGTCACCGAGCCGACATTGCCCTCCGTATTGACCGGGTTTGCCAGAATGGGCAGAATCAGCTTGCCGTTTTCGATCTTCGCAGTGGCAGCGTCGCAGTAGCCGGCATCCACGGTGATGGTCGGCGCGCCATAGGTGATGTCGCCGTAGGACTTGGGGCTTTCCAGCGCAGACAGCAGCGCCGCCAGATCGACCTCGTAGGTTCTTTCCAGACCGTTGATGATGGTCAGCGTACCGTCTGTCGGCACGGGCGCGTCGGCCTTGGTGATGGTGAAACGGGTCGTATCGTCGGTTGCAAAAGTGTCACTGACCGTTTTGGTGCCTTCCGGCTTGCCCTCAAACACATAGTTGTCGTTCGCAAGCGTCATGGTGAAGGAAAGGGCCTTTCCGTTTCCGACGTCCGGCGAGGGCAGGTAGCTCCCGTCCGCCTGCTTCATGGTAAACTGGGCGTCAGAGAAGGTGAGCGCCGTATCGGGAAGTATAATGCCCGAACGACTGGCCGTCTTGCTGAAGAACGTCAGCCTGCTTGCGGTAAGCGTGACGTTTGCGGTGCCGTCGTAGGACTTGGAGATTCTTTCGACGGAGAGAAGGCTGATCGGCAGCGGGGCAATGGTTACGGTGAACGTACCGGTAGCCGTTTTGTGGTTTGCTGCTTCCGCTTTGTAGTAAACGGTGTACGTGCCTGCGTCGGTAAAAGTCGGTCCGTCCGAAGTATAGTCGCCGTCTACCTTGTCGCTGTAGGTGAACGTCACGGTAGTGCCGTCTACACTTTGCCCAAACGCGATTGCCGATGCGTGCTGCGGCTTGCCGGTGTAATACGTGCTGGGTGCCCTCACGGAAACTCCCGTCAGCTCTGCCGGTTCGACTGTGACGGTCACAGTGCCGGTCGCGGGGGCGTATTCTTCGTAGCCTTCCGCCGGGGTGAACGTCCATTCGGCATCATAGCTGCCCGCGTTGGGCTTGATGGTGCCGTCCTTCCACGCGAACGTACCCGGAATCACGGCCTGTGTGCGGGGGCAGATCATCGAACCCGTGGCCGTGAGTGTGCTCTCTGCCAGCGTCTGACCGTAGGTGATATCCGTCGCGCTGACGCTGACGCCCGATTGATCGAGGGGGATCCTCTGGCCAATGACGACCTTGATGGTCAGCTCGAACGGCTGATAGTTCGTGCTTACAATCGGGACGGTCAAAGTGCCGATCTGATCGTTCACATTCGCGCTGTGCGCGGCCACGATGGGCAGAGTCAGAATGCCTTCGTTTGACACGAATATATGGTTGCTGCTGTCGAGGTAAGTACTATCCGTAAAGTGGTAATCGCAGCCCCGATTATGGATCTTGCCGTACTCGCAGCCTACAGGCAGCTCCGGCAGGAGCGTTCTCAAATCGATTTCGTAGGTCTTTGCCAAATCGTTGAAAACGTACTGCGTGATCTCGTTCGGGGTCACAGTGGCCTGATTGATCTGGAAAGTCTGCGACACATCCGCGCCGTTCAGCACAAAGTCCTTTTGCGTCGTGCCGTCTTCAAAGGTATAGTTCCTATCCGTCAGCTTAATGGTGAAGGAGACGGTCTTTTCGTCCTCACTTGCATTGACGGAATCATAACTGGCATTGAGTATCTGGTAATCCTCACCAGCCACCAGAGGAAGTGGCCCGCCGGAAGGAGCATAGCGGGAATCCGCACTCTTAAGCTTTATCGACGCGTTTGCGGGCAGGTCTGTTGTGCCATCGTATGCCTTTATGATGTCGCCGACCGAGATCGTTGCTTTGTGAGCTGCGACCGTCCATCTGGCGGTTTTCTGGCCGGTGTAGTCGCCGTCGTCTGTCGCCTTGATGGTCAGAGTGGCGGTGCCGACAGTGGAACGGGAATCGCCGCGGACGACGGTGTAATCAACTCCCGCTTTCAGCTCGCTGCCGTTGTACGTTACAACATAGGGCGGCACGCCGGTGGTGGTGTTATAAGGCTGATAGACACTTTCATTGCCGTTGGGGAACGTGATTACGGCTTTGCTGAGATTCAGCTTGGTGACGGTCAGCATTTTGGGCTTGCTCGATACCGAATAGCCGTCCTTGCTGGCAGTGAAATAAATCCCATGCTCACCGATTTTGTTGAAGTTGCACTCCGCGACGTAATACCATGTGGAGCCGATTTTCTTATATTCACTTGTCAGCTTGGAGAAACTGTACATGCCGTCGCTCCCGCGTTCTCCGACGAAGAAGTTCACACTTGCGCCGCTGGTATTGCAGTAGGCGCAGAGCTGAACGGTCGTGCCGCGCTCCACCTTCGGGTTATTGCCGGTCAGGTTCTTCCCATCGACCTTCAGGGACAGGGTCTTGGAGGTGATTGGCAGACGATTGATGATGACATTGTTCAGCTCCGTGGAATCGGCGGGAACATCCGCCGGGGCGCGCCACTTGTGAGTGCCATCCCCATTGAGCACCTTGTAGCCAAGGCGGTTAGGTTCATACAGGATGTTTGCCCATGTGGCAACCTCTGCCAGCTTCAGCGTGCCGATAACGGCGGGGAATCCCGAACCGGCGAGGTTTGCTCCCTTGTTGGCAACGACGGTATCGATACTGGCTGTGGTCGTGTTTTTCGTGTTGCTCAAGGTGGTGCTATTGCCTGTGGCGGCCTTGACGGTTACCGTACCGTGGATTGAATGGCCGTTCAGATCTATGCCGGTGTCCCGGGTGCCGTCGATGGTGTAATCGCCGGTAACGTCGGTCAGCAGACTGAGGGTCGAGCCGCCGTCTCTGTCCGCATCAAGGGCAGTCTGCAAGCCGGCAAAGTTCCGCCACGGGTTGCCCTCGACATTCCGCAAGGCCGTCTGCGCCACCGCGGGCGCGTTGCAGTAGGGACAGTTGGTGCCATCAAAGCCGTTCTTGCCGCCGTGGCTGCACAACTTTACCACCAGGTCGCAGGTCTGGGAAGCGGCTTCCTCCAGCGTGAGCTGCGTGTCACCACGATAGTAAGCCAGTCCCGCCTGCCCGGGAAGCAGATTGCCCAATGTGATGTTATTATTCAGCCGCAGACCGCTTCTCGAAATCTTTCCGCCGTACAGCTCGACTGTGCCGCCCCAAACCTCCAGCTGGAGCAAAGTGGTATTGTCATTCTCCGGATTGAATACCAGTGTACCGCCGTCCCGCACGGTCACTCCCACCGCGCCGTTGCCGCCGCTGCTGTCAATGACCGTCAGTTTACCGGTGCGAACCTGGCTCATGGCCGTACGACCGCCGACATTCAAGCTGTATCCGCTCAGACTGTGTCCGTCCAAATCCAGCGTGAGAGTCTTGCTGACATATATGCCGTCAGGCAGCATCTCGTTTGCCAACAGCTTGACGGTCTGACCGTCAGCTGCCGCATTCAGCGCGGACGGCACATCGGTATAATAGGTTTCGCCGATGCCAGCCGCGAACTGTGTCCCGCAGACCGTGCACTTGCCGTCTTTACCGATGGTGCTCGCGCCCTCGGTGTTCGTGTGGGTGCAGGAAAAGCCGCAGGCGCACTTGCTGTCCACCATGGTGTGAGTGTGTTCCTTGACGGTTACGTCGGCCAGCTCCGTTGCATTGCCGTCCTGCACGTCGTCGCCCTTGTAGAAAGCGTGCGCCTTCTGCGTATCCAACAGGGACATGAGCGGCTGCAACTCTTCTGCGATTTCGCTCTTAATGCTTTGGAACGTGCCGCCGCTGATGGCGATGGTTCCATTGCGCGTGAACTGCACCTCGCCAAACGTGCCGTCCGTAATTTTCAGCGTAGCGCCGGAACCGACAACCCATTCACCCGCGTGATTGGAACCGCCATTGACGGTGACGGAAGCACCCTCCAATACGGTGAGGCCATACACCGTGCCGTTGCTGACGGTCACAGAGCCACTGTCCGCGTCGCAGAGAAGTCCCATGCATTCTGAACCGCCGATCTCGCCGCTCCGGATGTCCAGTGCGCCGGCCATGAACATGAGATTTGAAATTCTGCCGTAAGCGGCCTCGCCTGTAACAGTCAGGTTGCCTGTCGCGAGAGTTTCTTTTTTCTGCGTTTCCTCGTTAGTCTCTGAGAATCCAACCTCGAGGTAGTCGACCGTCTTGTGGTTCAGATCGAGCGTCAGGGTTTTGGTGACAACGGGTACGATGGAAGCATACTGTTCGAACGTAAAATCTTCCCCGAGCGCATTGAGGGCGTCTGCATCCGTCACATGGTTGGCCAGCAGCCTGACGGTGTCGCCGTTCCGTGCCGCATTCAGCGCCGCCGGGAGGGATTCGTATGTGCCGCCGTCCGTGCCGTCCGCTCTTGTTACCGAAGCGGCCTCAACGACAGGCTCGTTGACCGTGAGTTCCACGGTTGCTGACCTTTCCTCTTTGTAGTTCTTGGTCTCGCCGGTCTTGGCATAGACGTAATATGTGCCGGGTTCGCTGATTGCAGTGTTCTCGTCGATCTTGGGAACTGCCTCACTGCCTTCAAACTCCAAATATCCAGAATTGATCGGCGCATAGTAATATGTCACCTCGGCATCTTCCGGAGCACCCTCGACAGACAGAAGCGGAAGAAGCTTTTCGCCCACCGTGCAGGTCGTCTTGGAAAGAGATACGGTCAAGTTAGGATAGGCCTTGTTGATGTTGCCGCCGATCTCAAATTTTTCTTCGCCCGCCTTGAGCTTGTACTTTACCGCGGTTTCGCCGATCAGCGCGATTTCCACAGTGACGGTATGCCATCCCGCGTCCGCGGAATCGAACGTCTTCTTGGCGGTAAAGCCCGTTCCTTCTTTGAGTTTGATTTCATTTGTGCCGTCTGTAAACGTCAAGTCGATTGGAATCGTGCCGCCGTCCGTCGTGCCGTCATAGCTGCGGCCAATGGAATCGGGCTTGCTCACGCACCAGATCTCCGTCCGCGTGTCTTCTTCGGGGATATACGTGCCGCCGCCCCCTTCTGCCGGACCACTTGGGGGCGTATAGACCCCACCACCTTCGCCGGCCGAACCGCCGGGTGGTACAAGGACTCCACCGCCCTCGCCACCGGTTTCACCGCCGCCGATGACACCGTCAGAAATGCTCACGTCCCCACCCTCGGCAAAAGCCGATGTCGGCAGGAGCGTCAGGCAGAGCGTGAGCGCCAAAAACAGACTCAAAATTCGTTTTTTCATAGGATCCTCCTGTGTGAAAAAAGTGCGGTTTTCTATCGTCAGCCCGGTAAAATCCGGGCGGGGGTTTACCGTTCTTCCGGGATAAGCCGCAGACGCTTCGCGGCGGTTTTCGCTTCGCTTCGCCGCCGGACGTCCAGCTTATCCAGAATGTGGCTTACATGGGTCTTTACCGTGGGCAGCTTGATGTCCATGATCTGCCCGATCTCCGCGTTGCTCTTGTCGGCGCAGATCAGGTGCAGAATTTGCAGCTCCGTGGGCGTCAGGGCTTCCCCCGGCGCGAGGCGCGGTTCCAGAAAGCGGGGGTAATACGCCGCCTGCAAGCGCACGTCGTCCATCAGCTGCTTTTTCCACCGGGCGCTTCCGCTCCAATCCAGCCGTTCCAGCAGGGGCAGCACCGCCGCGCCGTAGACGCTGACGGTTCGGATGAAGTGGTATTCCGCCGCGGCGTTCAATGCGCCAATCAGGCGCTGCCGCCATGCTTCGTCCCTGCTTCGGTACAGGGCGATGGCGGCGAGGATGTTCAGATGGATGCCGTCGATGTGCCGCCCGCAGCTGCGGACGTAATCTTCCAGCGGGGAGAGGGTCAGCATCGACGCCCCCGGCTTCCCGTCCGCCAGCTCCACCATGGCCTGCGTGAGATACTGGTAGCGCTTCATGACGTTTACCCGCATGGGGTCTCTGGGCGCTTTTTCCCGATACCATGTGTCGGCGTAGTCCAGATCGCCGGTATGGAGGGAAATTCGGGCGAGCATGGCGTCCATATTGGGCAGGAACCGCTCCCGCCCTTCCTCGGCGAATTTTTCCCGGAGGGATTCGATCGTCCGATAAGCGTCCTCGCTCTGCCCTGCCGCAAGAAGGCTTCGGGCCAGCAGACCGTTGATGGCGAATTCCATGTCCGGCGTGCCGCGTTGGCGTATCTCGCTGACGCGGGGGATGATGGTCAGCATCCGGCCGGTGATGTTCTCGCCCTTTTCAAATTTGCTTTCGGCGATGGCGCAGTCCGCAAGGCCAACACCGTCCCGCCCCAGCACGGCCTCCACCGGGGCGCGGAGCGTCTGGTAAAGCAGGTCGTCCCGTTTGCTCCAGACGGAAAAGTCCTTGCCGCCGTTCATGACGCTGGGCAGGGCGCTGGTGACGGAGAAGGACGGGAGGGAGACCTCCTTATTGGTCATCAGCCGGAACACGGCAGGAATGGTCTCCGTCAGCCCTTCCACGCCCCGCTGAGGCAGGGAGATGTCCAGCCACGCCAGACGGCTGCGGGCCTGTTTGCCTGCGGCGTCGTCCCTGCCGCACCGCTTTCCGAATTCCTGCAATTCGTGATGCCAGCGCTCAGAGCCTTCGTAATCCATGGCCAGAGCGCACAGCATACTCATGCCCTGCATCAGCGCGGGGGAAGCTGCGATCTCCGCTTCCGGGAGACTGCGGTAGTATTTTTCCATTTCGCTGTAATGCCCCATGCCGGGGTGCAGCTCCGCGTTGCGGATGAGAAGCTCGGAGACCTTGGCGTGGTCGCCGCATCGGGTGTAGCATTCCAGCGCGTGGGCGTAATCCTCTTTCAGCTCGTAGTAGAGCGCGCCCCGGCTGAAAAGCGCCCGGCGCTTTTCCTCGCTGTATTCCCGCTCCATCTCCCACAGCAGGAAGCTGCGGAACTGCGGCCAGAAGCGGAAATGCTGCATGTCGTCATAGCGGAGCATGGTGGTGTGGCTCAGGAGCCAGTCCAGCCGGTCGCCCGCGTGGGGGTCGCCGCTGACCATCCGCGCCATTTCCAGATTGAACCGTTCAAAGGGCGCCAGCTCCAGCAGAAACCGCCGCACGGGAAGGTCGAACCGCCGGTAGATCGCAGCCTCAAAATAGGAGAACACCTCCCGGAATGCCCGCGCCACGACCTCCGGGCCGAAGGGCCTCCCGCCGGACATGCACCGGGCGGTGACGGCGACGCCCAGAGGGTAGCCGACGGATTCTCTCAGAATACCGCCGATCTCGCTGTCCGTCACGGCGACGCCGCAGCCGGAAAAGTATTTGCAGATATCCTCCCGGTCAAAGAGCAGGTCGTCGGCCTCCAGCGTGGTCATCAGGCCGGAATACTGGAACGCCGTCAGATATCCGGGCGGCGCGCCCCGGGAGAGAAGCAGGAAGCGTTTGCCCGGGTCGGAGCGGATCAGCTCGCACAGCGCCTGCCCGCCATCCTCCGCCGGTATCATCTGAAAATCGTCAATGAGCAGGATTTCCCACCCATCCGAAAGGGCGGGAAGGGCAAAATCCGCCGCGCCCGCGTTCAGCCGCAGCACATCCCGTCCGGAGAGCAGGGCATCGGACAGCGTGCTTTTCCCGAAGCCGCAGGGCGCGCTGAAAAAGAGGACGCGCCCGCGCTCCATAAAGCTGTCAAACCGCTGCCGGACAGACGGCTTCACGATAATATTCCCGGTCACGTTCTCCCTCCTTTTCGCCGGCAAAGGGACATACCCCGTGCCATACGCATTCCAACACCATTTTATCCTTATTATACATAACCGCCAGAAAATGTAAATCATGCCAAAGTATGATACGGAGTGATTTTTGCTGTTTCCTTTCCGCAGAAACGCAAAACAGACGGATACATTTTTGCCTTGAGAGGGCGAAAAACAGGAACCCCCGCCGGAAACTGTCAGACTTTGGCAGTCCCCGGCGGGGGTGAAGGTATGATGGATGTGATCTATGGAGCGATAATACCGAGCCCGCATCATGGCGGAAATGAGTCAGGAAATCATTTGCCGGAAAAGGTGGCCGGCCTGTTCTATCAGACTTCAGGTGCCGTATTTCGCGGGCAACCCATCATGCCTGCTCAAACAGCGGCTTTATCTTCTGGCGGTAGATTCTGGTGAAGCAGATAAACGTCACCGTGCCGCTGACCACCTCTGCTATGGGGAAGGCCAGCCAGACCCTCTGCACCTCCCCTGTCAGGCTCAGCAGATAGGCCACCGGGAGCAGTACCACCAGCTGACGGCACAGGGAAACAATGGTGGAGTAAATGCCGTTGCCCAGCGCCTGGAAGCTGGCGCCCAGCGCAATGCAGATGGCCGCAATGGGGAAGCTCCAGCTGATGGTGCGCAGAGCGACCCGGCCGATCTCCAGAAACGCCTGAGAGGGGTTGAACAGTCCCAGCAGCAGATCCGGGAAGAACTGGAACACCAGCAGTCCCGCCGTCATGATACACAGCGCCGCGGTGCAGGAGATTTTCAACGTTTTTGTGATCCGCTGGGGCTTGCGGGCGCCGTAGTTGTAGGCGATGATGGAAATGGTGGCGTTGTTCAGGCCGAACAGGGGCATGAAGAAGAAGCTCTGGAGCTTGAAATACACGCCGAACACGCCGGTCGCCGTCTCGGCGAAGCCCTGCAAAATCTGGTTGATGCCGAAATTCATCACGGAGCCAATGCCGTTCATAACGATGGAGGGAATGCCGACCGTCAGAATGGCGGCCACGGTCTTGCCCTCCAGCGGAAGATACTTCTTGTGCAGCTGTACCTCCGGGTTGAATTTCAGGTTGAAAATGATGACCATGATGCCGGACACCCACTGGCCGATCACCGTGGCAATGGCCGCGCCGGCAATGCCCATGGCGGGCAGGCCGAACCATCCGTGGATGAGAATGGGGTCGAGAATGATGTTGATGATCGCGCCGATGGACTGGGTAATCATGGTATGCACCGTCCGGCCGGTGGATTGCAGCAGCCGCTCGCCCAGAATGGATGCGAAGCAGCCGACGCTGAACACGCAGCAGATGCTGGTGTAGACAATGCCGCCCTCCACGGTCTCCGGGTTGTCGGACTGAATGGCAAAATAGGGGCGCACGCCGAACAGACCGAACAACACGAACAGCACCATGGCAATGGCCATCAGCACGATGCCGTTTCCGGCGGCGCGGTTGGCGGCCTCCTGATTTTTCTCACCCAGACTCTTGGAAAGCAGGGAGTTGACGCCCACGCCGATGCCCACGGCGAAGCCGATCAGCAGGTTCTGGATGGGGAAGGCCAGAGACAGCGCCGTCACCGCGCTCTCCGACACCTGAGAAACGTAGATGCTGTCCACCACGTTGTAAAGCGCCTGCACCAGCATGGATATGGCCATGGGCAGCGCCATGTTGGCGATCAGCTTCCCGACGGGCATGACGCCCATTTTGTTTTCCTGTAAAGTAGCTGCAGTCATAATTCTCTCCAAATCAAAAATCGTTTACAGTATAGTGTAGCAGAGTTTTGCCGATTACGCAAGTATCCGGAGTAATTCTGCCGATCAATATGCCCTGAACGCAAAGAAATGCCCCGCCGCTTTACAAGCGGCGGGGCGGATGTACCCCAATTACAGATACTGCTTTACAGCCTCGGAGGCGTTCGCAGGGTCTTCGGAGATGGTCATGGTGATCTCCATATTGTTGTCGGCGGCGAACTTGGCGCACCAGGAGACGAACGCCTCAGCCGCGGCCTTATCACAACCGATGGTCTTGTACAGATTGTCGATAAAGACGTTGGTGATGTCGAAATTGCCTGCGTGCAGGCCGCTCAGGAAGCCCTTGAGCATATCGGGGGTGGAAATGCCGTATTCCCGGGAATCCACCAGGCGAACCTTATAGGTTACATCATAGGTCAGCTTCTTGCCGTACTCAATGCAGACGACATCGCCGTGGGCGTCCGCCACAGCCGCGTTGATGGCATCGATCAGCTTCTTGGTCTTGCCGGAGCCTTTCAGGCCCATAATAACATGAATCATAGGAAAGTCCTCCTTTGCTTGCCAGCATATTGGCTTATGCACATTCTACCAGCAATCGCGATAATTTGCAACTACTAATTTGCAGATTAGACAAATGTTTTTTCTGGAAAAAACATAGGGCGGCAAATGGGTGGGGCGGAGCAGACAGCTGACAGGCACTGCGGGGTAATGAACGGCACCCCCTTGCCTCTCCCTTTGGGAGAGATGTCTGAGCGAAGCGAAGACGGAGAGGGGAAACCAAGGTGCAACACCCTCTCAGTCACCTGCGGTGACAGCTCTCCCAAGGGGAGAGCCAAGGGGCTGCGCTAGTCCGTATCCAGATGCGCGAAATAGTCCTCTTTCGTGATCATCATCTGAAGAAAGCCATCCTCCATGCCCAATTCCCGGAAGCCTGCCCGGCGGTGGGTCTCCCATGCGGAAATTTCATTCCGGGCGACCTCAAAATCATTGTGTATTCTGGAAATGCCGCAGTCCCGGAAGGCATGCTCCAGCATGAGCTTCAGCGCGGGAACAGCATATCCCTTCCCGCGATAGGGGGCATAAAGCACAATGCCCATGTCCCACCAGTCCTTTGCGGGGTTATAGTGAAAATTGACGTCGCCGATCCACGCGCCGTCGGCGCTGCGCTTTATGTAGGCATAGAACCGTTCCGGCTCCTGTCCTACCATATTCTCATACCATGCAGGCAAAACCGCATCGGGATAATCGACACAGCCGGTATCCCGGTGATAACCGTCATAGTTCACGTCCCAATTCGCGTTGTAGGACATGGTTTCGGGGTCGGACATCATTTTCTGATAGAACCAAAGGTCTTCGAGCTTCGGCACATATAATTCAAGCTGCTCCATAAGCGTTCCCTCCCTGCGGCATGTTTTTTGAAGACAAACATAGGGCGGGAAGTCCCGCCCTATGTAAGCAAAACTTATTTCTCGTAGCCGGGCTTGCCCAGAAGCTGGAACATGTTGCGCTTGTACAGCTCCACACCGGGCTGGTTGAAGGGGTTGACATCCAGGATGTACGCGGAAACGCCGCAGCACAGCTCGAGGAAGTAGAACAGCTCGCCCACCTTCCGGTCGTTCAGCTCGCCGCAGTCCATGGTGATGACGGGCACGCCGCCGTCCACATGGGCGGCCACGGTGCCGAGGTACGCCTTCTCGTCCACGAAGTCCAGTGTCTTGCCTTCCAGGTAGTTCAGACCGTCCAGATTCTTCCAGTCGGAGCCGATGGTGTACCGGGCGGCGGGAGGATCGAAGCGAACCATGGTCTCAAAAATGTTCCGCTGACCCTGCTGGATCATCTGACCCAGAGAGTGCAGGTCGGCGGTGAACTCGGCGGTCACGGGGAACAGACCCTTGCCGTCCTTGCCCTCGGACTCGCCGAACAGCTGCTGCCACCAGCCGCCGAACATCTTGAAGCCCGGCTCGTAGCTCTCAAAGATCTCCATGGCCTTGCCGTTGCGATACAGCAGGTTCCGCACGGCGGCATACTGCCAGACGGGGTTCTCGAAGGAACGCAGATTGTAGCTTTCCTTGGCGTCGGCAGCACCGTTCATCATCTCCATGATGTCGATACCGGCCACGGCCAGGGGCAGCAGACCCACGGGGGTCAGCACGGAGTAGCGGCCGCCCACATCAGGCGGGATGACGAAGGTTTCCCAGCCCTCTTCCGTGGCCATCTGGCGCAGAGCGCCCTTGCAGGGGTCGGTGATGGCGTAGATGCGGCTCTTGGCGCCCTCGGTGCCGTACTTCCGCTCCAGCATCCAGCGCAGGGCACGGGTGGCGATGGCGGGTTCGGTGGTGGTGCCGGACTTGGAGATGATGGCGATGGAAAAGTCCTTGCCCTCCAGCAGCCGGGTCAGCTCGTTCCAGTGACGGGTGCTCAGGCCGTTGCCTGCGAAGAAGATCTGGGGGTTGCCCTTGCCCTTACCGATATTGTGGTTGGGACCCTGGAGCAGCTCGATGGCGGCACGGGGGCCGAGGTAGGAGCCGCCGATGCCGATGACCACAAATACGTCGGAATCGCTGCGGATCTTCTCCGCCGCCCGCTGGATGCGGGTGATCTCTTCCGTGGCCTCCCGGACGGGCAGGTTCTGCCAGCCGAGGAAATCGTTGCCTGCGCCGGTGCCGTCCGCCAGAGTGGTGTGGGCGGCGGCGACTTCCTTTTCCATGGCCAGCAGGTCGGACAGGGTGACCTGACCCCATACATTGGAGATATCAACTTTAATCATGTCGTGGGACACGTCCTTTCGTTTATCTATGTGATTCTCTCATATGTTACCGCAAATTCGCCGGAAACGCAAGCCCCTTCACAAAAAGTTTCCATGGGAACTGTGCCAAACTTTTTTATATTTTCCACTGGTAATTTTGCAAGAATTATGTATAATGGAGAAAGAACTTTATTATCACGCAGGAGGAACTGACTATGAAATACGGATTTGGCATCGATCTCGGCGGCACCACCGTCAAGATCGCCTACTTTAACGAGGCCGGGAAAATGCTGGAAAAATGGGAAATTCCCACCGATACGTCGGAAAACGGCATCCGGATACTGCCGGATATCGCGGCGTCCGTCCGGGCCTTTCTGACCGAACGGAAAATCGCGGATTCCGACATTCTGGGTCTCGGCATCGGTGTCCCCGGTCCCGTCAACGCAAAGGGCGTGGTGAACCGGTGTATCAATCTGGGCTGGGATGTGTTCAACATCGCCCAGAAGCTGACCGAGCTGACCGGCTTCCCCGTAAAGGCGGGCAACGACGCCAACGTGGCGGCGCTGGGCGAATTCTGGAAGGGCGGCGGACAGGGCTGTGACAACATGGTCTTCGTCACGCTGGGCACCGGCGTGGGCGGCGGCATCGTGGTGGAGGGGAAACTGCTCCACGGCGCCCACGGCTCCGGCGCGGAGATCGGCCACCTCGTCCTGAACCGGGACGAGACTGTCCCCTGCAACTGCGGAAAGCGGGGCTGCGTGGAGCAGTACTGCTCCGCCACCGGCATCGTCCGTCTGGCCAAGCGCCATCTGGACAGCACCGACGCGCCCAGCTCCCTGCGCACGCTTAAAAACCTGACCTGCAAGGACATCTTCGACGCAGGCAAGGCCGGGGACAAGGAAGCACTCATCATTCTCGACCGGTATTACGCCTACATGGGCGAGTTCCTTGGCGACGTATGCACCACCGTTGACCCGGAGGTGGTGGTCATCGGCGGCGGCGTCAGTAAGGCGGGACAGGTGCTGATCGACGGCATTCTCCCCTATTTCCACAAGTACGTATTCCACGCCGCCAGCGGCGCCCGGTTCACACTGGCCTCGCTCGGCAACGACGCGGGCGCATACGGCGCGTTCAAGCTGGCGCTGGACGCTTTCCACGGGTGATATCTGTATCGCAAACCGGTATCTGGGGTAGATATATGCCGAAATTAAGGGTTTTCTGTTTGATTTTTGTTGTCGTGCTTATGATGTCTGCCTGCGGCCGTCAGGCGAATATACCGGGCGAAGGGGAGACTTCCAGCTCTTCGACGGAGAGCATTCCAGAATCTTCCGGCCTTTTCACAGAACCCGCTCCGGAAAAAGTTTGGACAGAGCAGGAAATTGCCTCCATGTTTTATCGCATGAACCGAAACGGAGAATTAGAATACATAGACTGTGTTTTGGTGGCGGATAAAGCCAGTGACCGTGTGGGAGCCGTTCTGTTCTGGAATCCGGACGAGGAAACAACGAATGTTGCTTTTTATGACGAAGACGGTTTTGCGAACCGGTGCGGCGTTTATGCAAAGCCTGCGCCCAATTCGGTTTTTGAATATCTGGGTGACGGCAAAGTGACATTTCAGCTGGAAACGGAGGGCGGCGTGATTTATCGCCATGCGCTGACGATTTCCGTGGATGGGAGCGACGTGTTTTTCGTTTCTGAGGACGATTTGCAAGACAGGAAGAATTGAAAAACGGTTTTGGAAGGAATCCGAAAGCGGGGCGTATCACGGCATTGCCGCATGATACGCCCCGCTTTTTTCCTTGCAATCTGTCGAATGGTGTGATATGCTGTTCCCGGTGCTGCCAGCAGCGCCCCGGTAGGCGGTTCCCCTCGATTTTTTTCGGGGGTGATGCTTCTTTTGCCCCCGATCGTAAAAGAGAGGGGGTGACGGTTATGGTTACATGGGATGGAATTTTTCAATTCTGCATGCTCATTGCCGCTGTCATTGCTCTGGTTCTCCAGGCAAACAACAAGAAGAGATAATCGCCGACTCTCCAAAGTAACGATTATCTCTTCGTGATATCTTTGGGGAACCGACCTACTGGCAGCACCCCTGTATCTATACTATACCCCAGGATTTCCATTTTGTCAACAGCCCCGCCGGCCGGCAGGGCTGTTTTTGCATTCTTATTCGGAGTCTACCATTTCCTGACGAAGCTCGCTGCGGCGCACCAGGAAGCGGCGGATGGCAAACAGCCCCGCAATGCAGGCGATGCAGGCCACATTGCTCCAGGGGTCGTCGTGGCTCAGAATCACGTGGCGGGTGATGGCTACGGTGAGCACCTCCAGAATGTTGGCGGGAGTTGTGTCGATCAGCATCCGCACGAATTCCAGTCCCACCACGATGGACAGCAGGTTATGGAGCATGTGGCTGACGTCGGCAAAATATGCCGTCCCTTCGGTGACCATGTTCACTACCTCAATGCCCAGCGCGCCCACCAGCGCAATGAGGGTAATCCCGGCAATGATCCACTCCATGATCTTCAGCACCCAGCGGAAAAACTGTTCGGTCTTTCGGTCGCGCTTGGCTAATTTGTCGATCTTTTCCTGTACATTGGGGTCGTCAGAATGGGTTGTCTGGAGCATGGCAATACCTCTCGGCGATGTTGTATTGCCATTATACACGATTTTCCTCTGAAATGGAAGCCCTTTCTTTACCAGAACTTATATACTTTACTTCCGGTAGTGCTTCTGCATCTCCGCTCTTGCCGCTTCCACTTCCTCGTGAAGCTCCCGTGCGGACATCCGCAGAACGCCGCTTCCGAAGGAGGACAGCTGCACCAGTCCGTCGGAGGACGCCACCCGCACGGCGTAGTCCCGGCCGATCTCGTGGGCAAGCGCTTCAATGTAGGCATCGGCGGTCTGGCCCTCTTTGGTGTAGACCACCTGAATGTTGTGGAACTGGCTCTTTTCACCGGGGTTGCCCTTCTGCTTGTAGCCGTCGAATACCACCACCAGACGGCACTTGGTAAAGCCCGCGTAGCTGGAAAGCCGGTCACACAGCTGGCGGCGGGCGGCGTCCAGATCATCCTTGGCCTGCGCTGCCAAGTCCTCCCACGCGAAGATCACGTTGTAGCCGTCCACGATGATGTATTTCTGCCGGGGCGTCCGGATAGCGACATCGTCAGCCGCCGGGCGGTTGGAAACGCCGTAGACGGGGCGGCGGATGGGGCCGAACTCCCGCTCCATGATCTTTTCCAGCTCTTTATCGTCCAGACGGACGTTGCGGGTGATGATTTCGGGAGCTTTTTCCTCTTTCAGACCGCTTTCTAAGTGCATGTAGTCCTTCACCTGATTCCACTTGACGGTGAAGCCCGCCCCGTGGGCGCAGAAGACGGAGTCCGGGGTGTTGGACAGATCGGCCTCCGGGTCGTATCCGGTTTCCGTGACGACGGCGTCGGTATTGTGGCAGGGGGCGTAGCCGTGGAGGGTCAGCTGCATCCGTCCCAGCCCCTGCGTATAGGCCGCCAGCGTGTCGGCGTAGTCCCTGATCTCCGACGCAGGGACAAGCCCCTTCAGCGTGGACAGCGCCCCGGCGGCCTCCGGCGCGTCGAATTCGCCGCCCATGGCGCGGATGTCCGTGATGGCGCGGCCGATCTGCTCCGTGGGCATGGTCAGGCAGAATTCATACCATGGCTCCAGCAGGACGGATTTCGCCTGCATTAGTCCCTGACGGACCGCCCGGTAGGTCGCCTGACGGAAATCCCCGCCTTCGGTGTGCTTTAAGTGCGCCTTGCCCACCAACAGCGTGATCTTCATATCCGTGATCGGCCCGCCCACGAGGACGCCCCGGTGGACTTTTTCTTCCAGATGGGTCAGGATGAGCCGTTGATAATTGACATCCAGCACGTCCGTGGGACATACGGTGTCGAACACCAGACCGCTGCCGGCGGGCAGCGGCTCCAGCAGCAGATGCACCTCGGCATAGTGGCGCAGCGGCTCAAAATGCCCGACGCCCTCCACCGTGTTTTCGATGGTTTCCTTGTAAAAGATACGCTGGTCGCTGAGGGTCACGTCCAGAGCGAAGCGCTGCTGCACCAGACTGCGGAAGATCTCCTGCTGTACCCGCCCCATCATCTGCACGTGGATCTGTCCGTTTTCCCAGAGCAGACGCAGCTGGGGTTCTTCTTCCTCCAGCTGCCGCAACTTGGGCAGAACCTGCGCCGGATCAGCGCTTCCGGGCAGATTCACCCGGTAGGTCATGACCGGCTCCAGCACGTAGGGCTGTCCCGCCGGCTCCGCCCCCAGAGACTGCCCCGCGTAGGTTTCGGAAAGCCCCGTCACCGCGGCCAGCTGCCCGGCGGCAACTTCCTCCGGGGCGGTAAATTTGTCGGCGGAGTACCGCCGCAGCTGTACGATCTTTTCCTCCCGCGGCTCGTTCTTCTGATTTACATAACGCAGCGCGGAGCGAACTTTCAGGCTGCCGCCTGTGACCTTCAGCCATGTCAGGCGGTCCCCCTGCGGGTCGCGGGAGATTTTATAGACTTTTGCGGCGAATTCGCCGGGATAGGCCGTTTCCGGGGCGTATTTGTCCAGAATATCCAGCAGCGTCCCCACGCCGTCCAGTTTCAGCCCGGAACCGAAGCAGCATGGGAACAGCTTCCGTCCGGCAATCAGCGCCCGGAGGTTTCCCGCCGTAACGCCGCCGGTTTCCAGATAGTTTTCCAGCAGTGCTTCGTCGCACATGGCGGCATTTTCCGCGATCTCCTCCGGGGACGCTGTAAAATCCACGCAGGCGGGGCTGAGCTGCTGCCGCAGTTCGGCCAGCAATTTCTCCTTGCCCATTCCGGGCAGGTCCATCTTGTTGAGAAACAAAAACGTCGGTACCTGATAGCGTTCCAGCAGCCGCCAGAGGGTCAGGGTGTGGGCCTGCACGCCGTCGGTGCCGCTGATGACCAGCACGGCGCAGTCCAGCACCGGCATGATGCGCTCGGCCTCGGCGGAAAAGTCCACATGGCCGGGGGTGTCCACCAGGGTGACGGCGCGGTGCTCCGTTTCCAGCAGCGCCTGTTTGGAAAAAATGGTGATGCCCCTTGCGCGTTCCAGCGCGTGGGTATCCAGAAACGCGTCCTGATGATCGACCCGCCCCAGGGTGCGCCGCGCCCCGGCTTCATAGAGCATCGCCTCGCTGAGCGTGGTCTTCCCCGCGTCCACATGGGCCAACACACCAATACCACACGGCGTCTTTTTCGGCTGCTCAGACATGATGTCAGCCCCCTTTCACAATCAATTTTTCGTATTATACCATGAAAGGGGGCTATAGTCGATAGATCAGCGTGGATTTTTCTTACATTTGTGGTATTGCCCGCCTATGGCGGTTCGTTACTTTGGAAGATTTGGGTAAATGTGAATACGCACTTCCCCCTCGGGTTCCCGATAAATCGTTGCCCTTCTCATAACCAGTTTCCAGAGGCTATTTTTCTCCTCCACAGTAAGCGCATCATAGCTATCCAGAATGTGCTGGGTGGTTGGGATCAGCTCAGATGCTGCCCGATTTCGCTTATTGCCTTCACTTTCCTGTCGAAGAAGATCCGTTTCGGATTCCCGGAGCTGTTCAATCTCCTTTGACAGAGCTGCATTGCGCTTGCTGAACACCTCGACTGAGTAGATACCCTTTTCCAAATACTCACAAATTTTCTCCTGTTGGAGCTGCAAGCCGGTTAGCTGACTGTGAACCGTTTCCAAAGCCGTGTCAATCGGGTCAACAGTCTGTGTTTGTGTCTGCTCAAGCTGGATTTGATATTCCTCAAGCCATTCCTCCATAGCATTCAGTATATTTTCCTCTGCTACCTCGCATTTAATCATTTTGCAGTCGCAGTTACGAGTCATACACCGGAACCAGGCAGTTGGACTTTCCTTGGGACGGGGAACATACCGCTTCATAATTCCCCCACACTTTTCACAATACAGCACCCCAGCAAACGGGTTTTTTAATTGCCGTTCCGTATGATTTGAGGTGTGTTTATGACGGTTCAATATTTCCTGCACCCGATCCCACTGTTCCTCTGTGATAATAGCCTCGTGTCTGCCCTCATACAGTTCATAATCATCATTAAGAATCCGTTTCTTGGACAGCATTCCTTCCTTGACAACGCGCTTTACCGGTTCTCTGCGCCACCTGATTTTACCGAGATACACCTCGTTGGTCAGGATATTGCAAACTGATGTCTGGCTCCACTGCCCTTTCCGGGCGGGGATGTGCATATCATTCAGCTTGTAGGCAATGGCATTGTAGCCCATGCCCTGCTGCCCGTACATATCAAAAATCATCTGTACTACCTTGGCTTCCTCCGGGACGATCATCAGGCTGTTTCCCTTCTCTCCGGGGAGTTTGTATGCCCGGTAGCCGTAGGGTGCCATTGACCCCATGAATTTGCCTTCGGACGCGGACTGATTTCTGCCCCGCACCAGCCGTTTGGTGATGGTTTTCAGTTCATAGCGGCTGAACATGAATTTCATATCCGTAAACTGCTCGTCAGATTCATTCTGCAAGTCGTAGGTCTTGCCGGGGGTAACGATTTTACAGCCGTTGACCTGCAAAATCTGCATGATATAGCCGGATTCCATTGACGAACCTCTGGACAGTCGCTCTATGTCCATGCAGACCACGCCCGCATAGGAACCCGTACTGACCAACTCCAGCAAGCGCATCATCTGAGGACGGGCGGCAAGGGATTCACCGGATACCACTTCCTCCAGAACCTCCGCCACATTGAGCCGCTTGGACTTACAGAATTTTTCAAGCGTCGTTCTGTGTCGGCTCAGCGTTTCAGCAATGGATACTTCCTCAAAATCCGTATCCATTCTCGACTTTCTTAAATACATCAAATATCGCTCCATATTGTACACTTCCTTTTATCGAAACCTGTTTTTCTTGATTTTATTGGGATAAGGTTTAAACGGCAAAGGTGCGGCCCTGTAAGCCGCACCCCTCCCGATACTTCTATTACGCAGCCGTCTCCGGTTCTTCCGGCTGAACACCTGCCCGGAGAATTGCCCCTGTAATCAGGGCAGTAACCTCAGACAAAACTGCCTGTATATCTTCACTACTCATATTGGAGCAGTCGTCATCGTGAATCTGAATCTTTGCGTCCATCATCACCGCTCCCCTCTGCTCAGCTGCCGCTTACGGCAGTCCGCTTCCAGCAGCTTCAAAATCCGCTCCTGAATCCGGGCGACGCTGTAGGTTTTGGGGAAGTATTTCCGCAAATCTTCCACCCGGAAGCTGATCTTTTCCTGCTGGTTGGCCTTGGGTTCCTGGAGAATTTCAAAGATTTTGTCCATATTCAGTTCCCCGGACTGGCTCAGCTTTTTCAGCTGGACAGCTTGGGACAGCGATGGGGTGCAATCCTCGCTTTCCATGGTTTCCAGAAGGTCACACTGCTCCTGTTGGGTCAGATAGGACAGCTCCACCGCCGGAGTCAGGGCGATTTTTCCTGCATCCACCATACTGAGAATTTGGGGGATCAATTCTGTCAGGCGGATGTATCGCTGGACTTGTCGAGCGCTTTCACCAACGGATTCTCCAATAGTTTCGTCCGTACGAAACTTCGTGCCAACTTGGCACGAAGTTCCCTGATGGCTCAGGGCATCCATTTTCAGCTTGTAGGCGAAAGCTTTCTCGCTGGGCAAAATCTTCTCCCTGTGGAGATTGCTGTCCACCAGCGCAATGGCAGCGGCATCCCGGTCGAGGGCATAAATTAAGGCAGGAACCGTTTCGATTCCTGCCTTTTGGCACGCGTGCAGTCTCCGATGCCCGGAGATCACTTCGTATTCATTATTTTCCAGGGGACGGACAACCAGCGGGGTCAGGACACCCTGTGTCAGGACACTCCACACCAGCTGATTCATTTCATCATCGTCCTTCACCTGGAAGGGGTGATTTTCAAAGGGGCGCAGCTTTTGAATCGGCAGCTGCATAGCCTGTATTTCTTTGCTATTATTCAAGGGAAAAGATTTCCTTTCTTTCAGTTTTGGCAATGTATTTCTCACGGATTTCGGGCGGAATGGCGGCGATTTCATCCTCCAACTCCTTGACAGTCTGCTGGAGAGCTTCGAACTCCTGCAACTTCCTAGCAAGTTCCAGTTGGCGCTGGACACTGGCTTTGCTGCCATTGAGTTCCTTTTCCAGTGCGGCGATTTCCTTTTTCAGTTCTTTCACCGTACTGCCGGCTTTCTTCATCCGGGTCATCAGCTTTTCCACGCTGGGAATGTAGTCCGTGAGGATTGTATCGATTTCTGCGGATTTCTTCTTTGCGTTCAGAGGGGTGATTTCTGAAAGCAGTTGGGCAATCTTATCCTTCTGCCTGTTCAGGCGAACCGCTTCCTTGAACAGTCTGGGCGGGATATGGGTTCTGCCGGTTTCGCTGGCGGATTCCCCACGCTCGAAGTCCGGGTATTTCTTTACCATGTGCTTCCAAAATTCATCCTGCCACTGGGTCAGCTTCTTTTTGTTGCCGATGATATCCTTTGCACTGAGCCGCCCGTCTGCCGTCAGCGGGACAAAGCAGAGGTGCATATGGGGCGTTTTCTCGTCCACATGCACCACGGCAGAGATGATTGTTTCGGGAGACTGCTTGCTCTGGATGAAGTCAAGAGCATATTTAAAGAACTCCTTTACCTCCCGGGGCTTCTTGCCTTGAAAGAACTCCGGGCTGGCGGTAATCAGGGTCTCCACCACCCGAACGCTGTCCTTTCTTGCCCGGCATCCAGCCTCAGAAATCTGCTTTTCCGCCTCCGCCCGGTAGGAGCGGCAGGGTTTCACCAGATGGAAATTCAGCCCGCTGCGGCTGGTATCCACATCCGGGTTGCTGGCATATTTCTCCTTGGCGCGCTCGTCATGAGCTTCGATTCTGCCAATCTCTGGCCCTTTGTATTTGGCAAAGCGCAGGATGGCATACTGGGGCTTGTCCATTATTGATCCCTCCGTTTCTGCCAGACGAGGTCATACCCCATCACATCCGCAATCTGAATTGCTTCCCGGTAGCGCAGGGAGCCGCGGCTCAGTTTGTTGGAGAAGTTGGAAATGCTGTCGCTCCAGCCGTATTCGTCGGACAGCAAATCAACCACCTGCTGCATAGTCATGCCGGAACGGACGATGATACTTTTGATTTCATTTTTCACATTCATAGTCATACCTCTTTCATTGAAAATTTCATTGAAAATTTGGATTTGGAGACAATAGAAATTGCTCCCATGATGTCTGCATCGATGATGCTTTGTTTGGTTTTCCTGTTTCGGAATGGATTTTTTGGAATGGCATAGAAAAACACGAAACCGTGCATCGGCTTCACCCTTCTCACCGGCGCGATTGGGTGAAGAACTGCTGCGGTTTCGTGTATCATTTTTCTGTTTCCACAATCCTTGGGAAACCAAACCTTTTTTTCTGTGTTTCCTGCGGTTGTTTTCTGCTTTCATACCGCCGGCAAGAGAGCAGCTCTACCCGGAAGCTCTGCTTGCAGCGGTTTCGGCAGCAGCGGCATACGGAATTGAACTGGACACGTCCTAACCGGTTGCGGAAGAACGCCCACTCTTGCCCGTTGTACTTTTTCATAATCTTTCTCCTTCATTTTTCCGTTGAATCCCGAATCCTCTATCCCCATCCATCCCATCTATCCCCGGGATACTTGGGATGGATAGGGATGGATGTTTTCCACATCAGAGAATTATTGGTGATGTCAGCGCCTGAATGCCCCAGAAGCCGTTGACCTTCTTTCCCGACTTATTGGTGATCTTGTTGCTGGCTTCCAGATTGTAGTCCTCCAGATGACTTTTTAGGTAACTGCTCACAGACCGCTGGGCGATAGGACGGTAGCCGTTGTCCTCGCACCACATCTGGTAGATGGCGTATAAATCCCGGGAGGTGATGGTGCTGTCGGCTTTCAGCTGGATGTACCCCTCGGACTGTAGGAACTCCACCAGATTGTTGGCGTTCCGCTTGGCGTGTTCCTTGTTCTCTGCTGCCCGCTGGCTCACCGTAAATCGATAGTTGTTGGATTGCAGCCGTTTCAATCCTTCCAGACACCAGAGGAAGATGCCCTCTGCCTCCTGCTTCAGCTTGTCAGAAAGATAGGGATCGTCCACCCTGCCCGGCGGTTTTCGCTTAGTCTGCAAGATCAGCTGCCGCCGGAAGAAGCCCTCGGATTTATCGTACAGGGCTTCCAGATCGCCGTTGGAAAAGGCCATGAACCGCACATACATATCCCCTTGAAAGCTCTGTTCCTTTTTGCGCTCCAAGTCCATAGGGGTTTCCGCGGTGATGATGGACTTTACATAGTGGGTGGAGGATAGCGCCTCCATTTTGGTATCATCGTCCACCATCACCAGCACATGCTGCAAATCCGCCCGGGCGAAGGCACTGTTTTCCACCTTGTCGATGCTGCCATTCTTGGCGTTGGCACCGAACAGGGTGTGCATCACCACACCGATCCGGGACTTGCCCTCGCCGCCGTTGCCTTTGATGAGTAGCATCACCTGACCCCGGGTGCAGGGAATCAGGCAGTAGCCCATGAATTCCTGCAAGGTCAGAACATCTTCCGGTTCCAGAAGCTCAGACAAAAACCGCAGCCAAACCTCCGGCTGGGGAGCGTTGGGATCGTAGCGAATGGGCAGGCGGTTCAGGCAGAACCCTCTTTCCTCCACGAACCTTCCGTCCAGAAACAGAGTTCCGTTGGCAAGGAAGATACGATCCTGATGTTTTTCCAGCTCTCCACGGTCATAGCACTCCATGCGGATGGCTTCCAGCAGATTTTTGGCTTTCGTCACCAGCCCGCCGGTAAGGTGCTCTTTGATATCATCGAACACATCCCGCAGGAGCCGGTCTTTGTCGGTGACAACGCCTTCCGTGGTGAAGAAGTCCTCTCCCTTGCTGAGCATGGGCTGCTTTTCCAGAAAGCATTGGCAGTATTTGTGCTCGATGATCTTTCCCTTGTCATCCAGCCACTCCGGTGTCTCACTCATGCACATTCCCTCTCTTTCTCAGACAGTGTCCCGAGATACTCGGACAGCCGCCGAATATGCCCATCGTCACAGAGCATTTCCGCCGTCTTTTCTGCCAGAAGCAAATCATTTCCCAACAGGCAGTCGAGAAGATGATTTACCGTGGGCAGTTCCTTCATCGCCTCGGCAAAACGGGAGTGGATTGGGTCACCCGGCTTCTCAGGACGATACCGCAGCTGCCAGATGCGCAGATACCGAAGATATTCCCGCAGAACAGAAATGCAGAGCCGCTCCCTGTTCCGGGAAGGCTCTGCATGGTTGGGGAAAGGAAGCGGTATTGTTTCCGCGTCAATTCCAAAGTCGGTTTCCAGTTTCTGCGCGGCGGCATAGGGCGAAAGCCCGAAGAGGCGGGAAGTGAAGTCAATGACATCACCTCTGGCTCCACAGCCGAAGCAGAAGAAATAATCCTCATTCAGCTTCAAACTGGGGTGCCTGTCCTTGTGGAATGGGCAGCAGGTCATGCCGTTTGGTTGTACCCGCAGCCCGTAATGTTCGGCAGCTTGCCGCAAAGTGACAGCTGCCTTAATGGTTTCAAATACGCTCATTATCTTGCCTCCATAAAAATATTGGGGAGGAAAATGCCCACTGGGGTTGGCAGGCATCTTACCTCCTCACTATGGTTATGGGGAAATTATCAAAAAGCAGGCTAATCGCAGGACAACCCTATTTAAAAAAACCGGACAACCCCTCTTCCAATTATAGAACATATGTGCTATAATGAACAAAAACAATAATGGAGGCGTTTATGAAACACGAAGTATTATCTCTGGACTTCTGGCAGAAGGTGACAATTTATGGGGACAAGAGTTTTCCCTGCGGAACCATTGGCTGTGATGCACTGAATGTGCCGGCAGAAGTGCTTGACAAGCTGGCAGTCTATTGCTCGCTTCTGAATGCGTTGTTGGGAACCTTCAATGCCGGTTGCGGCGATCCGGCTCTGCTCCCGGCGGCTAGGGAGAGTGTAAAGCAGATGGCGGAACTTTTGAAAGATGTGAAACCGTTCTCCTATGTAGAGCTGTCCAACGCCGCAGAACGGATTGATCGGGTGCTCTCGGAAGAATCCCTCGATAATGCCAATGCGTATACCGCTGCATTTGAAATCAGCTCTGTAACGGCACTTGCTGACCCGCAATATGAATCAGGCAGGAAGCATCTGCGGATATTGGCGATGCTGGGAAATCTGTATTACTCCTTGGGAGAATATCAGAGAACCATGACTGCTTTTGCAGAAAAGCTCAACGCCCCGGAGTTCAAACGTACACCGGAGAATATTGCGGCTCTTTTCGGCAAGTGTTTCCCGGAGATTGAAAACTTCGCAGAAGGCGACAGTTGGATGGCGATGACCAACGCCACGCTGCAGTACACAACTGTTCAGCGTCCTGGCTGCATGGCACCAATCATCGTCAAGAGAATGCTCTATGTCACCTTCGTGGGTATGTTCCGATCCGATCTGTATGAAGGACTGTGCGTGGGGCACGCTCCCAAAAAGTGCCGAACCTGCGGATGCTGGTTTCTGACCACCAATGCCAGACCAACAAAATACTGCAACGGCTATGCCCCCGGAGATAAGCGGAACAGAAGTTGCAGGCAGGTTGGAAATCTGAAGGGCCGGAAGGAACGGGAGCTTGCAGAGGATCATCCATATGTTGCGCTGTATGAGACACGGATGAATTCCATCGATCACCGTCTGGATAGAAATCGTACAGATCCTGCGCTGGCAAAGATGATGAAGAAGCTGGCGAAAGATAAAATGCAGCGAGCAAAACATAGCGTCAGCTATGCTAACGGGAAATACATTCAGGAGATGGAGCTGGATGCCTTGGAAGCGGAAGCCAGAGCACTCCTGTGATTTTGAAACAGAGGAAAGAGGTGCCCCATGCCTAAGTTAGCAGAAAGGTACACCACCAAATATGGTTTCCAGTGTCTGGAAAAGAACGTGACCCGGTTTGAGGCGGAGCACGCCTTTCAGATATCGCCGGAGCCGCTGGCGGTTGAGGATATCAATCAGTACATCGTCATGGCAAACCGGGAGCACAATCTTCTGTATCTCTGCTTTTATCTCCACCACATTGAGAGAATTCTGAATGGGCGCATCTACCGTTTCTTCCACCGGGAGGGGTTGTACACTTACGACCCGGTTCGCTTGCTGGATTACAAACTGGACTGCGTATCCGCGATTGTGGATTGCTGTCCGGGATACGATCCCGACAAGGGTGCAGACTTTCTGACCTACGCTTACTATGACATCGGCAACGCAATTCTCAACTGCCGCCGCTATGAGGAATCCGGCTCTTTCAAAAATCTGGACGAATACAAAACCGTCCGAGGCATTGCGTGGCTTTACAACAAGGCAAGGGATTCCCGGAGGAAAACCATTGCGGCATTCATGGAGAAAACCGGCTGTACGAAAAATACAGCGGAGAACTATCTCCGTGCAGCCCACAAAAATCGGGGTAATGTTTCTATCTATGATACCATTCTCCATGAGTGCGACAAGGAATTCAGCGAGGATTTTGATGAGGATATCACCGAGGACGATGGTGAGGATTTAAGTCGGGATGCCGGTGGCGTGTACAGTGCAATGCTCTGGGACAGCTCCTGGGGCGGTGCTGTCCAGCGAGCGCATAGCAAATTGGATTACCGTTCTCAGATTCTGATAGAGCGGCACATGGCAGTCTGCATGGACTGCCGCTGTGTGCTTCCCATGCGTCGCCGTCCCGCATGGGAGGATCTGGCGGCGATGTTTGAAGGCTCCACAGCCAGCGGTGCGGAGCGGGCTTACAAGAAAGCGGTACAGAAGCTGACGCAGCTGCTGATTGAGGATGGTCTCTTTCATACAATCGTGCTGAAACGAAAGCGTCAGAAAAAGCGAAAAGAAAAAATCGCCGCCGCGACCTACCTGTATCAGGCAGACAGCGACGGCGAGTGGGGTGAGATTCAGTTTGACTTTGAAAACAAAACGGCGCAAATTATTCAACTGGCGGATTGGGACAAAATGATTTCTCAGCCCTTTGCCAAGTACGCAATCTCCTATCTTCTGAATTGCCAGAATGAGAAGCTGCCGAAGGAAACAGTGATTTCATTTGAGGAGTAGTGCGAGAGAGTAGCGTCGCTGCGGCGGGTTTGATATACCTTTTGCTCCCCCGGTGATGCTGCTGCACTCCAAGAATTTCTCCCGAAATTCTCTCCGCTCCGCCGCACCACCTACACCCGAACAGGCGGATTCTGCTTTCAGCATACTCCTGGGCTTCTCGTCCGGGAGGACGCAGAACCCGCCTGTTCTGCTGCCACCGGAAAGAGTGTGTTCTATATGGAAACACCCCCTTTCCAGCGTCAGCGGTCGCCAAAGGTATAACACACTAGACCTTGCGAGCAAGATCGTGTGCCACGAAACCGCCGGTTTCATTGGATTCTTCCTGCCACGGAGGGCGCTGCCCTCCATTGGATGCCTCCCGCCAAGGCAGCGCTGCCGCCTTTGGAAACCACTGCCAAGGGAACGCTGCCCCCTTTGGATTCCCCAGCCAACAGGGCGTTCCTCGCCCCTATTGGATGACCCCGAGCCAAAGGAATTGCCATCCCTTTGGAATCCCAGCTCGTTTTGAAATGAGTACCCACAAACAGGAAAGTGCGTTTGTGGCCACGCATTTCAAAACGCAAAATCCCCAGGACATTATCCGATAAGAAGATAACGTCCTGGGGATTCTGAACGCCGCACGCATGGTAGCCCGCAAGTAATTCGTGCGTCACACCGCTTCGGCGCTGTGATTTGCATTACGTTGGAAGAGACGGTGCCATCGGAGATACGATAGTACGTTTATTCGGCACCCAGTTCCTTCAAAACAGACGCCAGGGTTTCGTTGCCCTTATCGAAATCAGCAACGGCGGACATGACCTTCTGATAGGCTTCTTCGCCTGCGGCACCTTTCAGCTGCGCGGCCAAATCTGCCAGCTCCCTGGCATGGGCTGCGTTATGGCCCACCATGTATTTCATCAGTGCCAGCAGTTCCTCCATGGGCGTATGGGTGTGATCATGGGCACTTCCGTCCTCGTGGAGGTGGTCGTGGTCATGGGGATGCTCGTGGGTGTGCGCATGGATGTGCTCGTGTTCATGGGGATGGCTATGCTCACCGCTGGCAATATGGTCGTGATCAATATGCATGGTAGTATCTCCTTTTTTATTCAGTTACATCTTCGGCATCCACAAACAGGTTCGTGACCTGGGTGGGGACGGGCAAATGGCTCATTTTTGCCGCTTGGAATACAAAGTTCGTCAGATCGGCGCAACAGGGTTTTTCCATCTTCACAACCGTGACACTGGCAATCTCGTTATTGGAGAAAATATCCCCCAGCTTGGTGGCGATATCAAAATCAGAATCCGGGCAGCAGATCAACGTCACCTTTCCTTTGGACAGCTTATCATGAAAGGTCGGGCAGGAGAAGGCACTGCAATCTGCAGCAATCAGCAGATGGGCATGATGGAAATAGGGAGAAACCACCGGCACCTTCCACAGCTTGATGGGCCACTGGGGAAGGTCGCTGGACTTGTCATCAAACATCTGCTCATGGTAATTGTCATAATGCTTCCATGGGTTAAAGTCCTTACCGATCATAACATACCCTCCGGTTTATATGGATTATTTCATGAACTTATCAACAGCCGCGCACAAATCGTCAATGGCTTCTTCATCGCCTGCGGCAACAGCATCCACAATACAATGGCGCATATGATCCTTCAGAATCACCTTGCCGGTATTGTCAAGGGCGGAGCGGACAGCCGCAAGCTGAGTAAGCACCTGAGAGCAGTCCTGACCTTCTTCCACCATGCGCTTCACCTTCTCGAGGTGGCCCAGGGCTCGGGACAAACGGTTCAACACCGCTTTCTGATTTTCGTGGACATGGCTGTGAGAATGAGCAATGCCGTGTGCGTGGCAATATGCGTGGTCGTTACACTCAGGATGTTCGGCCATAACGATCCCTCCCAGCTGCGTTTAGAAAATCGTATCATATCCGCAGCCCTTTCACAAGCCCCCTAGGGGGATGGGCATTTCACGATTTTTATGATTCGGTAGGCAGGCTTGTAGGCCTGACGGTATTCCGGGCTGTGGGATACTGTCGGGAAACCGGCTTTCGCGTATTCAGTCCGGTAGGATTCGAACTCCTCCGCACCAAAGCCGAACGTCCCACGTTCGGTCATTTCAGAAAGCACCGCCAGCTTTCCTTTGAAGCTGTCCAGACTGCCCTTGTGCTCCGCTGCGGAGCGGATGAATGCTTGCCCCAGCTTTTCCAAATCGGTTTCCCGTACTGCCGCCAGATTCACTCGGACAATTCCGTTTCCGATATCCTCATACAGCGGCATAGACGCATTCTTTTCTACCGATTCATATTCCTGACGCAGGTACTTCAGGACAGCCTCCTCGTCCCGGATCAGATGCCCTCCGCCAAATTCGTTCTGATAGATCAGCTTCACAGCATCGGTTTGCCGCATTTGCGGATAGCGTTTGGCATGAGCAAGCAAAATATCTTGCAGTGTTTCCCCGTCCATTTTGTGCTCCTTCCCACTGAAGTGTTCACCCTGATAGTATCACGCGATCTTATCTCAGCCAACAAAAATCCCCAGATCTTCCAGAGTTTCTTCCAGCGTACCGCTGTCCAAATCCCCGTCAATCGCCAACTGCTTGTTCGCCATCTGCACGACAGCGCCATTGATCCCCTCCAGACGCATCAGCATTTGGGATAGCCTTTCTTCACATTCCTCGCAATGAACACGGGCTTGACAGGTTTGGCATCCCATGTAGAAAAACGGAAATCGATGTGTCATGTCATTTCCTCCTCTGTCTGTGAAAAACACCACACTGCTTCCCCAAACAGTGTGGTGTCTTCCGTAAGGATTGGGTGAGTGTATTAACCGATGGCATCATATTACCACAGATCAGGCGAAAGCGGAAGCCCCCTGGGGGGATGGAGAAGGTTGGAGCGTCATATCCCCCACGCAGGGTTATTTTTGTATAAATCCGATAAAAAGCAGGGCATACAGCTCCGGTAAGTACCCTGATTGAGGCGCAAGAGCCCTGGAGATTTGTATGCTTTGTCAAAAACGGCTTTTCATTACCCTGGTATCCCCCTGCCCCATTGCTCTCCACGCAGGAAACATCCTCCAGAGTGCATCCATGGAAGGATTCATGACAAGATAACACAAAGTCCGAACCTGTCAAAGGGAAACACCGTACTCTAATGGGAATGCGAGTACGGTGTTTCCTTGCTATACGGTTATATCAGATATGGAATCGGTCATAGCTTTCGTAACAGTCCAGGCAGAGCTTCTTGCCGCCTGCCAGACGGATCCAGTTTGCGCCGGTGCTTTCGCCGCAGCACTCGCAGACATAAGAATCAAACAACCGAGCCTTCTCAGGGAGTTGGATAGTAGTCTGCTTGACATCGAACATCTGGGAGGGATCGCAGCTCTGATAGTATTGGAATGATTCTTCCCTGGTCATCGCCTTGGGATTGGGCTTCAGAACCAGGCGGACAGACTTGCCGGTCTTCCGGTTGTAGAAGGAAAACGCCTGCTTCCCCCGCATATGGAACAGCAGATTACCTTTGCCAATGCTGCAGCCCAGAATCACCTGGATGGCATCCACACCGCAGGCATCGTTTTCGCTGACGCATACCACCTGCTCATCCTTGGAGAAGGTCAGATCCAGCAGGTCAATTGCGTACAGAGCGGCCTTGTAGCCGATGGTCAGACCGGGGCAAACATGACCGTGAAATGCGGCAGCTTTTTCCCATAACTCTTTTTCGTTTACATTTGCCATAATGTTCTCCTCTTATTCGCCCAGGTTGACCGTCTGATAACCGCCATAGTAGTCATTTGCGATGGAATCGTAGCAGTTCATGCCCAGCATAAACTCGGAAATCTCAGCAAACTTGGTCTGAATGTCGGTATCCGCAAACAGCTCAGGATATACAACAGAGCCGATGTAGTAGGCATCTGCCATAGCAATTTCCAGGTTGGTGGAGTAGTAATTATAGGGCATCTGCATATAAACTTTGCCTTCCTTGAATGCCCGCAGGGAATTGTAGAACTCAGGATTTGCATTATAATCTTCCACCAGCGGGTCATAACCACCGGCATCGACGATGATAATGTCGGGATTCATCTCAATGATCTGCTCCTTGTCGATCATTGCGTACTCAGGGATACCGGCCTCACCGGCAGCGTTGCGGATGCCCATGACATCGAACAGAACGTAGTTACCGACGGTGCTTTCAATGCCGTGGCTGCCGCGGTTGGACTGGCAGCCCAGGTATACAGAGGGCTTATCCTCCACATTGGCGGTGATCTCAGCCAGTTCAGTGGCCAGGTTCTGCATATAGGCAACGACCTCAGCCGCCCGGTCAGTGTGACCGGTAATCTGACCAATCAGAGTCATGGAATCGTAAATACTCTGATCGAACACTCCGGTATCACCGTAGCTGAGGGCAACAACTGGGATACCGGTTTTGTTCTGAAGCTCATCGATGATGGAAACATCAGAGTTATACGTAGTAAAGATGACATCGGGATCAGCAACAAACAACAGCTCAGCATCCGGTGCATTGCCAGGACCACCAGGTCCAATCACAGGCAGCCCGGAGATCTTGTCTTGAATCGCCATATTATAGGGGCGGCCAGAAGAGCCCCAGGAGAATTCTGCATCTTCCACACCGGCTAGTTGGGCAGCATCTGCTACATAGGTATACAGACGCAGGCAGCCGGGTCCGATGCAGGCAAAGGACTCTGCACCGGCGGGAACGGTAACGGTACGACCCAGCAGGTCGGTCACTTCATAGTCGGTTGGGGCAGACTCAGCTTCCACAGGTGTAGTGGTCTTTGTTTCTGCGCTTGCGTCCGGCTCGACCTTGCCGCCGCATGCACACAGGGACAGCATCATAGCCAAAGCCAGGATAAGTGCCAGGATTGATTTCTTCATTTTGATATATTTCCTTTCTTTTTGTTATGCATTAATCGGGAATCAGCACCCGATGATTGCCGTAGTCAATCAGGGATGCCTTCACTTCATACACATCCCAGATCAGTTTTTCTGTGATCACTTCCAGTCCCCCGAAGGAATAGACTTCGCCATCCCTCAGAACCAGGAACTTATCCGCGAACCGCAATGCCATATTCAGGTCATGGATGGTAACAACCGCCGTCAGCTGCTGCTGGCGAACGATTTGCTTTATAATGTCCAGAACTTCGATTTGGTTTTTGATGTCCAGATTACTGGTAGGCTCGTCAAACAGCAGAACAGGTGTCTGCTGAGCCAGAGCCCGGGCAATGGAAACCTTCTGCCGTTCGCCGCCGGACAACTCATTGACATTACGGGAAGCAAAATCCTCCAGCGACATGGTGTGCAGCACTTCCTGTACGATTTTCAGATCTTTTTCTGTAATATCCCACCGAATAAACGGCTTTCTGCCCAGCAGAACCGCATCAAAAACGCTGGAATCGGCGAACTGGCAATTTTGGGAGACATATCCGATCCGTTTCGCCAGCTCGTTACCGGAAAGACTCAGCACATCCTGGTCGCCAACCAGAACTTTTCCGGATTGGGGCTTGATAATGCGGTTGATGCACTTGAGCATGGTGGATTTACCTACGCCGTTCATGCCCAGAATGGCTACGCACTCGCCGGGATTTGCGCGAAAGGACACGCCCTTGACAACATCATGGGAACCATAGGAAAAATATAAATCTTTTACTTCGAGGATCATTGGGCTCTCTTTCCTTTCAACAGCATATAGAAGAACATGGGAGCGCCCAACAGGGAGGTGATTGCACCCACCGGCAGAATGATCGGAGAAATCACGGTTCTTGCGCAGGTGTCTGCCACCAGCAGAATCACCGCACCGAGCAGTGCGGAAGCGGGAATCAGGAACCGATGGTCACTGCCGACGATACGCTTCATAATCTGAGGGCCAATAAGACCGATAAAACCAATCATACCCATAAAGGATACGGACACAGCAGTCAGCAGGGAAGCGGTCAGCATACCCCAGAAGCGAACCCGGGAAGTGTTGACACCCAAGCTCTTTGCCAGTTCTTCGCCATTGGCCATGGCATTGTAGTTCCAGCGCATAAACATATAGTAAATAATAACAGCGCCGGTTATGACAGCTAGAATTGCCACCTCCGTCCAGGATACACGGCCCAAATCGCCAAACGTCCAGAACAGTGCAGCGGCAATTTTTACATCGTTTCCGAAGTACTGAATAATTGTCGTGCCAGCAGAGAACAGGGAGCTCAGCGCAGTCCCTGCAAGCACAATGGATTCCGGTGTGAATCCCCGCAGATTGGACAGAGCCATAATCAGAAGCACTGCACCTGCGGCGCAGGCAAAGGCGCAGCAAGTGACTAAGTACGGATTATTGATAGCAACAGCATCCGATGCAGTGTTCATTACCGTGCCTGCACCCAGCACGATGATTGCCAGGTTTGCGCCGAAGGTAGCTCCTGCGGAAACACCCAGTGTGGAAGGAGACGCCAGCGGGTTTTTCAATGTAGTCTGCATGACACAGCCAGCGATGGACAGACCCGCACCGGCAACAATGGCTGCCACAACCCTGGGCATACGCAAGCGCCAGATAACCACAAAGCTGCGTTCATCACCGCTGATTCCCAGCAGTGTTTCGAGTACTTCAAAAGGAGACATGGACGCTGCGCCCGCATTTACGGACAGCAGGCACATAAACAAGGAACTGATGACCAGCACGCCCAGCACATACCATTTCCTGCGAATTGCCCGATGGTATCCCTGAATACCGCCATCAGCAGCTACCATGTCTCCAATAAATTCGTTTTTCTTTCTTTTATTGTTCATGATTCCCTCACCGATCAAACAGCTGATGGCCCTTGATCGCCAGTCGCTTGCCGAACAGTTTGCAAATCTCCTCTCGCTCCTCAATTTGGTCGCGCACTACCGTGGGGCCCACATGAATAATGGGACGGCCAAACTCAATGCCGGAGGAATAGACCAGCATACCCTTGACCAGCATATGCTGCTGCAAGGTGGTCAAAGCCAGCTCACCGCTACCACCGTTGGGGGAGTTTTCCGTGGCAAACGCACCGCCCAGCTTGCCGCCCAGGTTGACGGAATGGCCGGTGTCAAACCACTTCTTCATTTGCCAGCTCATATTGGCATAGTAGGTGGGGGTGCCGAACACCACAACTTTACTTTCATTCAGAAAGTCCATATCCAATTCATCGGTAATGTTCATAATCTTCACTTCGGTGTCAGGTTCGCTGAGCGCACCCTGTTCAATATACCGGGCGACTTTTTCCGTGTTGCCGCTCTCGCTATGAATCAAAATCGTATATTTCACCTTATACCTCCCAAAAGAAAGTCACCAGTGTGGTATTCGTCTGCTCACAGACCATTCCATCCACACTGATATCCTGTAAGTATTTCCGAACAGCTTCTTTCTGGGCATCGGTAAAGGCTTCGCTTCCATACAACCGGCCAAGATACCAGTCATATGTCTGCTCCAGAGGCTTTTGACTCCGCCACACGGTCTGCTTGTAGGTCACTTCGGGATTTACGCCGTGCCCCCATAAAGTATCAAAGGTATAGGCTACAGAATCCACATTCTGTGTGGGCTTTCCCCCAACGATCTCTAGCAGCGCATCGTGCACCTTATCCGTACGGCGGGAGGGCATACAGAGCATACCATAATGGGTGGTTGCCTTCATCAGCTTGCGCAGTGTGTTGTAGTCTGAAACGGCAGGGGTTGTATGGGCAAATGCCAGATCGTACTGACCTTCAAATTCTTTGCCGTCGCAGCCAAACCAGTCACGCTCCAGAAATGTGATGTTCTGCACGCCCATTTTCTTTGCAAGACGGGCTCCGCCCTCCAGCATCCTGGGAGAAAAATCTGTGGCGACTGCATGGCCAACACGGCTGGCGATGGCCAGGGAGTAGTTTCCTGTGCCACATCCAACATCCAGTGTTTTCATGTCTTTTGTGAAGGGAATCTTTTCTGCCATCAACTGAAGGAAGCTGTCATTTTGGGTGGTGATGGTTTTGCCATTTTCATAATCACCTGCAACACTGTCCCATGCGCGGATACTTGCCGCAATATCGGAGAAGGTCTTTTTGCACCAATGCTCCTGAATATATGTTAAATCCATATATTTCCTCCTTTTTGACATCCCTGCTGATTGTACCACAATCGTCGAACGCAATGAAGCCCCCCTGGGGGATACTGGTTTCCAGATTGTCCTATCCCCCAAGGGGGGATTGTTTTATTAAAAATAAACAAAAATGTCGCAAAATACAGCAATAATCCGGCATTTATCTGCTGGATATTTGTATTTTATTGTGCATTATGCTAAAAATGTCTTTTTGGATGTTCATACTCAATCCTCCTTTACTTTGTTACTGCCATTGTATCGGAGAATGATTGGAATGTCGATTGTACCGCAATGCACAAATTGAAGTCACTATATCCACAGAACGCAAAAAGCCCTGAGAAATCCAAACTTCTCAGGGCTATAAAAATGTGGTACTCCTCTACCCGCTCACACGTGGGCAAGCAATCCTGCGCACAGGGGCGCTTTTATGTTGTTCGGCTGCATAGGAAAACCTCCCTTTGCAGGTATTGTACCACAAAGGGAGGCAATCGTCGAGAGGTTTCTTTTGCCTTACGTGATATCGAGGTCAACCGTGACCTGATAGTAGTCGCAGGCGTGGGCGGTGTAGTTTTTGACGTTTTCCTTGGAGATCATGTTCATTTGCAGGAAGGAGCAGAAGACGTAGGCGTTGTCGTCCAGAATCATCTGCTGAAGCGTCACCGCCATCTCACCCCGCTTGGCGGGGTCAAATTCCCGGGACAGCTGCTCGATCAGCGCCGTGACCTCCGGATTGTCATAAGCGCCAAAATTGTAGCTCATGCCGGGAACGCAGGAGGTGGTGAAGAAATACTGGGGGTCGCCGGAGGGAGCTGTTACCAGCGCGGAAGCGTAAATATCCCAGCTGCCCATGTCCGCCAGAAACTCCCGGCGGTTTGCGGTGCAGTTGATGTCCACGTCAATGCCGATCTCTTTGAGGGACGCCTGGGCGGACTCGGCCAGCAGGGGCAGCTCCTGACGGGAGGGGTAGGTCAGCCAGCGAACGGTCAGCTTCACGCCGTCCTTTTCCCGGATGCCGTCGCCGTCGGAATCCACCCAGCCCGCTTCCTCCAGAACCGCCTTCGCACCCTCGGGGTCGTAGGCTTCCGCCGTGACGTTCTCGCCGCCGAAGGTGGAGAAGCCATCGGGGAACGCACCGTTGGCCGCGATGCCGTGGCCGTCCAGAAGGGTCTTCACGAAGCCCTCCTTGTTGATGCCCATGGCGATGGCCCTGCGGACGGCGGCGTCCTGAATAATGGGACTGGTCATGTTCATGGAGCCGAAGAAGGCGCGGGAGGTCTGGATGGCGGAGAACTGATAACCGCCGTTTTCAAAATTGGGGTAAGCCTCATAGGCCATGCCGTAGGCGGCGTCAATATCCCCGGCCTGTAGGGCAGCGGAGAGGGTGTCGCCGTTACTAAGGGTGCGGATGGTCAGCTCGTCCAGTTTGGGCGTGCCGTTCCAATACTGGGTGTTGGGGGTCAGCGTCAGATGGTCGTCCGTGACCAGCTCCTTTACAACGTAGGGGCCGGTACCGGCGACAATGCCGTTTTCAAAATCCGACGCGTCCACATCGATGATGCAGCCGTAGGGGTCGCCCAGATAGTTCATCAGGGCGGGATTGGGTTCGCTGGTGGTGACGGTCAATACCTGACCGTCGGCGGCCACGTCCACGATCTTCGTGTCGCTGGGAGCGCGGTCGTGGTTTTCCAGCAGGTGATTCAGGCACTGCTTTACGGCCTCGCCGTCCATGTCCCGGCCGGAGGAGAATTTCACGCCATCCCGGATGGTGATCGTCCAGACGCAGCCGCCGTCGTTTGTCCAGTCGGTGGCCAGCCAGGGTTCCAGCTCCATGGCGTCGGTGTAATGCACCAGCGTTTCTCCGATGCCGTAGCGGATGCAGGCCCAGCCGTTGTAGGTGCGGTGGGGGTCAACGGTTTCTTCCCAGTTTTCGGAGTTGAAGGTGGTGTCGCCGATGACCATGGTTTTTTGGGCTGCCGCGCCGCCCTCGGAGGCTTTGCCGCCGCAGCCGGTCAGCAGAGCAGCTGCCAGGGAGGCAGTCAGCAGGAGAGAAATGATCTTTCTCATGATGGATTCCTTTCGTAGTCAATATTTATGTCCTGCCGGACGTCACGGCATAACATCATGATAGTACGCTGTCAATTAAGCGTTTGGTGTAATCGTTTTGGGGATTGCGGATGACTTCATCCGGGGTGCCTTCTTCCACAATCTCGCCATGGTACATCACCAGTACCCGATCGCAGAATTGCTGCACCAGAGAAATATCGTGGGAGATAAAGAGAATGGAGAGGCCGCGCCCCTGTCGGGTTCTCAGGGCGTTCAGCAGCTCCAGAATTTCCTTCTGCACCGTCACATCCAGCGCGGAGGTGATCTCGTCGCAGATCAGAAGCCGGGGCGCGATGGCCAACGCCCGGGCGATCGCCGCCCGCTGGCACTGCCCGCCGCTGACCTGATGAGGGTAGCGGCCGGCATATTCCGGGGGCAGGCCGCAGTCTTTCAGAAGGGCTTCCACTTTTTCTCGGGTTTCCTTTCGGGAAAGTCCGGCGTTGCGCAGGCTTTCGCCGATACCGTCGCCTAAAGTGCGGCGGGGGTCAAAGGAGTCCGCCGGGGTCTGGAAAACCATCTGCATGGTTCTGTAGACCTCCCGCAGCGGCTTGCCTTTCAGGTGGGTGATGTCCTCGCCGTCCAGAAAAATGGAGCCGGAGGTCACGTCCACCAGATGGGCGATCATGTTGACGGCGGTGGTTTTGCCGCTGCCGCTTTCCCCGATGATGGCGAGACACTCGCCGGGGAACAGGTCAAAGCTGATATTTTTCACGGCGGTAAAGTCCGCCTGCCCCTGCCGGGAGAAGGTTTTGGTCAGGCCGCTGACTTTCAGGATCGGTTCCATGTCTTCACCTCCGGAGCCGGGGCACGGCCGCAAGAAGCGCCTTGGTATAGTCTGCCTGGGGATTTGTCAGGATATCCCCGGTTTTTCCGTATTCCACGGTCTTTCCGTCTTTCAGCACCAGCACGTTGTCGGCCATGGCGCCGATGACGCCCAGATTGTGGGCAACCAGGACGATGGCGGTGCCGAAGGTGTCCCGCACCATCCGCATTTCCTCCACCACCTGCTTCTGCAAGGTCACGTCCAGCGCGGAGGTCGGCTCATCTGCAAGCAGAACGTCGGGGCTTAACAGCATGGCGGCAGCAATGCCCACCCGCTGCTGCATCCCGCCGGAAAGCTCGAAGGGGTAGCTTGTGAGAATCCGTTTTCCATCCTCGAAGCCCAGCTTGGCCAGCATTTCCAGCGCGCGTTCTTCAAACAGTGCCTTGGAAATTTTGCCATGCTCCCGCATGGCCTCATACAGCTGCGCCCCCACCGTGCGGATGGGGCAGAAAGCGCTGCCCGCGCTCTGGAAGATATAGCCCAGCTCCGGGCCGCAGAGCTTGCGTAATTCCTTTTGGGGAAGCGCGGTGAGGTCACGTCCCTTGTACCGGATGCTCCCCCCGGTGACGCGGCCTTCACTGCCAAGCAGACCCATAGCCGCTTTGATCAGTGTGGATTTGCCGCTGCCGCTTTCCCCCACAATGCCTAAGATTTCGCCGGGGGACAGGGTGAAGCTCACGTCCTCTACGGCAGGCTGCCCCAGATAGGCGATGTCCACATGCTCGTATCTCAGTAAGGTTTCCATTGTTACCTCCGGCTTTTGGGGTCTGCGTAGTCCCGGATGGTGTCGCCCAGAAGGTTGAAAATCATCACCGAAAGGAAAATGGCAATGCCGGGGCTGAAGGTGATCCACGGGGAGGTGGTCATGAGACTTCTGGTGTCGCTCATCATGCTGCCCCATTCGGGGATCGGCGGTTTCGCGCCCAGCCCCAGAAAACTCAGCGCAGCCAGCTCCATCATCATAGTCCCGATGTCCAGCATGGCTGTGACCAGAACGGGGCCGATGATGTTGGGCAGGATGTGCTTGAGGATGATCTTTCCCGTGCCGCTGCCGGACAGCCGGACGGCCTTCATCCACTGCGTTTCCTTCTGCGCCAGAGTCTGGCTTCGGGCGATCCGGGCGTATTTCGGCCACGAGATCGCCGCCAGTGCGATAATGGCGTTTTGCAATCCGCCGCCCAGCACCCCCGCCACCGCGAGGGCGAACACCAGACCGGGGAACGCCAGAAACACGTCGGAAACGCGCATCAGCACCGTATCGGTCAAACCGCCGACCCAGCCGCAGGTCACGCCCACCGCCGTGCCGACGGTCGTGATGATGGCAACCAGCAGAAGCGTGGAGAAAATACTCGCCCGGCTTCCGGCAATGACCCGGGACAGCATATCCCGTCCGTACCGGTCTGTCCCCAGAGGATGGGCTTTGGTAGGCGCCTGCTTGGCGATGTCCAGATTCTGGAGGTACGGGTCATAGGGCGTCAGGTACTCCGAAAAGAAGGAGCAAACAATCAGGGCGATTGCGAGGACGGAAAAAAGAATCAGGCGGGCTTTCACCGTGTTTCGCCTGACTGTGCCTATGGAGGTTTTTACGGTCTTCATCCTGCCTGCACCCCCAGTCGGATTCTCGGGTCGAGGACGTGGTAGAGAATGTCCGTGACCAGATTCACCATCACGTAAATGATCGCCATCCAGACCACATAAGCCTGAATGAGGGGGTAGTCCCGCATGGTGATGGCGTCAACCGCCAGCTTCCCCACGCCGTCCCACATGAAGATGCTTTCAATAATGGCCGTGCCGCCTAGCAAACTGCCGATGGACAGCGCCAGCAGGGTCAGAATGGTCAGCATGGCGGATTTCAGGACGCTTTTCCATAGAATCACCCGTCCGCGCACGCCTCTTGCCGCCGCGCCGAGAACGTAGTCCTTGTTCAGTTCCTCCAGCACCGCGGCTCTGACCTGCCGCATATACTTGGCGGACATGGCAATGGCCAGGGTCAAGGTGGGGAGGATCGCGCCCTGCACCGTCGTTCCGCCGGAAATGACGGGCAGAAGCTTCCATTTTATGGAAAACAGCTGCATCAGCAGCAGCGCCACAAAAAAGTTCGGCAAGCTGTTGCCGATGAAGCTGGAAAACCGCAGAACATAGTCTGTAAATTTATCGTGCTTCACCGCCGCCCAGATGCCCAGCGGAATGGAAATGATCACGGTCGCCCCGATGGAGAGCGCCGTCAGCAGCAGCGTCGCCGGGAGCTTGGAAACAAAGGTCCCGAACACGTCCTTCCCGGAAACGTAGCTGACGCCCATATTGCCGGTCAGCAGCCCTCTCAGCCATGCGCCATATTGCGTCAGAAAGGGCTGGTCAAGCCCCAGCTCCGCCCGTTTGGCGTCGATGATCTCCTGCGCCACCGCGCCCTTGTCGCCGTACAGCTCGATAATGGCGTCGCTGCCTGCGGCGCGCATCATGGCAAAGGACAGAAAGGTAATGCCCAGCAGCACCGGGATCAGCTGCAAAAAGCGCTTGCCTATATATTTGTTCAAAATGGATATCCCCTTTAGGAAGCCGGTGCTTCCTCAGCTTTCCAGCAGTCCCGCTTTCCGCCCCTCGATGAGGAACATGGGCGTGGAGGCGTTGTTGATGCGCTCCTCCTTCGTCCAGACCCGTTGCCAGATGTTCTCGTCGGCGCTGGCCTGAATGCCGAAGCGGCTCAGGACACGCAGATCCCACTGGGGACGGTGCTGCCGGGACAGGGGGGTCTTCCGGGCAATGGCCTCCATGGCGTCCACGTCCGTTCCGGCGTTCTCGTCCCGCACGTCGGAGACGGCCAGATTCTCCCGGTCCCGCTTGTGACCCAGCTCTGCTTCCTCGTCCCACAGGTACCGGTACCAGTTGGCGTCGAAGTTCAGCAGCAGCCCGCCGGGAGCCAGGACCCGTGTCCAGTGGCTGTAGGCCTTCTCCGGGTCGTGGAGATTCCATGTCACGTTCCGGGTGACCAGCACGTCAAAGCTGTGATCCGCGAACATCAGTTCTTCGGCGTTCATCTGGTGGAAGTCGATCTTGTCCGCGAGAGCACCCGCGTTGTGCCGGGCTTCCTCCAGCATGGAGGCGGTATAATCCACGGCGGTCACCTGATAGCCCATTCTCGCCAGAATGATGGCGAAAAAGCCCGGGCCGGTGCCCACGTCCAGCACCCGAATGGAGCCGGGCTTCCGTCCCGGAAAACGGGCGGCGATCCGTTCCTGAATGGTGCGTCCCCAGACGCGCTTCTGGTCAGTTGCCAGTTCCTCCTGATTTACACCGGAGTAGCCGGGGGCGCGGTGCGTCCAGTAGTGGATATTTTCTTCCTCATAAGTAGCAAACCGGTTCATATGAAATCCTCCTGCCCCCGTCCGACTGTGAGAACAGCGAGGGGGAATTTTGGGAACGTGTGTTTGTATAGCCATATACTAGCACGGGAAAGGGAACAGCGGAAGCCCCCCCGGGGGTTGTAAATCGATAAAAAATTACGGAAAATAGTGAAATCACGCCGCGGAACCAAAAAGCCCCGCGGCGTTTGAAATCATTTTTGCGCAAACACGCCGAACATGGGTGCGTGGACAAGGTCAGCCGCCCCCAGCACCCGCCGGCCTACCGTCAAGTCCGTCCGGCAGTGGGAAAACCCGACCTTTTTCAGCACAGCCTCATCCCACGCGGGCCGCTTCTGCCCCACGTCCAGCGCCAAAGTGATGGCGTTGTTTTCCTCCACCAGCGCTTCCGTCATGCCCACATGGCCGTAGGGGCTGTCCGGCGCTACGGAGCAGTTCTGGGTGCTTTCGCTGCGCACGTTCGCCGCGTAGTCCGCGTCGAAATTCAGGAGCAGCCCGCCCGGTTTCAGCACCCGGTGCCACTGGGCGTAGGCTTTCTCCGGTTCCGGCAGCGTCCACGTCAGATTCCGGCTGAGCACGACATCGAAGGTGCCGTCCGGGAAATCCAGCTGCTGGGCATCCATATGCCGGAAGGCAATGTCCAGCCCAAGACCTGCCGCCATGGCGGCGGCTTCCTCCAGCATGGCGGGGGTCAGGTCGATGCCCGTCACCTTATGTCCCAGCTGCGCCATGAGAATGGCAAAAAATCCGGTGCCGGTGCCCACGTCCAGAATGTTCAGCGGCGAACCCTGCGGCAGCTGCGCTTCCAGTTCTTCCTGCCAGCGCCGCCCCATGATGCTCCCCAATTCGTTTTTCCGCACGGCTCCAAAGTCATGAGACCGTATCGTCCAGTAGCGTACAACCCTATCTTCAATGGCGCAGTTTTCCATGATGTTCTCTCCCAGGTCGGTTTTCCGATATTGTATCCCCCTTTCGACGATTTGAGAAGCCCCCCGGGGGGATACCGGGCGCTCGTTTTTCTCCCCGGCAGTGCAGTTCCGGCGGTGATTTTGAAATTTATCATTTATTCCAAAAAATAAGGGTTGATTTTTTCTCCGTTTGTGTGTATCATATAAAAATTCAACAGGAGCGGTCTGCGGCGCGCTTTGTCTTCCTGCGGCTGAACCTCTCCATACCAACTATATTGAAAGGAGCGTTGTCCCTTGCTGACTCCATTTTATGAAAAGCTGCACATTACGGATACCGTCTCCGTGATTATCGTTTCCATCGCGCTCATGCTGATCTGCGGCTTCGCGGCCACCCGCGTCACCAAGCGGCTGCGGCTGCCCAATGTCACGGCGTACATCGTGGCGGGCATCCTCATCGGCCCCTACTGCCTGAATCTGGTGCCGGGAAACGTGATCGGCGGCATGGATTTCATCGCCGATATCGCGCTGGCCTTTATCGCCTTCAGCACCGGCGAATTCTTCAAATTCGACACGCTGAAAAAAAGCGGCGCAAAGGTCATGGTCATCACGGTTTTTGAGGCGATCCTCGCCTCGGTGCTGGTGTTTATCATCACCTTTTTCGTGCTGGGACTGGAGCTGAATTTCTCCATCGTCCTTGCCGCCTTGGCTTCGGCTACCGCACCGGCCTCCACCGTTATGACCATCCGCCAGACCCACGCCAAGGGCGACTTCGTGGACACCCTTTTGCAGGTGGTGGCGCTGGACGATGTGGTTGGACTGGTGGCCTACAGCATCGCCATTTCCGTGGCGCTGGCTTCGGCCACCGGCGCGTTCCATGCCGGCGCTATCTTCAAGCCTCTGGCCATCAACGCGCTGGTGCTCCTGCTGGGCGGGGGCTTCGGCTTCTTCCTGAAGCTGCTGCTCCACAAGCGCTCCACGGATAACCGGCTCATCGTCTCCATCGCCCTGCTGTTCGCCTTCTGCGGCATCTGCGCCATGCTGGACGTTTCCCCGCTGCTGGGGTGCATGTCCATGGGCATGGTCTACATAAACCTCACCGACGACAAGCGGCTGTTCCAGCAGCTCAACTATTTCAGCCCCCCCATTCTGCTGCTGTTCTTCGTGCGTTCGGGCCTGAACTTCGATCTGGACGCGCTGGTGGACAACTCCGAGAGCATCGGCACAACGCCGTTGGTGGTGGTCGGTATCCTCTATTTTCTGGTGCGTATCGTGGGCAAGTATGCCGGTGCGTTCCTCGGCTGCCTTGTGACGAAGAAGGACAAAAAGGTTCGCAATTTTCTGGGGCTTGCCCTGATCCCGCAGGCGGGCGTGGCCATCGGTCTGGCGGCCACCGGCGCCCGGACGCTGGGCGGCGAGGTGGGCAACGCGCTGGAGACCATCATTCTGGCATCCAGCGTGCTTTACGAGCTGATCGGCCCCGCCTGCGCCAAGCTGTCGCTGTACCTGTCCGGCTCCTACTCCAACAAGCTGGAAGACCTTGCGCCCATTCCGGCTACGGAGCCGGGGCAGCCGCCAAAGTCTGAGGTGGAGCTGCTGATTGAGCGGATTCAGGCCATTCAGCAGGAGCTGCCCAAGCACAACAACCCCTATTACGAGGACGAACAGGCATTCACCGAAGCCGCGGCGGAGCATTCCGCCCAGATGGAGGCGTTCTTCGGGACGCCGGGGAAAGCCAACACCGCCATGCCGGGGAGGAAACGGAAATGAAGGAACTACTGTCCATAGGGGATCCCATTGCGGGTCTGCTTGGTGCCTGGAGCGCGGGACTGAATCTCGGCTCGGCACTCCTGCGCATCGCGCTGATCGTGGCGCTGGCGGCCTCCATCGGCTGTGAGCGCTCCAGCAAGCGGCACAGCGCCGGCCTGCGCACCTTCGTGCTTGCGGCCTTCTCCGCCACCGTGTCCATGCTGCTGGATCAATACGTATACGTGCTTCTGGGCTGCAAGCTGCCGCTGCTGTCGGCGGCGACGCTGCTGGCCGTCACCTCCGTCAGCGCCAATTCCATTCTCTATTCCTCCCGGGGGCAGATCAAGGGACTGACCACCTCGGCGGGACTGGTGAGCTGCTGCATTCTGGGCTTCGCCACCGGCGCGGGGCTGTATGCCCTGACGCTGATCGTGTACGTTTTCCTGCTCTGTATCCTCGCGGGCTTCCCTGCCTTTGAAGCGTACCTGAAAAACCGCTCCAACCATTTTGAAGTCCACATGGAGCTGAAAAGCAGCTCCTATCTGCGGGATTTCGTCACGGTGAGCCGCCGTCTGGGCCTGCGCATCGACGACATCGAAGCCAATCAGGCTTACGCCGGTTCCGGGCTGAGTGTGTATTCCGTTTCGTTGACCATCTGCTCGCAGGAACTCAAGAAATACAAGACCCACGTGGAGATCATCGAGGCGCTGTCCTCGCTGGATTACATCTACCATATCGAAGAAATGCACTAAATGAAACACGGTGCAGCCCCTTTTACCGGGACTGCACCGTGCTTTTTTTCTACTGTTCCCCCGTCTCCCGGCACAGCGCGATGAAGCGCTGCATACTTTCGGAGAGGTATTTCCGCTTGTGGTAGACAATATTCAGAGTTCGCCGCAGCGGCTCTTTCAGCGTAAGCGGCACCACATTGCCGCTGGCAACGTCCTGCTGGATCAGGAGTTTCGGCAGTACCGCCACGCCCAGCCCTTCCACAACGGCCTTGATCAGCGCCTGCGTGCTGACGCTCTCCCAAGCGGGCTGCACCGAGAGCCGGTGCAGCGCCAGATACCCGTCCAGCGCCTTTCTCCCGGCACTCCCCGGCTCCCGCATCAGAAAGGGAAACTGCGCCAGCTCCTGAATGGTCACTTTCCCCCGCCCCGCGAGCGGGGAGTCCGGCGGCACAATGGCCTGCAATTCGTCCCGGGAAAAGGGGACGGCTACCAGCTCTTCGTGCTCCGGCTGGGTCTCGATCAACCCCAGATCGATGCGGTTGTCCAGAACCAGCTGCTCCACCTGACTGGCGCGGCATACTTGCACGTCTACGTGCAGCGCCGGGAATTCCGCCTGATACTGCCGCACCAGCTCCGGCAGAAGATAGGTGCCGATGGTGACCGTCGCCCCGATGCGGACGGTGCCGATGGCGTCCCAGTTGCGCATCCGGGTTTCCAGCTCATCCATCAGCGACACCACGTGGACGGCGTAGCCGTAGAATTCCCGGCCGCACTCCGTGGGGGATATCCGGCGTCCCACCCGCTCGAACAGCGTCACGCCGTAGTAATCCTCCAATTCCCGCAGCGCCAGACTCACCGAGGGCTGGGACAGATGCAGCGCCTGCGCCGCCTTCGTCACGCTGTTCTGGCGGTAGACCTCCACCAGAATCTTCATATGCCGCAGCGTCATAGCCGTCCCCCCGTTCATATCGTTTTTTATATGTATTTCATATCATAATTCTATTTTACAAATAAGTCAAGTGCTGGTAAACTGGTCGCAGGAGGAGTTAGAAGTATGACTGACAAAAAGAAAATTCTGGCGAAACTGTTTTTCTCCACGCTGTATTTAAGCGCGTTTACCTTCGGCGGCGGCTATGTTATCGTCACGCTGATGAAGCAGAAATTTGTGGATGAGCTGCACTGGATTCAGGAGGATGAGATGCTGGATCTCATTGCCATTGCTCAGTCCGCCCCCGGAGCCATCGCCGTCAACGGGGCGATCGTGGTGGGCTTCAAGCTGGCGGGTGTCCTCGGCGCTGTTACCGCCATTGCTGCGTCCATCATCCCGCCGTTTCTCATTATTACGGTGATCTCCTATTTTTACGAGCTGTTCCGGGACAACTATATTGTCAGCAGCGTCCTTTCGGGTATGCAGGCCGGTGTGGGCGCGGTCATCGCGTCCGTGGTGCTGGACATGGGCGGCGGCGTCCTGAAACAGAAATCCGTCCTCTCTACGGTTGTTATGTTAACTGCATTCGTGGCGACCTACGTTTACAAGATCAACGCGGTGTATATCATTCTGGCCTGTATCGCCATCGGCGTCGTCCGAACGGTCGTCCAGCAAAGGAGGAACGCCCAATGATCTATTTACAGCTGTTCTTCAGCTTCCTGCAAATCGGCGCGCTGAGCTTCGGCGGCGGCTACGCCGCCATGCCGCTCATTCAGGCACAGATCGTCACCGAGCATCAGTGGCTGTCCATGAGCGAGTTTACCGATCTCGTGACCATCGCGGAAATGACTCCCGGCCCCATCGCCGTCAACTCCGCAACCTTCGTGGGAACGAAAATTGCCGGGATTCCGGGGGCGCTGGTGGCTACCGCTGGCTGCATTCTCCCCGCCTGCATTCTGGTGACGCTGATCGCCAAGCTCTACCTAAAGTACCGCAATATCGCGGTATTGCAGAGCGTTCTCGGCTCACTGCGTCCGGCAGTGGTCGCCATGATCGCTTCGGCGGGGGTGCTGATTCTGCGCAATGCCTTCTGGAGCGGCGCGATCCGTCTTTCCGGCACGAACTGGAATATGGTCGCCCTGTTCGCCGCGGCGTTTCTGCTCCTGCGGAGGACAAAGCTCAGTCCCATTCTGGTGATGCTGCTGGCGGGAGCGGCCAATCTGGTCATATCCCTGATTACACCGTAAAAAATCTCGAAAAAACCACTTCCGCCGCCGACAGGACGCCCATGTTGGGAGTGTCCGCCACCGGGAGAATGCGGGTGTCATTCCTGCCCCGGTACAGCGCTTTCGCGCTGATCTCCCGCTGGAGCCGCCCGATCAGAAGCTCGTGCCGGCAGCAGATGTCCCCCGCAAGATAAATGCTGTCCACGGGGATCAGATTCAACAGGTTAATTAAGCCTGCCGACAGATAGACCGCTTCCTGATCGAGAAGTTTTTGCGCTTCCGGGTCGTCTGCATGGTCAATGAGGTCGAACCAGTCCCGGAAGCCGGAACCCTCCAGCAGCGCCGGGATCGAGGCATAGGTTTCCAAACACCCCCGGTTGCCGCAGGCGCACAGCCGCCCGTCGAAGCGGATGGTGGTGTGACCCAGCTCGCCGGTAAAATTCCCCAGCAGCTCCCCGCCGGACACAATGGCCGCGCCGATGCCGATGTCAATGAACAGCAGCATAAAGTTCCGGCTCTGCCCTGTGCTTCGCTGATGCAGCGCCATGGCGCAGACGTCGTGTTCCAGATACGCGGGCAGCCCCAGCGCGTCCGACAGGCGCTTGCCGATGTCCATGCCGTGCCAGCGCTCGAACCGGGGCGGATTGAGAATGCGGCCGTTTTCGCAGTCCAACGGCCCGGGGGCGCTGATGCCGATGCCCAGCACCTTGCGCCTGTCCACGGATTCCAGCAGGGACGCAAGCGCCCCGGCAATGGCGTCCGTCATGTTGCTTTGCTCCGGCAGCTCCCGGCATTGCAGCAGGTTGCCGCCGATATCGCACAGTCCCACCGTGCAGCCCTTTCTGGCCAAGTCCACCGCGAGGGCGTAATAGCTGTCCTCCAGCAGAGCCAACGGTGTGGCACTGCGCCCCCGTCCGGCGGACTGGGGGGCAAGTTCCGTCACAACGCCTGCGTTCAGAAGCTCCTCCACGATTAGCGACGCCGCCGCCCGTGTCAGACCCGTAGCCCGCGCCAACTCTGCCCGGCTCATGGCCTGACGGCGGAGAATGCGGAGAACTGCCTTGCGGTTGTATTCTCTTGTATAGTCGGCATTGCGCGGCTTCTGCGTCATTGGAATCCCCTCAATTTCATAGCTATAATGACCCGGGACGTGTCGCCCCGGGTCAGAATTTATCCCATTGCCCTCAGAACCGCGTCCTTTTCACGGATGCTGGGAATGCCGCCGGAATGCTCTGTGGACAGGCTGCCCGCCGCGGCGGCGAAGCTGCCGATGTATTTGAGGTCGTCTTTCGTCAGCTCGCTGACGGGCTTGTCCAGCTCCAGCAGCCTTGCCATGGCGCTGCCGCCGAAGATATCCCCCGCGCCGGTGGTGTCCACGGGATGCACCTTGGGGCAAACGGCGCGGAAAGCCGCCGTCTTCGTTTTCAGCAGGCAGCCGTCAGGCCCCAGCGTCACCATGGCGAGGGACACGCCGAACTCCGTCAGCAGCTTGTCCGCGCCCTCCTCCGGGGTGCAGTTCCAGAGGAATTCCACCTCGTTGTCGCTGATTTTCACCACGTCCGCCTGACGCAGGCTCCAAAGCATCTGCTCCTTCGCCGCGTCCGCATCCGGCCACAGGGGAAGCCGCAGATTGGGGTCGCAGCTGATGAGCTTCCCCTGCGCTTTGGCGTAGGCCACTGCCTTCTGGGTCGCCGTGCGGACAGGTTCGTCCGTCAGGCTCAGGGTGCCGAAGTGGAACACCTTGGCCTCGTCAATGAGGGACTTGTCCACTTCCTCCCACCGCAGCTGGGTATCCGCGCCGGGCTTCCGGGCGAAGGAGAAGGAGCGGTCGCCGCTTTCATCGAAGGTCACAAAGGCCAAGGTGGTAAACACGCTGTCGTCCACCAGAATGCCCTTTGTTTCGATCCCGGCGGCGTTCAGCGTCCCCAGCAGCAGATTGCCGAAAGCGTCGTTTCCCACCTTGCCCAGAAACGCGGTCTTTCTGCCGTAGGCGTTCAGCGCGGCCAGAAAATTGCCGGGGGCGCCGCCGGGGTTGGCGGCCATGGTGGGGTATCCGGCGCTGTCCGTGGACTTTGCCGCAAAATCAATGAGCAGTTCGCCCAGCGCTACTACGTCGATCATTGCACGCACCCACTCAGTCCTTGGCCGCGGGGTACTCGGTGCAGAGCAGACGGTAAGGCGCTTCGTCCTCCTCGATGGCCGGGAAGCGGCCCATGGGCGGGTTGAAGCGGTTGTCCTTGGCATCGTCATTGCACTGGCTGACCTCGCCCAGCAGCACGTCGCCCGTACCCGGCTCCACCTCGAAATCGTGGTACAGGTATTGCTGAATGTAGATGGACTCGCCGGGGGTCAGGCGGATCTGGGTTCCGGCGGGGACGGTGTAAGTCCTGCCGTCAGTATGGACGGTAACATCGCTTTCATAGTCGATGGACTCGTCGGGGTGGGAATTGTACACCCGGATCAGCACGTTTCCGCCGCCCCGGTTGATGATGTCCTCGGTCTTGTACCAGTGGAAGTGGTTGGGGGAATACTGTCCCTCTTTCAGGAACAGCAGCTTCTCGGCGTAGACCTTGGGGTATTTTTCCCGCATGGTCTGGCTGCCGTTGCGGATGGTGATGAGGGAGAATCCGATCTTATCGAAATTCCCCTGACCGTAGTCCGTGATGTCCCAGCCCAGGCAGCAGTCCCGGACTTCGTCGTATTCGTGACCTTTGGTTTCCCATTCCTCCGGGGTAAAATGGCAGAAGGGGGGCAGGTAGCAGCGGTATTTCTGGCACATGGCCTCCAGCTCCCGCAGCGCTTTGTTGACTTCGGAACGCTTCATGGTTTTCTCTCCTTTATTAATATAAAATGAATCCGGGAACCCCGGTCTTGCTCTGGTTTTACTGTACCATTTACCCGGTAATTTGTCAAGCGAATTGACAATTAAGAGGCTGATTTTACGCAAGGAAATCCTGCTTTTATAGCATATTTACAAATTTTAATATACTTTTTCGTGCATAATTACTACTGTTGCGTGCGAAAGCCCCTGACACAGTCATGATGCCTGTGTCAGGGGCGTATTTGCGTCCGTCACCCGAGGCAGCTTCCGCAGGGCGTATAGCCCGCATTGACCGCTTCCTCGTAGGTGTCGAAGATGATCCGGTTTTTTTCCGTCGGGAGGCTCGCGCAGTCGGGGGCGTGGAACTTGTGGGAGTTGACGTTGCCGATGAACTGCACCGGCTGGGCAGGCTCCGCATTTTCCGGGTTCGCCGACTGGTTGTCCCATGTGAACGTGACCTCTTTGCCGTCCGTGCGGGCGACGATGGTGCCAAGCTCGTCGGTGCGCAGAATGGTGACGCCCGCCTGATTCAGCCGGGACAGCGGTTCCTCATGGGGGTGACCGTAGGAGTTGCCCTTGCCCACGGAGATCACGGCGTAGTCGGGGCTTACCTCGTTGAGAAAGCGGTAGCCCGTGGAGGTGTCGGAGCCGTGATGCCCCACCTTCAGCACGTCTGCCTTCCAGGACACCCGGCTGCCCCAGTAGTCCAGCATGTCGTTTTCCGCGCTGGTCTCCATGTCCCCGGTGAACAGGAAAGAGGTGTCGCCGTACTCCACCCTCAAAATGATGGAGGTGTCATTGGGGTCGGCGTAGGACTGCACCGGGCCGAGGACTGTGACGGAGGTCTCTCCCAACGTCCAGCCGTCTCCGGGGGAGGGAATGGTGATCTCCAGCCGCTGCTGGTCGGCGTAATAGACGAAATCGTCGAACACCTTGGAAGCATAGGTTCTTGTGGGGGCGTACACGGCGTGGGTGGGATACACCGCCAGAACCGAGGGCAGACCGCCCACATGGTCTTCGTGGGCGTGGGTGCAGACCACGGCGGCCAGCTCCTCCACGCCCTGCTGCTCTAGGTAGGAGACGACCAGTCGGCCGTCCTCCCGGTTGCCGCCGTCAATGAGCATATACTCCCCGCCGCTTTCCAGCAGGGCGCAGTCCGCCTGCCCCACGTCGATAAAGTGGACGGTGAGGCCGGCAGGGGGGATCCGCTCCGGGAGAAGCCGGCAGCCGCAGAGCAGCAGCGACAGAGTCAGAAGGAGGGCAGGAATCCCCTTCCTCATTTCGTCGTAAGCCCCTTGTTGTTCTTTGCTTTTTTCTGCTGGTTAAGCCAGGTGTTCATCACCAGGCTGTGGGGCAGCAGCTTCACCAGGAACACCTGGAATTTGACGGGGAAGCCGTGGATGGAGCAGTCCTTTTTCGAGTGGTACAGGTCGTTAAGGCCGGTTTTGACCACGTCCTTCGCCTCGTACAGGCGGTTAAAGTAGCGCACCTCGTTGTCGGCGTTGGTCTGGAACGCATGATTGAAGAATTCCGTTTTCACCCAGCCGGGGTTCATGGCCATGACCCGGATGCCCTTTGCCTTCAGCTCCCGGTTCATGGAGCGGCTGTAGCTGAGGACGAAAGCCTTGGTGGCGGCGTAGGTGGTGATGTACGGCACTGGCTGGAAGGCAGACAGGCTGTCCAGCTCCAGAATGTGGCTGCCGGGCTGCATGTAGGGGACACACAGCCGGGTCATGAGCAGCAGCGCCTTGCAGTTCAGGTCGATCATGCGGCAGTCGTCCTCCACGGGAATCTTCCGGTAAGCGCCGAATTTGCCGAAGCCCGCGGCGTTCACCAGCAGCTTTACATTGGGCTTTTCGGATTCCAGCAGGGCTTCCAGTTCCGTAAAGCTGGATGCTTCCAGCAAATCCAGCACGATGGGACGAACCGGGACGCTTGCTTCGGCTTTCAGGGTTTCCAGAGCCGACGCCCGGCGGGCGACCGCCCAGATCTCGTCCACGGAAACGTATCCGCTGAGCTGACGGACGAATTCCCGCCCCATGCCGGAGCTGGCTCCCGTGACAATGGCAATGTTCATATGATTGCAGCCTCCTTGTGTGTAAATTAAGCTGTGGTTATATTTCGTAGTTTATCCGGTATTCTCTGCACTTTTGGATAGCCAGATCGTGTCCCTGCTGTGCCGCCGCTTTATACCAGTATTTCGCTTTTTCCAAATCCTGTGCAACGCCGACACCGTCTTCATAGAAAGAACCAAGATTGTACTGACCGTCCCAATCGCCGTGCGTGGCGGCTCTTTCCGTCCAGTAAAAGGCTTTTGGCAAATCTTTTTCGACGCCAAGCCCTTCCAAATAGAAGTATCCGACCTGACATTCCGCCAAGGGGTAGCCTTTCTCCGCCAGTTCCATGTGACCGGCAAAGCACTTGTCATATTGTTTGCTTTCCCAATATTTTTCGATCAGTTCATTGCACCTGTAAAATTCGGCGCAGGGCTTATAATAGGATTCTGCCATATCAGTACCTCCAGAAATTCTGGTTTATTCCGAAGAAATACCGTCGTTCGCAACTCTCTGCTTTGCCCTGTCCAGCAGCGCCTGACGCTCGTTTGGCAGCGCCTCGTCCAGTACCCCTTCCAGCAACGCGTTCAGGGTCTCACCGATGGCTTTTCCCTGGTACCCCAGCGCCAGAAGGTCATTTCCGTTGACCGCCAGATCTTTTACCGTCAGGCAGGCGTTCTCTGCCCGAATCTCCGCCAGAACAGCCCGGATCTTCGGGAACACATCCAGTTCCTCCGCTTCGCCGGTACCCTTGCCGCCCATGTCCGCCTCCTGCAAGAGAAGCAGCTTGTCCAGCGTGTCCCAGCCCAGACGGCTGATCCGGCGGCGCAGCAGCTTCTTATCCGGGGTCAGCAGTGCCATGTGCTGGCCGATGAGCAGCACCGCCTGCTCCCGCAGAGTCGTGGGGGCTTTCAGCCGCCGGAAAACGCCGTCGGCGATCTCCGCGCTCTTCTGGGCGTGGCCGTAAAAATGCCCCCGGCCGGTGGCGTCCCGGGTAAAGGTGGCAACTTTGCCGGTGTCGTGAAGCAGCGCCGCCCAGCGCAGCATCAGATCGGCGCTGACGCCCGCCGTCACGTGGGCAGTGTGGGTGAACAGGTCGTAGGCGTGGTGGGGACTGTGCTGGTCGAAGCCGATCATGGGCTGCAATTCGGGAATTACAGCTCCCAGAATCGGGGCAAAGCGGCATAAGTCCTCCGCGCTGACCAGTGGGAGAAGTTTACATAACTCGTCGAAGACCCGTTCCTCCGCCAGATTGTCCATCAACTGCGCCTGAGACTCCATGGCATCCTCCGTCGCCGGGTCAACGGTCAGGCCGTATTTCACGGCGAACCGCACTCCTCGCAGAATCCGCAGGGAGTCCTCCTGAAACCGGGTCACGGGATCGCCCACCGCCCGCAGCACTTTTGATTCCAAATCCACCCGGCCGTCGAAGGGGTCGGCAAAGCCCCGGGTGGGGGAATAGGCCATGGCGTTCACAGTGTAGTCCCGCCGCGCAAGGTCGCTTTCCACGCTGTCCAAAAATTTCACCCAGTCCGGGTGCCGGTTGTCCCGGTACGCGCCCTCCGTGCGGAAGGTGGTGATCTCCACCACGCCCCCCGTCGTGACCACACCTACGGTGCCGTGCTTTTCTCCTGCCAGCACCAGCTTTTTCCCGGCGAAGACCGCTTCGGTCTGCTGAGGGACGGCGGCGGTGCAGATGTCATAGTCGTGGGGCTGCAGGCCGAGGCAGGCGTCCCGCACGCAGCCGCCCACCACGTAGGCAGGATATCCGGCAGCCTCCAGCGCGTTCAGGCATTCCAAAACATACGAGGGGAGCTTCATGCGGCGTTCTCCTGTTTGGGTTTGGGCGTCAGGCTGCACAGGTCGGTCAGCGCCCACACCGCGCACCCGAAATACAGAATCAGATACCCGGAGCCGGACAGCGCCGCACAGCCGAGATAGGCGGCCATCAGCCCCGTGGCCAGCTGCATCCGCCGCCGGCCAAGACCAACGTCGAAGGCGGCTTCATAGAAAGCGAACAGTGCCATCAGTGCGCTGGCGGACAAGTCCAGCCAGCAGTCCTGAAGCTGGGGATTGCTGCACCAGACGCCGTAATTGCCCAGCATATGGACGACGAAAAAGGCGCACACAGCCAGATGTGTCAGAAACAGCGGACATTTCCCCGCCCTGCGGCAGCGTCCGGCCACGATCAGCCCCACCGCCGACGCAGCGCCCAGCACCCGGCGCAGAAGCAGCAGCCGACCCTCCATCCACCATGGCAGCAGCACCGTCAGCAGGATTCCCGCCGCGGCAATATAATGTCCCACGGCGGCCATCAGGGAGGGCCGGAAATTATCCTCATATTTCGCCGAGCCGTCCAGCTTCCACACGGAAGCGATGATCCACGCGGCGGCAATCGCGGTGAGAACCCACAGGACGATTTCCAGCGGGTGATTCACCGGCAGCAGATTTTTCACGTCCACGGCCACGGCGTAAAGCACGCGCCGCAGAATCAGCGCGCAGCAGCCCAGCACGACGGTGACTATGGGCAGACGGTTTTGTTTGCATGTTTGTTTCATAGCGGAATCCTCCATGGGCACAAATATCCGGTAAATGGGGGCAGCAGGCTGCCCCGGCACTTTTTTCATTATTATACCAGTCTATTCCCCTAATTTCCAGCCCTTTGTAAAAAAACTCTTTGTGTAGAATTTCTTCTTGTTTCACACGGAAAATCGGAGTATAATGGGATTAAGATTCAGGTGGGGAGGAAAACCATGTTGTTGAAGGGAATTGCCGCCGTGTCCGCGGTTGCGGCGGTTTTGATCTGTATTTGCGGCGGGGTGGCATTCTGGTGGCTTCCGGCGCTGTTCGTCGGGGCGTTTCTGGTTCTGACGCTGGCAGCCTTTGGTTTTCTGTGTCTGGTCTGCGCCTTCGTGGACATGGACAAGCCTCAGGAGCACGACAGCCCGTTTTACCGCAGGGTCACGCAGGTGTACATTGACGCATTGGTCAACCTGCTTCGGGTGCGCATCCATACGACGGGCTTGGAGAAGGTTCCCACCGAGGGGCGGTTCGTGCTGGTGTGCAACCACCTGTTCATCGCCGACCCCTGTGTGCTGCTGCACTGCTTCCCGAAGAGCCAGCTGGCCTTTATCACCAAGCAGGAGAATCAGAAGCTGTTCGTCGTGGGCAAGGTCATGCACAAAATTCTCTGCCAGCCCATCGACCGGGAGAATGACCGCGCTGCACTGAAAACCATTATCAAGTGTATCCAGCTGCTGAAGGACGACGAAGCGTCCGTCGCCGTTTTCCCCGAGGGCTACACCAGCAAGGACGGCAAGCTCCACCATTTCCGCAGCGGCGTGTTCAAGATTGCCCAGAAGGCGAATGTCCCCATCGTGGTATGCACCATTCAGAACACCCGGCAGATCTTCCGCAACGTCACCCATCTGAAGCCCACCGACGTGGAGCTGCATCTGGTGGACGTGATCCCGGCGGAGAACCTGAAGGGCAAGACCACCGTGGACATCGGAAATCAGGTCTACGAAATGATGATCGGCGATCTGGGAGAATCTTTCCGCATGGAAGAAGCTTGACCTTTGGACAAGAAGCGTGTATAATGAGTTTTTACCCCATAAATAACCATTTTTGGAGGAAATACAATGAAAAACAGCGAAAAAACACTGGACATGATCGTGAACCTCTGCAAGAACCGGGGCTATGTCTACGCCGGTTCCGAAATCTACGGCGGTCTGGCCAACTCCTGGGACTACGGCCCCCTCGGCGTGGAATTCAAGAACAACGTGAAAAAGGCATGGCTGAAAAAGTTCGTGCAGGAGTCCGACTATAACGTAGGTCTGGACGCCGCCATCATCATGAACCCCCAGACTTGGGTCACCACCGGCCACGTGGGCAACTTCTCTGACCCGCTGGTGGACTGCAAGGGCTGCGGCTCCCGTCAACGGGCGGACAAGCTCATCGAGGCCGCCGAGTCCGGCAAGAGCGTCAATGTGGACGCCATGAGCTTTGACGAGATGGACGCTTTCATCGCAAGCCACGAGGACGTGGTCTGCCCCAACTGCGGCAAGCACAACTTTACCGCCATCCGCAAGTTCAACCTGATGTTCAAGACCCAGATCGGTGTCACCGAGGACACCGCCTCTACCTGCTATCTCCGTCCCGAGACGGCGCAGGGCATTTTTGTGAACTTCGCCAACATCCAGCGCACCACCCGCCGCAAGCTGCCCTTCGGCGTCTGTCAGGTTGGCAAGGCCTTCCGCAACGAGATCACCCCCGGCAATTTCACCTTCCGTACCCGGGAATTTGAGCAGATGGAGTGTGAGTTCTTCTGCCAGCCCGGCACCGACCTCGAGTGGTTCGCCTACTGGAAGGACTTCTGCAAGAACTGGCTGACGTCTCTTGGCATCAAGGAGGACTCCCTGCGTCTGCGGGATCACGAGCCTGCTGAGCTGGCCTTCTATTCCCGCGCCACCACCGATATCGAGTATCAGTTCCCCTTCGGCAACGGCTGGGGCGAGCTGTGGGGCATTGCCGACCGTACCAATTACGACCTTGGCCGCCATCAGGAGGCCTCCGGCAAGAGTCTGGAATACTACGATCAGGAGAAGGGCGAGCATTACATTCCCTACGTCATCGAACCGTCTCTGGGCTGCGACCGTGTCGCGCTGGCGTTCCTGTGCGAAGCTTACGACGAGGAAGTGGTTGGCACCGACAAGAAGGGCAACGCCGACGTGCGCACCGTGCTCCGCCTGCATCCGGCGCTGGCGCCCTACAAGGCGGCCATTCTGCCCCTGTCCAAGAAGCTCAGCCCCAAGGCCGAGGAGATTTATCGTGAACTGCGCAAGGACTTCATGGTGGACTTTGACGACGCCGGTTCCATCGGCAAGCGCTACCGCCGGGAAGACGAAATCGGCACGCCGCTGTGCGTCACCGTGGACTTCCAGACCGTGGGCGACGAAAACACCCCCGCGGACAACTGCGTCACGGTTCGCGACCGGGACACCATGGAGCAGGTGCGTATCCCCATTGCTGAGCTGAAGAATTATATCGCGGAGAAGTGCGCATTCTGATTGCGCCGCTGACAGGCAATAAAATAATGTGGCCGCCCCGGAAATTTTCCGGGGCGGCCTTTTCTGTACGGAAAATGTTGCGATATATTGACAGTGCGGCAATGGGGAACTGCCCTTTGACTAAGACGTTACTGCAGCCTAGGGATTTCTTCTGCCCACAGTTCTCCGGGCTGCGTTCAGAAGAAATGGGAATCTCCCACGGCCTAAAAAGTGTCCACCGGACACTTTTTGCCCGGCGTTGCCGGGTCGGCCTTTCGATTCCCGACGGTTTACCATGTAAAAAGCCCCGGTGCTTTAGCACCGGGGCTTTTTACATGGTGACCCGTACGGGAATCGAACCCATGTTACCGCCGTGAAAGGGCGGTGTCTTAACCGCTTGACCAACGGGCCTGGTAGCGGCAATCTGATTCGAACAGATGACATACCGGGTATGAACCGGCTACTCTACCAACTGAGTTATGCCGCCATGTGGTCAAAGGATTTCGGCACCGCCGAAATCAGCTTCATTATTGTATCCGAACAGGCGGTCATTGTCAAGACATTTTTTTGTTTTTTTGCTGGAATTTTTGGCAATACTTCCTCCGAGGTGAAAATATATGGCTTTTCTCAAGAAATGTCTGCTCTTCTGCATCGGCGGCGGGGCTTACGTGGGGTTGGAGCTGCTCTGGCGGGGGTACAGCCATATCAGCATGTTCGCGGCGGGCGGGGTGTGCTTCCTGCTCATCGGGCAGCTCGGGCAGGTTCAGCCCGTTCTGCCATGGCCGTTTCGGGCGGTTATAGGCGCGGGGATTATCACCATGGTGGAGTTGGCGGCGGGACTGCTGGTGAACCAGCACTACCAGATCTGGGACTACCGCGGCCGCCCCGGGAATTTTCTGGGGCAGATATGCCCCGCCTTTACCCTGCTGTGGATTCCGGTCGCCCTGATGGCCATGGGACTGTACCGGTGGCTGGACTGGCGACTTGACAGGGTGCTGGGCGTGTAGAGACGGATATGCCCCCGCCCTTTTGGGCGGGGGCATATCGGTTATTTGTCGTATTCGGGGGAAAGCGGCGTCACGACGGGGGTACCGTCGGGCTTGAGCAGGGGCGTCAGCCCGCCGCCGTAGCCGCTGGACTGCCACAGATAATTCACGCCGGTCTCCCGGTCTACCCAGATCTGCAGCGTGGTGAAGCTGCCCTGAGAGTAGATTTTTACAAAGCGGTCGCTCTGCCTTGCCATGACTTACTCCTTCGTGCCTTCCACAATGCCGTTTGCCAGACCCACCAGACCCTGCATCTCGGAGGGAATGATGATCTTGGTGGCCTTGCCGTCGGCGACCTTCTGCATGGCCTCGATGGACTTCAGCTTGATGACCTGATCGCTGGGGGCGGACTTGTTCAGCATTTCCAGAGAATCGGCAAGCGCCTGCTGCACCTTGCGGATGGCTTCGGCTTCGCCCTCAGCCTTCAGAATGGCGGCCTGCTTCTCGGCATCGGCGCGGAGAATGGCGGATTCCTTTTCGCCCTCGGCAATGAGGATGGCGGACTTCTTCTGGCCCTCTGCCTGCAGGATCGCCTGACGGCGGTCACGCTCGGCCTTCATCTGCTTCTCCATGGAGTTCTGGATGTCCTGGGGCGGCAGGATGTTTTTCAGCTCCACGCGGTTGACCTTGATGCCCCACGGGTCAGTGGCCTCGTCCAGAATGGAACGCATTTTGGTGTTGACCACATCACGGGAGGTCAGGGTCTGATCCAGCTCCAGATCGCCGATGATGTTACGCAGGGTGGTAGCCGTCAGGGTCTCCATGGCCGCCATGGGCTGCTCCACGCCGTAGGCGTACAGCTTGGGGTCGGTGATCTGGAAATACACGACGGTGTCGATCTGCATGGTGACGTTATCCTTGGTGATAACGGGCTGGGGGGGATAGTCCAGAACCTGCTCCTTCAGGCTGACCCGGCGGGCAATGCGGTCAATGAAGGGGACCTTGAAGTGCATACCCACGCCCCACACGCTGTGGAACGCGCCCAGACGCTCAATGACATAAGCCCGGGACTGCTGGACAACGGAAATGTTGGTAATGACGACAATGAACGCGATCACGATGATTGCTAAAATCACAAAACCCATAGTAAAACCTCCATGTAATGATTGATTCTCTTCTTAACGATCTCAGACGGTGACGGCAGCCTCTACAGGGGTCACATAGACCTTCACGCCTTCCACTCTGTCCACCCGGACTTCGGTTCCCACGCTGATGGGGTCGCCGGAGGTGCTTCTGGCCGTCCACTCCATGCCGCCCAGCTTTACCTGACCCCGTGCCTCCACATTGTCAATATCCGCCGTGACGCGGCCAACGGAGCCGACGACGGAGTCCACATTGGTGGCCGTGACCTTGGAATTCAGGAATTTCTTTGCCAGCGGCCACAGCAGCGCCAGCAGAACGCCGGACACCACCACGAACAGCGTGATCTGCAGCCACACCGGCGCGCCCAGTGCGGCGCACAGCAGCGCGACCAGCGCACCCAGCGCAAACCATATGGAAACCAGATGGATCGGGCAGGCCGCCTCAGCGATCAGGAACACCACCAGCAGCACCAGCCAGAAAAAAGCAGCCGATTTCATATCATAATCTCCTTTCCATGATAGTGACTTCATTGTATCAGAGATACGGTGAAGTGTCAACAGACTTTCCGGGGTGCGCCCTTTGCCGTGATGTCTGTTTACGGCCTTATTATATCCCCGGCGCAATGATAAGTCCATGGCTGCCGCGGCAAAATAGGCGGGGCTATTTCCACTCAAAAAGAAAAATAGCGGCGCAGGCAAATGGGGTGCATTTCTATACCGCCCAAGCACCCCTTGCCTCTCCCTTTGGGAGAGGTGGCTGAGCGAAGCGAAGACGGA